>Ga0209564_1000067_pt1 | contig 311242 bp, 290 predicted proteins | sample AraplaCol_mMF_r2_FD_184272 | JGI IMG/M metagenome (GOLD analysis project Ga0209564, IMG submission 184272) | Arabidopsis root microbial communities from North Carolina, USA - plate scrape MF_Col_mMF_r2 (SPAdes) (version 3) | ecosystem: Host-associated > Plants > Roots > Endosphere | place... | reverse complement strand
TGACGCCACCCAAGCAGAAATTTGAAAACTCTGTCGTATCGAAGGTAAGCGAAGTCATGACAAAAGCAAATAAATCGACCCCCGCCGCAGAAGTCCTGCTCACCGAAGAAGAAATTCTGAAGATGAGCGACAAGGACTATATGAATCCGGCTCAGATGGCGTTTTTCAAGAACAAGCTGCAAAACCTTGAAAAAGAGTTGCTGAAGAACGCTGGCGAAACCACCGAACACCTGCGCGAAACCGTGCTGGTGCCGGACCCCGCCGACCGCGCCACTATCGAAGAAGAGCACGCACTGGAACTGCGTACCCGTGACCGCGAACGCAAACTGCTGAAAAAGGTGCAACAGTCGATCGCTGCTATCGACAATAACGATTATGGCTACTGCGAGGAGACCGGCGAACCGATCGGCATTCCACGCCTGATCGCACGTCCAACGGCTACCCTGTCGCTGGAAGCACAGCAGCGCCGTGAACTGAAACAGAAGCTGTACGGCGACTGATCTGCCACAAATTGAGAAAAAGGCACGCTTAGGCGTGCTTTTTTCTTTTCTTTACACGTACGGTACGCCCTTATAATTTTCCGTTGGGCTACACTAGTGATCCTATGGGACTGTTCTCCATTTTCAAAAAAGGCAAGGTTGACGAAAGCGCCGTCGAAACAGACGATGCGGACGCTGCACGCCTGGCCGCGAACAGCGAACTGGAGCGCCAGCGCGCGCAACAGTCGGACCTGCAACGCGAAATCGCACGTGCCACCGCCATGAAGATCGACGCCATCGAAGCGGCGATGGCGGCTGACATCTTCAACGAACCGGAACCAGCCTGGGCCCGCAAGCCACGCTCGCTGCAGCCAGCCGCCGCGACGGCAGCCAATGATGGCGCGACCCTGCCCCTGCTGGACCAATACACCACCGAACTGCTGGGCGACGAGGATGTGCCACTCGAAGCGGCGGCCGCCGAAAGCGCGCCGATCGTGGAAGAGATCGCGATCCTGTATTCCAATGGCCAGGCCGAAGTGGCCGAGCAGATGCTGCTGGGCAGCCTGCCGGATTCGGCGCAGGACCGCACCGTATGGTGGATGCTGTTCGACCTCTACCAGGTACTGGGCCGCCAGGAATCGTTCGAGAACGTCTCGATCGACTACGCCAGCCAGTACGAAACCTCGCCACCGTCCTGGGTGCCGCCCGCCGGCGCCGATGGCAATGCGCCCGAAGTGACGCGCGGCTACTCCGGCGTGACCCCGACCCTGGCCCTGGCCGGTATCCTGAACGCTTCGGTTGCCCCGCAACTGGAACGGCTGGACAGCATGGACCAGAAGCAACCGCTGCGCCTGGATTTCTCGCGCGTCAATGGCGTCGATCCGGAAGGCTGCGCCCTGCTGCTGGCGGCACTCAAGAAAGTACAAGCGCGCGAGCGCGAACTGATCGTGGTCGGCGCTGCCGAGCTGGCCGACCAGGTGCGCGACATCCTGGTCATCGGCAACCGCGATTGCGGCGAAGCGCCGTGGCTGCTCTACCTTGAGCTGCTGCGCCTGCTGAACCGCGAAAAGGAATTCGAAGAGTCGTCGATGGACTACTGCGTCACCTTCGAGGTGTCGCCGCCGCCCTTCGTCGCGCCAACAAAAGTTGCTAACGCTCCACGCCAGGCTACGGCAGCCGCTTCCGACCGCTTCATGTTGCCGGCCGTGATCGAAGGCGATATCAGCAAGCTGCTGGCGGCCATCGATGCCTATGCCAGCGAGAACCAGGCCATCGTGTTCGACTGCGGCCGCCTGGCGCGCATGGAATTCGGCGCCGCCAGTGCCCTGCAGAACAAGGTCGCTGAACTGGCCGGCGCGGGCCGCCGGATCGAGTTCCGCGACCTGAACCACCTGGTCGCAGCACTGATGCGCCTGCTGGGCTATGCTGATATAGCGCGGCTCTTCCCACACAAGTACTGAGCAGTTGAATTTTGGGGCTCCGGCCCCAAAATACCGCGTTAATCCTAATACAAAGGCATTAACATGGAACAATTTCACGGCACTACCATCCTGTGCGTGCGCCGCGGCAACGATGTCGCGATTGGCGGTGATGGCCAGGTCACGCTTGGCAACATCGTCATGAAGGGCACCGCACGCAAGGTGCGCAAGCTCTACCAGAACAAAGTCCTGTGCGGCTTTGCCGGCGGCACCGCCGACGCCTTCACCCTGCTCGACCGCTTCGAAGCCAAACTGGAAAAGCACCAGGGCAACCTGCTGCGCGCCTCGGTCGAGATGGCCAAGGACTGGCGCACCGACCGCGTGCTGCGCCGGCTGGAAGCGATGCTGCTGGTAGCCGACAAGGATGCCACGCTGGTGATTACCGGCAACGGCGACGTGCTGGAACCGGAAGGCGGCATCGGCGCCATCGGCTCCGGCGGCAGCTATGCCCAATCGGCCGCCAAGGCCCTGATCGAAAACACCGAGCTGCCGCCCGCCGAGATCATCAAGAAATCGCTGACCATCGCCGGCGAGCTGTGCATTTACACCAACCTGAACCACATCATCGAGACCCTGGACCAAGCATGAACATGACCCCTCAAGAGATCGTCGGCGAACTCGACAAACATGTGGTGGGCCAGGGCAAGGCCAAGAAGGCAGTTGCCATCGCATTGCGCAACCGCTGGCGCCGGCAGCAGGTGGAAGAGCCGCTGCGCCATGAAATCACCCCGAAGAACATCCTGATGATCGGCCCGACCGGTGTCGGCAAGACCGAGATCGCACGCCGCCTGGCCAAGCTGGCCGATGCGCCTTTCATCAAGGTGGAAGCGACCAAGTTCACCGAAGTCGGCTACGTCGGCCGCGACGTGGACACCATCATCCGCGACCTGATCGACATCGGCGTGAAACAGACCCGCCAATCGGAAATGGCCAAGGTGCGTGCGCGCGCCGAGGATGCGGCCGAAGACCGCATCCTCGACATCCTGCTGCCGCCGCCGCGCGACTTCGGCTTTGCCAACGGCTCGTCCGAGCCGCGTGTCGACGACACTACGCGCCAGACCTTCCGCAAGCGCCTGCGCCAGGGCGAGCTCGATGACAAGGAAATCGAGATCGAGCTGGCCGAGCAAAGCCCGACCATGGAAATCATGGCGCCACCGGGCATGGAAGAAATGACGGAACAGATCAAGTCCATGTTCTCCGGCATGGGCAGCGGTCGCAAGAAGGCGCGCAAAATCAAGATCAAGGAAGCCATGAAGTTCCTGCTGGACGAGGAAGCGGCCAAGCTGGTCAACGAAGACGAGATGAAAAAGAAGGCGCTCGCCAACGTGGAGCAGAACGGCATCGTGTTCCTGGACGAGGTGGACAAGATCGCGTCGCGCTCGGAAGTGGGCGGCGCCGACGTGTCGCGCGCCGGCGTGCAGCGCGACCTGCTGCCGCTGGTCGAAGGCACCACCGTCAACACCAAGTACGGCATGGTGCGTACCGACCATATCCTGTTCATCGCTTCGGGTGCCTTCCACCTGGCCAAGCCATCGGACCTGATCCCGGAACTGCAGGGCCGCTTCCCGATCCGCGTGGAACTGGAGTCGTTGTCGATTGCGGATTTCGAGCGTATCCTGACCAGTACCGACGCCTGCCTGACCAAGCAGTACCAGGCCTTGCTGGCGACGGAAGGCGTGCAGCTGGAGTTTGCGCCGGACGGCATCAACCGCCTCGCCGAGATTGCCTTCCAGGTCAATGAGCGCACCGAAAATATCGGCGCGCGCCGCCTGTACACGGTGATGGAAAAGCTGCTGGAAGAGATCTCCTACACAGCGACCGAAACCGGCGACAAGAACCTCACCATTGATGCAGCATATGTGAACCAGCGCCTGGATGCGCTGGCCGTCAACGAAGACCTGTCACGCTACGTACTGTAATGGCCAACAAGCAGCTGGCGACACGGCAGAAGATGCGGATTCGCGTCGAGCCCTCGCAAAACTTTGGCAAGCCCCGCAATCCGATTGCGGCGCTGGCCAAGGCGCGCGCAGCAGGGCCGCACGACAAGAACCGCACGACTGCCGAGCGCCAGGCTGCCAAAAAGCTGATCGACAAGAAGCTTGGCGGCAGCGACGATGAAGGCAACTGAGCCTTACCAGATAGGCCCGAGGAACAGGTAAAGCGTCTGCTCACCGTCCCGGGTAGCGCCAGCGCCAAGGAACAGCGGGCCAAACCGGGTTTCCACCGACAGGAAAGCGCTGCCGGCCTGCTTCAATGCGCGGCCGCTGGCCGTGGTACCACGGTCAAAGCCGCCGCCCGTCTCCAGCGAGAATCCGGCGCGCATGGTGCCGCCGAAAGCGCTCGGCAGCGCGGCGATGCGGCGTGCCAGCACCGCGCGGCCCAACAGGATGGTCGGCTCCTGGATCGAATCGGTCGGGGTTCCCGACAGGCGCAGGAAGCCTCCCAGGGTTACAGGCGACGCGCCCGCTTGCGCCTTGGCCCACTCCAGCGACACGTGGCCAGCCCAATCGCTCCACTCGAAGGCCTGCAGCGCAGTCGCGCCCCAGTTCACGCCGCCCGTGCCGACGCCTTTGCCACTGCCCGGCGTCTGCTCGCGGCCGATCGTAATCAGCGTGCCGCGTGTCGGGAAGGCCAGCGAATCCAGCGTATCGACACGGAAGCGGGCGAAAGTCTTGCTGTCGTAGACGCGATCCACAGGAAGCGTCGGGTCCTGCGGGATCAGGCGCCGCACCGAATTGGCCTGGCGCGTCACGCCAACCGACAGTTCACCCCAGTTGCCGAACTGCCGTCCCAACGCAAACGAAGCGGCACGCGTGCTGTAGGCAACGCGCGCCATGCGCTGCTCCTTCTGGAAGATATCGCCGGCAATCCTGCCAACCTGCGCCGACGGCATCACGAACCATTGCGAGCCAGCGCCCAGCGGCTGCCACCACTGGACGCCAAGGCCGCGCTCATTGCCCAGCCGGCCTTCTGTGCGCAGTTCACCGCCCCAGCTGTTGAGCGCTGAGAGCACATGCATCACCTTGATCGCGAAGTTGTTCGAATCGCGGAAGTCGCTCGCCAGTTCGAGGCCGACGCGCATGCGGCTGCGCGCCCATTCTGCTTCCGTGGTGCGGATGGTGACGGTGCGTTCGCCGTCCACGTCGTCGATATCGGTTTCCACGCGGGCCATGTCGCCGCGGCCGTACAGCGCGACGGCCGCTTGGCGCACCTGTTCGCGGGTGGTCGGCTGCCCTACTTCGAGGCCGGACTGCTTTTCCAGCACTTCCGGGTTCACTTCCCGCGTACCCTGGATCTGCACCTTGGCCAGCTTCACCGGCCGGTCGGAATCGACCGGCGTGGCCAGGCGCAAGCTCTCCATGCTGATGTACTCGCGTTCCGGCAGGGCCAGTGCAGCCAGGCGCGGGGCCAGTTCGCGCGCGGCAGCTTCACCGGCGGCGATGGCTTTGTCCCAGGTGGAGAAGTCGAGGAAGGTGATGCCGTCCAGCTTGGGGGCGATCAGGATGTCGTCCTTGCGCAATTCGCTGAGCGAGCGCTGCACATTCTGTTCGGTCAGAATCTGCAGCATCTGGTTGGCCACGCCCAGCGCGCTGCCCAACTCTTTTTCAGGCGCCAATGTGGTGCCGACGTTGACGGCGATGACGATGTCCGCGCCCATGGCGCGCGCCATGTCGACTGGCAGGTTGCGAACCAGGCCGCCGTCTACCACCAGGTGATCTTTGATGCGCACTGGCGCGAAGACGCCCGGCACGGCGAGCGAGGCGCGGATGGTCTGGAACAGCGGCGTGTTGTCGAGGACGACCAGTTCGCCGGTCAGCAGGTCGGAGGCGACCGAGCGGAATGGCAGCGGCAACTGGCTGACTGGCAGGTCGCGCGTGCCGCGCGGCAGCAGGCGTTGCAGGGCCATTTCCAGGGCGGCATTGCTGGCGGCGCCGGGCGGTCCCAGCACGCCGTTGCGCGTGATGCCGAATTCGATGCGGGACGGGATCTGGATGTCTTCGTCGCGACGGCGGAAATGCAGCTGGTCGCGCGCGGGGCGGTCGGCTACCACGCTGTCCCAGTCGGTGGTGGCGGCCATGCGTTCGAGGTCTTTCACCGAAGCGCCTGCGGCCCAGGCGCCGCCGATGACGCTGCCCATCGAGGTGCCTACAACGATGTCGACCGGGATGCGCATTTCCTGCAGGGCGCGCAGGACGCCGACGTGGGCGAAGCCGCGGGCGCCGCCGCCGGAGAGGACCAGGGCGACTCGGGGGCGCTTTGAAACCGGTAAACCAGTGTCAGACCCACTGGGTCTGACACTTGTCTCCGGCGCTTGCATGGCGGGGTCTGCCCCTGCGGGTCGGACCTCGGTTTGACGGTTCTCGGCTGCGCAGGCAAGGCCAGCGCAGAACAACAATGCCAGGATTACGCGCTTCATCGCGCTTGCGGCGCCCCGCCAGTAGGTTGCGCCATGCTTGGCGGTTGTGCCGGCGCCATCTGCACCGGCGGTGGGGCCATTGGCGTGGCCGGCTGTGGCAGCGGCACTGGCGGCGGCTCCTGCGGCCCGCCCATGTTCGCCGGCCCGACGATGCCACCGGTCGAACTCACACCCTGGTCGCTCATCAGGTCGAGCCGCTTCTGCACCCCGCCTTCCATCAGGATCACATGGCGCGGCTGCACCTCTTTCACGCTCACGCCCGGCGACAGTTCGGAACCGACCGGGAAAGCCTTGGCCGGCTGCCCGTCCGCCGAAATGATCGCCACGCTGCCGTGGCCACGCGTATCGGCCACCACGCCGCGCAGCTGGTAATTGCTGACCACAGCCACTGCAGTATTCCCGCCGAACAGCCCGCGCGCCGCGTCCATGTTCGCTTCCGGCACTTGCGCTACCGGCACCGCCGCGATCGGGCGCTGCTTGGGCTTGAATAACTGCATGCCCCAGTAGGCCAGCGAGGCAGACAGCACCGCGACGGCGGCCACACTGCAGATCAAAGGCAAACGTTTCAATTCAATTCTCCAGGTTCAGCGCACGAGCTGATTGATTTCGATGATCGGCATCAGCACGGCCAGCACGATCAGCAGCACCACCACGCCCATGGCCAGGATCAGCATCGGTTCAAGCAGGCCGGCAATGGTCAGCGTGCGGCGCTCCAGGTCGGATTCCTGCGCGCTGGCAGCACGGTCCAGCATCGCAGGCAGCTCGCCGGTGATTTCGCCGGCGCGGATCATGTGGACCAGCATCGGCGGGAAGTGTTTTTGCGCCGACAGCGAACGGGCCAGGCTGGCGCCTTCGCGTACCGAGTCGCTGGCCTGTTCCACCAATTGGCGCATCGCCACGTTGGACAGCGTGTCGCGGCTGGTTTCCAAGGCGCGCAGGATAGGCACGCCGGAGCCGGTGGTAATCGCCAGCGTACTGGCGAAGCGCGAGGTATTCAGGCTGCGTTCAAACTTGCCATACAGCGGTGCCGTCAGCAGCCAGGTATGCCAGCGCAGCTTGATATCGGGGTTCTGCAGCATGCGCCGCACTACGAAGCCGGCGGCAATCAGGATGCCCAGCACGGCAAAGCCGTAACTGCGCACGAAGTCCGAAATGGCCAGCATGATCACCGTCAGCAGCGGCAGTTTCTGCTTGGTGTTGGCGAACACCGACACGATCTGCGGCACCACGTAGGTGAGCAGGAAAATCACGATCAGGAAGGCCACCACGGTCACAATGGCCGGGTAAGTAAAGGCCAGCTTGACCTTCTGCACCAGCGCGTTGCGGCGTTCGATATAGTCGGCGAGGCGCGACAGGACGCGCGACAGCTGGCCAATCTGCTCGCCCGACGCGACCAGTGCGCGGTAGATTTCCTGGAAATCGCGCGGATGGCGCGACAGCGCATCCGACAGCGAAGAGCCGCCCATCACTTCCGAACGGATCGAAGCCACCAGGTCGCGCACGTACTGGCGCTCGGCCTGTTCCAGCAAGGCGGTGAAAGCTTGCTCGAGCGGCAGCCCGGCCTCCAGCAGGCTGGCCAGCTGACGCGTGAACAGGGCCAGTTCCGTGGTACTGAGCTTTTCGCCGAAGCCGCGGCGCGCGGTGGCGCCACTGGCGTCGACCTGCGACTCGATGGCGTCGACCTTGATCGGCACCAGGCCCTGCGAACGCAGGTCGGCACGGGCGGAACGGGCGCTGTCGGCATTGACCACGCCCTTCTTGGTGGCGCCCGCCGCATCAACGGCTTCATAACGGAAGGCCGGCATCGCTTAGTCCTTCGTCACGCGCAGCAGTTCGGCCGGCGTCGTAATGCCTTGCTGCAGCCAGCGTTCGCCGTCTTCGCGCATGGTGATCATGCCGCCCTGCTGCTGGGCGGTGACGCGGATTTCCGCTTCCGAAGTGCGGTCGTGGATCTGGGCGCGGATATGTTCGTCCGTCTGCAGCAGCTCGTAAATGCCGACGCGGCCCTGGTAGCCGGTGTGGCCGCAATGTTCGCAGCCCACCGCTTTCCATTGCGTGCCGTCGAAGGTCTTGCAGCTTGGGCACAGCTTGCGCACCAGGCGCTGGGCCAGCACGCCAAGCAGGGAAGACGACAAGAGGAATGGTTCGATGCCCATGTCCAGCAAACGCGTCACGGCAGCGGCAGCGTCGTTGGTGTGCAGCGTCGCCAGCACCAGGTGGCCGGTCAGAGACGCCTGCACTGCAATCTGCGCGGTTTCCAGGTCGCGGATCTCGCCGATCATGATCACGTCCGGGTCCTGGCGCAGGATGGCGCGCAGGGCCTTGGCAAAGGTCATGTCGATACGCGCGTTGACCTGGGTCTGGCCCACGCCCTGCAGATCGTATTCGACCGGGTCTTCCACCGTCATGATGTTGGTGGAAGTGTTGTTCAGCATGGACAGCGCGGCGTACAGGGTGGTGGTCTTGCCGGAGCCGGTCGGGCCGGTGACCAGCACGATGCCGTGCGGCTGGTTGATCAGGCTATTGAACTGCCCCATCATCTTCTCGCTCATGCCGAGGTGGGACAGGTCGAGGCGGCCCGCTTCCTTGTCCAGCAGACGCAGCACGGCGCGCTCGCCGTGGCCGGTCGGCAGTGTCGAAACACGCACGTCCACCGGCTTGCCGCCCACGCGCAGCGTAATGCGGCCATCCTGCGGCAGGCGCTTTTCGGCGATGTCCAGCTGCGCCATGATCTTGATACGCGAGATCAGCGAACCGTGGATCGCCTTGCGCGGGCGCACGACGTCGCGCAGAGCACCGTCGACGCGGAAGCGCACCACCGAGGTCTGCTCGAACGGTTCGATGTGGATGTCCGATGCGCCGTCGCGCAGGGCTTGCGTCAGCAGCGCATTGATCATGCGGATCACCGGCGCATCGTCGGACGATTCCAGCAGGTCTTCAATCGCTGGCACGTCCTGCAGCAATTTGGTCAGGTCCAGGTCGGCGTCGAATTCCTCCGCTACCTGCGAAGCGTCGCCGCTGGCATTGGCATAGGCGGCGGCGATGGCGGCTTCCAGGTCGGCGCGCGACAGGTGCTTGATGTTGATGCGGCCGAAGCGGCGCGACACTTCCGCGATCGCGGAAGCGGGCGTGGCGGCAGACATCATCACATCGACCGCGTGCTCGGCTTCGGCACTGGGCTGGGCCAGCACCAGGAAGTCGCGCGCGAAGGCGTAGGGCAGGAGGTTGGTCATTGCTTTTACTGTTGCTGTTGCTTCTGTTCAGGCACGGATGGTGCAGCCGGAGGAATCGGGCGCGCCACCTGGCCGCCGCCGATCGGCTGGCCGTTCTGCAGGGCAGGCAGCATCGGCGCACCGAGGTTCTGGACCGTGATGCTTGGCTCCGGCGCTGCCGCTTCCTGCGTCGCGCGCATATAGTCGTAGCGGTCCGCGGTCAGGCTCATGCCCTGCTCGCGGTTGCGCACCACGACCGGGCGCAGGAACACCATCAGGTTGGTCTTCTTGCGGTTGCGCTTCTGGTATTTGAACAGGTTGCCGATCAGCGGCAGGTCGCCCAGGCCCGGCACTTTTTCCACGCCGTCGCTGGAGTCGTCCTGGATCAGGCCGCCCAGCACCAGGATCTGGCCGTCGTCGGCAATGATATTGGTTTCGATGGTGCGGTTTTTCAGGATCAGGCCGCTGCTCGAGGTGACGCTGGTGTCGATGCTCGAGCTTTCGTTATAGATCGCCAGCTTGATGGTGCCGCCTTCGGAAATTTGCGGGCGGACTTTCAGCGTAATGCCGATGTCCTTGCGGTCAACCGTCTGGAACGGATTGTTGTTGGTGCCCGAAGTCGTGGTGAACGAGCCAGTCACGATCGGAACGTTCTGCCCGACCTTGATGGTAGCCACTTCGTTATCCAGCGTGACCATGTTCGGAGTCGACAGGATATTGCTGTCGTCGTCGGCGCCCAGGGCATGCGCCACCGCACCCAGCCCGAGCTTGCCGTTGGCCAGCTGCTTGAAGATGCCCAGCGTCAGGCCCGAGCCTGGCGATGGGGCGCCCGACACGCCATTGGCAAAGGCATTCAGGCCAATCAGGCTGTTGGAGCCGCCAACGTTGTTGAAGGTGGTGCCGCCGCCGACACGGTAGGTGTGGTCGCCGCTCTGCAGGCCGGCCCACTGCACGCCGAATTCGGACAGCTTGGCAGCATTGACTTCCACGATCATCGATTCGATGTAGACCTGCGCTCGGCGCACGTCGAGCTGGTCGATCACGGCACGCAGGTTGCGGTACACGGCTTCCGGCGCGGTGATGATCAGGGTATTGGTGGTGGCGTCGGCCTGGATGAAGCCAGCCGCACCGCCGACGCCAGACGACTGCGAGCCGCTGCGGCTGCCGCTTTGCAGCGCCGGGTTGCTTGGGCCGGACTGGCCGGAACCCGATTGCGACGACTGTCCCATGCCAAACTGGCTGCCCGAGCTGTTGCCGGCGCCGGTGCCGCCGGCCTGGGAGGAAAGGCTGCCGCTGCCGGACTGGCTGCTGCTGCTGCCGCCGTCGCCCGACACCACGGAGCGCAGGGTTTCCGCCAGCTTGGTGGCTTCCGCGTTCTTCAGGTAGACCACGTGCACGTTGCCGGCCTGCGCGGTCGGCTGGTCCAGTTTTGCGATCAGGGACTTGGCCAGGTTGGAGCGTGCCGCCGACGGTGCGCGCACCACCAGCGAGTTGGTGCGCGGATCCGGCACCAGGGTCACGCGGCCGGAGTCGCCGCCGGCGCCCGGCTCCATCAGCTTGTTGATCATCGCCGCCAGGTCGCTGGCGATGGCGTAGCGCACCGGCACCACGTCCAGGTCGGCCGACGATGGCGCATCGAGCGAAGCCACGATCTTGGCCAGGCGCTTCAGGTTGTCGGAGTAGTCGGTAATGACCAGGGTGTTGTTGCCCGGGTTGGCGTTGATGGTGTTGTTCGGCGTGATCAGGGGGCGCAGCACCGTGACCAGATTGGCCGAGTTTTCGTGGTTCAGGTGGAAGACCTGGGTCACGATCTGGTCACCCTGCGGGCTTTTCTGGCCGCCGATCACGGTCGGCGACGCCTGCAGCTTGGCTTCCGCTTCCGGCACCACCTTGGCGTAGCCGTCGCCGCTGACGATGGCATAGCCTTGCAGGCGCAGCGCCGAGGCCAGAAGCTGGAAGGCTTGCGACTTCGTGATCGATTTTTCCGACACCAGGGTCAGCGTGCCTTTGACGCGCGGATCAATCAGGAAGGTGATGTTGGTGTAGTGGCCGACGGCCTTGATCACGGATTCGATGTCGGCGCCGACAAAATTCAGCGCGGCTTCGTCATTGGGCTGGGCCCAGGCCGTTACCGGAGCGGCGGCAGGCGCCAGCGCACAGCACAGCAGCGCGGCAGCGCTCAGGCGGCGCAGTGCCGGGAAGGGGGTTGGGCTTGCAGTGTGTGTTTTCATTATCGGAACTCTAGTGCAATGACGTTTTTAACGCTATTAGGCTTACGCTGGCCCAGCATGCTTAACAGGCCGCCAAGCTGGTCTTCAAATCCTGTTGCCGCTTCGGCCTGGCCGGAAAACTCCAGCCGGCCATGCTCGAACTTTCCTGCGCCGCTTAACAGCAGCGGTCCGCGCTGCGAATTCAGCGCCAGCGCGGCTTGCTGGCCTTTCCAGTCGAAGGCCAGCTGGTAGCTGCCCAGCGGCTTCACCGGCGTCAGGCGCGACGACATGTCCTGCATTTCCAGCGTGGTGCGGCCGTTCAGCGACACCCCCTGCCCTTCGCGCACCAGCTGCAGCGAAGACCAGGTCAATTTCATGCGGCCGCTTGGCGCCAGCGTGTTGAGCGGCGCACCCAGCCCCGCCAGGCCATCGGCCGGCAGCATCAGGGCCGCCGGGCTGACTTCCCAGCTGCTCCAGCCGCCGCGCAGCGAGACCGGCTGCGTCAGCGCGTCCGGGTTCTCCAGCTGCACGTCGACACTGCCAAACAGTACCAGCGGCGACAGGCGCCAGCTGAAACGCCCCGGCAGCAGCGGCGTTACCGCGCCATCCTTGCTGGCGGCGCCGCCGACGAAGGCCGAACCGCGCCACAGCGTACCCTGCGCATCGCCCAGGGTCAAACGTCCGCCGCTCTGGCTTTCCACCAGTTGCCCCATCCAGCTCGCCGGCAGGAAGGCCAGCACCGTCAAGCCTGCGCTGAGTACAATCGCCAGCAACCACAACACTGCGCGCTTCATTGTGGGGAAGACTCCAGGCGCAGGGTCAGGTTGGCATCGACCTGGCCGGCCGGGCCTTGCTGCGTCACGCTGCCTTCCTGCACTGCCACGCGCTGCTCGCGGCGCATCGCATCCAGCCAGGTCACCAGGCCGGCAAACGGCACACCCTTGAATTCCACTTTAATGTAATCGCCCGTGACCGCCAGGTTTTGCGTGGTCAGCCCGGCAGCTTGCAGCCGCGCCGCCACACCGTCCTTGCTCAGGGGTTGCGGCTGCACCGGCGGCTGCGCGGCCAGTTGCGTGGCTTCGCCGGCCAGCGCCTGCAATTCCGCCAATTGCTGGTTCTTCAGCGGCAGCTCTTTCTCCAGCCTGGCGCGGCCGCTCAGCGCCGGGTCGATCAGCACGCCCCAGACCAGCCCGAGGGCGACCACGACGCCGCCGATGGTGAGCATGCGCTGTTCCTGTTCGTTGCGCGCTTCCCACCAGGTGGCGGCAGCGGCGCGGTAGCCGTTGATTTTGTCGCTCAGGCTCGCCATCACTTGCCCCCTGCTTTCACCAGCCACACACCCGGGCCGCTTTCGGTGGCGCTCATCTTGCGCTGTGCCAGCGCGGCCTGCACCTGCGCCAGCGCGTTGGCGTCAACGCTGTTCGGCTTGAATTTGACCGTCATGCTGCGTTCCTTGTATTCGATACCTGCCACCGCTTCGCGGTTCGGCAGCACGGCCAGCGCCTCGCCCAGGACAGCGCTCATTTTCGTGAATTCATCGGCAGTGCCGCCGCCAGTGCTGGCGCGCGCCACCGAGATATTGCGGCGCATTTGCTCTACCGGGTCCCCGATCATCGGCTGGTTCGGGTAGGCAGAACGGAATACCTGCAGCATGTTCTGGCGCACGGCGGCCTCCTCGCGCTTGAGGCGCATCCATTCCCAGTTCAGGCCGATGATGTTGACCAGCACCGCAGCGACTGCGATGCGCAGCGGCCATTTCCAGCGCGCCCAGGCACGGGCGTTGGCGCCGCTGACGGCGCCCAGGCCGGCAGCCAGGTCGAGCGCCACGGCCTTGGCAGCGGCGATGCGGTGCACCCAGTTGTCTTCTTCAATCGTGATGCCCGGCACATTGGCTGCCGCGGCGGCGTATTCCGCGCGCTGGGCCGGCGCCACGTACAGCGTCACCGGGGCTTCGCCGGCCAGTGCGCGCAGGGTGTGCAGCGCTGGTTCGGCGGCATTTGGCAAAGTCAGGCCCAGGCCTTCGTTCGGCGCAGTGCGCAGGGTCAGTTCCAGGCCGGCGTCGTCCACGCCCAGGGCGGCGGAGACGCTGCCCGGCGCCAGCGGCAAGCTCAGTTGCACCGGCAGCGCCGAGACGCCGTGCGCCCCTTGCGCCACCAGGGCCTTGACCAGCACTTCCAGCCAGGCGCGGTTGGCCACGGCCACCACGCGCTCGTCGCTGTCGCCGCTGGCGGGAGCCAGGGCCAGCACGCAGTCGGCCGGATCGCCCAGCACCTGTTCTTCCACCAGGTTAGGCAGGGCGGCCTTCAGCCGGGCGCCCGACAGCGGCGGCATTTTGACTTTCAGCAGCGAGACATCGGCGGCGGCCAGCAGCAGCACGACGCGGCGCGCGGTCGACACCAGCTCGCCCAGGTTGCCCAGCGCGCCGGCGCCCTGCTGCATCACATTGCCGCCATCGCCCATCAGCGCGAACTGGCAGCTCGCCGGCACGCCGTTGTCGGCGGCTGCGGCGCGGGCCGGATACCGAATGTAGAGTGTTGTCAAAGCTGGCCTTCCCTATTCCTTAAATTTCCCGTATCCACACCACCTGGGTGCTGTTCTGGTCGCGATGGATCAGCGACCACGACACCAGTTCCGCCCGATCCAGCTTGATCCGGCTCATCACCAGGAAGTAATCGCTGCGGCAGTCTATGTCGCTGTCTTGCACCAGCAGCGGCTTACGCGCATTATCCTTGAAGGTCCCGACGTTGATGAACGGGGCGCGCTTGCGCGCTATCACCAGGTTCTGCCCTTCCGACACCGAGCCATTGATCAAGGCTGCCAGCAGTTCCGCCGGCGCCGTGTTGACATTGATCGGCGTCGCCGCCGGCAGGACGATGACAAAATCGCGCAGCTTGTCGATGGCCTTCTGGTCAAATCCCGACACCGACAGCAAATCTTCCGCCCGCAGCATCTTCATCGGCTGCCCAGCGCCCGGCGGCACCGGATCAACGTCCGGCGATGGCGGGGTGCCGGGTGGCTGCTGCAGCAGGCCGGCGCCTTCGCTGCGCGCAACCTGGGCCGCGACCACCTTGGCCAGCGACGGGTCCAGTTGCAGGATCTGCAGCAGGTGCGCAAATACCGCCACCTGTTTCTTGTTGATGCCGCCAGCCCCGGTCGTGCTGGCCAGATTCGCAAGATTGTAGCGCGATTGTGCGTCGTAATTCTGTCCGGAAAAGGTAGCATCGAAACTTTCGCCCTCGATCCGCTCGCGCTTGATCAGGTCATCAAGCCGGGTTGGCGCCACCGGCGTGGCCCAGAGGCCGTCGGCGACCGTCATGGAGCGGTTGTTCAGCATGTCCTGGCGCAGGATAAGCCTTGCAAAATCAAGGACCGAGCGCAAAAGCCAGCGGGCCTGGGAATGCAGCCGCTGGTTTTCAATCGAGCGCACCTGCACCTGCTGCTGCCAGAACAGGTTGGCCACGATGGTCACGGCCAGTGTGGTGAGCAGTAGCGCGGTAACAACAGCCACGCCGCGCTGGCGAACCGGGAAGCGTCGTTTCATACGGCCCCCAACAGGAAAACCTTGACCAGCGGCGCCGGCTGGCCCTGGATTTGCAGCGAGATTTCAATCCCGGTCGGGCCTTCGGCCTTGTTCGTGGGCGTGATCTTGCATTTGCTCGGGTCAGGATCGGCGCATTTCGGCTGATCGGCAGGCACGGTCGCGGAGCTGTTCGGCTGGCGCCAGCCGCCGCCCTCCCAGACCCTGAATTCCATACTGCCCACACCCGCCTGCAAGCCCACCGGCGTCTGGGGTCCCGTTTGTTCAAGGGCAGCCTTCCACAAGGCGTCCAGCTCGATCAGGTCGCGTGCACCACGCGATTCGGTGCGCGCCAGCACGCCATCGCGGATCGTGTAGCTGACCACCTGCAGCTGCGAAGGCGCGTTCTCGACCAGCACGGTGCGCACGAAGACAAGGCGGCTATTCTCGGCCAGGATGTTCTGGCGTTCACGCAGCAGGGTCTTGTCGGCGAATTGTTCCAGGTCGCTTTGCATCTGGGCGAAGGTGAGCTGGGTGCCGCGCGTCTGTTCCATGTTCTGCGTGAGCTGCTCGCGCGAGCGCACGATGCCATCCAGCCCGCGCCAGCCCAGCACGGCGACAATGGCCAGCACGGTGATCGCCACCAGCAGTTCAATCAGGGTAAAGCCGCGCGCGTTCTTCATTCCTGCAGCACCAGTTGGTTCAGCGACGTGATGCGGCGTTCCGGCGCGCTGGCTTCGTAGACGCTCACCTCGATCCGGCGCATGCGCGGGTTTGGCAGCGTGAACACCTCTTCTTCACAAATGAACTTGAAATCGGCTTGCGGGCATTCGAAGGTAGTCTTGCCGGGCGCCGGCCAGACCTTGGCCAGGCGCACCTGGACCATGCGGTTTTCCGCCGACCAGATGGCCATCATATTGCTGCGCAAGCCATCGCTGTTCTGGGTCAGGCTGCCCATGGCGCGCAAAGCGGCGCCCAGCGCGGTGCAGACAATCAGCAGCGCCACCAGCACTTCCAGCAGGGTAAAGCCTCGTTGCCGCATTCTTCAGTCCACCGTGAAATGGCCGACACCGTCGGCATGGATATTGGCGCGCAATTCGCCGCTGGCCATGGTCAGCGTGAATGGCCGGTCGACCGGCTCGCGGCCGAACACGATGCGCATGGTGCCCGGAATATTGGTCGGCGGGTCAAGCAGCAGCGTGACAGGACTGAACTGGAAAGAACGCTCACGCAGCAGGTCGTCCTGCGGCAGGGTCTCCCAGGTTTTGTCGTTACGCACCAGGAAGCGGTAACTCTCCGGCCCCGCCTCGAAGGCAATTGGCCGGTTGCGCACGATGGCTTCATCGCGCGCCAGCTGCATCAGGAGCGCAATGCGCTGCGCTTCCTTCTGCATAGCTTGCGCCTGGGACGGCGCGACATTCATCACGGTCAGGCCGAGCGTGATGCCGATGATGACCAGCACCACCAGCAACTCGATCAGCGTGAAGCCATTCGAACGCTTAGATTTCCCAGGAACCGATATCTGCATCGTCGCCGCTGCCGCCTGGCTGGCCGTCGGCGCCATAGGAGAACACATCGACTTCACCTTTTACGCCCGGGGACAGGAACTGGTAAGGGTTGCCCCAAGGGTCCTTCGGCATTTTTTCCAGGTACGGCGCCTTCCAGCCATTGGCGGCAGGACCGGCGGTCGGCTTGGCCATCAGGGCTTGCAGGCCCTGTTCCGTGGTCGGGTAGCGCTGGTTATCCAGCTTGTACATCTTCAGCGCCTGCATGATGGTAGAGATTTCGACCTTGGCAGCCGCAGTCTTGGACTGGCCCACGCGGTCCAGCACCTTAGGCAGCACCAGTGCCGCCAGCACGCCCATGATCACAACGACAACCATGATCTCGATCAGCGTAAAACCGCCGGAGCGGCGTTTGCTTGGTTTTTGCATAAGATTCACGAAAAATTAAACTGGCAGTATAAGTGATTCAATCGTGCTTGCGGCCATTTGCGCCTGCGTGGCGCAACAGTCCGTCGTTCGAACCTGCGATATTCGCCGGCACGGGCGGCAGCGCCTTCAACGCCGGCACGTCGGCGACGAAAGGCTTGATGCCCAGCGCTTCGTCCACTTCCTTAGGATAGATCACCTGGCCGCGGGTGATAACGGCAGATACCTTGCGCAGGTCTTCGATATTTTTGGTCGGGTCGCCCTCGACCAGCACCAGGTCGGCCAGCTTGCCGGTTTCGATGCTGCCGCGGTCGGCGCTGGTGCGGGTGTAGCGGGCGCCGTTGCGGGTGGCAACCTGGATCGCTTCGGCCGGGGTCAGGCCGGCTTTCACCAGCAGGGCCAACTCGGAATGCAGGGTGAAGCCTGCCAGGTCGTCGGTGCCGGCCACGATCGGCACGCCGGCTTTATGCAGGGTGCCGACGAACTGCACCATCTTGGCGAAGGATTTCTCGTAGCGCGCCTGGGTGGCGGCATCCGGGATCTTCATGGTGCCGACGTGGAAGCCGCGCGCCACGTCAGGCGGCATATTGCCTTCCACCGCCGCCCACGGCTCGTTGACGTCGCCGTCCTTCTGCTTCAGGAAGGCGAAGGTGGCCAGGGTCGGGTCGACCACAATCTGCTTTTTCTTCAGGGTCGCGACGAAGTCTTTCACCTCTTTCGAATTGAAGTCCAGCCCTGCGACTTTTTCGGCCGGCAGGTAGAAGCGTTCCAGGCTGCGGGTTTCCACGCCCGGCTTGAACAGGAAGTTCAGCATGACCTGGTTGATGTGCTGCAGCTCGTCGTAGCCGGCGTCCAGCGCCTGCTGGGCGCGCAGGCCGGCCGGCACGTGGCCCGAAACGCGCATGCCGCGCGAATGGGCATACGCCACGGTGTCTTTCAGGATCTCTTTCGGGAAGGAGTTGTAGATCTTGAGCTGCGGGTAGCCATGTTCGGCATACCAGTCGATGGCGCGCTTGGACTGTTCCAGCGTTTTCACCACGAAGCCGCCGTTGGAGGAATACGCGCTTTCGCCCTCCAGGAAGCCGGCCGGCACGATCTGCGGCGCCAGCAGCTCGCCGTCGGCGGTTTCGTCGATCATCATCTGCAGCTGGGCATTGTCGTTGCCCATGTCGCGCAGCGTGGTCACGCCGGCTGCCACGTGCAGCGCGCCTTCCCAGCGGGTGATGTGGCCGTGCATGTCGAACAGGCCTGGCAGCATGATGCGGCCGCCGGCATCGATCTCGTTGACGGCGCCGCGCACCGGCGAACCGGCCGGCAGGATGGCCGAGATGCGGCCGCGCAGCACGTAGACGTCGGACGGCGCGCCGACGGTGCCCTTGTTGCTGTCGAAGATGCGGGCGTTTTTCACCACGGTCAGGCCTTGCAGCGGGTGCTGCAGCTTGGCCGCCAGGTCGTTCAGCATCTTCGCTTCGGCGACTTTCTGGCGTTCGGCCAGCGCCTTGCCGTTGCCCTGCCAGCCTTCGATGGCGAACACGAAAGTGCCAGGCTCCACGACCGCGAACAGGGAAGGGTTGTCGCCCTTGGTAATCCACAGGAATTTCGGGCTCAGTCCCAGGCCGGTCTGCGCCACCAGTTGCACCTGCTGCGACTGGCCGTTGGGACCGGTAACCTGTACCTCATCGAGCACGGCCTGCTTCAGGGTGCCGGATGGCAGCAGCGGGATGCTGGCCGACGCCGTCTTCGCCAGCGCGGCAATTGCGCGCGAATCGACTTCGAAGCTGCCGTTCAGCGCCACGTAGACGGCCGGGCCGGCGACGTATTTGTCGCCTTGCTCGGTGGTGGATTTCCACTGCGCCTTGGTGCCGTTGCGCTCGAACGTTTCGTCCACCACGGCGCCGAAGGTCGAATTGCCTTTGGAGTGGTAGTACAGCATGGTGCCGTCGGCGGCCAGGCGGAATTCCTCCGTCAGCTCGGGGCCGCGGCCGTTGTCCTTGTAAATGTAGCGAACCTTGGTCAGGCCGTCGTCGTGGTTCTCCACCACCTGCTCGCCCATCTGCTTGCCGTTGTTCTCGGAAATGATGACGTAGCGGGTGGTTTGCGTGACGGCTGCCTGTGCGCTGAACGCACTCGCAATCGCCAACGCCAGGACGGCGGAAACTCGCTTCATTGATGGATCTCCAGTCTATTGATGTGGTGTCCCGCATACAGGACAGGCTTCGTTGCGGGTGATGCTAATGCTGTTCCACTCCATGCGCAATCCGTCCAGCAGCAACAGGCGGCCGGACAGCGACTCTCCGATGCCCATCACCAGCTTGAGCGCTTCGGCTGCCTGCATGGCGCCGACCACGCCCACCAGCGGCGCGAACACGCCCATGGTGGAACAGGCCACGTCCTCGAAAGGCTGGTCTTGCGGGAACAGGCAGGAGTAGCAAGGCCCTTCCGTCCGGGTGTCGAACACGCTGACCTGGCCATCGAAACGGATCACGGCGCCGGACACCAGCGGCACGCGGTGCGCCACGCAGGCGCGGTTGACGGCATGGCGGGTCTTGAAGTTGTCGGTACAGTCGAGCACCACGTCGTGCTGCGCCACCAGCGCCGCGAGGCGCGCATCGTCGACGCGCTCGACCAGGGCGTTCACCTGGCATTCCGGGTTGATGGCGTTCAGCGTAGCGCGCGCCGATTCAGCCTTGGGCTGGCCGACACGCTCGGTGGTGTGGGCGATCTGGCGCTGCAGGTTGGTCAGGTCGACGCTGTCATGGTCGACGATGGTCAGCTGGCCGATACCGGCCGAGGCCAGGTAAAGCGAGGCCGGCGAGCCAAGGCCGCCCGCGCCGATCACCAGCGCCCTGCCGTGCAAAATCGCCTGCTGCCCCTCGATGCCGATTTCGTCGAGCAGGATATGGCGCGAATAACGCAGCAGCTGCTGGTCGTTCATTTATTTCGCTGCTAGCTCGGGCTTGGCCGTTTTCACCGGCAGGCCTTTGAAGTGGCGCAGTGCCTGCTCCAGCTGGAAGTCGTCCTTGCCGCCGAACTCGAAAGGCTTCTGCTTTTTCGCCGCGGCCAGCAGGCGCTGCTCCTCTTCCAGTTCGTCGCGGCGGATGCGGCCTTGCTTGTCTTCTTCGCCCTCGCTGTTGACCAGGTGCTTCTGCAGATCCGCCTCGCGCAGGCGCAGGCTGTTGATGGCGTCGCCCTCCGCCGTTTCGTCCACCAGCACGTCCGGCACGATGCCCTTGGCCTGGATGCCGCGGCCGTTCGGCGTGAAGTAGCGCGCGGTGGTCAGCTTGACGGCCGAATCGGCGGTGATCTGGCGCAGCGTCTGCACCGAGCCCTTGCCGAAGGTCTGGCTGCCCATCACGATGGCGCGCTTGTAATCCTGCAGCGCGCCGGCCACGATCTCGGAAGCCGAGGCGGAGCCGCCGTTGACCAGCACCACCATCGGCACCGTCTTCAGCGCGGCCGGCAGTTTGGCCAGCGGGTCGCCGCCGCTGCGGGTGGCATAGTTCTGCGAGGTGGCGTGGAAGGCCTGCTTGGAATCGGCCAGCTGGCCGTCGGTCGACACCACCAGCGCATCCTTCGGCAGGAAGGCGGCCGACACGCCGACCGCGCCTTGCACCACGCCGCCCGGGTCGTTGCGCAGGTCCAGCACCAGGCCCTTGATGTTCGGGTTCTTGGCATACAGGGCGCCGAGCTTCTTCGCCATGTCTTCCACCGTCGGTTCCTGGAATTGCGAGATGCGCAGCCAGGCGTAGTCCGGCTCCACCATCTTCACCTTCACGCTCTGCACGCGGATTTCTTCGCGCACGATGGGGATCAGCAGCGGCTTGTCTTCGTCCTTGCGCGCCACCGTCAGCACCACCTTGGTGCGCGGTTCGCCGCGCATCTTCTTGATGGCGTCGTCCAGCGACAGGCCTTTCAGCGGCTCGTTATCGAGGCGGGTGATCAGGTCGCCCGCCTTGATGCCGGCGCGCCAGGCCGGCGAATCCTCGATCGGCGCCACCACCTTGATGTAGCCGTCTTCCACGCCGACTTCGATGCCGATGCCGACAAACTTGCCGTGGATGGATTCGCGCATTTCCTTGAACGCGGTCTTATCGAGGTAGGTGGAATGGGGATCGAGCGAAGACACCATGCCGGCAATGGCGTCCTGCAGCAGCTTCCTGTCGTCGACCTGCTCGACGTAGTCGGATTTGATCAGGCTGAAAACTTCGGACAGGGTGCGCAGTTCTTCCAGCGGCAAAGGCGTGGCTGCCTTTTGCGCCAGGGCTGAAAACTGCATCGAGACGGCTACGCCAGCCACCATACCAAGGCCGACCAGGCCCAGACTCTTCGTTTTGTTGCCCATTGATTGCTTTCTGCCGCTAGAACTTGACCCACCCGGCCGGATCTATCGGCTTGCCCTGGTGGCGCATTTCAAAGTATAAACCCGATTCTTCGTAACCGCCGGTATTTCCGACGGTGGCGATCACCTCGCCCGCTTTCACCACGTCGCCGGCGCGTTTCAGCACAGATTCGTTGTAGCCGTAGCCGCTCCAGTACTGGCCGCCGTGGTCGATGATAATGAAATTGCCGTAGCCGCGCAGCGAAGTTGCGTACACCACGCGGCCTGCCGCCACGGCGCGCACTTCGGCGCCGGCAGCGGCTTTCACCACCATGCCTTTCCAGGCCACGCCGTCGGCGTTCTTGCTGCCGAAACGCTTGTCCACCTTGCCGGAGACCGGCGCCGGCAACTCGCCTTTCAACCGGGCGAAGACGCCGTCCGGCACCACCGGCGCCAGCGCCACCTCGGATGGGCGGGGCGATTTTTCGTCGCGCTGCTCGGACGGCTCCGGCTTGGCGGCGACTTTCGGTTCGTCTTCGGCCGGCAGCGGCTTGGGCGCCGGCTTGCCGGCCTTTTTCGCTTCCTGCGCCAGGCGTTCGCGCTCGGCCTGCGCCTTGGCTCGGGCCAGGGCACGGGCTTCCGCTTCCGCCTTGGCCTTGGCGGCGCGCTCAGCGGCCAGCTTTTCCTGGCGTGCCTTTTCGGCGGCGGCAATGCGCGCCTGTTCTTCGATCAGCTTGTTCAGCTTGTCGACCAGGGCATCCAGGCGCTGGGCGTCCTGCTCCATGCGGCCGGCTTCCTTGCGCTGGGCCACCAGCTTCTTGGACAGGCTGGCCAGGGCAGCAGCGCGGCGGCCCTTTTCCTGTTCCAGCTTGGCTTTCTGCTGCTTCTCTTCCTCGGCGATCTCGTCCAGCTCCTGCTTGGCGTTCTGCGCCTCGGCCTGGTTTTCCTCGACCTTTTTCAGGTTGGCGCGCAGGGAATCGAGCAACCTGGCCTGCGACTGCGACACGTAGGCCATCAGTTGCAGTTCGCGGTTGATGCGGTTGGGGTTGTCGCCCGACAGGAGCAGCTTGATGCGGTCTTCATTGCCGGCCACGTACTGCTCGCGCAGCAGCTTGGCCAGTTGCTGTTTCTGCGCCGCCACCGTGGCGGACAGGCGCAACTGCTCGGCGGCCAGTTCGGCCACCTTGCTATTGATCTGGGATTGCTCCGCCGCCAAGTCGCGCAAGGTGCGATTGGCGTCGGAAATGGCTTCCTCCGATTCGGCCAGCGTGTCGGCCGCGTCTTCCTTGGCGCTCTCGGTCTTGCCGATTTCCGCCTTCAGGTTGGCCAGCTTGCGCGACAAGGCCGCCCGCTCCGTCTCGGCGGCAGCCTTTTGCTTGCTGCGTTCGGTCGGTTTGGCAGCCTTGGCGGCATCGGCGCCGTGCACGGCGCCCAGCGCCAGCAGCAATGCCAGCGCGACGCCACGCCAAGCGCGACGAGTCGGAGTCAACGCCACGGGGATTACTTGGCCTTGCCCTGGTTGGCCACGGCAGCCTGGGCAGCAGCGATGGCAGCCGGGTCACCCAGGTAGTAATGCTTGATCGGCTTCAGGTCGGCATCCAGTTCGTATACCAGCGGCTGGCCGTTCGGGATGTTCAGGCCAACGATTTCTTCGTCGCTGATGCCGTCCAGCATCTTGATCAGGGCGCGCAGGCTGTTGCCGTGGGCCGAAATCAGGATTTGCTTGCCGGCCTTGATGGCAGGGGCGATTTCATCGTTCCAGGCCGGCATCACGCGCGCCACGGTGTCTTTCAGGCACTCGGTCAGCGGAATGGAATCCTTCGGCAGGCCGGCATAGCGCGGGTCGTTGAAGGACGTGCGGTCGTCGCCAGCTTCCAGGGCCGGCGGCGGAATGTCGTAGCTGCGGCGCCATACCAGCACCTGGGCATCGCCGAACTTGGCAGCGGTCTCACCCTTGTCCAGGCCTTGCAGGGCGCCGTAATGACGCTCGTTCAGGCGCCAGTCATGCTTGATCGGCACGTACATCTCGTCCATCTCGTCCAGGGTCAGCCACAGGGTGCGGATAGCGCGCTTGAGCACGGAGGTATAGCACAGATCGAAGGAGAAGCCGGCATCTTTCAGGATTTTACCGGCAGATTTAGCCTCGTTGACGCCTTTTTCGGTCAGGTCCACATCGGTCCAGCCGGTGAAGCGATTTTCCAGGTTCCAGGTGGACTCGCCGTGACGCATGAATACGATTTTGTACATATAGCTATAACAATAGAGTTGGAAATGGGTGAAAATCGCCGCCGAAGCCACGAACAAGCATCTATTTTATAATGCGCAGATTAAGTTCAACCATTGGATTACCGTGAAATTCATCATCGACAATATTTTTCTGATCGCCATCGTCCTCTTGTCCGGCGGCGCCCTGCTGTTCCCGGTCCTGACCCAGCGCGGCAAAAAAGCCTCGCCGGCCGAAGTGACCCTGCTGATCAACCGCGGCAAAGCCGGCATTCTCGATGTGCGCGCCAAGGACAAGGCCGAAAGCCGTATCATCGATTCCAAACATATCCCGCTGGCCGAACTTGGCAACCGCATGGACGAACTGAAGAAGTTCAAGGACAAGACCCTGGTGGTGGTATGCGATAAAGGGATCAGCGCCTTCAGCGCTGCCCGCATGCTGGAAAAGTCCGGTTTCTCCGACGTTGTCGTGATGGAAGGCGGGATCGATGCCTGGAAGTCGCAAAACCTGCCGCTGACACGGAGCTAAGAAAATGACTGCCAACGTTACCATGTACAGCACCCTGGTGTGCCCGTATTGCGTGCGCGCCGAACGTTTGCTGGAAAGCAAGGGTGTCACCACCATCAACAAGATCCGCGTCGACCTCGACCCGGCCCAGCGCCAGCTGATGATGGAAAAGACCGGCCGCCGCACCGTGCCGCAGATCTATATCGGCGACACCCACGTGGGCGGTTTTGACGATTTGTACGCTTTGGACCAGGCCGGCGGCCTCGACCCCTTGTTAAAAGGTTAAACGCCCCCAAATACAACGGACCAACGGCTGAAACGTTGGAAAAGAAACTAGTTTTGCTACAATTGCCGTCGCGTTTGACTTTGGCTTACCCACGTGGCCTGGACAAGCATTAACTATATAACTGATACGAAAGCGTTCCATGTCTGAAGAAAACCTGCAACCTGTATTCCAAATCCAACGCGTCTACCTGAAAGACATGTCGCTGGAACAGCCTAATTCCCCAGCTATCTTCCTGGAGCAGGAAGCCCCTTCGATCGAAGTGGCGCTGGACGTAGGCGCAGAGCCGCTGTCCGAAGGCATCTTCGAGTCCACCGTGACCGTGACCGTGACTGCCAAGATCAAAGACAAAGTCGCTTTCCTGGTTGAAGGCAAGCAAGCCGGTATCTTCGAAGCCCGCAATATTCCAGCCGAACAGCTGGACCCACTGCTGGGCATCGGCTGCCCGAACATCGTGTACCCATACCTGCGTTCGAACATCGCCGACATGATCACCCGCGCCGGTTTCCCTCCGATCCACCTGGCCGAAATCAACTTCGAAGTGTTCTACCAGCAGCGCCTGGCAGCCATCGCCCAGCAGCAAGCTGCTGAAGCTGGCGCGACCCCGGTCGAAGGCTCCGCAACCGTACAGTAATACTTCTGCGATATCATGGGGAACCACGGTTCCCCCGCATGCAAAGGCCCCAGTGGGCCTTTGCGCATTTTTAAGGTTTGATCGATGAATTTACGCCGAATTGTCGCCTTCGCCGCCACGCTGCTGGCCTGCGCCAGCGCCCAGGCTATCGACTACCGGTCGGTAGGCGCCAATCCTGCAGTGCTGTACGGCGGCCCGTCGACGCGGGCGGCCAAGCAGTACATCGTCCCTTCCGGCGCCCCGCTGGAAGTCGTGCTGACCTACGGCGAATGGGTCAAGGTGCGCGATATGGCCGGCGACATGGCCTGGACTGAAGCCAAGAGCTTGAGCAACAAGCAGCGCAACGTCATCGTGCGCGCTGCCAACACCAAGGTGCGCGGCGCGGCTGACGACACGTCGCCAGTCGTGTTCATCGCCGACAAAGGCGTGCTGCTGGAACTGGCCGAGCCTGCCGCCAATGGCTGGACCAAGGTCAAGCACCGCGACGGCCTGGTCGGCTACGTGCGCAGCAACGATATCTGGGGCCTCTGATGACGACACGCAAGATCAGCGTGCTGGGCGCCGGCGCCTGGGGCACGGCCGTTGCCATTGCCGTCGCCGCGCGCCACGATGTGGTGCTGTGGGGCCGCAATGCCGCCGCAATGGCTGAAATGGCCGCTGCCCGCGACAATACCCATTACCTGAAAGGCTACCCTTTCCCGCCTGCGCTGCAGGTGAGTTCCGATTTCGATGCCGCCGTGGCCCATGTGGGCCAGGATGGCCTGCTGATCGCAGCCTGCCCGGTCGCTGGCCTGCGCCCGCTGCTGCAAGCGCTGAAGGGCAAGCAGATCCCGAACATTGTCTGGCTGTGCAAGGGCTTCGAATACGATACCGGCATGCTGCCGCACCAGATCGTGCGCGAAGTACTCGGTGAAGATGTGCCGGCCGGCGCCCTGTCCGGCCCTTCGTTTGCGCAGGAAGTGGCCAAGGGCCTGCCTTGCGCACTCACCATCGCCTCCAGCGACGCCGCCCTGTGCGAACTGGTGGTGGGCGCCGTGCATGGCGGTACCATCCGCGTCTATTCGAGTGACGACATCGTCGGCGTGGAAGTGGGCGGCGCTGTCAAGAACGTGCTGGCCATCGCTACCGGCGTGGCCGACGGCATGGGCCTGGGCCTGAATGCGCGCGCCGCGCTGATCACGCGCGGCCTGGCCGAGATTACGCGCCTCGGCACCGCGCTGGGCGGGCAAGTCGAAACCTTCATGGGCCTGACCGGCATGGGCGACCTGATCCTGACCTGCACCGGCGACCTGTCGCGCAACCGCCGCGTCGGCCTGGGACTCGCACAAGGCAAGTCGCTGGAAACCGTGGTCAAGGAACTGGGCCATGTCGCCGAGGGCGTGCCTTGTGCGAAGGCGGTGCGCGAGCTGGCGCACCGGCTGGGCGTGGACATGCCTATCACCAATGCAGTCGCCAGCGTACTGTTCGACGGCCTGCAACCAGCCGACCTGGTGCAGGGCTTGCTGGCGCGCGACCCGCGTGCCGAACAGGCAGCGGGCAAGTAGCCAGGGTAGTAGCCGGGGCCTCGCCCCCGGCCTATAATCGCCTCATCCCAGCGACCGGAGGCGACCATGGGTAGTTCCGCAGTGGCGACAGCCAGCCTGTCCATCGATACCGTGATGGCCGAGAAATGGCAGCAAGTCCTGGACTTGATTGCCAGCCTGATCAAGGTACCCGCCGCCCTGATCATGCGCGTCGAACCGCCGAGCATCAAGGTCTTCCTGTCCAGCCACTCCGATGGCAACCCCTACGAAGAGCACGAGCTGGCCCCGCTCAATACCGGCTTGTATTGCGAAACCGTGATGGCCCGCCGCAGCCGGCTGCTGGTACCGAATGCGCTGGCCGATCCTGCCTGGTGCAACAATCCCGATATCAAGCTGGGCATGGTTTCCTACCTGGGCCTGCCCCTGGTATGGCCGGACGAACATGTGTTCGGCACGATCTGCGTACTGGACCGCAAGGAAAATGCCTACAGCGAACTGCATATGCGCGTGCTGGAACAATTCCGTGGCCTGGTCGAGCGCGACCTGAGCCAGGTTTTCCAGCGCGAGCAGCGCGCCCGCGAAGATGCACAGTTGCGCGCCGAGGAAGCGGAACGGGTACGCGCCGAGTTTGCCGTGCTGCGCGCCGGTGAACAGCGCGCGCTGCAGCAACTCCAGCAGCTCAACAACCACCTCGAGGAGCGGGTTGCCGAGCGCACCGCCGAATTGCAAAAGGCCATGGAGCAAATCGTCGTGGTCGAAAAGATGGCCACCGTTGGCCGCCTGGTCACCGGCATCGCCCACGAACTGAACACACCACTGGGCAATATGATGCTGGGCGCCACCTCGCTGGCCGATCGCATCGACGCCGTCGCCCGCCAGGTGAGCGAACAGCGCCTGACGCAGGCCAGCCTGCGCCAGCTATTGGACGACGGCCACCAGGCATGCGAAGTGATCGAGCGCAATGGCAGCCGGGCCGGCGAACTGATTGCCAGCTTCAAGCAAGTGGCAGTCGACCAGGACCGGCAGGAAAGGCGCAGCTTCCTGTTGCAGGAAACGGTCGCCAACCTGTTGCTGGCCTTGGGGCCGACGATCAAGCGCGCCGAATTGACGCTTGAAGTGAGCGTGCCGCCAGCTTTGCAGATGGACAGCTATCCCGGCCATATCGAACAGGTGCTGGCAAAGCTGCTCAGCAATTCGATCGTGCACGCCTTTGCCGGCCGCGAAGAGCGCCGCGTTCGCATCAGCGCTACCCAGCGCGCAGATCTCGTGGAGCTGATTTACGAAGACAACGGCCTGGGCATCGACCCGGCCATCCAGCCACGCGTATTCGATCCCTTCTTCACCACGCGCGTCGGCGATGGCGCCCAAGGCCTGGGCTTATCGATCGTACTGAATGCGGTACAGGCGATCCTGAAAGGCAGTGTGCACCTGGACAGCAAGCCTGGCGAAGGTGCGCGCTTTACCTTCCTCTTGCCGCTCAGTCCACCAGCAAGATAGTCAGGAGCAGGAGCGAGTCGGCATTGGCGCGCAGCGCGTGCGGCGCGCCGCCTTCCAGATAGAGCATTTCCCCGGCGCGCATGATCGCAGTGCGGCCATGGGCGTCAAACGCCACCTCGCCTTCCAGGCATTGCAAGGTAAGCTGGCCGCGCACCGCGTGTTCAGGGATTGCGCGGCCGGCCGGCACGGTCATGCGGATCAACTCCAGCTGCTCCGTCTTGGCCAGTGCAATGGAAGAAAACTGCGACAGGCTTTCACCGGCCTCGCGGCCAATCCGGACCACTTGCCCGGATGATGCATGTGGTAGCGCCATATACCCTCCCTGGATTGCCCCAATGATAGCAGCAAGGATTAAATGGGGACGTACCCCATTTAATTGGGGTACGTCCCCATTTAATTGCGGCCGATGAAGCGGTAGATGCCTGCACCGACGCCGGCGCCGATGATCGGCGCGACCCAGAACAGCCACAGCTGCGCCACGGCCCAGCCGCCCACGTACAGCGCGACGCCGGTGCTGCGCGCCGGGTTGACTGAGGTATTGGTCACTGGAATCGAGATCAGGTGGATCAGGGTCAGGCACAGGCCGATGGCGATCGGCGCGAAGCCGGCCGGCGCACGCTTATCGGTAGCGCCCAGGATCACCACCAGGAAGAAGGCTGTCATCACGACTTCCGTCACCAGGGCTGCCACCAGGCTGTAGCCGCCCGGCGAATGTTCGCCATAGCCGTTGGAGGCGAAGCCGGCGGCAACATCAAAGCCCGCTTTGCCGCTGGCGATCAGGTACAGCACGCCGCCGGCGGCAATGCCGCCCAGCACTTGCGCCACGATATAGCCCGGCAAATCCTTGGCCGGGAAACGGCCGCCCAGCCACAGGCCGACCGACACGGCAGGATTCAGGTGGCAACCCGAAATATGCCCGATCGCGAAAGCCATGGTCAGCACCGTCAGGCCGAAGGCCAGCGACACCCCGTGCAAGCCAATCCCGACGCCGGGGAATGCCGCTGCCAGCACCGCACTGCCGCAACCGCCCAATACCAGCCAGAACGTCCCAAAGAATTCCGCACCCAGTTTTTGCATGTCACGCCTCCGTTGACAGTTAGTAATTGTGAAAACAGACTAACTATAAATGGCGGAAATGACAACAGTGTGATGTGTTGCACCGCAGAAAAATAGAGCGACCGTTCTAGAAAATTCGCTTGTGTTACGCAAGCGGTTTCAATAGAGTAAATGTTATATATTTACTACTAAGACGGAAGCCAATGAGCAAGGGTTCGTTTGCCGAGATGAATTGCCCCATCGCCCAGACCCTCGAGCAGGTCGGCGAATGGTGGACGTTCGTCATCCTGCGCAACGCCTTCTGCGGCATGAGCCGCTTCCAGGATTTCCAGCGCCACCTTGGCATCAGCACCAATATCCTGTCCCGCCGCCTGGGCAAGCTGGTGGAAAACGGCATCCTGCTGCGCCAGCCGTGCAGCGAGGATGCCCGCATCGTCCACTACCGCCTGACCCCAAAGGGCCACTCGCTCTATCCCATCCTGGCCGCGATGACGGTGTGGGGCGAGCAATGGGCGCCGCATCCGGCCGGGCCGCGCATGACGCTGGTGGAGCGCGCAACAGGGCTGCCGGTGGCTGGCGTGGGCATCCGCGCTGCCGACGGGCGCGACCTGGCGCCGGCGCAGATCGATACGGTGGCCGGCCCCGGCGCCGATGACAAGACGCACGCTTTGATGCGCATGAGAGAGGAGACAAGCAAATAATGAATACCGATAAAGTCTGGCTCAAGTCTTATCCCGATGGCATTCCGGCCACCATCGATCCCGACCTGTACCGCTCCCTGCCACACCTGCTGGAAGAGTCCTTCGCCAAATTCGCCGAGCGCAAGGCCTATGCCTGCATGGACAGTTTCATGAGCTACCGCGAATGGGACCAGCACTCGCGCAACCTGGCCGCCTGGCTGCAGCAGCGCGGGCTGGCCAAGGGCGCGCGCGTCGCCGTGATGATGCCCAACGTGCTGCAGTATCCGGTCGCGGTGGCGGCCGTCCTGCGCGCCGGCTGCACCGTGGTGAACGTCAACCCGCTCTACACCGCGCGCGAACTGGAACACCAGCTGGCCGATTCCGGCGCCGAGGCCCTGATCATCCTCGAGAACTTTGCCACCACGGCGGAGAAAGTGCTGGCGCGTACCAGCGTCAAGCACGTGGTGGTGGCCAGCATGGGCGACATGCTGGGCTTTGCCAAGGGCATGCTGGTCAACTTCGTGGTGCGCACCGTGAAGAAGATGGTGCCCCCTTTCAGCCTGCCGGGCGCCGTGCCGTTCCGCGAAGCCTTGCGCCAGGGCGCGCAGCAGAAGCTGCGCCCGCTGCAACTGGGCCACGACGACATCGCCTTCCTGCAATACACGGGCGGCACCACGGGCTTGTCCAAAGGCGCGACCCTGACCCATCGCAATGTGATCGCTAATATGCTGCAGAACGATGCGTGGGCCGGCCCGGCTTTGCTCAATCATGCAAAAGGCGAGCAGGTGGTGACGGTCTGCGCACTGCCGCTGTACCACATCCTGGCGCTGAACGCCTGCATGCTGATGGGAGCGCGCTGGGGCGCGATGAACCTGCTGGTGCCCAATCCGCGCGACATGGCGGGCTTCGTCAAGGAGCTGGCCAAGTACCGCGTCAACTTCTTCCCGGGCGTGAATACCCTGTTCAACGCCCTGCTGAACCAGCCCGGCCTGGCGCAGGTCGACTTCTCCGGCCTTCGCATCACGCTGGGCGGCGGCATGGCCGTGCAGCAGGTGGTCAGCGAGCGCTGGCTGGCTGCCACCGGCAGCCCGATCCTGGAGGGTTATGGCCTGTCCGAGACTTCGCCTACAGCCACGCTGTGCCGTCCCGACCAGGAAGGCTTCAGCGGCACCATCGGCTTGCCGGTGCCGTCGACCGAGGTGGCGATCGTCGACGACGATGGCAATCCCCTGCCCTTCGGCCAGGCCGGCGAAATCGCCATCCGCGGGCCGCAGGTGATGGCCGGCTACTGGCAGCGGCCGGAGGAAACCGCCAAGGTCATGACTGCGTCCGGCTTCTTCAAGTCGGGCGATATCGGCATCATGGATGAACGGGGCTATGTCCGCATTGTCGACCGCAAGAAGGACATGATCCTGGTTTCCGGATTCAACGTTTACCCCAATGAAGTGGAAGGCGTGGTGGCCGCCCACCCGCTGGTGCTCGAATGCGCCTGCATCGGCGTACCCGACGCCGGCTCGGGCGAAGCCGTCAAGCTGTTCGTGGTGCGCAAACACCAATCGCTCACCAGCGAGCAGCTGATGGACTACTGCAAACAGCAGTTGACCGCTTACAAAAAGCCCAAATACATCGAGTTCCGCGACGCCCTGCCCAAAACCAATGTGGGCAAGATCCTGCGCCGCGAGCTGCGCGACGAAAAAGTCGCGGCGTAAGTTTTTGCTGCATTCCCTGTACTGCCCCCAAACAACCCAATAACAGGAGTTAAGTATGGAAGCCAGTATTGCCGCAGTAAGCCAACCTAAGACCAATCCCATCGTACTCGATGGGAAGCGCCAGAAGACCGTGCGCACGCTGATCAACGCCTCGCACCGCAAGCTGCTGTTCCTCGACCAGGTGGTCGACTGGGAAAAGGGCATCGATTTTTCCAAGCCGCCCAAGGTGGCCGAGTCGAGCTGGATCTACGGCACGCCCTACTGGGACGCGCTGACCGAAGCGCAGCGCAATGAAGTACTGTGGCTGGAGACCGGCCGCGACGTGTCCTACTTCATCTGGCTGGAACAAACCCTGCCAGAGCTGTACGTGGGCTACGTCAACAAATACCACGGCGTGCTGAGCGACGACGTGCGCGAATACCTGATGGTGTTCTCGCGCGAGGAGATCGTGCACACGCTGATGTTCCGCCGCTACCTGGAGAAGGCCAACCTGCGCCTGTGGAGCCACCCGGAAAACATCCCGAACTACTCCCTGTTCGAGCGCCAGCTGGCCGGCAAGCATCCAGTGTACGGCATCTGCTGGAACCTGCTGATCGAATGGTTCGCGGAACTGAACTCGATCTTCCAGACCCAGACCGACGGCATAGACTCGCTGACCCGCCAGATGTTCAAGGAACACCACCTGGAAGAAGTGCGCCACATCGCCTTCGCCAAGACCATCTGCGAAAACTACTTCGAGGCCGCGCCGAAAGAAGAACTGGCCGAAATGTGCGAGTTCTTCCAGAAAGGCTACGGCTTCCTGCTGGACGAATACACCTACATGCCGGAGATCGCCCTGCATGCGTCCTTCGACTTCCCGATCAAGCCGGGCGACACCGACAAGATCCGCGAAGTGCGCAACTCGCCGAACAACCAGCGCCTCAATGAAGCCCGCTTCCGCGACGTGCGCGAGTGGTGCCTGAAGCACAACATCATCAAGCAGTAAGCCCCAGCATCCAAGGACGGCAGCTTCCATGGCGCTGTGCGCCAGGGACGGCTGTCGCCGTTTCAAAAAGAATCGGAGCAAGCATGATCGATATCATTCCCCACGATTCCGACATCACGGAATTGCGCATCGCCCGGCCGCCGGTCAACCTGATCGACGTGGGCGTGCTGAAGTCCCTGCGCCATGCACTGGCGGAGGCTAACGGCGCCGGCCAGCGCGGCATCATCCTGTCCGGTGCACCGGGCGTGTTTTCCTCGGGCGTGGACGTGGCCGCGCTGGTCGGCGGCGACTATGAGGCCGTGCGCGAATACTGGCGGCAGGTATTCCTGCTGGCCTCCGAGATGGCCTTGTCGCGCCAGCCGATTTTCGCCGCCATTACCGGCCACTGCATGGCAGCGGGCGCCCTGCTGGCCGTGTTCTGCGATTACCGCGTGATGGCGCAGGGCGCATGGCAGGTCGGCCTGAACGAAGTGCGGGTCGGCGTGGCGCTGCCGGACTGCTTCCAGCTCGCGGTGCGCCGCGTAGTGGGCGCCCTGCAGGCGGAACGGCTGCTGGTGTTCGGCCGCTTGCTGTCGCCGCAGCAGGCGCTGGAAGTGAACCTGGTCGACGAGCTGGCCGAGCCAGGACAGGTGGTGGCGCGTACGCGCGAACGTCTGCAGGAATTGCTGTCTGTGCCACCGCAAGCACTGGCCAGCATGCGCGCCATCGCCCGCCGCGACCTGCACGACATGTTTGCCGACGTCGATGCGCTGCCAGTCGACGATTTCGTCGACGCCTTCCTGCAGCCGGAGACCCAGCAGGCCCTGCGCCACGTGGCCAGCCGCATGCGCCAGCCTGCCGCTGCCGTCGCACGATGAACCTGTACTTCCGGCTCTTGCTGGTCTGGCTGCGAGCGCGCTTCAAACCCGCCATCCAGCTCGGCGACATGATCGAGATGCAGCTTACCGTGCTGCCCAACGACCTGGACCTGAACGGCCATATGAACAATGGCCGCTACATGACCATCATCGACCTGGCGCTGGTCGAATACATGACCCGCGCCGGTTTCATGGGACCGGCGATCAAACGTGGCTGGCGCCCCATGCTGGGCGGCTCGATGATCGCCTTCCGCCGCGGGCTCAAGCCATTCCGTCGCTACACCCTGCGCTTCTGCGCCCTGTGCTGGGATGAGCGCTGGACCTATATCCGTTTCGAGTTCGTGCTCGACGGAGAAGTGATGGCAGTCGGCCATACCAAAGGCGGCATTGTCGGCCCCTTCGGCGTGGTGGGCAGCAATGAAATGTGCGCGGTACTGGGCGTGGATCCGGCGTCGCCGGCCTTCCCGCGCTCGGTCACCGCCTGGATCGAGGCCGACCGCCTGATGCGGGCCTGAACTGGAGAACTATGGAAGCCATACAATCGATCGCCGTTATCGGCGCAGGCCCGGCGGGCCTGACTGCCGCCGACACCCTGCGCCAGCTGGGCTATAAGAAAGTCACCGTGTTCGAACAGGCCGCTCGCGTGGGCGGAAAGGTATACACCGCACACACGCCGAACGGCCCGGTGGAGCTGGGAGCCGTCATCGCTGCCGCCGAATGCGAACTGGTGCTGGGACTTGCGCAGCGCCTTGGCGTGCCGGTCGCGCCCTATCCGGTGGAGCAGCGTTTCCTCGACGAGCAGGGCGTGCGGCACGATGCGATGTCCTTTTTGTCCAGCCGCTACAGCGCGGACGAGATCCGGCAAGCCATCGCCAATTACGGCGCGGCGCTGGAACGCTATGCGGTGGTCCGCTACGATACCCTTGCCGGCATGCCGCGCGAGCTGCACCAGCCGTTTGACCGCTTCGCCGCCAGCCACGGCTTCACGCCGGTGGCCGAACTGGCGCGCGGCGCCCTGGTAGGTTTCGGCTATGGCTATTACGAAACCGTTCCGGCCCTGTATTTCATGAAGCTGATCCCCTGGCTGTTCCGGCCCGACGGCCAGGGCGGCCTTGCGCCGGGCAAGTTCCATGTGTTCCCGCAGGGCTTCCAGGGTTTGTGGGAAGCGCTGGCACGTGAGCTCGATGTGCGCCTCGGCGCGGCAGTGACGGCGCTCGACAGCCAGCCGGGACGCCCGGTGCAGCTCACCATCAATGGCCACGACCAGCATAGCTTCGATGCAGTGGTGGTCGCCGCGCCGCTGCATACGGCTGGCGGCTTCCTGCCGGCCGGCAGCGAAGCCGCTGCCCTGCTTGCCCAACTGCGCAGCAACCGCTACCTGGTCAGCGCCTTTGCCGCCAGCGGCCTGCCGGGCGGCGAGTTCCTGTTCCTGCACCAGAACGAGCGTCCCGAACGCATCGGCCATATGAACGCCTGGGCCAACCGCAATCCCGCCCAGCCCACCTACCTGGGCTGGCAGCTGGCCGGCGACGGGGCCAGTACCGGCCAGCTGCGCGAGCTGCTGGCGGCCGACATTGCCGCGCAGGGCGGAACGCTGGCGGGCGTGATGCTTCAGCAGGAGTGGGACTACTTTCCCCATGTCGATGGCGCAACCTTGGATGCCGGCTATTTCGAACGCATCGACGCCTTGCAGGGCCAGGGCCGGGTTTATTACGCAGGCGGGGCATTGAACTTCGAGACAGTCGAGCATAGCGCGCGCCAGGCGCGTGCCCTGATGCGCCGCCATTTCGGCTGACCGGACAAAGGGCATCCCTTACGGTTTGTGCCTATGGAAAAACGGCGAGGGCGGGGCCTATAATGGCTGGGCGAACCGGCACGCCATTGCCGCCCTTGGAGAAACCGCATGAAACACCTGATCGTTGCCAGCCTGGCCCTCGCACTGACCGTGCCTGCCTTTGCAAGCACCACCCACGCCAAGACCACCGCCACCCACCACAAGGCAGGCACCAGCACCACCAAGCACCACGTGGCCAAGAAAAAGACCAGCGCGCATCATAAGACCGCGAAGGCAACCACCAGCCACAAGCACGCATGATTTTCGTCTGGGGCAGGAAGGCAGTCTATACCCACGCCGGCTACGTCGCTGACTTCTGCCCCGTATGCCGGGCGGCTCGTGCGTTCTCCGTTCAACGCATCGGCATGGCCTGGCATGTCTACTACATCACCGTTTCCAAAGGTGAGCTGGCGGGCTACCAGCGCACTTGCTGCGATTGCGGCATGGTGCTGCCAATGGAAGCCGGCCACTACACCCAGTTGAGCGCCGAACAGCTGCCGCTGGTGCAGCTGGAGCAAACCACCAATCCCCATTTGTCGATCCGCCATGCCGATGCACTGGCTGCCGCCGCGCGCCTGCGCGAGGCGCCCTTGCTGCTCGACGAAGCTGAACGCCGCCGCCAGATCGATGCCGCATTGCGGCTGCAGGCCGACGCGCTCGACGAATACGAAGCGACGACGCGCCTTGACCGCGAAGTGTGGTGGACCATTGCAGGCGCGTTTGCGTTTTGCGCCCTGGTGCTTGCAGCGCTGCGCCAGCAGGCGCCGCAAAACCTGGACAATGGCTTCATCATCGCGTTCTTCCTCAGCCTGGGCGCCGTGGCCTGGCAATTGAGCCAGATGGGAGAACGCTTCCTGCGCCGCGACATCCTGCCCAAGCTCGCCCGTTCGCTGGCGCCGCTGCAGCCAAGTGCGGTGGAACTCGAAGAGGCATTCGAGCGCATGCGCGAGCAAGGCCGCAAGCTGGCCAAGCGCGTGGACAGCGCACGCGTGCAGCAAGCCATCGCCTCGCTGCGCGGCTAGGCCTGCGCCAGCGCATCCAGCAGCAGTTCGAGCTGCTGCAAGCGCGCTTCCACTTCTTCCATATGCGGCGCGCTGCCGCCCGTGCCGTGGAAGGCCGTGTTGTGCAGCAGCGCGTTGCGGAATTCCGCCAGGCCGCGTGCCTCGCGCAGCAGCGCCAGCATTTCCTCGCTTGCCAGCGGCGATTGCTGCTTCAGGCTCGCCTTGATGCGGTCAAGCCGCTTGCCAAAGGTGAGCTTGCGCGTGCCGTCGGTACCGATGCTGCCCGCACACAGGATGAATACGTGCGCTTCCAGCCGCGAGAACTCGTGGATAAAGCTTCCCAGCAGCAGCTTCCATTGTTGGTCGGGTGGCAGGTCTGGCCTCATGCCGTCCATTCTACGCCGCGAATTCAGTTGCGTTTTCTTTCGATTCATCATAGTTTACCTTTCGCGTCGCAAACAATTTGAAAGGATATGGAGATGAAACGAAGAATTTCGCTATTGATCCTTGCGTTTTCCGCCGCAACAGCGCTGGCGGGCCAACCGGCGGCAAGCGGCGACGCCGTTGTCGCTCTGGCCGGCAACGGCTTCGTCACCAGCACCGGTTCCGGGTCGACGGAAGTCATCAACAGCAACGGCCTGGCCAACTGGACCAGCGCCAACACCATCACCAGTATCTGGTTCCGCATGTCTGCCGCAGGCAGTGCCACGCTGTCGCTGGACGCAAGTCTGAGCGGCAGCAAAACCAGCACGATCCGCGTCACCGCGAATGGCATGCCGTTCGACGTTACGCTCGCCAAGGGCAGGACGAAGACTTACCCGATCGGCACCATCGACGTGCCCGCCGCCGGCTATCTGCGGGTCGACCTGCAGGGCGTCAGCAAATCCGGCACCTACTTCGGCGAAGTGTCGGCGCTGCGGGTCAACACCGGCACGGCGCTGAGCTACGCCAATGACGCCGCCAACTACTACTGGTCGCGCCGCGGCCCATCGGTCCACCTGGGCTATACGGTGCCGGCCAACACCGAGTACTTCTACAACGAAGTGACAGTGCCGCCCGGAGAGGACAAGATAGGCTCCTACTTCATGTCGAACGGCTTCAATGGTGGCTACTTCGGCATCCAGGTCAATTCGCCGACCGAACGCCGCGTGCTGTTCTCGGTCTGGGATGCCGACAACGGCGCCAAGACTACGCTGGTGCGCAAGGGACCGAACGTGGTCGACAACACCTTTGGCGGCGAAGGCACTGGCGGGCAATCCTACCTGCTGTATAACTGGGTAGCCGGCAATACTTACCGCTTCATTACCCGCATCGTGCCGGATGGCGCGGGCGGCACCGACTTTTCTGCCTGGTTCCTTGCACCGGAAACCAACGCCTGGCGTTTCATCGCAACCTGGAAGCGCCCTGCCACCACCACCTATCACGCCGGCGTCTATTCCTTCCTCGAGAACTTCATCGACACCAACGGCTACCTGGGCCGCAGCGTACGGTTCAACAACCAGTGGGCACGCAGCACCAGCGGCAACTGGAGCGAACTGGTGACCGCGCGCTTTACCGGCGATGCTACCGCCGCCAACGCCCAGCGCATGGACTACGCAGGCGGCTTGCAGGATGGCGGCTTCTACCTGCGCAATGGCGGCTTCTTCAGCCCGAATGTGCCGATCAACCAGAACTTCACCCGCCCGGCAACCGGACAGGCGCCAACGGTGGACGTCAGCACCCTGCCGTAGACATTTTTGTATCCCAGTGTATCTGGCGCCATGCCAGATACACAACATGCGCAAACCTCCCACGCCACCGACACAAGCGATACACACTGCCCCCTTAATCTGGTCACACCTTAACCAAGGAGACCAAGATTATGAAAACCACTTACGCAGGACTGGCAGCTACCCTCGCAATCGCACTGTGCGCATCCTCCGCACAAGCCGCAGAACCCAAGAAGGAAATGGAGAAGTGCTACGGCGTGGCGAAAGCCGGCCATAACGACTGCGCCGCAGGCCCGGGCACTTCGTGCGCTGCCACCTCCAAAGTTGATTACCAGGGCGATGCCTGGGTGCTGGTCGAAAAAGGCACCTGCACCTCCATCAAAACCCCTAAGGGCTACGGCTCGCTGAAGGCGAAATGATGAAGCGCGCAATTGCCGCCGCGATCGCGCTGGCTGCCGGCATCGCCGGCTCGGCACACGCCGCAGCGCCGGCCGCAAAGAACATCGTGATCGTGCCCGGCGCCTTCATCGATGCTTCGAGCTGGCGCGTAGTGCACGACACGCTGCGCCTGAAAGGCTTCAACGTCACCGTTGCCCAACTGCCGCACACCTCGCTCGATGACGATATTGCCATCGCACGCAAGGCGATCTTCCAGCAGTTCGGCAATGTGATCGTGGTCGGCAATGGCATCGGCGGCGCAGTGATGTCGAACGTGGCCACGGGCGACAAGGTGAAGGCGCTGGTCTACGTGGCGGCGCTGATGCCGGAAGTCGGCGAAACCTCGCAGCAGCTGCTGTCGTCGATGCCCGGTGCCGGCGAAGGCATCAAGCCCGACCGCGCAGGCTTCCAGTTCTACGACACGGCGCGTTTCCACGCCGACCTGGCTGCCGACCTGACGCCGAACCGCGTCAACTTCATGGCGGCCTCGCAAGTCCCGGTCAGCAATGTGCTGATGGGAACACCAAGCTGGTTCGCCATGTGGCACCAGAAACCGACCTTCGGCATCGTCGCCACGCAAGACCGGCTGGTGAACCCGGAGCTGCAGCGCTGGATGTACAAGCGAGCCGGCGCCAAGGTCACTGAAATCGCAGCAAGCCATGCAGTACAAGTTTCGCAGCCGGAAGCGGTCGCGAAAGTTATCGAAGACGCTGCCCTCAGCGTCCTGTAATTCCCACCCCAACCAAAGGAGATTCATCATGAGCATCGCTACCAAAACCCGCGCTGGCCTGGCCGGCGCCGCAGCCCTGATCGCACTGGCATCCCTGTCCGCACCATCCTTCGCCGCTGAAAAAGTGAAGGAAGAACCGGGCCGCTGCTACGGCATCAACACCTGCAAGGGCACCAGCCTGTGCGCCACCGCAAAGAACGACTGCAAAGGCCTGAACCAGTGCAAAGGCCAGGGCGTCCTGGTGAAAACCCCGACCGAGTGCAAGGCACTGGGCGGCAGCCTGACCGAAACCAAGTAAGCCCTGACGGAGGCACACCATGCACGCCCATCGCTTTGGCCTCGGCCTGCGCCGCGAACATTACCGCGAATTCCTCGAAGGCGACGTCGACGTGGATTTCGTCGAAGTGATCTCCGAGAACTTCATGGTCGCCGGCGGCCAGCCGCGCGATATCCTGCGCCGCGTCAGGGAGAAGCATCCTGTGGTGCTGCATGGTGTGTCGATGTCGCTCGGTTCGGCCGATGGCTTGCGGCCGGACTACCTGGCCCGCCTGTGCGCCCTGGTGGAGGAGGTCGAACCGATGTTCGTCTCCGATCACCTGAGCTGGTCGCGCATCGGCCGCTTCAATTCGCACGACCTGCTGCCGCTGCCTTACACGCAGGAGGCGCTCAACATCATTTGCAACAATATCGACCAGGCGCAGGAAGCGCTGGGTCGCACCATGCTGGTCGAGAATCCATCGAGCTACCTGACCTATGCCGAATCCACCATGACTGAGTGGGAATTCATTTCCGCCATGGCCAGGCGCACCGGCTGCGGCCTGCTGCTGGACGTGAACAATGTCTTCGTCAGCGCCAGCAACCACGGCTTCGACCCGCTCGATTTCCTGCGCGGTGTGCCGATGAACCGCGTGTGCCAGATCCACCTCGCCGGCCATAGCCAGGGCGACGGCCTGTTGATCGACACGCACGACAGCGCCGTCAACGATGCGGTGTGGTCGCTGTATCAGCAAACGATCGCGCGCTGCGGTCCTGTAGCCACAATGATCGAGCGCGATGGCGATATTCCGCCGCTGGCCGACCTGCTGGCAGAACTTGATATCGCCCGCGGCCTCGCCGCGCACAAGGAGGCAGCATGAACCTCGCCGACCTTCAGGGAGATTTCCAGGCCATGCTGGCCGCTTCCATGCCCGTTGCGGGCGTGCCCGCCGGCCCAGGCCGCGCCGTCTACCAGAACAACTACCGCGCCCAGCTCGTCGGCTGCCTCGAAGAGAGCTACCCGCAACTGCGTGCCTTCATCGGCGAGGAAGCTTTCCTGCACGCCGCCGCCGCCCACATCAAGCGTTTCCCGCCCCATGCCTGGACGCTGGACGCCTACTCCGATGATTTCTGCGACACGCTGCAAGCCCTCTTCCCGCATAACCCGGACTTGCACGAACTGGCCTGGATCGAACACGCGCTGGACCAGGCATTCATCGGCCCCGACGCCGCGCCAGTCGCCGCCGACGCGCTGGCCGCTGTCGACTGGGACCATGCACGCCTGGAGCTGACGCCGACGCTGCACCTGCGCACCGCCGCGACCAACTCCGCCGACCTGTGGTTTTCGCTGCGTGACGGCGGCTCGCCCGAAAGCGAAATGCTGCCCGCTCCGGGCGGCCTCCTGGTCTGGCGGCGCGGCTTTGTCTCCTGCCTGCGTGCGCTCGACGCAATCGAATACGCCGCACTGACGCAGCTTCAGCGCGACGGCAGCTTTGTCGGCCTATGCGCCCTGCTGGTGGAGCGCCTCGGCGAAGAACAAGGCATCGCCAGCGCAGGCGCCATGCTGGCCGACTGGCTTGGCAGTGAACTCATTACCGGAGTTGAAAATGAATGAAACCCGCCGCCTGTTCCTGCTTTCCGCCCTCGCCGGGCTGGCAGGAACCGCAAGCCTCGCCTTCGCGCCAGCCTTGGCCGGCGCCGCGCTGCCAATCCGCAGCGCCACTGAAGTGCTGCGCGCCGTCGCAGCCGCGCAGCCGGCCCTGAGCTACCACGCCGCCGGTCCTGACGACGGCCGCCCCATCGTGCTCGCCCGCAGCAGCGGAGACAGTATCGAGAGCTACACAGAAACCGCATCCCTGCTTGCAGCACAAGGCTACCGCGTCCTGGTCCCGACTCTGCGCGAGGCAGATGCCGCAACACTCGGCCACGACCTGCTCGCCTTCATCGACAGCCTGCACATCCCGGAAGCGGTATTCATCGGCACCGTCCAGGGCGCCCAGGCCACACGCGCGGCGGCACAGCTTCGCCGCACACGCATCATCGGCCTGGTGCTCGCAGACGGCACACCAGCGTCCACGAACGTCCCCACGATCGGCCTCGCCACCAGTGCCACGCCGCAGCAAATCGCCGATGCCGCCGCTACGCTTGCCCGCCAAGGCAAATGGCGCACCTGACACCTGACAAAACGGAGAGCACCATGAACACCAACTTCGCCCAATCCCCAGCCGCCGCACGCCCCGCAGCAGGCGCAATCTCAACCAGCATCGCCGCACTGCACGCACTCGCAGCCCGCCTCCTGCCCGCATCGGTGCAACTGCTCGCCGCCCGCCTCGGCATTGCAGCCATCTTCTTCCTGTCCGGCCGCACCAAGGTCGAAGGCTGGTTCACGCTGAAGAACTCGACGATCGACCTGTTCCGCTACGAATACATGCTGCCCCTGGTCCCGCCAGAAATCGCCGCCCCACTGGCAACCTTCGCCGAACACGCCCTGCCGCTGCTGCTGATCGCCGGCCTGTTCACCCGCTTCGCCGCCTTCGGCCTGCTGGTCATGACCGCCGTCATCGAGATCTTCGTCTACCCGCAAGCCTGGCCCACCCACCTGAGCTGGGCTGCCCTGCTGCTACCTCTGATCGCCCAAGGCGGCGGTGTTCTTTCATTTGACTGCCTTGTTGCGAACAGGATTCGACGTCGGACCTAATATCATGCTATTGCGTGAGTTCTCAATCTTTAGTGGCCAGGACCTCTCCGAAGCACTCCTGGTCTCGCACGATAAGCTCAATTGGGCCAACGCTAATTTTCACCTCACGTTTTTTCAGAAACTGTCTATGAAGACCTATTACCGGAGGGTTGTGAATAAAAGCGATAAAGCCATCCGCGCTGCGAGATCCTTCTAACAACGGGTCTGGAACCTGAAATATTTCGGCTCCCGCACCGTTTCTCACGGTCATCCGACGTTGCGTCATGTAAGCGTGAAAAGTATTTTCGTCAGTGATATGGAAGCCGTCACAAGACAGTACACGGCCGAGTTTGGCGGATGTAATAATGACGCGCTCTGTTTTCATTGGCTTCCAATGTGGGGCGAGCTTGAGCCTGTGCCGCACATGCTGGAGGTTCTGTTCAAGGTACTCACAGGTCCTTCTATGTTGCTTTACGGCTTCCAGAAGGAGGTAGTTCTCAAGTAACGCATAACTATGAAAATCTGTCGCTAGGAATTTGCCTTTGCATTCGCAAAGGAATAAGACGTCATCCAGCACGAACGCAACATCGCAATCGTAATTTCGGTGTTGGACTTTTGCACAAACTATGCCCACGTCCTTTAGGTCTTTCAGGATGCTCTTTTCAAGACCTGGGCCAATGGTAGCCAGCTCATGATTCGTATGATCCTTAATTGACTTCAGAAGTGACTCGATGGAGAAGGCCGGTTCGATTTGGGCAGCGACGGAAGGTAATAAGACAAGCTTGCCGCCAACCGGAACGAGAGGGGCATCTAGCAAATCCTTTGAGGTGGAATTGAAGGTAAAGTGCTTAACGATGATCCTTGCCGCGTTGCGTCCAATTCCTCCCCGAGTTTCTAGCATAGACTCAAAGTCGGTCACGCTTGCGTGGAAGAGTAAGTCGTCAGGACGGGCAATCGTGTGATTCTCAAGAATGTACTCGATCGCCAGTTCTCTGATAATTGTGTATCCGCGAATCCACTCTGCGAGTGTAGCGCCATGAAATGGCTCGGTAAGGTTCTCAGAATAGAACTGTAGTGAGGTCAGGTATCCCGAAGTTAATTCTTGTGCTGAGCGAAAACTCTTGCAGGGCAACACCGTTGTGCCTTTTGAGACTAGGTGTTTAGGCAAGAGATCTGTGCTGCGCGACGTTCGGAATGCTCTGAGGCGCGACATCGAAATCCTGAACGCCTGAACTAACGAATCATCACTGCTGTCAATCGTCTTCTTTTCCGGCAGGACTTCTGCAGCACCATGCCGCCAAACCGTTCGCGCCTCATGAAAAATTTGCCAATCGGAAGCCAGTAAAAGATGTCGTCCAGCGATTGCAATCTTCTCATCCTGGATGTCAGATCCAGTTGTCAGTTCGGTACTTTTACCCACCAATGAGCGAATCACTATACCAAAGTACGTCAGAAAATAGTCGCCAGCCGCGATCTCATCAAATTCACTGACGTACAGTTCTTCGTCACGACCTCCCGACTCAAAAGTGAAAGGAAGCTCTTTCATAAGCGGTAAACCATGCCGCTGCCGAAGTGCGACTTCCAAAGAAAGAAGGGTATGAATGAGCTCATCCCTATGATCGGTAAAATTGCTGGATATGTTATCAATCCGGTCGAGTAAGCTTGATTCCGTTTCAGTCAGGAATCGTGCCTGCCTGCCTAACTCGCGCACCACTTCGAGCCGATGACATTCCATACGTTGAAGTAGCTCTTGATCCACTTTCGCCAAAGCTAAGCGCAACTGGGTCAGGTGGTGGTCAATTTGATCACTTGGTAACAGTGGGTCGTGCAAGGACTGGAGTAGCTGAATCGCTGACTGCTTCTTCATCGATTTCCCTGGCTAAAAGAGGTTCAACGGGGATACTGAGACGTACTTTGTGCGGCGGCTGAGCTGGCAAAGTCTTGAGTTTCCATTTAAACCGCGAAGAGCCACGCAAAAAAAAGCGCCCCACACGCTAATGTGTGGGGCGCAATTTAATTGGTGCCGGCTGCAGGACTCGAACCCGCCACCTGATGATTACAAATCAACTGCTCTACCTGATGAGCTAAGCCGGCTGTAAAACTTTCGCCGCGAATTATACGCTATTTAATGCGAGTGAGGGTTGGACGGCCACCTTTCTTTGGTGGCTCGCCGCCATCGTCCGGTCCGTTGTCGTCATCGCTGCGTGGCGCCGGGGCACTTGGCACGGAAGACAGGGTCGGAGCAGGCGCAATTTCTTCGACGGGTGCAGTCGTTTTCGCTGCCGGAGCCTGGCCCAGCAGTGGCTCGAACGCCATACCCTGGCCGTTTTCGTTGGCGTAAATCGCCATCACGTTATTGACCGGAACGTAGATTTCGCGCGACACGCCGCCGAAGCGGGCGTGGAAATGGATCGCGTCGTTATCCATCTTCAGGCCGGAAGTGGCGCCGAAGCTGATATTCAGGACGATTTCGCCCTTCCGCACGTATTCCATCGGTACCTGGGTGGCTGCGTCGACCTTGACAGCCAGATAAGGGGTATAGCCGCAATCGGTGCACCATTCGTAGATGGCGCGCAGCATATAGGGCTTGGTGGAGATTTCTGACATGTTCAAACTATATGGTGCGGCGCGCCCATTGCAAGCAAAAGCGCGCCGCAGGGGCCGCAATTAGCGGCGCATTACTTTCTCGGACGGAGTCAGCGCTTCGATGTAGGCAGGGCGCGAGAAGATGCGCTCGGCGTACTTCATCAGCGGCGCAGCGGTCTTCGACAGCTCGATACCGTAGTGGTCCAGGCGCCACAGCAGCGGAGCCACGGCCACGTCCAGCATGGAGAACTCGTCGCCCAGCATGTACTTGTTCTTCAGGAACAGCGGAGCCAGGGTGGTCAGGCGGTCGCGGATTTCTGCGCGGGCCTTGTCGTGGCTCTTGTCGCTCGCCTTGTTGCGCTCGCTTTCCAGCGTGTGCACGTGAACGAACAGCTCTTTCTCGAAGTTGAACAGCATCAGGCGGGCACGGGCGCGCATCAGCGGGTCGGCCGGCATCAGCTGCGGGTGTGGGAAGCGCTCGTCGATGTACTCATTGATGATGTTCGATTCGTACAGGATCAGTTCGCGCTCGACCAGGATTGGTACCTGGCCATATGGGTTCATGGTCGAAATATCTTCCGGCTTGTTGAACAGGTCAACATCGCGCACTTCAAAGTCCATGCCCTTTTCGAACAGGACCAGGCGGCAGCGCTGGGAGAATGGGCAGGTAGTGCCCGAATAGAGAACCATCATTTTCCTAGTTCCTTAGAAACAAAGGGGGCGAGACCGCGAACGGTTCACCCCAGTTGGGCCGCCGGCACAAGGCAGGCGGCGCAAACACGCGCCGGAAACCCGGCGCACGCAATTATTTGACTTCTTTCCAGTACGACGCGTTGAGGCGCCATGCCAGGGTAGCGAAGATAGTCATGAAGATCAGGACCCATACGCCCAGTTGCTTGCGCTTCTGTGCGGCTGGCTCGGCCATCCACTCCATGTAGCCAACGATGTCGGCCACTGCAGTGTCGTACTCCAGCTTGGTCATGGTGCCTGGTTTTACTTGCTCGAAGCCTACAAACTTGTGCATCTTCTTGCCGTGCTCGTGTGGATCTTCCACTTCTTCGAACTTGGCGGACTGAACGCCCTGCAGCTCCCACAGCACGTGTGGCATGGCCGCATTCGGCAGCACCATGTTGTTGAAGCCGGTTGGGCGGGTGTCGTCCTTGTAGAAGGTACGCAGGTAGGTGTACAGGTAATCGCTGCCGGTGTTGGACGGCGTTGCCTTGGCGCGGGCGATCACGGACAGGTCAGGCGGCACGGTGCCGAACCAGGCCTTGGCGTCCTTGGCCGGCATGGCGGTGGTCATCATTTCGCCCACTTTTTCGCCGGTGAACAGCAGGTTGTTCTTGATCTGCTCTTCGCTCAGGCCCAGGTCGCGCAGGCGGTTGTAACGCATGGACGACGCATTGTGGCAGTTCAGGCAGTAGTTCACGAACAGCTTGGCGCCGTTTTGCAGGGCAGCCATGTTGTGCGAGCGGTCCGGGGCCTTCTCCAGGGGGAAGCCGCCTTCGTTGGCGAAGGCCAGCGCTGGTACCAGGGCCAGGAGGGCCAGCAGTTTCTTCGAAAAGATCATTTATTAGTCCTTTGCTTAGCGTTCTGGTCGTCCGATTAGTGCGCGTGGAACACAACGCGGTCCGGCACCTTCTTGAACGTACCCATCGCGCTCCACCACGGCATCAGCAGGAAGAAGCTGAAGTAGTACAGGGTCGCAATCTGAGCGATGATCGTGCCGACTGGGCTTGGCGGCTGGGTGCCCAGGTAGCCCAGGGCTACGAAGGCGATCGCCAGGCCGGCGTACACATATTTATGCCAGTCAGGACGGTAGCGAATCGATTTCACCGGCGAATGGTCCAGCCATGGCAGGAAGGCCAGGATCACCACGGAACCGCCGAAGAACACCACGCCCCAGAACTTCGCATCCAGTGCGCCTGGCAGCATGCCGACGATCATCAGCAGCGCGATCACGCTGACGGCGATCTTGACCATGCCCGACAGCTTGGACTTCATCCACAGGAAGGCGGTGTAGGCAGCGATGCCCACCATCAGCACCCACAGGAAGTCCGAAGTGGTGGCGCGCAGCACCGAGTAGAAGGCGGTGAAGTACCAGGTCGGAGCAATGTGCGGCGGGGTCTTCATCGAATCGCCCGGCAGGAAGTTGTTGTACTCCAGGAAGTAGCCGCCCATCTCAGGCGCGAAGAACACCACGGCCGAGAAGATGGTCAGGAACACGGACACGCCGAACAGGTCGTGCACGGTGTAGTACGGGTGCGATGGGATCGAATCCACTGGGTGGCCGTCCGGGCCCAGGTTTTCTTTCACTTCGATGCCGTCCGGGTTGGACGAGCCGACTTCGTGCAGTGCGATCAGGTGCGCAGCAACCAGGCCCAGCAGGACCAGCGGGATGGCGATCACGTGGAAGGCGAAGAAGCGGTTCAGGGTCGCGTCGGACACCACGTAGTCGCCGCGGATCCACAGCGACAGGTCAGGGCCGATCAGCGGAATCGCGCCGAACAGGTTGACGATCACCTGGGCGCCCCAGTACGACATCTGGCCCCATGGCAGCAGGTAGCCGAAGAACGCTTCGGCCATCAGGCACAGGAAGATGGCGAAACCGAACAGCCAGATCAGTTCACGTGGCTTGCGGTAGGAACCGTACATCAGGCCGCGGGTCATGTGCAGGTACACGATGATGAAGAAGGCCGAGGCGCCGGTCGAGTGCATATAACGCACCAGCCAGCCCCATGGGACTTCGCGCATGATGTATTCGACCGATGCGAAGGCCAGGCCGGCGTCCGGCTTGTAGTGCATGGTCAGGAAGATACCGGTGACGATCTGCAGCACCAGGACCAGCATGGCCAGGGAACCGAAGATGTACCAGAAGTTGAAGTTTTTCGGAGCGTAGTATTTGCCCCACTGGTCGTTCCACAGCTTGGTGGCAGGGAAGCGGTCGTCGACCCAGCCCATCAGCTTCTTGGCTGCAGGTGCGTCGGCAGGGAATTTGGTTTCCTTGAATGCGGCCATGGATTATGCCTCGCCTTTCTCGTCTTTACCGATGATCAGCTTGCTGTCGCCGAGGTACATATGGCGTGGCACTTGCAGGTTGTCCGGAGCAGGCTTGTTCTTGAATACACGGCCAGCCAGGTCGAAGGTCGAGCCGTGGCATGGGCACAGGAAGCCGCCCAGCCAGTTGTCTGGCAGCGAAGGCTGTGCGCCCGGGGTGAATTTCGACGATGGGGAGCAGCCCAGGTGGGAGCAGATGCCCACGGCCACCAGGATTTCGGGCTTGATCGAGCGGTGCTGATTGCGCGCGTATTCCGGCGTCAGGTCGTCAGGGGTACGCTCGGATTTTGGATCGGCCAGTTCAGCTTCGTCTTTTGCCAGCGTCGCCACCATTTCCGGGGTACGCTTCAGGATCCAGACTGGCTTGCCGCGCCATTCGACAGTTTTCATTTCGCCCGGCTGCAGCGTAGAGATATCCACTTCCACCGGTGCACCAGCTGCCTTCGCGCGCTCGGACGGCTGGAACGTGCTTACCAGGGCGCCAGTTGCACCCAAACCGACCACACCACCTGCCGCACATGTTGCGACGAGGAGACCGCGACGGCTCGAATCGACCTGCTTCTCGTTACTCATACAAACCCCAATCAGTCAAAAATCCAAAATCTTTATTGTTAACAAAGCTTCTAGCAACCTTAAATTATAAAGGAGTGAAGTTGCGATTTAAAGCAAAACCTTGCAATTAGCTAATCCATCCCAATGTTGCGCCTCTTGCGTGTTCCACGAATTTGCAGCAAAGTTGATACAAATCCATAAATTTTTGGGGAGAATGTGTTATGGGAATGATGCAAGAATTTAAAGAATTTGCAATGAAAGGCAATGTCATCGACCTGGCGGTCGGTGTCATCATCGGTGCAGCCTTCGGCAAAATCGTCGATTCCCTGGTAGCCGACGTCATCATGCCGCCAATCGGCATGCTGCTGGGCGGCCTGGATTTCGCGAGCTACTACATTCCCCTCAACGGCCAGGCGCACAACCTGCCACTGGCCGAAGCCAAGAAACTGGGCGCGGTCATCGCCTACGGCAATTTCTTCACCATCCTGCTGAATTTCATCATCCTGGCCTTCGTGATCTTCCAGATGGTACGCCTGGTGGCCAAGCTGCGCCGCGCCGAAGCGCCGGCTGCCGCACCGGCAGAACCTGCACCACCTTCAGAAGATATCGTGCTGTTGCGCGAAATTCGCGATTCTTTGCGAAAATAGGAGTTAACTCCCATTTTGTAGCAATACCGCCATGCGAAGACTCTGGTTATTGTTTGCACAAACGGTGACCATCGCATTGGCACTGTACTTTGTATACACGGCTGTGCAGCGGCCGTCCGTGCTCCCCAAGCCCGTTCCGACCGCCGCGCATACGGCCATCCTGGCTGACGCCAGTGCCCCGCCCTCGCCGGGGTCGTACCGGGCCGCTGCCAGCCGCGCCATGCCGGCCGTGGTCAATATCCTGACCACCAAGGCGGTGCGCAAGCGCCATCCGCTGTCGCGCGATCCGTTCTTCAAGCGCTTTTTTGGGGACCGCGACGAGGATGATGACCAGAACAGCCTCGGCTCGGGCGTCATCGTCAGCCCACAGGGCTACATCCTGACCAATTACCATGTGGTGGAAGCGGCCGACGAGATCCAGGTCGTGCTGCCGGATGGCCGCAAGGCCGCCGCCAAGATGGTCGGCACCGACCCGGAAACCGACCTGGCCGTGGTTCGTATCGAGATGGAAAAGCTGCCGGTGGTCGCCCTGGGCCAGGTGGAGCAGGCCAAGGTGGGCGACGTGGTGCTGGCCATCGGCAACCCGTTTGGGGTGGGCCAGACTGTCACCATGGGCATCATTTCCGCCCTGGGGCGCAACAACCTGCACATCAATCATTTCGAGAATTTCATCCAGACCGATGCCGCCATTAACTTCGGCAACTCAGGTGGCGCCCTGATTGATACCCAGGGCAACCTGCTGGGGATTAATTCGGCCATTTACTCCCAGACCGGCGGTTCGGTCGGCATCGGCTTCGCCATCCCCGTGAGCACGGCACGCTCGGTGCTGGACGCCATCATCAAGGATGGCCATGTGGTGCGCGGCTGGATCGGCGTCGAATCGCAGGAAATCACGCCGGAACTGGCGCACAGCTTCGGCCTGGACCGCGATTCGGGCGCCATCATTGCCGGCGTGGTGCGCAACGGACCGGCCGACAAGGCCGGCATGAAGCCGGGCGACATCCTGCTGTCGGTGGACGGTAAGCCGGTCAAGGACACCAATGAAATGCTGAACCTGATCGCCCAGCTCTCGCCGGGCGGCCAGTCGACCATGCGCATCCTGCGCAAGAGCCGCGAAAGCGATCTCCAACTCACCGTGGGCAAACGCCCTCCAGCCAAAAAATAACCATGCACCTGCGCGACCTGACCCGCTACCTGACGGAACTGTCCGACAATAACAACCGCCCGTGGTTTGTGATGAACAAGCCGCGCTACGACATCCTGCGCGAGGAATTCCTGGAGCTGGTGACCCAGGTGATCGCGGAACTTGGCAAGTTCGACGCCCAGGTCAAGTTCTGCAATCCGAAGAAAGCCATGTTCCGCATCAACCGCGACGTGCGCTTCGCCCACGACAAGAGCCCGTACAAGACCCATTTCTCGGCCGCGATTGCGCCGAACGACATGCGCCGCCCCAGCATGGCGGGCGGCCCGACCTGGTATTTCCAGATCAGCCCCGACGGCGTGCTGGGCATCGGCGCCGGCGAATACATCCCGCCGCCGCACCGCCTGAAGGCACTGCGCAACCACATGGTCAACGATGCCAAGGGCTTCAAGAAAGCCCTGGCCAACAAGGCGCTGAAGGCGCGCTACGGCTCGATCACCGAAGAGCACAAGCTGCAACGCCCGCCGAAAGGGTTTGATCCGGAGCACGAGCACATCGAGTTCATCAAGCTGAAAAGCTTCTTCGTCTACCAGGAAGTGAAGCTGCCGCTGAACAAGCCGGACGAACTGCTGGGCATGATCGCTGGTGCCTTCAAGGATGCCTGGCCGCTGGTGCAGTGGATGCGCTCCGCTCCGGTTGAAGAGGAGGCCGACGCAGCATGAGCACCCATCGCATCGCAGTCATCGCCGGAGACGGCATCGGCAAGGAAGTGATGCCGGAAGGCTTGCGCACTTTGCAGGCCGCGGCTGCGCGCTTCGGCCTGCCGCTGGAATTCACCACCTTCGAATGGGCCAACTGCGACTACTACGTGCAGCACGGCCAGATGATGCCGGCCGACTGGTTCGACCAGCTCAAGGGCTTCGATGCGATTTACTTCGGTGCGGTCGGCTGGCCCGATGCGGTGCCCGACCATATCTCCCTGTGGGGCTCACTGATCAAGTTCCGCCGCGAGTTCGATCAGTACGTGAACCTGCGCCCGGTGCGCCTGATGCCTGGCGTGCCCTGCCCGCTGGCCGGGAAGAAGCCGGGAGATATCGATTTCTATGTGGTGCGCGAGAACACGGAGGGTGAGTATTCCGCCGTCGGCGGCCGCCTGTTTGAGAATACCGAGCGCGAAGTCGTGCTGCAGGAAGCCGTGTTCACGCGCAAGGGCGTCGACCGCATCCTGCAGTTTGCTTTCGACCTGGCGCAGTCGCGCCCGAAAAAACACCTGACTTCCGCCACCAAGTCGAACGGCATCGCGATCAGCATGCCGTATTGGGACGAGCGCGTGAAAGCCATGTCGGCCAACTACCCGGACGTGCGCTGGGACCAGTACCACGTCGACATCCTCGCCGCGAGATTTGTGCTGAGCCCCGAACGTTTCGACGTGGTGGTGGCATCCAACCTGTTCGGCGACATCCTGAGCGACCTTGGCCCGGCCTGTGCCGGCACCATCGGCATCGCACCGTCGGCCAACCTGAACCCGGAACGCACCCTGCCTTCCCTGTTCGAGCCGGTGCACGGCTCGGCACCGGATATCTACGGCAAGAACATCGCCAACCCGGTCGCAATGATCTGGTCCGGCGCCATGATGCTCGATTTCCTCGGCAACGGCGACGCCCGCTATGCGCAGGCGCACGACGCCATCATGCGTGCGATTGAAACGGTGCTGGTGCAAGGGCCGCGCACGCCGGACATGGGCGGCAGCGCCTCCACGACAGAAATGGGCGCGGCTATCGCCGCTTTGGTTTAAGCGCCCAGCAAGGCTTTCACGGCAGGAAGGTGGCGCTCGCTGACCGGAACCCGGTCGCCGCAGCGCAGGACCAACTGGCTCGCTCCCTCGGCGTCGCGCTCCAGCGACGCCACCTCGCCCACCCGCACCAGCGCGCGCCGGTGCACGCGCAGGAAGGTTGCCGGGTCCAGGTGCTGCTCCAGGCGTGCCAGAGGCACCCGGTGCAGCACGCGCCGCTGCGGCAATCGCAGCTCTACATAATTGCCCGCCGCCTCGATCCACAGCACTTCGGAAACCTGCACGCACTCGATGCGCCCGACCGAGCGCACATTCAATTGCTGCAGGTATGACTGCCCCGCCGGCTCGGCGAAGGCACGCAAGGCACGCGCGTAGGCGGCACGCTGGCGTTGCTCCAGCATGGCGGCAGCGCGCTCCAGGGCCTGCGCCAGGCGCTGGTCGTCGAACGGCTTGAGAAGGTAATCCAGCGCGTGCACTTCAAAGGCTTCGATGGCGTGCTCGTTATAAGCCGTGGCAAAAATGACCAGCGGCGGTTCTTCGCGCTGGGCCAGTTCGCGCGCCAGCGCCAGGCCGGTTTCCTGCGGCATCTGGATATCGAGGAAAATTACGTCAACGTCCTGCCCGGCCAGGGCTGTGCGAGCGGCTGCGGCGCTGGAGCACTCGCCGACCAGTTGCCAGCCTACATGCGGTTCGAGGCCGTAGCGCAGGTTGATGCGGCCAGGTTCTTCGTCGTCAACGATCAGGGCGCGGATCTTCATGAAGCGAAATATATGGGCATATTGATCTCGGCGACAAAGCGCCCGTCGGCACGCGCGGTGCGCAAGCCGGCGCCGCTGCCGCAGGCAATGCGCAAGCGCGCTTCGATATTGCGCAGCCCCATTCCCATGCCCGGGTTGCACGGCACATCACGCACCGAATTGCTGATATGGATATGCAGCATGCCGCCCTGCTCCGAGAACCGCAGTGTGATGTCGCTGTCGCCGTCGTGGCAGTCAAGGTCATGGCGCAGCGCATTTTCCACCAAGGGCTGCAGCAGCAAGGGCGGGCAATCGGCGGCCAGCACCGCACCGCTGTCGCCTTCGATAGACACGCGCAGCCGGTCGCCGTAGCGCATCGATTGCAGCGACAGGTAGTCGCGCACGAACTGCAGTTCTTCCGCCAGCGTGACCCAGTCGCGCGAGCTGGCTGCCTGGGCGTAGCGCAACAGCCCGCTCAGGCGGCTGATCGCGCTCAGGGTGGCTCCCCTGTCGTCCATGCGCACCAGGGCGCTGACGGCGTTCAGGGCGTTGAACAGGAAGTGCGGCTCCAGTTGCCCGCGCAGGGCGGCAAGACGCTGCTGCTCGAGCTCCAGGCGCAGGGTCAGGTTGTCAGTCTCGCGCGCGCGCTGGATCTGCCAGATGCGGATTCCCGCCACGGTAACGAAGGTGAAGGTGGTCCAGGTCAGCTCGAGGAAGATGGCGAACCAGCTCCGGTCCTGCTGCAGGGAGACGAACAGGCATTCCAACGGCAGGAACAGCACCAGTACCGCCAAGTATGTGCGCACGATGCCGCGCGGACTGGCCAGCGACTGCGGCCAGCGCTCCAGGATGATATACAGCACGGCGCTGAACAACACCATCAGGGCGTGCGCACTGCCCCAGTCGCCAAGCAGCTCCAGATAGGAAGGATTGGCGCCCCGCTGCAGCAGCGATCCATAGGAGGAGGCGGCGCCGGTCAGGCAGACGACGCTCCATGCCAGCACGCAGATGCCGAGGATACGTAGGAAATGCAAGGTTCTCATGGCTGGACAGTATACCGGCCCTTTTCATAGTGGCCGACAGTCCCCGTCACACGGGCATCCACCTTCGTCACACCGGCTTTCCTGCATTTCAGGTCGCCATTTCTGCATTTCGTCGCACACCGGTAGTGCTGGACACCGCACATATCTATAGTTCAATCAACGAAACGCGAAATGAACTTAACCCAACCGAATGGAGAGCAAAATGAACATCGCCAAAAACATGGAATACATCTTCCTCGCAGCAGTTGCCGTGATCAGCGCAACCGGCTTCGCCACCGCCGCCACGCCGCTGAAACACAGCGCACCGGCCGCCGTCGTCGCCAAGGCAGAAGCCAAGGCCATGCCAGTGGTGACCGTCACCGCCAAGCGCCTGACCGCTGCTGAAAAAGCCGCACTGTAATTCGAACGAACCGACACTTCACGGAGCCTCAACATGAAAAAGCTTTTCACCGCCACGATGATGACCGCAGTGATGTTTGCAGCAGGCGGCGCCGCCCGCGCAGACGACATCATCACCGAAGCGCGCACTGTTGACGGACGTCCTGTGAAAGTGGTCCTGGATGGCGTGGTAGACCTGAAGCTGAAGCAAGGCGCACCGGCACTGGTGCTGTCCGGCGACAAGCGCTACCTGCACAAGATTACGGTGACGCAGAACGGCGACACCATCCGCATCGGTACCGAAGAGATGCGCGGCATCCACATCGGTCCACGCAACCTGAAAGCGGAACTGACACTGCCGCAACTGCGCGAACTGGTTTCCGCCGGCGTGGGTTCGGCTGAAGTGAAGGGATTCGACGGCGATGAAGTTCGCCTCTCCCTGGAAGGCGCCGGCGCAGTGAACATGGCCTCGCGCTTCAAGAAAGTCGATGCACGCCTGACTGGCGTGGGCAGCATGACGGTCAGCGATACCCTGGCTGATGTGGTGGACCTGAACCTGAAAGGCGCCGGCCAGATTGCGATCTCCGGCCAGAGCAAGCAACTGTACGCCAAGTTGGGCGGCATCGGCAGCCTCGATGCGAAACAACTGCAAAGCGAAAGCGTGGATGCGGACATGACCGGACTTGGCAGCGCCACCTTCAACGCAAAGACTTCCGCCAACCTGCGCCTGAGCGGCATGGGTTCGGCAACGGTGTACGGCAAGCCAGCCAACCGCCAGTCCACCGCACGCGGCCTGGGCAGCGTATCCTGGAACTGACGCCAAAGTTTTCCCTACCAACTCGTGAGTTGTTTCACGGTGCTTGCCGCCCGCTTACCCCGGGCGGCTTTTTTATTCCAGCGTCTTTGCCCAACACGATGCGCAGTTGCGGCTCGCCGCTGCCGCGAACTTCGACCCGCGTCTCCTGCACGTTGAAAGGGATCGTGTTCGTCAGGCGCACCACCTGCATCCCCTCCGCCCGCAAGCGCTGCGCCACGGCGGCAGCCATGCCGCGAATGCCGTTGCCATTGCTGACTTCGAGCTTGGTGGTGCCGGCAGCACCCGGCACCCGGGCAACGTGCTCCACCCGCTCCACTTCGACCAACCCGGCGCTGACCTGGCGCACTTCAACGCGCGCCATCCCGTCCGGCCACAGGCTGCCTCCTTCCTCACGGGCCTTGTCGGTGCGCTTCCTGCCTTCCTCCCGCTCGCGCAACAGGCGCGCATGGCGCATGGCTTCCAGCGCGCGGCCGCTGTCACCTAGCGTCTCCAGCAGCGCGGCCAGCCGCTCCCATGCAACCGCGCTGGATGGCGCCATCAGGCACGCGCGTTCCAGTGCTGCCCGCGCTTCCTCCAGGTGCCCGCCAAGGTAATAGGCGTAGCCAAGGTCGCCAAACAAGTCTGCTCCAGGTGTACGCCGCGCTCGCTCCTCCAGCAAGCTGATGGCTTCTTCATAGCGCCCATCCTCAGCCAGTGCGGCGGGGGCTGGTGCTGCGGCCGGTGCGGCCGTTACGATGGCGGGAGCCGGTGGCAACACCGGCATGCTGCACGCCGCCACCATCCCCAAACCAGCAGCAACAATTGTCTTACGCATGACAAGCTCCTAACGCGCGCCTTGCGCCACAGGATGCAGAACTGCTTTCATCTGGATTGAAGCGGGACCCAGCAGCACGATCATCAGCGCAGGGAAGATGCAAAAGATCAGCGGGAACAGCAGCTTGAGCGCCACCTTGGCTGCCGCCTCCTGCGCCACCACCGCACGCTTGCGGCGCAGGTTATCGGCATGCACGCGCAAGGAGTCGCCCATGCTGGTGCCAAAGCGCTCCGCCTGCACCAGCATTGCCACGAGCGCATCGACATCTTCCACGCCGCTGCGCAGCGCCAGGTTGCGCAATGCACGCTCCTTGGAAAAGCCGGAGCGCATTTCCATCAGCACCAGCTGAAGCTCCTGCGCCAGCGCCAGGCTCTTGATGTGGATTTCCCCCGCAACCTTTGCCAGCGCACGCTCCATGCTCAGGCCCGCCTCGACGCAAATGGTCAGCAAGTCCAGCGCATCGGGCAAGCTCTCGAAAATATCGCGCTGGCGCAGTTCGGCGCGGCGTGCCAGCACACCGTTCGGGAGGTAATATCCAATGGCCGCACTGGCAAACAGCATCAGCAGAAGATTGCCGTTACGCCCCGCCAGCGATGCGACCAGCGCCGGCAAGACAAGGGCCAGCAGAGTCTTGGCGGCAAAGTAAAGCTTGGGCGCAGCCGGATGACGCCAGCCGGCATTCATGAAGCGTGTGCGCAAGGCCGATTGCTCCCAGCCTTCTTCCGGCAGCGACAGGCGGCTGAACGGCTCCGCCACGCGCGCAACCTTTTCGATCCACACACCCTGGGCGGGCGTCGGCGCCGCTTCGGTGGCGCCAGTGAACGACTTCAGGCGCTCGCGCAAAGGCCCGCTGGAGAGCGCCAGCATCGCCCACAACGCCAGGCCAGCCACCACTGCGAACACCAGCAGCAGGAACAGGATGCTGCGAAGTTCGGCTGCGCTCATACGCGCACCCTGATCACCTGGCGCATCCACAGCACGCCGGCCACGATCGCGCAAGCACCATACCACAGCATGCGTTGCCCCTGCGGGTCCTGCCACAGGATCGCGCTGTACTTCGGATTAGTCACCTGCATCGCGGCCATCAGCCCTAGCGGCATCAAAGTCAGGACCCAGGCCGACATCCGGCCCTCAGCCGACATGACCCGCACTTGCGCCAGCAGTTGCAGCCGGGCGCGCGTCATGCGCGACACATTGTCCAGTAGTTCGGCCAGGTTGCCACCCGATTCGCGCTGGATCAGGACCGCAATCACCAGGTAGCGCAAGTCGGTCAGCGGCACGCGCGCTGCCAGGTTGTGCAGCGCGTCCTGCATGGTGACGCCGAAGTTGACCTCCTCGTACGTGGCGCGGAATTCGCCGCCCAGCGGATCGGCCACCTCGTCGCCTGCCATCTGCATCACATTGGCGAAGGAATGGCCGGCGCGGAGGCCGCGCGCCAGGAAGTCAGCCATTTCGGGCAGTTGCGACTCGATGCGGCGCACGCGGGCCGTGCGGGAACGCAGCAGCAGCATGGCCGGCGCCGCCAGCGACAGCAGGCCAACAATGATCGAAGGCAGCGGTGGCATGTGCAAGGCGACGGGCGCCAGCAGGCCCGCCAACGCAGCGCCGGCCTGGATTTGCAGGAAGCGCGCCACTTGCCAGCGCAGGCCGGATTGCAGCAGCAGCCGGTCCAGTGCGGCCAGATGGGGAATGCGCCGCAGCACGGCATCGACCGCCGGTGCTTGCGCATAGCAGCGCTCCTTGAGGATGCTGATGCCGCCGCCGACGCTGTCGGTGCGGCCCGACATCAGCCGCAGCCGGCGTGCGATGCGCTGTGCACTGTTGCCATGGGTGCTGCTCCACCACAGCCACGCAGCCTCGCACAGGCATATCACGGCAGCAAACAGCAGCACGGAAAAGCCGGTCCAGGCGATATCCATGGCCGGCTCCTTACTCGTACACCCTGCCGGGATCGAAGACGCTGTCCGGCACCGGCACCCCGAACATGCGCAAGCGTTCGGCAAAGCGCGGCCGAACGCCAGTAGCGTAGTAATGGCCCTGCACCTTGCCTTGTGCATCGATGCCGGTCTGCTCGAAATGGAAGATCTCGTGCATGGCCACGGTGTCGCCCTCCATGCCAGTCACCTCCTGCAGGCTGACCAGCTTGCGCGTGCCGTCGGTCAGGCGCGATAGCTGCATCACCACCGTGATGGCGGAGCAGATCTGCTGGCGCGCGGTGCGCGGCGTCAGGTTGGCGCCCGCCATGCCGACCATGCTCTCCAGCCGCGACAGCGCATCGCGCGGCGAGTTGGCGTGGATGGTGGCAAACGAGCCTTCATGGCCGGTGTTCATAGCCTGCAGCATATCGATCGCTTCAGCGCCGCGCACCTCGCCGAGGATGATGCGGTCGGGCCGCATGCGCAGCGCATTGCGCACCAGTGCACGCTGCGTCACCTCGCCCTTGCCCTCCACGTTCGGCAAGCGTGTTTCCAGGCGCACGATATGCGGCTGGCGCAGTTGCAGCTCCGCCGCGTCCTCGATGGTGACGATGCGCTCACTGGCGGGGATGAAGCCGGACAGCACGTTGAGCAGTGTGGTCTTGCCGCTCCCGGTGCCGCCGGAAATCAGCACGTTCAGGCGCGCCTGGCCCAGTGCCTTCAGCACTTCGGACATCGGCGGCGTCAGGCTCTTGAACTCCAGCAGTTTTTCCATCGACAGCGGCTGCGCTGCGAAGCGGCGGATTGACAGGATCGGCCCATCCACCGCCAGCGGCGGGATGATGGCGTTGACACGCGAGCCATCCGGAAGCCTCGCATCGACCATCGGGCTCGATTCATCGACGCGCCGGCCCACGCGCGACACGATCTTTTCGATGATCTTCATCAGGTGCGTGTTGTCGTGGAAGCTGATGCCGGTCAGCTCCAGCCGGCCGGTGCGCTCGACGTAGACCTGGGCGTGGGTGTTAACCAGGATGTCCGACACGCCGGGATCGGCCAGCAAAGGTTCCAGCGGCCCGAAGCCCAGCATCTCGTTCTGGATGTCGAGCACCAGCTTGTGCCGCTCGCCCTGGTTCAGCACGATGCGCTCGTCGTCGACGATGCGCGCCACCAGCAGCGCCAGTTCGTGCTTGAACTGTTCGGGCGTCAGGCGCTTCAGGCGTTCCAGGTCGATGCGCTCCAGGATCATCTGGTGCATGGATTTTTTCAGTTCCTGGTAGGCACCATCGGCCATTGCCGGCGCGCTTGGCGCCTGCTGTCCGTCGGCGCCCGATGCCAGGCGTTCTCGCAAACTCATGGTCGCCCCCCTTAATGTTCGGTTTCGGCGCGGCCAAACAGCCGGTCGAACAGGCCTTTGCTTTCGGGCAGGCGGCGCTCGGTCACCGCCTCCACCAGTTCCGCCAGGCTGCGCGCCACCGGGCTGCTGCGCGCCAGCTGCAGCAGCGGAATGCCCTGGTTGACCGAATCGGTGGCGGACAGGTAATCGTTGGGCACCGTGTGCAGCACGTCGGCCCCGAGCGCCTGCTCCAGGTCGGCCAGGCGCAGCTTGCCGCCCTTTTCGTAGCGGTTGACAATCAGGCGCGTGCGCTCCTGCGGGTAGCCCAGCGAGCGGAAGATGTCGAGCAGGCGGCGGCCATCGCGGATGTCGGGCAGCGCCAGCTGCAGCACCGGGTAGATGGCGTCCGCCTGGTCCAGCGCGCGCAGCGACAGCGCGTCGATCTGGCGTCCAACGTCCAGCAGCACGTAGTCGTAATGCTGGCGCGCCACGCGCAGGATGGCGTCGATATGGTCCGGCTTCATCTGCGTGGCCAGAGCCGGGTCGTCGGCGGCCGCCAGCACGCCGTAGCCGGGCGCCACATGCACCAGGCAGGATTCCAGGAATGCCGCGTCGAGGCGGCCGATCTGGCCGCAGATATCGGACAAGGTCATGGCCGGCTTCTGGTCCGACACGTACAGCGTGGCATCGCCGAACTGCCCGTGCAGGTCGAGCAGCAGCACCTTGCGCCCGGCCAGCGCCGCCAGCGCATAGCCGAAATTGGTGGCGAGGAAGGTGGCGCCGCTGCCACCCTTGCAAGAGATGAAGGCCAGCGCCTTGCCCTCGCGTACAGCGGTCACGCCGCGCTCGATCTCGATGCGGTCGAGCGCCTCGTGCAAGGCTCGGTGCACCAGCGGCAGCTGCAACACTTCGCGCATGCCGACGCGCATGGCACGAATCAGCAACTCATGCTGCGGTGCGCGCGTCAGCAGGATGAACGAGGTATCGGGATAATGCCGCGCCAGCGGTTCCAGCAGCTCGGCCTGCGCCGGCTCCACCTCGCTGGCGTCGAACAGCACCAGTTCCGGCGGTTGCGGCAGCAGGCGTTCCACCGCTTCGCGCAGGTCGCGCCGCGTGGCCGCCAGCTGCAATGCCGGCAAGCGGGCCGAACCCTGTGCCGCCAGCTCCGCCTGCAACCGTTCGTCATTGCTGATCAACAGCGCTTTCATGGGACCTCCTTAGCTTGCAGGTTCAGGGGCAAGGCGCCTGGCCGGGCGAATAGCCAAGCGATTCGGCAGCCACCAGCGTGCTGGCAGACGGCATCGCGTCCGGCACCGGCACCATCGGCAGCAATGGTTCGTACGCCAGCGCCGCACAACCGGCGCCGCTGCCGCACAAGCGCACGCGGATGAAGCTGATGCACGCCGAACCATGCGGCTCGCGCGCGCAATTGATGCGATTGGCCATGGGGCAGGCCGGCAGCAGCGGCAGCGGGGCCAGTGCACCGGCGCTGTCCTGCCACAGGTACTCGATGCGGATGTTGGCGCTGCTGACGTTAGGTGCCAGCGGCAGCGGGCTGTCATCGCTTCGGAACAGCGCCGCCTGGCGCAGCGCCTGCATGGCGGCCGGGTTGCTGAAGTCCGTGATCGCCGCGGCACGCGCCGCGCGCTGGGTCACCTCAGGCAGCGTGTTCCACACGAAGAGCAGGCGGCCATACTCGAACATGGCGAACAGCATGGGCATGAATACCATGCACACCAGGCCGAACTCGATGGTGGCGCTGCCGCGCCGGCGGGCTGCCTTAGTTGTCACGGCCAACCTCCGCATACACCGTCAAGTTCACGGGGCCATTGCCTATATCGAACACGCTCTGGCTTTGGACGGTCAACACCACGCCAATTTTGGTCGGGATGAAGCCTGGCTGCATCTCGTCGCAGTGGCCAAGACCGCACATGAACTCGATGTGCGATGCCTGGACATCGGTCCTCGACGCAGACAAGGTTTCATCAACCAGGCGGCGTGCGCTGTCTTGCGCCACAGTGAGCCGGCTGGCGTCGCGCAGGGCCTCCAGCGGCACCAGGGACAGGTAGCGCGCCGCATTGCTGGCAGCCCGGTCGGCTGCCGCGCCGTCGATGGCCAGCTGGCCCATGTTGATCGCCAGCGCCAGCAAGGGCGCCAGACCCGCCATGACCAGTGCTGCTTCGATCGCGGCAACGCCACGGCAGCGCAGGCGCTTCATCGCAACAGCTCCACATCGGTCGCCAGCGCCGCCAGCTCTTGCGCGCTGAGGATGCCGGCGAACTCACCCGGCACTTCGGTGGCCGAAGCCTGCGCCGTCAGCAGGAAGCGCGCCACTGCCAGCACCGTGCCGTCCACATTGGCGCCGGCCGGCACCGGGCACGCCAGCAGCGGGACGTACAGCAGGCGCCGGTGCTTGCGGCCCGTGTATCCCGTTGGCGCCGTCGCGAAGGCGGTGTGGTTATAGGGCCCGCTGGATGGCCAGCTGGTGCCGGTTGCGCCGAATGCCGGCGAGGCGGGGTACAGGCTGTTCCAGTGGCTGAAGAGGAAGGGGTTGTTGTTGCTCCGCCTGGCAGGACCGTAAGCCCACAGCGTGCCGTACTGCGCCGGGGCCACGGCCGGCAGCGGATAGGCGCCGTCGGCTACGCTCATCAAGGGCTTGCCGGCGGCCGGCGTGCTGGAAGCCGCCGCAGCCTGTGGCGGATAGCTGCTGATCCAGCTGGCCAGCGTGCCCCGGTATTCGCGTACATTGTTGTCCGGCGGCGCCGTGTTCGGGTCGCAGGCATTGCCGCTGTAGTTGCCGAAGCGGGAATTGAGCTGCTGCCACAGGCCAAAGCTGCCATTGCGCCGCAGATGCAGCGCGCCGGCCAGCGAGTGGTAAGCCAGCTTGCCGGTGCACATGAATGGCGCCACCTGGCTGTTGTCAGTGCTGGCCGGCAGAGGCGTGCTGCCGGGCGGACTGGCCGGATCAACCAGGAAATACTCGCCGCTACCGGCTCCTGCCGCCGGATTCAGCGCCAGCAGGTTGTAGGCCACGCCGAAACGGAAACCGTAATCGATACGCTCGTCCATGCCGGGTCCGTTGTAGCGGGTGGCGGTCGGGACGCTGCTCGGCGCACAAATCGCCAACGGCAGCACGCGCAGGCCGTTCGGCCCGGCCACGGCACGCGCGCCGACGGTCGTGGCATCGCTGCCGCCCAGCAGGCGGCCGAATGCCACCGGCAGGACGGTGAAGTCTTCGCCCTGCCCGGCCATGTCGGCGCGCGCATAACGCAGCCCGCCAGGCGCCGCCAGTGCCGCATTGAATCCCAGCCAGGGGCCATCCGCGCTGGCGGAGAAAGAGAGCACGGTCGCTGACTTGAGCCTGACGCGGTCGACGCCGCGCACGTAGCGGTTGAACACGGCATCGCTGGCGGCATCGTCCGCCCGTGAGATGCCATTTGCGGTGTCATCCAGCTGTTGCGCGGCGCTCAGCGCGACCGCGTCGGCGACCTGCTGCAACTGGCTCTGGCGCTGGAAAGCCATCGACAGCTCCAGCCCCAGGCCGCATACGCCGATCGCCAGCGGCAGGATCAGGGCAGTCATGATCAGTACCGAACCGCGTTCACGCTGGCTGTTCATTTGCGCTCTCCTGTGTCGGGCGCTGGCTCGCTGTAGGACTTGCGGTAGCGCGCCTGGGCTGCCGCTGCGGCCGCGCCATCGAGCCCCGCGCCCTCGCCTTCCGGCTTGACCAGGTGGGCCGTGATCACGAACAGCAGTTCGCTGCGATCGTTCTGGAAATCGGTGCTGCGGAACAGCGCCCCCAGCACCGGTATTTCGCTGAGAAATGGCACGCCCTTGATGTTGTTGACCTGCGTGTGCCGGATCAGGCCACCGATGGCAAAGCTCTGGCCGTCCTGCAGCTGCACCGTGGTGCTGGCACGGCGCGTGGTGATCAGCGGGAAGATGGCGCGCCCACTGAAGCTGCCGTTCGTCACGCCGATGCCGTCGCGCGACAGTTCCGACACTTCCGGCGCCACCTTCAGGTTGATGCGCCCGCCCGCCAGCACGGTAGGAGTGAACTTGAGGCCGACGCCGAATTCCTTCTCCTCCAGCGTGATGCGGTTGTTTTCCTGCGCCACCGGCACCATTACTTTGCCGCCAGCGAGGAAATTGCCTTCCTGCCCGCTCATTGCCATCACCGTCGGTTCGGCCAGGATGCGCACCTGCCCGTCCTGCCTTTCCGCATCGAGCCGCAGGCTGCTGCCATTGGATTTGGTCAGCGCCAGCCCGCTGCCCAGCGTGCCGCTCAGGAAATCGGCCAGCACCATGGCGGTCCAGCTGCCGCTGGCATGGCGCAGCGACAGGCCGGCTTCCAGCTTGTCGAGCAGGGTCTTCGACACTTCTGCCACTTTGACTTCCAGCTTGACCTGCTGCGGCGCGCTGACTGCCAGCAGGTTCACCAGCCGCGTGCCGGGTGCCGCCGGTTGCGCCGGCAAGCCTTCCTTGCGTGCCAGCGGCTGCGGTGCCTGCCGCACGAAGGCTTGCGCCAGGTCCAGCACCTGGGCCAGGGTGGCGCCGTCGCTCACGCTGCCGCTCAGGGCGATGGCATCGGCTGCGGCGCTGACCTTGATGCCGCGCTCCTGCGGCAACAGTTCGGCCAGGCTGGCGCGCAGCGGCGATACGTCCAGCCCCACCGCCACCTCCACGACGCTGCAGGCGCCGGATTTGCCCTGCACGATCAGGTTGGTGCTGCCGATTTCGGCGCCGACCAGGTAGAGCGTATCGGGCGCAACCAGCGTTGCCTGCAGCACGTGCGGGTTGCCGATGCTGCGTCCGTTTACCGCGTCGGGCAGCCGCATCAGGGTCGACTTGCCGAGTTCCAGCGCCAGCTTGCCGGGCATAGCAGGGTTACCGCCGCAGCGCAGGTTTTCGCTAAGCGCCGGCGCGGCCGGAAGGAGCAGGGCCAGCGCGGCCGGCAGGAAGGTAAGTGCGGATCGCATGACGCCTCCTCACAGGCATTCCTTGCTGCTGCGGTTACCGTCGATGACGCCGATGCAGTAGCGCGCTGGCTCGGCGGAGGGAGGCAATGCGGCCCGCGCCAGGCGTGGTGCAGCGGCAGCCGGTGCGACTGAGGCGGCGCCTGGCACGCCCGGTGCCGCTGCGGTATCCAGCGCCAGCACGCTATGCCGCGTTGCGCCCTGCGTGGCACCAGGCCGCGGGTCGACCTGGTTGCGCAGAACCAGCGACAACGTGCCGACACTGCGCGCCAGGTCAAGCTGCTCGGCCTGGCCCGGCGTCACTTCCAGCGTCACGGCATTGACCACGCGCGGCTTGGTATCGTCGCGCGCCACTTCCTGCGCCACAGCCAGCACCAGGATCCGCTCCAGCACAATCTTCGACAGCGCGGTTTCGCTGGCGCCGTTGCTGCCGTTGTTCTGCGGCGGCGCATATACCAGGATGTCGACGAAATTGCCCGGCAACGCGAAGCCGGCCACGCCTACGACGTCGTTGACGCGCACGGTGATGGCCCGCTTGCCTTCTGCGATCAGGGCCGACAGGCCGCCCAGCGTGCCGGCCGGCGCCAGCTTGGCTTCCGTCACTGGCTCGCCGCGCTGCACGCTGGTTTTCAGCACGCGGCCCGCCAGCGCTGCCAGTTCGCGCTGTGCGCCCGACGGCACACTGCTGGCCGGCCATTCGGCCAGCGACACCATATCCGGCGCCAGTCGCTGGCCCAGGCCGACATCGGCCGCGGCCACCGCAATGCGCACGGTGGACGATGCAGGCTGGCGCAGCCAGCGCGCGGCCAGCAGCACGGCGGCCAGCCCCAGCGCCATCGCCAGGCCCAGCATCAACAGGGCACGGCGGCTCTTCATACGGCACCGTCGGCAAACATGCTGGACCAGGCTTGGTCCAGCGTGGCGGGATTCAGGCTCGGCACGGTGCCGGCAAAGCCGGCAAATTCCGCCACGCGTGCCACGATCTCACGTGGCAAGCTGGCCAGCAAGGGTTGCCCGCTGCCCTGGTGCAGCTCGCCGACCAGGTAGGCCAGCGCCGCTTCATCGGCCTCCATGCCGCGCGCCCGGCATTGCTGGCGCAGCAGGCTGCGGTAGCTGGCTTCCGGCAGCGGCCCCAGTGCGACCTTGTAGCCGATGCGGCGCAGCGCCGCGCCATCGAGCAGGGTTTGCGGCGCCAGGTTGGTGGCGAAGGCCAGCGCCGCCTGGCATGGCACGCTGAAGGCATGCCCACCGGGCAGCGCCAGCTGGTCAGTGCCGGTATCGAGCAGTTGCGCCAGGCGGTTCAATAGGGCGGTGGCCGGCAGGCGCTGGCGCCCCAGGTCGTCGATGATCAGCAGCCCATGGCAAGCCTTGAGCTGCGGCGGCGCCAGGTAGCAGCCGCCAGCCGCATCGTGGCGCAAGTCCAGCATGGCGCCATCAAGTTCCGCCCCCAATTGCACCACGGGGCGCTGGCACAGCAGCCAGCGCATGTCGCCACCGCGGGCACCGGACGGCCGTCCAGGCAAAGGCAGCGGCGCCAGGTGGACCGCCGCGTCGTAAAGCTGGATGATGACATTCCCCACGGCGACGGAATACGGCACTGCTACCACGCCTTGCAGCAGGCGTCCCAGCTTGCGCGCCAGCGTGGTCTTGCCGCTGCCGGAAGGCCCGTACAGGCAGACCGAACGTCCCGCATGCATGGCAGCCCCCACCAGTTCATGGATGCGCGGTGGCAGGCAATCGTCGGCAAAGACGCTGGCCACGTCGGCAGCCAGCACGGGCGGCAGCTGCAAGGCTTGGCGCTGCAACTGGGCGCGCCATGCTTCCAGCGGCACCGGCGCCGGCCCGACATACGGCGCGCGATCGAGCCACTCAGAAGCACGCTGGCGGCCGATGCCGGTGAGCTGGTACTGCACGTCGATATCGGAATCGCCACGCCATGCCACTTCGACCAGCTGCTCGCCTTGCAGGCCGTCCAGCACTTCACGCAGCACGTTGATCGATAGCCGCAGGCGGCCGGTCAGTACCGACAAATGGCATTTGCCCGCGCCCAGCAAGGCTTTCCCGGCCAGTTCCGCCAGCATGGCCGGCTCCAGGCCGGTGTCGCGCACCGTGCGCGGCGGGGCCGGCAACAGCGGCTGCTCATCGTCTGCAAAATCGATCATGGTGACCCTCCTGTTGGAAACGATGATAGCCATGGGTTTCCGGGTGGATATTGAGGCGGAACAAAGGTCAGCGATGCGCCAACACAACGGTGGCCAATGTGCCCGCCGCGATCGCCACGGCATAGGGCATGCCTTCCGCCTTGCCGCCACGCCAGCGCGCCAGTTGCAGGCAGAACAGCGCAAGCACCCCGCCCGCTATCGCGCTCAGCAACGAAAGTTGCAGCGCCTGCCAAGGCCCGACAAAGCCGCCCGCCATCGCCGCCAGCTTGACGTCGCCGGCCGCCATGCCGCCTTTCATATAGAAGGGCAGGAACAGCAGCAAGCCCACCGCCGCGCCGGCCAGCCCTTGCCCCAGCAGCGCGGCGCTTCCGCCCAGGCGCCAGTGGAGTGCCAGCGCCAGCAGCAACCCTGCTGCCACCAGCACATTGGGAATCCGGCGCCAGGCCAGGTCCGATGCTGCCGCCTGGAGCACCAGGCACAGCAGGATGATTTCGAGTCCGCTCATGGCGAAAAGGCTGGCAACCCGGCCGCCGCCGGGCGCCAGCCACCCCATCAAGGCGTCAGTGCATCAACAACGCGACCGAAGACCGCCGACAGCTCGGTCGAAACGCTGGTCATTGCTGTCCCGACCGCGAGTGCAATCAGCGAAGCGATCAGGCCATACTCAATCGCCGTCACGCCCCGCTCATCCCTAATGAAACGCCTCACTGCAGAAAGTGCTTTCATGATGATCTCCTTCGCTAGGAAAACTCTGATGCCTGTGTCGCGCATCATTGGCTTTACTATAGGAGCCATTCCTACGGGCAAGTTGATATCGCGCAAGCTTTCCGCACAGAACTTTTTCTCGCTGTCCGGTGTTCTGTGTCAAACTGGCGGCATGGGATGTGTGTTGCAATGAGGTCGCGTTTTACATGAAAGCACGCAAAGTTAATTGCCGAGAATACAAAAAAGATTTATCCTGATCAGCTATTCTTTAGAAAGCCCCTTGCTTTGCCGCTGAGCGCCTAGTTACCCGGACACTCACATGGATTCCCTTCTGAAACATATGGTGGACATGACCGGCCACCGCGATCACACGATGCTCGACATCTCGGTGATCTCGGCGGTAGCGGAATTGGCGTCCGCCACGCAGGCACGTGTGCTGAGCATCGTCAATGTACGGGGCCAGCTCTACGTGCGTTCGCGCGCCGTGATCGAGCAAGGCCGCCCTGCGCGCATGGAGGAATACCTGGACCCGGCGATCCCGGGCGATCCGGTCAGCAACTTCCCCGCCCTGGCGCGCTGCCTGGCCCACCACGAATCGAGTGCCGACTACATGTCGCCCGAAGGTGAGCACACACTCTGGCTGCCGATCTGGATGGGTGACAAAGCCGATACTTGCCTGGAAATCGTCAATCCGACGCCTTACACCAGCGACACTATCCACATCATCGGTGGCATCGTCAGCGTGTACCGCAATTTCCAGAACCTGCTCGATTACAGCGAGCGCGACTCGCTGACGGGCCTGCTGAACCGCAAGACTTTCGACGACCAGCTGGCCAAGATGCTGCAGGCTTCAGCCGAGCACGACGTGCTTGCCGTGCCACCGGACGGCCTCGAGCGCCGCAACCCGCAAGAGCAGGAAAAGCAATGGCTGGCCGTGGTCGATGTCGACCATTTCAAGGCAGTTAACGACAAATTCGGGCATTTGTACGGGGATGAGGTGCTGATCCTGATCGCCAACTTGCTGCAATCCTCGTTCCGCGCCCAGGACCGGGTGTTCCGTTTCGGCGGTGAAGAATTTGTGGTGCTGCTGCGTTCTTCGACGCTGGATAACGCCAAGAAGATCATCGAACGCTTCCGGATGAACGTGGAACAGCACGTGTTCCCGCAAGTGGGACAAGTCACCGTGAGCGTCGGTTTCGTCAGTATCAGCGCTTATGAAGCGCCAGTGATCATCCTCGGCCGGGCTGACCAGGCGCTGTATTACGCCAAGAGCCACGGCCGCAACATGGCTTGCCATTACGACGAACTGGTCAGCGGCGGCCAGTTGCAGACCGTCGAATCCAACGATACCGCCGAATTCTTCTGACCGTCAGCCCCCGGCCAGCGTCAGGAAGCGCATCGGGTCCACCTGCCATTTCGATGGCGATTCGTGGCCCACGATCTTGTCGCCGCCACCAAAGCCCAGGCCCCGCGACAGGTCGACTGTTTCGGGTTTGATGTAGACATTGTTCTTCGTGTTGAAGAACACGTTCACCTTCGGCGCCAGCAGGTTGCTTTCGTGTGGCTCGACCACCACACCAAGGCGCCCCGATTCCAGCATGACCAGGGTACCGACCGGGTAAATGCCGACACAGCGCATGAATTCCTGCACCAGTTTCGGGTTGAAATGGTGCTTGCTCCACTCGTAGATCTTGCGCAGCGCGGCCGCCGCCGGAAGCCCCTTGTGGTACACCCGGTCTGCCGTAATTGCATCGTAAACGTCAACAATTGCCGCCATCTGCGCGATCTCGCTGATATCGTCTCCTGCCAGCTTATCCGGGTAGCCGGTCCCGTCACGCCGTTCGTGGTGGTGGCGCGTGATGTCCAGCGCCAGCGCCGGCACGTCAGGCGACTGTTTCAGGATGTTGAAGCCATCCATCGGATGCTTCTTGATGATGGCGAATTCTTCATCGGTCAGCGGGCCCGGCTTGTTCAGGATCGCATCCGGCACCAAGGCTTTGCCGGTATCGTGCAGCAGGCCGCCGAGGCCGGCCTCGCGAATAATGTCCTGGTCCATGCCGCGCGCATTGGCAAACGCCACCAGCAGCGCGCATACGCTGACCGAATGCAGGAAGGTGTAATCGTCCTTGGACTTGATGCGCAGCAGGCCCAGCAAGGCGCCTGGGTTGCGCAGGATGGATTCAGTAATGTTCTGCACCACCGGCTGCACTGAGCCGATTTCAATTGCCTTGCCGAGCCGGGCGTCGGCCATCACATTGCGCACCACACCGGCTGCCTGGCTGCGGATCTGCGCCGCGCGCTGCAATTCCTCACCAAGGGAAGTCCTGATGATGCGCGACGGCTCTTTAGCGATCTCCTCGACCTCACGCTCAGTCGCGGCCTGGGCTTCAGCAAGCGAGGGGGCATCCTCCACATCGAGTCCCTTGGACGCGTCGATCACCACATCATGGATGCCGGCCTGAACGATTTTCTGGATCTGCTCCTGGCTCGAAATCACGAAGCGGTTGCGGACGAACGGGTGTGTCATCCAGTCACAGCTCAGGTCGTGGATATACATGCCGACCTTTAACTGCGCTGAATCGACTTTCTTTAACATGGTGAGGCTCGCGAGGTATTTGCGTGAAGAACGTTAGAATAAGTATACACAATGTTATCCTACGGGAATATGGAACTGCGCCAACTGCGGTATTTTGTAGCAATCGTCGACCACGGATCGTTGTCGCGTGCCGCATTGGTATTGCATGTTGCACAACCCGCGCTGACCCAGCAGCTGCGCCAGCTTGAAGAAGAGCTCGGCGCCCAGCTTTTGCACCGCAGTGCGCAAGGCGTCGTCAGCACCGACGCCGGCAAAGTGTTTTACGACCATGCCCAAGCCATCCTGAAACAGGTGGCCGACGCCCGTTCCGCCGTCACCCACTCGGCCCGCCCTTCCGGCAGCGTCACCATGGGCCTGCCGCACAGCATTTCCGGCGCCCTCGCGCTGCCGCTTTTGACCGCCGCGCGCGAGCAATATCCCGACATTACGCTGCAGTTAACCGAAGAACTGACCGGAAACCTGGCAGAACAGCTCAAAAGCGGGCGCGTTAACTTGGCCGTGCTGTTCGATGACGGCCAGCTAACGCCGTTCTCCACCACCCCGCTGGCGGAAGAAGAACTGCGGTTTATATGCCGCCACGACGCAATCTGGTTTACCGACCGCGACACGGTCACCTTGCAGCAAGCCCTGAATACCACCCTGATTCTGCCCGGCCTGCAGCATGGCGTGCGACCGCGCATCGAAGCCATGGCCCGCGCCGCCGGGCTGGTGATTGGCAACGTCATCGAAATTAACTCGATCGCCATCCTGAAGTCCGCCATCATGGCCGGCATGGGCGCGACGATCCTGCCAGTTGCCCCAGTCTTGCCGGAAATTGAGCTCGGCCAGATGCGCAGCGTGCGCATCAACAGCCCCGCCATCAGCCGTACTGTCGTGTTGTGTGCCTCCCGCAACATCCCCTTGACCAACGCCGCCAACGCGATCGCAGCACTGACGCAGCGAGTCGCCACCGACCTCTGCCAGCGCAACACCTGGCCCGGCGCCCGCCTGCTTGCCTGAGTTCGTGTCCCACCATGGGGTCACACCCGAAATGAGACACGGGCTCGGCAACTAATGCCTGAGCTCGTGTCCCGTTTGGGGTGTGACCCCATGGTGGGACACGAGCTGGGCCGTTAGGTCAGCTTATGCCTTGCAAGTATGCGGCGCAAGGTGCCGTCTGATCGCATTGATTCCAGCGCGCGCTGGAACTGGGCGATGTCGGTCTCGTCGAAATCCAGTGAACCGGCCAGCCAGGCGGTGGTAGTGCGTAAGGGCACGCTGGTTTCGAAATCGCCTTCACGAGACCCGTGGCCTTTCAGGGATGCGGAAATGATGCGGCGCTCGCCGAATGCGGCATCGGCCATCCCGCCCAACAGGAAGCGGTGCACTTCGTCGATCGAGCTGGCCTCGACAAGGTGCTTGAAGCCTTGCTCTTTGAGGATGCCGGCCTGGGCGGCGCCGCGCAGCAGGGCTATGCGTTTCTCCTTCATCTGCTCCACAGGCAGCAGCTTGCCGCGCACTGCCAGCAATACATAGTTTTCTTCGAACAGCGGCACCAGCCAGCGATACTGCGCCTCACGTTCGGGCAGGCGGGTCAGCGGGTAAATGGCAGTGGCCGGCATGGTCGTGGCCAGGAATTGCGCGCGGCGCCAGGGCACGAACTGGGTCGCGGGCTGCACGCCAGCCCGCTTGCACAGTTCCGCCACAACTTCCTGCAAGCCGCCGGGCTCGCCGCCCTCGTGCACCAGCGAAGGCAAGTGGCTGGTCACCAATTGCATCTTGCGCGCCACACCAGCCAGCGCGAGCCCCGGGCTGGCCAAAAACACTGCTGACGCTGCCAGTATTCTTCGTCTAGCTATCATTTTTTCTTATACCCCCATCCCCAAACCGTATTTCCGTATACGTAAAGTAACCCGTAAACTTAAAAGTTGAAAAGGCCTGCAAACCCGCAGGTTGTGACTTAGGCAAGGACGCGCTTACCCGGCGCCGACCTGGCCAGGCACGCACCGAATCACGAATTTTGGAGACAGCCACCATGCCAGACGGCAGCAACTCGTCCGTACTCAACGACGTCACCCTCGACGACAAATACACTTCCACTACCGGCAAAGTTTTCCTGTCCGGCATCCAGGCGCTGGTGCGCTTGCCAATGATGCAACAGCTGCGCGATGCGCGCGACGGCTTGAACACCGGCGGCTTCATCTCCGGCTACCGCGGCTCCCCGCTGGGCGGCCTGGACGAGACGCTGTGGAAAGCCCAGAAGCATCTGGAAAAGCACAATGTGCAATTCGTGCCGGGTGTGAACGAGGACCTGGCGGCGACCGCCGTCTGGGGCTCGCAGCAGGTTGACCTGATCGGCCCGGCCAAGTACGACGGCGTGTTCGCCATGTGGTACGGCAAGGGCCCGGGCGTAGACCGCTGCGGCGACGTCTTCAAGCACATGAACCACGCGGGCACCTCCAAGCACGGTGGCATCCTGCTGGTGGCCGGCGACGACCACGGCGCCTACTCGTCCACCCTGCCGCACCAGTCGGACCACATCTTCTCCGCCTGCATGATCCCGGTCCTGTATCCATGCAATGTGCAGGAGTACATCGACCTCGGCATCCACGGCTGGGCCATGTCGCGCTTCTCCGGTTGCGCCGTCGCCTTCAAGGCGCTGGCTGACACCGTCGAGTCGAGCGCTTCCATCGATGCCGACCCGTTCCGCGTCGACGTGAAGATCCCGAAAGATTTCGTGATGCCGGAAGGCGGCCTGAATGCCCGCCTGTCCTCGATCCCGCTGGGCCAGCAAGCGCGCAACCAGGAAGCGCTGATGCAGGACTACAAGATCTACGCGGCCCTGGCTTACGCCCGCGAGAACAAGCTGAATCACACCACCATCGATTCCAAGGACGCGAAGCTGGGCATCATCGCCTCCGGCAAGTCCTACCTGGATGTGCTGGAAGCGCTGGAAGAACTGGGCATCGATGAAGCCATGGCCGCCAAGGTTGGCCTGCGCCTGTTCAAGGTTTCGATGCCATGGCCGCTGGAGCCGGATTCGGTGCGCGAATTCGCGCAAGGCCTGGACGAAATCCTGGTGGTGGAAGAAAAGCGCCAGTTCGTCGAGTACCAGCTGAAGGAACAGCTGTACAACTGGCGCGACGACGTGCGTCCGCACATCATCGGCAAGTTCGACGACAAGGGCGAGTGGGTTGCCCCACGCGGCGAATGGCTGCTGCCGCCGAAGGCTGACTTCTCCGTATCGCAAGTGGCGCGCGTGATCGCGGGCCGCGTGGCCCGCTACATCGCCGACGCCTCGATCCAGGACCAGATCAAAGCCCGCCTGTCCTTCCTGGAAGCGAAAGACGCTGTGCTGAAGAAGGCGATCGACACCCCGTTCCGCCCGGCTTTCTACTGCTCCGGCTGCCCGCACAACACTTCGACCAAGGTACCGGAAGGCTCCTTCGCGCTGGCCGGCATCGGCTGCCACGTGATGGCGACCTCGATCTACCCTGAGATGAACAAGCTGACCACCCATATGGGCGGTGAAGGCACGCCGTGGATCGGCCAGGCAGCCTTCAGCAAAGTGCCGCACGTGTTCCAAAACCTGGGCGACGGCACTTACTTCCACTCCGGTTACCTGGCGATCCGCGCTGCCGTGGCGGCGAAGGTCAACATCACCTACAAGATCCTGTACAACGACGCGGTGGCAATGACCGGCGGCCAGCCGGTCGACGGCACCGTGTCCGTGCCGATGATCGCGCAGCAGATGGCTGCCGAAGGCATCAAGCGCATCGCCCTGGTGACCGAAGACCTGTCGCGCTACACCGACCGCTCTGCCCTGCCGAGCATCGTTTCCCTGCATGACCGCAAGGAGATGGACGCCGTGCAGCGCGAACTGCGTGAACTGCCTGGCTGCACCGTCATCATTTACGACCAGACCTGCGCCGCCGAGAAACGCCGCCGCCGCAAGAAGGGCGAGTTCCCTGACCCTGCAAAGCGCATGGTCATTAACGAAGCCGTATGCGAAGGCTGCGGCGATTGCGGCATCCAGTCCAACTGCGTGTCGATCCTGCCGAAGGAAACTGAATTCGGCCGCAAGCGCGCCATCGACCAATCTTCCTGCAACAAGGACTTCTCCTGCACCAAGGGCTTCTGCCCATCCTTCGTTACCGTTGAAGGTGGCTCGCTGAAGAAGACCAAGACCGGCACCGCGAAGAATGACGACTGGGGCGATATCCCTGCGCCAGCCCTGCCAAGCATCGAGCAGCCGTACAACATCCTGATCAACGGCATCGGCGGTACCGGCGTGATTACCGTCGGTGCCCTGATGGGCATGGCCGCACACCTGGAAGGCAAAGGCGCTTCCGTGCTGGACATGACCGGCATGTCGCAGAAGAACGGCTCCGTGACTTCCCACGTCAAAGTGGCGAAGACCCCGGCCCACCTGCGTGCGCAGCGCATCGCCACCGGCGAGGCAGACCTGATCCTCGGCTGCGACATGCTGACCTCCGGCGCCTATGATGCCGTGTCGAAGATGCGCCCAGGCCGCACCTTCGCCATCGTCAACCAGCACGAGCAGCCGCCAGGCACCTTCGCGCAGAACGCCGACTGGCAGTACCCGGCCGAGAGCGTGGAAGCGCTGATCACCGAATCCGTCGGCGGCGCGCAGTCCGTGGACTTCATCAACGCCACCAAGCTGGCGACCGCGCTGATGGGCGACTCGATTGCTTCCAACCTGTTCATGATGGGTTACGCCTGGCAGAAAGGCCGCATCCCGCTGAGCGAAGCCGCCCTGTTGCGCGCCATCGAGCTGAATGGCGTAGCGGTGGAATCGAACAAGCGCTCCTTCCTGTGGGGCCGCCGCGCTGCGGTGGACTTCAAGCGCGTGGAAAAGATTGCAACGCCGGCCCAGGCTGTCGTGGTGCAGATGCCACAGTCGCTGGAAACCATCATCAAGAAGCGCGTCGAGTTCCTGACCGCCTACCAGGACGCCAACTACGCTGCCACGTATGAAGACCTGGTGCAGCAGGTGCGCTCGAAAGAGACCCTGCTGGGCCTGGGCAACAAGCTGTCGACCGCGGTGGCCAAGTCGCTGTTCAAGCTGATGTCCTATAAAGATGAATATGAGGTGGCACGCCTGTACACCGATGGCCGCTTCGTGGAGCAGCTCAAGTCCCAGTTCGAAGGCGACTTCTCGCTGAAGTTCAACCTGGCGCCGCCGCTGTTTGCGAAGAAGGATGCCAAGGGCCACCTGGTGAAGGCGGAATACGGTTCGTGGATGTGGAAGGCGTTCCAGCTGCTGGCCAAGTTCAAGGGCCTGCGCGGCGGTGCTTTCGATATCTTCGGCTATACCGAGGAGCGTAAGATGGAACGCGCACTGATTACCGAGTTCCGCGGCGTTATTGCTGAGCTGCTGGCCGGGCTGTCGGCGGCTAACCATGAGCAGGCGGTGGCGATTGCCAACCTGCCGGAGAAGATCCGTGGCTTCGGCCATGTGAAGGAAAAGGCTGTGGCGGAGTACAAGATGGCGAAGGGCAAGATGATGGCTGCTTTCAAGAGCGGCGGTCATGCGCACGCTGCTTGAAACCGGAAAACCAGTGTCAGACCCGCAGGGTCTGACACTTGACCCGCGGCGGCCGCGTGCCGGGTGCCTGACCCTGCGGGTCAGGCATCGGTTTACCGGTTCTAGAAATGCTTGACTTGACGTTAACGTAAACGTCATATAATCAAAATTCCCCCGTTCCAAGGAACACAAAACATGAACGATCTCGCCAACGCCAAGAAACTGTCCGCTGAGCCAGAGCAGGCCAAGACCGCGAACAAAGTGCGCTTTGTTACCGCCGCGTCCCTGTTCGACGGCCACGACGCCTCGATCAACATCATGCGCCGCATCCTGCAATCGCAGGGCGCCGAAGTGATCCACCTGGGCCACAACCGCTCGGTAGACGAAGTAGTGACCGCAGCCCTGACCGAAGACGTGCAAGGCATCGCCATCTCGTCCTACCAGGGCGGCCACGTCGAATACTTCAAATACATGATCGACCTGCTGCGCCAGCGCGGCGGCTCGCACATCAAGGTGTTCGGCGGCGGCGGCGGCGTGATCGTCCCGAGCGAAATCAAGGACTTGCACGACTACGGCGTGACCCGGATCTTCTCCCCGGAAGACGGCCAGCGCATGGGCCTGGTCGGCATGATTCAGTGGATGGTGCAGCAGTGCGACGTCGACCTGTCCACCTACTCGCCGACCAAGCTGGACGCCATCCGCAGCGGCGACGTCGAACAACGCCATCGCCCGCTGGCCCAGCTGATCACCGCGCTGGAAAACGGCAAGGCTTCCGACAAGCTGCGCGCCGAACTGGCAGCGACCGCCAAGACTGCCACCGCGCCAACCCTGGGCATCACCGGCACCGGCGGCGCCGGCAAATCCTCGCTGACCGACGAACTGATCCGCCGCATCCGCCTGGACCAGGGCGATGCGCTGAACATCGCCGTGATCTCGATCGACCCATCGCGCCGCAAATCCGGCGGCGCGCTGCTGGGCGACCGCATCCGCATGAACGCGATCAACCCATGGAACGGCAAGACCCGGGTCTTCATGCGCTCGCTGGCGACCCGCGAAGCCGGTTCCGAAATCTCCCAGGCCCTGCCTGATGTGATCGCAGCCTGCAAAGTGGCGGGCTTCGACCTGGTCATCGTGGAAACCTCCGGCATCGGCCAGGGCGACGCCGCGATCGTGCCGCACGTCGACGTGTCCATGTACGTGATGACGCCGGAATTCGGCGCCGCATCGCAGCTGGAAAAGATCGACATGCTGGACTTCGCCGACTTCATCGCGATCAACAAATTCGACCGCAAGGGCGCACAGGATGCACTGCGCGACGTGGCCAAGCAATACCAGCGCAACCGCGAAATGTGGAGCAAGCGTCCCGAAGAAATGCCAGTGTTCGGCACCCAGGCTTCGCGCTTCAACGACGATGGCGTGACCGCCCTGTACCAGGGCCTGCTGCCAGTGCTGGCATCCAAAGGCCTCGCTACCAAGCCGGGCGTGCTGCCAGCCACCGAGGTGCGTTTCAGCTCCGGCAAGAACGTGATCGTGCCGCCGGCACGTGCGCGTTACCTGGCCGAGATCTCCGACACTGTGCGCGGCTACCACAAGAAGACCCAGGCGCAAGCCAAGCTGGCGCGCGAACGCCAGCAGCTGCAGGAATCCAAGCGCATGATGGCTGTCGCGGGCAAATCGGTAGCCGACTTCGACGACCTGATCATCGAACGCGACCACGCCATGGACGGCGGCGCCAAGAAGCTGCTGGCCCAATGGCCGGACCTGCAGCAGGCCTACGCCGGCGACGAATATGTCGTGAAAATCCGCGACAAGGAAATCCGCACCGGCCTGGTACAGCACACCCTGTCCGGCACCAAGATACGCAAGGTCTCGCTGCCGAAGTACGAAGACCATGGCGAGCTGCTGCGCTGGCTGATGCTGGAAAACGTCCCTGGCTCCTACCCGTTCACCGCCGGCGTGTTCGCCTTCAAGCGTGAAGGCGAAGATCCAACCCGCATGTTCGCGGGTGAAGGCGACGCATTCCGTACCAACCGCCGCTTCAAGCTGGTGTCCACCGGCATGGATGCGAAGCGCCTGTCGACCGCCTTCGACTCCGTGACCCTGTACGGCGCCGACCCGGCGATCCGTCCCGACATCTACGGCAAGATCGGCAACTCCGGCGTGTCCATTGCGACCCTGGACGACATGAAGGTGCTGTACGACGGCTTCGACCTGTGCAACCCAAGCACCTCGGTGTCGATGACCATCAACGGCCCTGCCCCCGCGATCCTGGCGATGTTCATGAACACCGCCATCGACCAGCAGGTCGAAAAGTTCGTCACCGAGAACAAGCGCCAGCCGTCCGAAGACGAATACCAGAAGATCAAGGACTGGGTGCTGATGAACGTGCGCGGCACCGTGCAGGCCGACATCCTGAAGGAAGACCAGGGGCAGAACACCTGCATCTTCTCGACCGAGTTCTCGCTGAAGGTGATGGGCGACATCCAGGAATATTTCGTGCACCACCAGGTGCGCAACTTCTACTCGGTGTCGATCTCGGGCTACCACATTGCGGAAGCGGGCGCGAACCCGATCTCGCAACTGGCCTTCACGCTGTCCAACGGCTTCACTTTCGTGGAAGCCTACCTGGCGCGCGGCATGCACATCGACGACTTCGCACCGAACCTGTCGTTCTTCTTCTCCAACGGCATGGACCCGGAATACACGGTGCTGGGCCGCGTGGCGCGCCGCATCTGGGCCGTCACCATGAAAGAGAAATACGGCGCCAACGACCGCTCGCAGAAGCTGAAGTACCACATCCAGACTTCCGGCCGCTCGCTGCACGCGCAGGAAATCGACTTCAACGACATCCGCACCACGCTGCAGGCGCTGATCGCAATCTACGACAACTGCAATTCGCTGCACACCAACGCCTACGATGAAGCGATCACCACGCCGACCGACGAATCCGTCCGCCGCGCACTGGCGATCCAGCTGATCATCAACCGCGAGTGGGGCCTGGCGAAGAACGAGAACCCGAACCAGGGCGCCTTCATCATCGAAGAACTGACCGACCTGGTGGAGGAGGCAGTGCTGCAGGAATTCGAACGCATCGCCGAACGTGGCGGCGTATTGGGTGCGATGGAAACCGGCTACCAGCGCGGCAAGATCCAGGAGGAATCGCTGCTGTACGAGCACAAGAAGCACGACGGCTCGCTGCCGATCATCGGCGTGAACACCTTCCGCAACCCGAAAGGTTCGGAAGCTCCCGCCACCATCGAACTGGCCCGTTCCACCGACGATGAAAAGCAATCGCAGCTGACCCGCCTGGCGGACTTCCACGCCCGCAACGCAGACGTGGCACCAGCCGCCCTGGCAGCGCTGCAAAAAGCCGCCATCGACAACGAAAACGTGTTCGCCAAGCTGATGGACGCAGCCCGCGTCTGCTCGCTGGGCCAGATCACGACCGCGCTGTTCGAAGTCGGCGGCCAATACCGCCGAAATATGTAAACCGGTAAAGCAGTGTCAGACCCGCAGGGTCTGACACTTGGTTATCGGTTTTAGTGGAAGAACAGCCACACCAGCAGCAGCACAATCCCCGGCACCCCGAGCAGCCAAGCCAAGAAATACTTCCCCATGACAGCCTCCCTGAAAAAGAATATGTCATCAGGCTAAAGCCCGCACTGCAGGCCGTCAGTTAGCTGAAGCACCTCCACCCCTCGCCCGCTTGCGTCACCTTAAGCTATCATTTGATTATTTGACAATGATGCGGGGATTGCAATGGCGGTAGTACTGGGACCTATCCTGAAGTTCTGTGGCTGCGCCGACGGCATGTGGACCGTCAGCGCCCTGGTCGTCTGGACCGGCGAAGTAGCGCCCTCGGTAACGGCTGCCATACTGCCCGGCGCAGCCGCCGAAGTACGCACGCTGGCGGTCGAGTCCAGCCGCCTGCGCACGCGCTTGCATAAGCGCGCCGCGCATGCCGTCGAGAGCTGGAAGTTCACCATCGAGCAGCACGCCGCACGCGAACAGCAAGTCCAGTACATCGTTGATGGCCAGGCTTTCACCTTCGTCGTGCCGGCGCGCGACAGCGCTCCCACCTGCGCCTACACCTCCTGCAACGGCTTCTCCGATTACAAGAAGATGAAGGATATCCCGCAGGACCCGGTCTGGAACAGGATGCACGAAAACCATGTGCAGCGCCCCTACCACCTGCTGCTGATGGGCGGCGACCAGATCTACAGCGACGCGATGTGGACCACCACGGCCCTGAACGACTGGGCCGCCGCACCCAACGACAAGAAGCTCGCCAACAAGCCGGTGACCAAAGCGCTGCAGACCGAAATCGACGATTTCTTCTTCGGGAACTACCTGAAGGTGTGGGCCTACCCGCACGTGGCACGCATGTTCGCCAGCGTTCCTACGGTCATGATGTGGGACGACCACGACATCATCGACGGCTGGGGCTCGTACCCGGACAAATTCCAGCAATCGCCTGTCTTCAAGGCGATCTTCAACGTCGCACGCGACTACTTCCTGCTGTTCCAGCAGCACTGCGCAGCACAAGCCGACGTCGCCATGCGCCTGCCGCAGCAGCCAGGCTTCACCCAGGCGGCCCGCTTCGGCGATTACGGCTTGCTGGTGCTCGACCTGCGCAGCGAACGCACGCCGGACGTGGTCATGGGCCAGCAGTCGTGGGACGCCGCCTATGCCTGGCTGGAGGCGCAACAGGATTGCAGGCACCTGCTGCTCATGTCCAGCATTCCTGTCGTCCACCCCGACTTCAGCACCCTGGAAATGCTGCTGTGCGCCCTGCCCGGCCAGCAGGAACTGGAAGACGACCTGAAAGACCACTGGCTAAGCCGCACCCACCAATGGGAACGCCTGCGCCTGATCCACCGCCTGCAGGAATGGTCGCAGCGTACAGGAGGCCGCGTGACCATCCTTTCAGGCGATGTCCACGTGGGCGCTATCGGCGCCATCGAATCGAACCAGAAGCAGTACCAGGGCAAGCCGATCACCATCCACCAGCTCACGTCGTCCGGCGTGGTGCATCCGCCGCCACCCGCCATGGCGCTGTTCTACCTCGAACACGTCGGCGACAAGGTCGAGCAGTTGGAAGGGGGCATCACTACTGCGATGTACAAGTTCCCTGGCACTGCCCACCGCTACATCGGCGCCCGCAACTACCTGAGCCTTGAACCGGATCGCGCGGAGGATGGCCGTTCGCGCAACCGCCTTTGGGCTAACTGGTATGTGGAAAACGAAGCGCAGCCCTACCGCCAGGCGATCCTGCCGCTCAAATAGGAATGCAGCCTGCGGCGTCCCCGGAGTGAACAGCACACAACACTTTATTTACGACATGGTAATGCATGTTTAATAATATTTGTGGTACACATTTTAACGATTATAGTATCTGTCTACCCAACTGGAACTCGCGATGCCTGCCCAACCACTTGCTACCGGACTTGCCGTTTTATCCCGTCTCCTGTTCTATTTGATGGCAGGCGGCGTACTGCTTGCGACTCCCGCAATCGCTTGGGAGCAAGTGGCCGGGCCGCTTGGCAGAGCAGGGCTGCTGGCCTGCCTTGCGATCGGCAGCGCTGCAGGGGCAACCGCATTCTTTTTCCGCGCCCACCTCGCACATGGCTTGCACACGCTACTTGCAGGCACCGACAAGTTCAGCCAACGCAACACCTTGCTGGCCATCGTGGCTTGCGGGATCGTCTTGCGCGTTGCCTGGGCCCTCGCCTTCCCCGCCACCTCGGTGTCCGATGGGGCGGTCTACCTCAAACTGGGGCAACAGCTTGCTGCAGGTGAACCGTACTTCATCGCCAGTTCGCATGCTTTCTGGCCGCCCGGCTATCCGCTCTTCCTGGCCGCATGGCTGCAGCTTCCGCTGCCAGCCCCCGCGATCATCCTGCTGAGCAACCTGACTCTATACCTGCTCACCAGCCTGCTCGCGTGGAGCCTGGCAGGCCGCGTGGCCGGCCAGCAAGCGGCCCGCCTGGCCGCCTTCCTGCTGGCCGTTTGGCCCAACTACCTGGCCTGCGCAGTGACGGCCGAAAAAGAAAACCTGCTGGTCTTCCTGCTGCCGCTGGTGCTCTGGCTGTACACGCACCGCGCGCCGGGCCTTCTGCCACGCATTGCGGCAGGCCTGGTGCTTGGCTTTGCCGCCCTGGCCCAGCCATCCATCATGTTCTTCCCGGCCGTCTTGCTGTGCTATGAAATACTCCAGCACCGCCCGTGGCGCGCCACCGCCGCAGGACTGGCCACGCTGCTGCTCGGCATGGCGCTCGTGGTGGCCCCTTGGAGTGCCCGCAATACGCGGGTGTTTGGCGAATTCCTGTTGATCACCTCGAACGGTGGCGACAACCTGTACCGCGCCAACAACCCACTGGCAACGGGCGGCTACACCAAGCGCGGCGAGGTGGCGCTCGATGGGCTGGGCGAACTGGAACGCAATCGCGCCGGCATGAAACTGGCAAAGGAATGGATCAGCAGCCACCCCGCTGAGTTTATCGGCCTGATGCCGGTCAAACAAAAACTGTTCCTCGGCGACGATTCGTTCGGCCAGTACGTCACCGTGCGCAGTGGCGGGGGCGGAAGCCGCACTTACCTGGCGATGAAACTGGCCGCCAATGCCTTCTGGTATGTGCTGTGGGCTTGCTTGCTGGCGCTATCGTTGCGCGCCACCGGTCCCGGTGATACCGCCTTGCACTTTACCCTGATGCTGGGCTATGCCTATTTCTTTGTCATGCATAGCGTGTTTGAAAGCAGCGGCAAATACCATGTCCCGCCGCTGGCCTTGCTGGCGATCTTTGGCGCAGCACAGCTGGTACACGCAAGCAAGGCTGGCATCCCCCAGTCTGCCGGTTCGCGGAGGACCTTGCGCGAAATGATCATGCTGGCCCGTTACACCGCCTTCGGCGCTGTAGGAACGGCATTGCATTACCTGGTGCTTGTGGGCCTGGTGCAAGGCTTCGGAGCGAATACTGCATTCGCGGCCATGGCCGGCGCCACCGCTGGCGCGCTGTGCAACTACCAGTTGAACCGGCGCCTCAATTTCCGTAGCACACGGCCGCATCGCGAAGCCCTGCCGCGCTTCCTGCTGATCGCGGCCGTCGGCGTTTTCCTCAATGGCCTGATCGTCGGACTGCTCAATGCAGCCGGCTTGCACTACATGCTGGCACAGGTATTTGCCACAGCACTCATCCTCCTGATTAATTACCAAGCGAGCAAGTTATGGATATTCCAACCCACCAGGACCTGATCCCGCGCCCTGACGGCATGCCCAGCATTTCCATCGTTGCTCCCGCCTACAACGAAGAAGAAGTGCTTGGGGAATTCCATCGCCGGGTGACGGAAGTCATGGTGCAGCTGGGCGCCGATTACGAAATCGTGCTGGTGAACGACGGCAGCCAAGACAGCACGCTGATGCTGATGCAGCAATTGCGCGCGATGGACCCGCATATCGCCATCGTCGACCTGTCGCGCAACTTCGGCAAGGAGATCGCTTTGAGCGCAGGCTTGGACCATACCAGCGGCGATGTGGTCGTGGTGCTCGATGCGGACTTGCAGGACCCGCCCGACCTTATCCCGTCCATGCTCGACATCTGGCGGAAAGGCTACGACGTCGTTTACGGCGTGCGCACCAAGCGCGATGGCGAAAGCTGGCTGAAGAAAGCCACCGCCAAGGCCTTCTACAAATTGATCCGACGCCTCAGCCGCGTCGCCATTCCGACCGACACCGGAGACTTCCGCCTCATGTCGCGCCGTGTAGTGCTGGAACTGAAGCGCCTGCGCGAAGTGCACCGTTTCATGAAGGGCCTGTTCGCCTGGGTCGGCTTCCCCTCGCATCCGCTGTACTACCGGAGAGCGCCGCGCGCTGCCGGCACGACCAAATGGAACTACTGGAACCTCTGGAATTTCGCGCTGGAAGGGATTACTTCGTTCACGGTGGCCCCGCTCAAGGTGGCAACCTACGTTGGACTGAGCGTCTCAATCCTGGCACTGGCATACGCCGTATTCGTGGTGTGGAAAGCGCTGGCGTTTGGCGATGAAGTCAAAGGCTACCCTTCGCTGATGGCGGTGGTGCTGTTCCTGGGCGGCATCCAGCTGATGGCGATCGGGGTGATCGGCGAATACCTTGGCCGCATTTTTGACGAGGTGAAGGCACGCCCGCTCTACCTGGTCAATCGCTGGCATGCCTCAAGCCTGGACGGCGACGCCAGCAAAAACCCGGTCAAGATCGCAGCAGTGGCCCGGCCGTAGCGCCGGCGGTCAACGCCGGCTGCCACAATACTTGCAGTGCGCCGGCTGCTTCGCCATTGACCAGGGCCAGCAGCATTTCAGCCATTTTCGCGCCGGCGGCGCGGGCATTCGGCTGGTCGATGGTAGTGACGTCGATATCGGCCAGTGTGTCGGCCATGCTGCCCCATACGACCAGCGAGACATCCTTGCCGATCGTAATACCGGCATCGAGCAGCGCGCGCACGGCGCCCACGCCGGCAAGGTGGTTGTCGACCACGATGGCGCTTGGGCGCGGCGTCGTGGCCAGCAGCGCCTGCACGGCGGCATAGCCGGCGCGGCGGTCGATGCAGTCATCCACCAGGTGGTGCGGGTCGGCCGCCAGCCCGGCGCCGGCAAGCGTGGCCAGGAAGCTGGCGCGACGCTGTGCGGCGAAATTCATCGCCAGTGGCGCGCTGACCATGGCGACGCGCTGGTGGCCCAGCGACAGCAAACGTTCAAGCGCCATGCGGATGCCGGCTTCATTATCGTAATCAAACCAGGCGTATGGCGCATCGAGTTGCGTGCGGCCGTGGGCGATGAACGGAAATCCCACCTTTGCAAGATAGGCGATGCGCTCGTCGTGCACCAGCGTGCGGCTGACCACCAGTCCGTCGACGCGCCGGCCGCGCACCATTTGCTCGTAGGACGGCATCTCATTGGCTGGCGACACCGGCGCGATGATGAAGTTCATGCGCTTCTGTTCGAGAGCCTCCGACATCCCGCCCACCACGTCCAGGAACATGGCATCGCCCAGGTCGGCCGGCAGCAGCGGGTAGATCGTGCCAAACACATTGCTGCGGCCAACGGCCAGGCTGCGCGCCATGGGGTTGGCTTCGTAGCCCGACTCGCGCGCCGCACGCAGCACGCGCTCGCGCGTCAACTCGCTGACTTCAGGGTAGCCGTTCAGCGCGCGGCTGACGGTAGTCTTCGACATGCCGAGCTTGTCGGCGAGGCTCTTCAGGTTCATCGCGAAATTATAGCCGGAGCCTCCAGCCCGTCATCGCTGCCGTCGACGGCGCGCTTGAAGAAATACAGCGTGACCAGCACGATCGCAATCGGCACCAGCGTCAGGTAAAACGCGAAGTGGCCACTGAAAGCGCCGAACACATAGCCGGTGATCAGCGAACCGGTCGTGCCGCCGAGCGCCGAGAAAATCACCAGCAACCCGGTCATTGCCGAATGCTGGTGCTTGGGCAAGGAGCTGAGCATCACCGAGTTGATGCCAGGGTAGACCGGCGCCATGAACAGCCCGATCAGCGGAAACAGGAAGGCCGCCAGCGGCGCGCCAGCCCATCCCGCGTTCGGCGCAACGGCCACGTCGTGCGTCATCGGCAGCGCAAGCAGGACCACGGCGCCCATGCCGAGCAGGCAGCCGTTCATCACCGGGTACCAGTTCATGCGGCGCATCAGGAAACCGGCCGACAAGCGCCCTGCGGCCAGGCAGGCGGCGAAAATGCTGGTGACCTGTACGCTCATCGCGGCCGGCAGGTGCAAGATCTCGTTGTTGAAGGTCGGCAGCCAGGTGCCTACGCTCTGCTCGATCAGTACGTACAGGAACGCCGTCAGCACGAATACGCACACCAAAGGCTTGAAGAAAAGTTTGAGCATGGCCGCAAATTCCTGCGGCAGGCTGCGCGCTTCCGGCGGCGCGGCCAGCCGCTCGTCGAATGGTGTCGCCAGCAGCAGCATGAATGTCAGCGCGCACAGGCCGGCCAGCACCCAATACACATGCAGCCAGCTTTGCGAGCGCGGGTCGGCCGAGTCGATGAAGAAGCTGAACACCCAGTATGCGCACAGCACGCCGACCATGAAGAAGCCTTCCAGCGTATTCATGATGCCGGCATGCTGGCGGCGGTCGGTTGCGACCAGGCCGAGCGTCGAGTAGACCGACACTTTCACCAGCGCGAAGGAGATGCCGACGCACAGGAACAGGACCTTGGTCGTCGCAAACGACGGCAGCAGCGGCATGGCAAGCGCGGCGCCGGTCACGATGGCAAGCCCGGCCAGCATGGCCTTCTTGTAGCCGATACGCGGCAGGAAGCTCGCCACCAGGAAGGACACCACGGCAATCGGCAAATCCTTGAAGCCCTCCAGCACGCTGGCGGCGGACTTGCTGACGCCGTAGTTGCTAATCACCTGCAGGATCACCGTGCCAACGCTGTTGAGCAGGATGGCGAAGGTGAAATAGATCAGGAACAGGACCCAGATGATGCGCCGGTTTTGCATAGTGTCTCCATTGTATTTTTGAATTGTTCCAATCCCGGGATCACCGTGTCTGCCTGCCACAGCGTGGCCGCCTGGCCCACACCTATGGCATACATGCCGGCCGCCTTGATGGCGGTGACGCCGGCCACGGCGTCCTCCACGCCAACGCAATCGGCCGGGTCTACGCCCAGTTCCGACGCAGCGCGCAGGAAGATTTCGGGATCGGGCTTGCCGCGCGCGATCGTCGCCGCGTCTACGACATAGTCGAACTTATCGGTGATGCCGAGGCTCTCCAGCACCGTGAAGGCGTTTTTGCTGACCGACGCCAGGCCCACCTTCAAGCCTTGCGCACGGCACCAGTCCAGTGCAGCCACCGCGCCGGGCAGCAGGTCGGCGGGCGACATTTCCGCGATCAGCGTCCTATAGTGCTCATTCTTGGTATCGGCCAGCGCACGCTTCTCGGCATCGCTGTAGCTGCGCGCCGCACCGGCCAGTATCAGCTCCAGCGAACCCATGCGGTCAATGCCCTTCAGGTTTTCGTTGAAGGCTTCGTCGAAATGCACCTGCTGCGACTGGGCCAGCTTTTGCCAGGCGAGGAAGTGGTAATGGGCGGTATCGGTGATCACGCCATCGAGGTCGAAGATAACGGCTTTCATGCAAGCTCCTGTACCGGCGCAGCCGGAGTAACGGTTACCGGCACGCCACGGTGCTGGAAGGCCAGAGCACTGCCGCGCAGCAGCGTGTACTGCGTGCCGCCGGGGCTGACGCGCACCTGCAGCAGGCTGCCGTGCAGGTGGATGCGGAACTGGTAGTGCTGCCACTGCTTCGGCAGTGTCGGCGCAAAACGCACCTCGCCATTCACCACGCGCATGCCGCCAAAGCCGTAAGCCACACCGAGCCAGGTACCGGCCATGGCGGCGGTGTGCACGCCGTAGTGGGTATTGCCGTGCGTGTTGTCCAGGTCGAGCCGCGCGGTTTCCATGAAGTAGTCGTAGGCCTTGCCTTCGTAGCCTACTTCAGAGGCGATGATGCTGAAGATGCAGGACGACAGCGAGGAATCGTGGGTGGTCACCGCTTCGTAGTAATCGAAGTCGCGCTTCTTGTCTTCCAGCGTGAACTGCTCGCTCAGCAGCAGAAGCGCCAGCACCACGTCGGCCTGTTTGCAGACCTGGTGGCGGTAAATCACCATCGGGTGGTAGTTCAGCAGCAGCGGATATTTGTCGGCCGGCGTGCCGGCAAAGTCCCACACTTTCTTGTCGAGGAAACTGTCGTCCTGCGGGTGGATGCCGAGCGCTGCATCGTATGGCAGCAACATGGCTGCAGCGGCGCGGCGGAATACTTCCGGCTCGCCATCCTCCAGCGCAACGGCCGCGGCGATGCGCGCCCATTCCTGAGGATGTTCGCGCCCGATGCGCTCGGCGACCGAGGCGGCAAACTGCAGGTGCAGCTTCGCCATCGCATTGGTGTAATAGTTGTTGTTCACCAGCGCGGTGTATTCATCCGGGCCGGTCACTTCATTGATCACGAAGGCGCCGGCACGGTTGTAGCTGCCGATGCCGAGCCAGATGCGCGCGGTCTCGAGCAGGATTTCGGCGCCGTACTGCAGCAGGTAGCCATCGTCGCCTGTCGCGTCCATGTACTGCTTGATCGAGTAGGCTACGTCGGCGTTGATGTGGTATTGCGCGGTGCCGGCCGGGAAGTAGGCTGAGCATTCCTCGCCGGCGATGGTGCGCCACGGGTACAGCGCGCCTTTGGCGTGCGACATCTGGCGCGCGCGTTCGCGTGCGGCAGGCAGGCCGGCATAGCGGTACTCCAGCAGCTTGCGGGCGATTTCCGGCTTGTTGTACAGGAAGAAGGGGAAGATGTAGATCTCGGTATCCCAGAAATAGTGGCCTTCGTAGCCCTCGCCGGTCACCCCTTTGGCCGAGATATTGGTCTTGCCGTCGCGGCCCACCGATTGCAGCAGGTGGAACTGGTTGAAGCGGATGCCTTGCTGGAGCGCGTCGTCGCCGGCCACTTCCACGTCGGCCTGGGCCCAGAAGTCGGCCAGATAGGCTTCCTGCTGCGCGGCGAGCTTGTCGAAGCCCTGGCCGCGTGCCGCTTCCAGTTCAGCGCGCGAACGGGCCAGCAATTCATCGGCAGCATAGTCGCGCGAGCTGTAATAGCAGCCGTATTTCACCATGCGCACCGCCTGGCCATCGTGCGCCTCAACGGTGTAAGACTGCACCAGGCGCGAACCTTCGGCACGTTGCGCGAAGCTGTGCTGCTGGTCGATCACCTGTGCGGCTGCCGACACCAGCGTGAAACCGCTGTTGTGGGTGCGCTGCTGCAGGGCCGCGAAATGCGGGGCCAGTTCGGTGCCGGCCAGCGCCAGCGCCGGCCCGGTCGTGGCAGATCCGACGCGCGGATCGTCGCCTGCTTCCAGGTTGCGCACCACGCCATCGATCGTGCATTCCAGCCGGACGGCGCCGTCGAAGCCCAGCGGCGTGACCGTGAACTCGATCGCGAACAGGTGCTTGCTGGCGAAGCTGACCAGGCGGCGGCTGCGCACCTGCACGCGGCGGCCGGATGGCGCCTGCCACACGAGGTCACGTTGCAGCAAGCCAGTGCGGAAATCGAGGCGGCGCTCATAGCTGTCGACGCGGCCTTGCAGCAAGTCGAAGCGCTCCTCGCCAATCCACAGCGCGATGCCTTTCGCATTGGGCACATTCAGCATGAACTGGTTGTTGCGCGCCAGGCCGTAGGCATTCTCCGGATACTGGATCGGCTCCGACTCATAGAAGCCGTTCAGGTAAGTGCCGTCCAGCGAAGTGCCGGCCGGGCCGGCATAGCCTTCTTCCGGCGTGCCGCGCAAGCCGATGTAGCCATTGCCCAGTGCGAACAGGGTCTCATCCAGGAAATTCGACGCCGCATCGAAGGACGTTTCGCGGATACACCAGGCGTCGAGGGGGTAAGTGTGCTGCATCTTCATCCTTCTTTTGATTCAAACCGGTTTGGATTCGGTATAAAAAATTTTTAAGTGGCACGGACGATCAGCGCCGTCGGCAGCGTTTCGGAAGACACGGGACGCCCCTCCAGCAAATCCAGCATCTTCTTCGCCAACAGCACGCCGCCATCGCGCAGGTACTGGTGCACGCTGGACAGCGGCGGCACGAAGCTCACTGCGCCCGGCGTATCGTCGTAGCCGATGACCGACACCTGCTCCGGCACGCGCACGTCGCGCTCGGCCAGCGCACGGATCGCGCCCATCGCCAGCAGGTCGCTGGCGGCAAACACGCCGTCGAACGACAAGCCTTTCTTCTTCAGCAGGGCATCCAGGCAATCAAAGCCGGCTTCGAAGGTAAACGCCTTCGGCCGCATGATGTGCACGCTGCCCTGCCCGCCCAGCGCGTCGATAAAGCCCGCGCAGCGTTCCTGCACCTCGGCGTGGTCCACGTCGCCAAGGAACAACACCTTCTTGCGCCCCAGTTCGATGAAGCGCTGGGCGACACTGGTGCCGCCCTTGCGGTTGTCACTGCCGACCACCACCGTGTCGGAACCCGCCTCAGGCGCGCCCCACACCACCAGCGGCTGGCTGCGCTTTTTGAGCGCGGTCACCGCTTCGCCATGCGAACCCTGGCCCAGCAGGATCAGGCCGTCGGCGCCTTGCACCGGCGCCGTGTCCAGCAACTGGCGCGAGGTCAGCACCACGCTGTAGCCGGCTGTCGTCAGCTCCTGCGTGATCCCGCCCAGCAGCTCCAGCGGGTAAGGGTCGGACATGGGCCGGCCCTTTTCCGGTGTCATTTCCACCACAACTGCCACCGAATACGAACGCCCCATGCGCAGGTTGCGAGCGCTTACATTCAGGCGATAGCCCTGGGCTTCCGCAATCTGGCGCACTTTCTCCCGCGTTTCTTCCGTTACGAGGGGACTGCCACGCAGGGCGCGCGACACGGTAATTTTCGAAACCCCTGCCAGTTTGGCGAGGTCTTCCATAGTTTTATTGACAGCCATGCGGGGCATTATGACAGATTTCCAAACCCTGCAACAACAAAATGACATCGATAACATTTCGTTTGACATCGATATCATTTCTTGTTTCAATGGCTAGGCCTTGGAAGCCGAATCACATAAAACGAAAGAAGAGACACGTATGAAAAACCATCGGAAGTTCCTGTTGTCGTCCATCTCCATCGCTGTACTGACCTTGATTGGCCAGGCCCAGGCCGCGGAACAGGAAGGCCAGCAAGCAACGGCGGAAGCCGCGCCAGCCCCGGCTGCGGCCGACGCCGCCGTCCAGAAAGAAATCCAGCAGGTGGTCGTGACCGGTGTGGCCTCGGCCCGCGGCGTGCGCAAGCTGGACTCAGCCTTCTCCATCACCACCGCATCGGAAGAACAACTCAAACAAGCCGCCCCGATCAGCACCGCCGACGTCATGAAGCTGGTGCCGGGCGCGTTTGCCGAATCCACTGGCGGCCAGTCCGGCGCCAATATCCAGGTGCGCGGTTTCCCATCCGGCTCCGATTCGCCTTTCGTGTCGGTGCAGATGCAAGGCAATCCGCTATACCCGGTCTCCACCCTGTCCTTCTTCGAAGGCTCGTCGGCCTTCCGCCTGGACGATACCATTGAACGCGTGGAAGTGCTGCGCGGCGGCCCGAGCACCATCTTCTCCAGCGGCCAGCCGGGCGCCACCATGAACTTCATCCTGAAAAAAGGTTCGGACACCCCGGAAGGCTCGGTACGCTTCACCACCGGCACCGGTGAACTGCGCCGCGTGGATGTCTTCTACGGTGGCAAAATTTCCGATGGCTGGTACGGCACCATCGGCGGTTTCTACCGCAACACCCACGGCGTGCGCGACTCCGGCTTCCCATCCGATGACGGCGGCCAGGTCACCGCCACCCTGACCCGCAAGCTGGACCAGGGCGAAGCGACCTTCTACGTGCGCCGCACCGATGACAAGAACGCCTTCTATACCGGCGTGCCGCTGATCTCCAGCGACGAAGGCCGCACCATCAGCGAGTTCCCCGGCTTCGACCCGCTCAAGGGCACGCTGATGAGCAATGAAATGCGCCGCTTCACCGTGGAAGCTGGGCCGGGCAAGACGCTGAATTACGACCTGGGCGATGGACGCGGCCTGAAATCCACCGTGCTCGGCATGGAATTCGACCAGAACTTCAATGGCTGGAATGTCTCCAACAAGTTCAATCACTTCGACGGCGACCTGAACACCATCGCCATGTTCACCGGTAATAACCCGCTGTCCATGTCGGCCTATAACACGGCCGCGCTGGCAGCGCACGGCGGCACTACCGCCACGGCAACCTACCTGGATGGCACCCCGGTCGCGGGCAACCAGCAGGTAGTGCAAGCCGGCTTGTGGGCAGTCGAGAAAAAGCTCAAATCGTTCACCGACGAAATCCGCGTCAGCAAGGAGTGGATCAAGGACAATACCCTGACCGTCGGCGGCTACTTTGCCAACTACTCGTCAGACGATGTCTGGTATCTGGGCAGCAGCCACCTGATGACTGCCGTGCCGAACGCGCGCCTAATCAACGTCAAGCTCGACAACGGCGTGATCGTTTCCAACAACGGCAAGGATGGCAGCGTGTTCTACGCACCGGTCGCTTCCTATGACGGCAGCAACACTGCGCTGTACATTGCCAACGAATGGAAGGTCAACGACAAGATCAAGATCGACGGCGGCGTGCGCCGCGAGCGCCAGAAACTGGATGCCACGATCTCCAACCTGACCACCGGCGACACCGACAACAACCCGCTGACCGTCTACAACAACAATACCTCGATGCCGACCGGCGCCAACACGGCGCTCAGCCGCAAGGACTCCGCCAACAGCTTCACCGTCGGCGGCAATTACAAGCTGGCCAAGGACATGAGCGTGTTTGCGCGCGCCAACATGGGCCACACCTTCATCGCCTTCGACGACTTGCGCAATGCCGGCACCCAGGCCAAGGTGGATGACCGCAGCTTCCTGCCGACGCCGAAGATCAAGCAGTACGAAGTGGGCTTCAAGACTGCCGGCCAGTTGTACAGCGCCTACATCAACTACTTCCACACCGATTTCCAGGGGATCGCCTTCCAGCAAATCCTGTCCAACGGCACCATCCTGAATTCGGTGTCCGGCTCAAAAGGCGATGGCGTAGAAGTCGAACTGGCCGTGCGTCCGATCCGCGACCTCTCACTGAGCCTGTCCGGCAACTGGCAGGATTCCAAGTACAAGGACAACCCGCTGACCGAAGGCAAGCTGGTGCAGCGCCAGCCGAAGCTGCAATACCGCTTCACGCCGACTTACCGCATCCCGATGGGCGAGAACAATTCGCTCAAGCTGTACGGCACTTACACCCACGTGGGCGACCGCTGGGCCGACCAGTCCAACCTGCAATACCTGCCTTCGTATAAGACGGTGGACCTGGGCGCGCTGTACACCATCGGCGACAAGATCGAGATCCGCCTGAGCGGCAACAATATTACCAACGAGCTCGGCCTGACCGAAGGCAATTCGCGCCTGACCACCGGCGGCAGCGGCCCGATCAACGCCCGTCCGCTGTTTGGCCGCAGCTGGGAGCTGTCGCTGGCCTATCGCTTCTAAGTAGTACCCTCCCTCGTAAGCAGTTCCCCTCCGGGCGTCGCAGGATTTTCCAAGGCTGCGGCGCCCTTTTTTTCCCTTGCAAACGGAGCTCTGGAATTCACCCTTTTTTTCGCCTAAGCTGATCAATGTGCTTGACTAAAAGTTTCCATCGAGGGTTGACTCGTGGTTTCGTTGAACTCCATCAACTCCCTGCAGACTGCCGCGGCCTCGATAGCGCCGTCTCGCAGCGCGCGCCGACCGGCAAGCTGATCAATGTTCAAGCCCCGGCACCGCATGATTGCGGGATCCTTGCTGCTGGTGCCGCTGCTATATTTGCTGTGGTTCCAAACCTTGTGGCAGGGCCGTGTCATTTCCAACATCGACCACCTGGTCCACATGCGCTGGCTGATCCAGTTCGAGACCGGGCTGCAGGATGGCTGGTGGCTGCCGCGCTGGGCGTTTGCCTCGCATCGCGGCTTGGGCGATCCGACCTTCCTGTTTTACCAGCCTGGCGCTTACTACCTGGCCGCCCTGTTCCGCAGACTGGGTGCTGCGCCGGATTCCGCCCTGGCTTGGACCAGTTGGCTGGCCAACCTCCTGCTTGGGATGGTTGTGCTGTGGCGCGCACCGTCCGGGTGGCGCCTGTCGCAGGCGTTTTGTGCTGCGCTGTTTGTGGCTGCCAGTCCGATGCTGTATTTCATGGCCACCCACCAGGCATCCTATCCCTGGGTGCTCAGCATGCCCTTCGGCTTGCTGTTTGCATGGGAAAGTGCCCAGGAGAAGCCACATTGGTTCCGCCTCGCCATTCCTCTCAGCCTGCTTTGCCTGACCCACTTGCTAAGCACTTTGATCCTGCTCCTGTGCGTCGGCTGCGGGCGCCTGCTGGCAGGAGGGCCGCGACGGCGCATGATACGCGGGCACGCGCAATGGCTGTGCATCTGCCTGCTCGGGCTCGGCCTGGCGAGTTTCTTCCTCTTTCCCGCGGTTACCCAGCTCCACCTGATCAATCCAGAGGGCTGGACCAATAATCCTTACCTGGATTGGCACCGCGCCTTCGCCTTTCCTACTTTTACCTGGTACCGCTTCGGCATGCGCTGGTTTGGCCTGCAATGGCCGCTGCCCGTGGTGTCCCTGCTGATGGCAGCCTGGGTGCTGCGCGCTCCCGGCGAACAGGGTGAAGCAGGACCGGCAGCGCGCCAGCTGGCCTGGATGGCGCTGGCCGGACTGTTTTTCAGTTCCGAACTGGCCTACCCCTTGTACGAACTGTTCGACGCCTTCCGGAAATTCCAATGGCCTTATCGCTTTTCGGCCTGGTCACTGCTACTGTCCAGCACGGCGTTCATCCTGGTGTTGCTGCAGCGTTGGCCGCAGCTGGCACGCTGGCGCCGGATGCAGGCGCTGGCCCTGGCGCTGGCGTATGCCGTGCTTGCCCTGTATGTGCAGAATAACGTGCGCACCGCGGGCCAGCAGCTGCCGCCGGCACTGGTAGTCATGCAAGGGGATTTCGGCCAGCCAGAGTACCTGCCCGCGGGGCGCGGGCCCGGCTGGGAGAGCTACCTCCATTCCGGCAGTTTCGCATCGGACTGCGCGCAAGCCGGGCTGCAATGCGGGCCCCTGCGGCGCACCAGCCATAGCGTCGAATCCGAAATTATCCTGCAGGCTACTACGTCGTTGGTGCGCATGCCCTTGTTCGTCTTCCCCGCCTGGCAAGTAAGCGTGGATGGCGTCCCGCGCCGCACCAGCGTCGATCCGGCTACCGGGCTGCATTTGGTGCAGCTCCCACCCGGCCAGCACGTGATACGTTTAGCCTGGGTGGGCCTTGAGGCGGAACGCACCGGCCGCTGGATTACCCTGGCGGCCTTGCTGGCATGCCTGTTGCTGTGGGCTGGCGGCAGGCGCTCGGCAAACTCATCTTAGGCATGGGCCGGCAACGTCGGCTCCCCCAGGCGTTGCAGCGCCTGGCGCGCCTTTGCTTTACCGCCCTTTTCTGCCAATCGGTACAGCTCTTTGGCCCGCACGATGTCTTGCGGCACGCCGCGGCCATATTCGTAGCATTCGGCCAGCATATACTGCGCGCCCGGGAGGGTTTGCTTTTGCAGCCATTCAACGGCACGCCCCATGGCAGCTCGATCACCGGAATCCAGCATCATTGCCGTTAGGGCGAGGTAAGCTTGCGGAAGGCCGCCTCGCCCAGCCTTCTCATACCATTCGAACGCCTCGCGGTCATTGCGCAGCACGCCGTCGCCCGTCTGCAGCAGGCGGGCTAGCGAAAACTGCGCAGAAGCAGCATTCTGCTCAGCGGCTTTGCGCAACCATTTTGCCGCCTGGCTCGCATCGCGCGGCACACCATGTCCCAAATAGGCGATGCCCAGTGCTTCCTGTGCTTGTACCATGCCACTGTCGGCCAAGGAGGTAAGCGCCGCAAGCGCAGCCGCAGCATTCTTGGCGATCAGGGCGTTGCCCCCATTGAGCTGGTGCAGCGCCATCCGGTAGCGCGCATCGGCATCCCCCTTCTCGATACCGGACTGCAAATCGGCCAGGGCGGGGCCGTCATCGTTCGGGTCTCCATCCAGCGTCCACACGTATTGCATGCGCTGCCAGCCCGCTTGCGACACGCCGTTTACGGTCGCTGCCTTGAAGCGGCAACGTTCAATTCCATCGAGCGCCGCAAAGTCCAGCAGCGGATATCCACTGGTGAGCTCAACCTGCGAATCCTGCACCCAACCGTCTGTGCCAATCAGGAAGCGCAGCGTGACCGTGCCGGTCTGCTCTTCGCGCAAGGATTGCCGAGGCCAGACAGGCTTAGCACAGGATGAAAAGTCCACCACCGCCGCAGTACGCTGGCCGGCCGGCGCTGGCCTCATTAACACGGGGATCGGCACATTGACGTTCTGGCCGGCCGGCACGCCTGTCGGCTTAACGCTGGCGTTGGGAACGCTTTTGTCATTGGGAGACGTGGCCGTCGTCACATAGCTGGCACTCAGCCATCGATCTGCCGCTGGGGACGTAGGCCGGAACACGCATTTGTCCAAGGCAGCCATGACTGCCCTGTCCACTGCGGCGCTCTGGCTGGAAATGAGTACTTTCGATTCCGCTACCCTGCCATCCGGCAGGAGCTGGAACGCCAGCCTGACGAAGCCCGAGCCTTGCGGGCCCTTTGGGATGGCGGGCTTGGTACAGGCGTTCAGCTGTGCCGCTGGCTCGGCAGCACGATCTTCCAACCAATATCCCTGGTCTGCCCACGCGGGCAGGCCAGCCAAGCCCAGCAGTATTGGCAACACCTTGTTCAGTTTCATTGTCGGCTCTTAGTAAATAATCAACAACCGACTTTATCATACGGTATCAGTGCTTACAATCAACGAATCTTGCCTTGTCCGCTGGTACTTGCGGGGGGACTGTTGGCGTCCGGGGCGCCGGCGGCTGGCCAGCATTAGGGCGCTGCCACATCGCCAGGAATTGCTGGTACGGGTGCATGGTTTTTTCCTTCAGAAGTGCGCCACCAGGCGCCGGTAGGTTGAGGGGCGGCAATGGACAAAGGGGCGCCGATCATCGGCGTTGCCAGCGTCTGGCCGCGGGCGGCGGCTAGCCCGGTGATCTGTTCAAACGGGTCGTCCCAGCTATGCATGGCCAGGTCAAAGGTACCGTTGTGAATCGGCAGCATGACTTTGCCGCGCAGGTCGATGTGGGCCTGCAGGGTGTCCTTCGGCTGCATGTGGATGTCCGGCCATTGCGGGTCGTAGGCGCCGGTTTCCATCAAGGTCAGGTCAAACGGGCCGAAGCGCTCGCCGATTTCCTTGAAGCCTTTGAAGTAGCCGGTATCGCCGCTGAAGAACACCTTCAGGCCGCCGCTCTCGATCACCCACGAGGCCCAGAGCGTCTTGTTGCTGTCCCACAGGGTGCGGCCGGAGAAGTGCTGGGCCGGGGTGGCGGTCAGCTTCAGGCTGCCAGCCGAAGCCGATTGCCACCAGCCCAATTGCTGCACCTTGGCCGCCGGCACACCCCAGGAGACCAGGGTGTCGCCCACGCCCAACGGTGCCAGGAAGTGTTCGGTCTTGGCTTCAAGCTCGCGGATGGCGGCGTAATCGAGGTGGTCGTAATGGTTGTGCGACAGGATCACGCCCTTGATTGGCGGCAGTTCGGCGATGCTGATCGGAGGCGCATGGAAGCGTGCCGGACCGGCCCACTGCACCGGTGAAGCGCGTTTGGAGAAGACCGGATCAGTCAGCCAGAACTCGCCATTGAGCTTCAGCAGGATGGTCGAATGCCCGAGGCGGAACAAAGTATTGTCAGGCGCAGCCAGCAGCTGCACGCTAGTGAGTGCTTGCATCGGCAACGGCTGGGCGGGCACGGTATTGGCCGGTTTGTTGAAAGTGAATTCCCAGAAGATCTTCAGCGTCTTGAGAAAACCCGGCTGCTGGCGCGGAGCATCATTCCGGTATGCAGGGCGGGAATCGGCAGCATTGCAAATAAGGCTAGTCATGATGGGTTTGCTCCAGTCAGCAGGGTTCGCACAAAAAGATTACACTACACAGTGTAGTTTCGACTTTGAGAAAAGTAAACTACCCGGTGTAAAATATTCTTTATGAACCAACCCGACAAACTCACCGACCGCAAGCGCGCTGCCATCATCACGGCCGCCATTGCCGAATTCCGTGCCCGTGGCTTCGAAGCCACCAGCATGGACCGCATCGCGGCCGCCGCCAGCGTTTCCAAGCGCACGGTGTACAACCACTTCGCCAGCAAGGACGAACTGTTCGAACAGATCCTGCAGGAATTATGGGATTGCAGTGCCGCGCTGAACGCCATCGGCTACCAGCAAGGCAAGCCGCTCAAGCCGCAGCTGATGGAACTGATGCGGCAAAAGATGGCCATGCTGCGCGACGACTACTTTCTCGACCTGGTGCGCGTCGCCATTGCGGAAGCGATCCACGCGCCGCAGCGCGCCGGCGACATGATGACCAAACTGGGCAAGAAGGAAGAAGGCGTAGCCAGCTTCCTGCGCGCGGCACAGGAAGACAAGGCGCTGAAAGCGGGTGACCCGTCTTTCATGTCGCACATGCTGCAAGGCCAGTTGAAATCGTTCGCACTATGGCCGCAAGTAGCCATGGGCAAGGCGCCGCTGACGCCGCAGGAACAGGAGGCGGTTATCACCGCCACCGTCGAAATGTTCCTGTCCTACTACGGCCTTAATTGAAGCGTACCGCGTACACCGGCGGCAGCGTGGTGGAAATGGTTTGCCAGTGTTCGCCGCCATTGGTGGAGAGCCAGGCGCCGCCCGTGGTCGATGCCATCAGCAGGGTCTTGCCATCATCGGCCACCGCCAGCCCGTGGCGGTACACCAGGTCGTAGCAATGCTCCTGCGGCAGGCCGCCGCGCAAGGTGCTGAAACTGGCGCCGCCATCGCTGGTGCGGTTAACGGCCAGCGCCGCCTCCACCGGCACCCGCTGCTGGTCGGCCACGGCCGGCACGAACCAGGCCGTCTTGCCGTCGCGCGGATGGACTGCCACTGCGAAGCCAAAGCTCGACAGCGGCGCCGTGACTTCTTCCCAGCTTTCCGCGTTATTGCGCGACTGCCAGATGCCATTATGGTGCTGGCACCACAACACGTCCGGCTCGGCAGCGCAGCGCACGATGCGATGCGGGTCCTGCACCGCGCCGTTGTCCTGCATCTCCGGCGGCATGTAGCGTGCTGCCATGCCCTTGGTGCGCAACTGCCAGCTGGCGCCGCCGTCGCGCGTCAGCCAGGCGCCGCCGCACGAGACGCCGACCAGCACCGCATTGCTGTCGCGCGGGTCAACGCAGATGCTGTGGATGCCGGGCACGTCGTAGCCGCCGCCAAACCATTGCGTGCGCTCCGGGACGTTCCATAGCGACTCCACCAGTTGCCAGCTTTCACCGCGGTCGCTTGAGCGGAACAGGCCACCCGGCAGGGTTCCGGCCCACAGCACGCCTGGCTGGTCCGGGCCGCCCGTTTCCAGCGACCAGATTTGCCTGAGGGTCCAGTCCACCTTGTCCGCACTGTCCTGCGGCTTGGGCGGATAGGCCGGCACGGCAATCTCCTTCCACTCCGCGCTGCCGGCATCGCGCCGGTGCATTTTGGCGCCGAAGTGTCCCAGGTTCAGGCAAGCATAGGTAGCGCCATCGCGCGCATCGTGCAGCACCATCGACACCGGGTCGCCGAAAAAGGATTTGTCCGCTTCCAGCTTCCATTCGCCATTGCGGTAAGCCAGTTCGAACAAGCCTTTGCGGCTTGCAATGAAAGCGCGGTCTGCCATGTCATCCTCCGGATAAGGCTTGCAGCACGTAGATCTTGGAATCACTGCGCAGTGGCTCATCGAGCTCGCTGCGCTTGCCGTCGATGAATACCACGACGTTGGCACGCAGGCGGCCTTGTTCGTCCAGGACGTAGGCCCCCAGGCGCGGGTTTGCAGCAAAAGCCCCGTCCAGCGCTGCGCGCAACGTCGCCGCCTGGGTCTCCAAAGCGGGAACCGGCAGGAAGCGCGCCAACTGCTGGGTAAAGATGATCTGGGCCATGGGAAAGCTATTCTAGCGCGCTTTGGCCTACAATAAACCCGTGTGCATAACCGGAGCCACACATGGGCATCACCCCGCAGGAACTCGAGCTGTTGATGCACGAAGTGGAGCAGGAAGACCCGATCGACTTTGCCGACCTGCCCTTCAATGAACAGGAATTGCGCGAGCTGGTCGCCAGCCATTTGTGTGAAATGGCCGACGCCATGGAAAGCTTCAGCGAAGAAGACCGCCGCCTGACCTTGCTGGCGGTGGCGGCCAAGCTGGTGCTGGAAAACCTGGTGCTGCACGTGCAGCTGCTCAGGCGCCACGGCTTGCCGCTCAATGAACAGACCGCTGCCCTGCTGTCGCGCCTGCGCAAAGGCGACGGCGGGAACGCAGACGGCGCTTAAACGCGCTCTGCAGGCTGAAGCATGTTGCGCGCCAGGCGCAGGCCGAATTTGCCGATGCCTTCGTCCCAAGGCGTGAAGCGCGGCAGCTGGTACCAGTCGGTGTCGCCGCGGCTGGCGCCCCACGAGGTGGAGACTGCCGCGTCGAAACCCATCTCGCGCACCATGGCGACATGCTCGGGCAGGTAATCCTGGCCCGGCTTGCCGTTCGGGTAAGCGAACACGCGCACCGGCGCATCGAGCGCCGCTTCCAGTGCCGCCCGGCCCTGCGCTATTTCCTGCCGCGCCTCCGCGGCCGGCAAGCGTGCCAGGATCGGGTGGTTGACGGTGTGGCCGCCAATGCCCATGCCGGCCGCATGCAGCTTGCGCAACTGCGCGCTGCTCATCATCAGGTCGCGCGGCAATTCGGCGCCGGACAGGCTGGCTACTTTTCCGACCTGCTGCAGGCGCTGTTCCAGCGGCAGGTATTTGAGCTGGCCGATCAAGGCGCCGATGGTGCGGCGGCGAGCGTCCCAGCTATCGACGGCATGGCGGCCCAGGCCGAGCGCCGAAGCATCGAGCACGTCCCCCGGCGCGCGGCGCACCGCTTCGATCACGGTGTCGTTCCACATCCGGCCGCCATCGAGGAAGCCCGTGGCAATAAAAAAGCTCGCATGCAAGCCGTGTTTCTGCAGCAGCGGCAGTGCCACTTCCGCGTTATCGGCATAGCCATCATCGAACGTGATGCAGGCGCTGCGCGCCGGCAGCCGGCCCTCGGCAGCCAGTTGCACGGCATCCAGCAGCGGCAGCACGTTGAAGCGCGACCTGAGCCAGCCGAGCTGGCGGTCGAACTGGTCGCGGTGCACCTCGCCGGGGAACAGCGGGTCCTGCGCCGGCAGCACGCGGTGATAAATCAGGATGGCCGGCGCGCGGCTGCCGCCGCCGGACAGCAGGGACAAGGCGCCACGCTCCAGTTGCCGCTTAAGCCACACCTTCCACCTCCTGTTCCAGGGCGGCAGGCGGCTGCATGGCAGCTTCTTTCAAGGTCTTTTGCACCAGCAGTCGGGTCGCTACCATGATCACCATGATGTAGTAAGGCACGTCGAAATACGCCAGGCTGAGGAAGGCGCCGCCGACCATGAAACCGATCAGGCTGACCTGCAGCATGCGGACCAGGCGGGTCGCCCATTCCAGTTCGGGCACCTTGCCGGCGTGCTTGATGACCCAGGTCCCGTTGCGCCAGACCACCAGGTACATCAGCAGGAACAGCGCCAGGCCGACGTAGCCATGTTCGCCGAGCACCTGGAAGTAGATGCTGTGCGCAGCGTGGATATCGTCAGGGTTGGGCGCATACAGCTGGAATATGTACTTGTTGTAGATCTGGAAGCCGCCGCCGAACAGGGGATGATCGTTGGCCAGGTTGATGGCCATCTTCCAGGCGTTGATGCGTCCCATGGCCGAACCGTCCTGCTCGTAGGTATTGATGGTATCGATCCGGTTGTGCCATTGCTCCGGCATGAAGACCAGCGCCAGCGGCGCCAGTACCACCATCAGTGCACCCAGCTTCAGCTTGTCCTGGCTCTTCAGCCAGAGGAAGCCCAGCATGGCTGCCAATGCCACTGCCGCGCCGCGCGAGTACGAACCCAGGGCAGCCAGCACGCAAAGTCCCGCAGACGCCCACATGGCGCGCTTGCCCCATTTGTTGTCAATCAAGCTGACCAGGAACAGCATCAGCGGCACCACCATGATCAGGGCCAGCGCGATTTCGTTATTGCCTTCGATGAAGGTGCCGGTCGGTCCCCACACGCGGTAGGCGCCGGCGCTGCGGATGGTGAACAGGCCGCCCTTCACGCCGTAGAAACCGAGCGAGACCACGATGGCCCACACCAGTACTTCGATGTCCTTGCGGGTTCGCACCAGCATGGCCACGACCAGGGTCATGAGCATGATTTTCACGACCTTGTTCAGCAGCGTAAGCGGGTTTTCCGGGCCGATCGCAAACAAGGTGGTCAGGCACATCCAGCCGGTGAATGCCACCAGCAGCCAGGTCAGGCCGGTATTCGGGAAGCTGATGTCCTTGGGCCTGGCAAGCATGGCCAGCACGGTGGTCCCGGCAATGATGGCCGCGAACGGCATGCTTTGCGCCCAGCCCCAGCTCTGGGTGTGCGGGTTCATCACGCTGATCCAGATCCACAGCACGGCGCCGTAGAACGGCCGCTTGAAAACGAACGGCAGCGCGCCGAATACGATCAGGGTAATGATTATGTCGCGCATGGCGCCTCCCAGCTTACTTCGTCAAGGCGTTCCATGGGGTCTCCAGCTTGGTCACGCAGTAGCGGTACTTGCCGCTCTTTTCCGGAAGGATCTCCGGCACCAGTTCAACGTCGATCTTCACCTGCTTGCCCATGCGCGCATGGAAGCCTGCTTCGACAGCCTGCCGGGCCTTGTCGTCGAACACGCCGTCATACACGATCTGCACGCGGGTCCATTCCAGGGTCTCCTGGATCACCTTGAAGGCACGCACCGCCGGCAGGTCGCGCATGATGTAGGCCAGCGCCGCGCTATGGATCAGGGTGCCGTCCTGGTTGATCAGGAAGTCGGTGGTGCGGCCGTGGATCTCCTTGAGCACCGGCAGGGTGCGGCCGCAGCTGCATGGTTCGGTGTCCAGGGCGCCGACGTCGCCGGTGCGGTAGCGGATGAAGGGAAAATCGCCCGACTGCAGGTGGGTCACCACGATCTCGCCCGATTCACCGGCCGGCAGTTGACGGCCTTCCGGGTCCAGCACTTCGATCACGATGTCTTCGCTCGTGATGTGCAGCTTGCCGGCCGGGCACTGGTGGGCGATGAAACCGGAATCGCGGCCGCCATAGCCATTGGCCACCGGGCAGCCGAACACACGCTCGATCTGCTCGCGCTGCGACTGGTACAGGCATTCGGACGTCACGAAGGCGACGCGGATGCCCAGCTTGTCGAGGCGTATGCCCTTGTCTTCGGCATGCGAGGCGATGCGCGCCAGCACGGTCGGATAGCCGAACAGCATCTTCGGCTTGCGCTGGCGGATGCGCTCCACATGGCCGTCCAGTCCGGCCTCGGTGGTGGCGAATGCCGACATCAATTCGGTGCGCATCAGGGTGTCGCGCACCATGCGCACGCGGTCCTGCGCGCTCAGTTCTATCGGCGAACCCCAGATCACGATCTCGCGGTCGCCGATATCGACATTCCACCAGCGCGTGGCGCGCCACTTGGCGGCGACGTCATGGCTGACGCGGTGGCGCCCGACGAAGAAGGTCAACGGCGCACCGGTGGAGCCGCCGGTGTTGTAGCGCACCAGGTTTTGCGCATCGTCGGCTTTCAGCGCTTCGATGTTCTCGCGGATCGTAGCCTTGTCCAGCAGCGGCAGGCGGACCAGGTCCGGCACGCCGTGGAAGTCGCGCGCGGCATCGAAGCCGGTGCGGGCAAAAGCCTCGCGGTAATACGGCACGTGCTGCTGGGCGCGCAGCAGCAAGGCACGCAGGCGGCCGGTCTGCAGCTCCTGCAGCTTGGCCGGCGGCCAGTACTGGGTCTGCTCCATGTGGCGGCGCACGGCCACGCTGCTGTGCTTCTTGAGCTTTTCATGCAGCGGGAACAGGACGCCTGAAACCAGGGCGGTATAAATCATGGGCGGCGTCCTCCTTTGCTTGCCAGGGCCTGGCAGTACACGTCCAGCAGGCGTGGCTTGACACTGGACCAGGCATACTGGGCCACGCTGGCGCGGCCGGCGCTGCGCAGCGCGTCGGCCAGTGCCGGATGGTCTGCCAGGCGCAGCACGGCTTGCGCCATGGCAGCCGGATCGGCAGGCGGCACCAGCAGCGCAGTCTTGCCGTCTTCCACGACATAGGGCACGCCGCCGACATTGGTGCTGACCACCAGGGCGCCACTGGCCAGCGCCTCCAGCACGGAGTTGGGCATATTGTCGACCAGGCTGGGGTTCAGCATGATGTCGGCATTGCGGTACAGGCCCGGCATGTCGGCGGTATCGACGCGGCCGGTAAAGTGCACGGCATGCGCCACGCCCAGCCCCTGCGCCAGTTGTTCCAGTTCGCTGCGCAGCGGGCCCGAGCCGGCCACCGTGAGCGTGGCTTCGGGATGGCTTTGCCGGATGAGAGCAAAAGCGCGCAGCGCGCTGGCGTTGTCGTAAATCTCTTCGAGGTTGCGCGCCACCAGCAGGCGCAAGGCGCCGCGGCCCCGCGGTGCCGTGTCGGCGCTGAAGCGCTCCAGGTTGACGATATTGGGCACGACCACGGAGTCAATGCCGTGCTGGCCGAAGACATGGGCCAGGAAGCCGGACGGCACGGCCAGCGCGGCGCAGCGGCGCAGGCTTGGGCGCATCCAGGCCGCGGCCTGCTTGAGGAAATTGGCAGCCTCGCCGCCCCGGTAATTGACCACCACCGGCGTGCCGCGCAGGTGGGCGATCCAGATTGCCGGCGCGGCAAACAGATGCCAGGACCAGCCGGAATTGGCCATCACGTGGAAAACCTGCACGCGGCCGGCGGCGCGCCACAGGCCTGCCACGTACGGCAGCATGCGGAACAGCGCTCGCACGCCGCGCAGCTTGCCGGCCCAGGCCGGGCGGTAGGGTGCATTGGTCTGGACGAATTCGACGGCGATGCCGGCTTCGCGCAGCAGGCCGGCCAGCTGCAAGGCCTGGTTGGCCATGCCGCCGGAAGGCGGCGGCAGCGGACCGACCAGGGCAATGCGCTGCACCTCCGGCGCCTCCACGGGGCGCGGTGCGGCGGCAAATGCTTGCTGCGGCGCGTTCATGCCAGTGCCTTCTCCGTGATGTTGCCGTACACATTGCGGTAGCGTGCCACGCTGGCGGTCCAGTTGCGCTCTTCCTCGACAAAGCGGCGGCCCGACTGGCGGAATTCCTGCCATTTTTGCGGCGCTTCCAGCAGGGCCAATACTTGCTTCGCCAACGCTGCGGCATCGCCGGCGGCAAACAGCACGCCGGTGCGGCCGTCGTCGATCAATTCCTTGTGGCCGCCGACGTCGGAGGCCACCATCAGGCGGCCCTGGGCCATCGCTTCCAGCGGCTTCAGGGGCGTGACCAGGTCGGTCAGGCGCATCTTGTGGCGCGGGTAGCACAGCACGTCCACCAGGTTGTAGTAGCGCTGCACTTCGCTATGCGGCACACGGCCGGTGAAGACCACCTTGTCCTCGATGCCGAGCGCCTTGGCTTGCGCGCGCAGCGCTGCATCCTGCGGACCACCGCCGACCAGCAGCACGCGGATCTCGGGACGCCGGGCCAGCATGGCCGGCAGCGCGTTGAGCAGGATGTCCAGCCCTTCGTAGGCATAGAAGGAGCCGATGAAGCCCAGCACGGTCTTGCCTTCCAGGCCCAGTTGCTGCGCCAGCGCTTCGTCGCGCGCGCCGCCGACCGAGAAGTCGCCGATATCGACCGCGTTCGGGATGACCTCGACTTTCCGGGCCGGGATGCCGCGCCCGATGATTTCGCTGCGCAGGCCTTCGCAAATGGTGGTGGCGGCGTCTACCCGCTGCAGCGCCCAGGTTTCCATGGCGCGCGTCAGGCGGTAGCGCAAGCCCCATTCCTTGCTGGTGCCGTGATCGACCGCGGCGTCTTCCCAGAAGGCGCGGATTTCGTACACCACCGGGATGCCGAGCTTGCGGCCCACGCGCAGGGCGGCCACGGCGTTCAGCGCCGGCGAATGCGCGTGCAGCACGTCGGGCTTCACTTCCTTTGCCACTTCCAGCAGGCGTGCGGCCAGCGCGTTGATCACGGCCAGCTGGTTCAGTACCGGCAGCTTGGACATTGCCCCGGTCGCGGGCGGCGTGCGGTAAAACTCCAGGCCGTCGGCGGTTTCCTTCTGCGCCGCGCAGGCACCCTGCTTCGGACTGGTGATGTGGAAGGTCTGCCAGCCGCGCGCGCGCTGGGCCTGCAGGATGGAGCGCGTGCGGAAAGTATAGCCGCTGTGCAGCGGGATCGAGTGGTCCAGCACGTGCAGGATACGGATACTCATGCCTGCATCTCTTTTTTCAGGAAGGCTTCAAACATCAGCAGGGTCCAGATCGGGGCGCTGTAATCGCGCCGGCCGGACTGATGCTGTTCCACCAGTTCGCGCAGGAAGTCCTGGTTGAACATGCCGGTATCGGCCAGGGTCGGCCCCAGCAAGGCTTGCTGCACGCGCTCGCGCAGCGGGCCGCGGAACCAGGCCGCCAGCGGCACGGCAAAGCCCTGCTTGCGGCGGTACAGGATATCGTGCGGCAGGTACTTTTCCATCGCTTTCTTGAAGATGTACTTGCCTTCGCTGCCTTTCAGCTTCATTTCCGGCGGCAGGCCGGAAATCCATTCGACCAGCTTGTGGTCCAGCAGCGGCACCCGCACTTCCAGCGCGTGCGCCATCGAGGCGCGGTCCACCTTGGTCAGGATATCGCCCGGCAGGTAGGTCTTCATGTCCAGGTACTGGATCATCGACAGCGGGTCGTCGGTGGGCGACTTGGCCGCGTGGCCGCGCATCACGTCGATCGCGCTGTAGCCTTGCAGGCCGGCGCGGAACTTGGGCGAGAACAGGCGCGCGCGCATGGCATCGGACATGATCGACACGCCATGGAAGTAGCCTTCCACCAGGTCGCGCGACAGCGCTTCGAACGTGGTCTTGGCGCGGAACATGCGCGGCGCCCAGTCGGCTTTCGGATAGACGCGGCCCAGGGTGCCGAACACCGGCTTGCGCAGCGCTTCCGGAATGCGCCCGCGCACGCTTTGCTCCGCCATCGCATAGCGGTAGCGGCGGTAGCCGGCCAGGTTCTCGTCGCCGCCGTCGCCCGACAGCGCTACGGTGACGCGCTTGCGCGCCAGCTGGCACACGCGGTAGGTCGGGATCGCCGAGCTGTCGGCATACGGTTCGTCGTACAGGTGGGCCAGGGTGTCGAGCAGGCCGTAGTCGTCGGTGTCGACGGTTTCCACGAAGTGGTCGGTCTTGTACAGCTGCGCCACCTGCTGCGCGTATTCCGATTCGTCGAAAGCCTTGTCCTTGAAGGCGATCGAGCAGGTATGCACGGCGCCCTCATCGAGGCCTGCCATCATTGCCACCACGGCGGAGGAGTCGACGCCGCCCGACAGGAAGGCGCCCAGCGGCACTTCCGCCACCAGGCGGATCCTGACCGCTTCGCGCAGGCGCTCCACCAGCTCGCCCTGCGCATCGCTTTCCGTCATCTTCTCGTGCAGCTTGAACGGCACGTCCCAGAACTGCTCCGGCACGGCCAGCGGCGCGCCGACCTTCTGGGTCAGGCGGAAGCCGGGCGACAGCTTGAGCGCGCCCTTGTAAATGGTCTTTGGCTCCGGCACGTAGCCGTAGGCGAAATAGTCTTCCACCGCCTGCGGATCGATCTCGCGCGGCAGCGAAGGATGCATGCGCAGCGCCTTCAGTTCCGAGCTGAAGGCGAACCAGCCGTCCGGCGTCATGGCGTAGTACAGCGGCTTGACGCCCAGGCGGTCGCGCGCCAGGAACATCACCTGCCTGTTGCGGTCCCACAGGCCGATGGCGAACATGCCGCGGAAGCGGTGCACGCAATCCTCGCCCCACTCTTCCCAGGCATGCACGATCACCTCGGTGTCGCTCTTGGTCTTGAAGGTGTGGCCGAGCGCCTTCAGCTCCGCAGTCAGTTCGCGGTAGTTGTAGATCTCGCCGTTGTAGCAGACCATCACGCTGCCGTCCTCGTTGCCGAGCGGCTGCTGGCCCATGGCGATGTCGATCACCGACAGGCGGCGGTGGCCGAAGCCCACGCCCGGTTCGATGTAGACGTCGCCCTCGTCAGGCCCGCGATGGTGCTGGGTGTCGTTCATGCGGCGCAGCAGCGCCTCGTCCACCGCGCGCCCGCCGCGCGCATCCATGATTCCTGTTATTCCGCACATGATGGTACTGGCTTTCTTATTTTGAGCTTGCGTTCGCACAAGCTGTCATACATGTCCTGGTAGCCGGCCACCATGGCGGGCATGCTGTACTTGCACAGCACCCGCTCCCGTCCGGCCTGGCCGTGGCGGCGCGCCAGCGCCGGCGCTTCCACATAGTGCTTCAGCGCGGCCGCCATGGCCGCTGCGTTCGACGGCGGCACCAGCTGGCCGGTGACGCCGTTGTCGATCACTTCCGGGATGCCGCCCACGCGCGTGCCGACCACCGGCAAGCCGCTGGCCATCGCTTCCAGCGCGGAGCCGGGCGTGCCCTCGGCAATGGAGGACATCACGAACACGTCGAAGCTGCGCAGGATGTCCGGCACGTCGTTGCGTGCGCCCGGCAGCCAGACCGCGTCGGCAATGCCCGCTGCTGCAGCCTTGTCGCGCAATTTCTGCAGCAAGGGGCCGTCGCCGACCACCGCCAGGCGCAGGCGCTCGCGCTGCTGCGGCAGCCATTCGCGCAGCAGCAGGAAGGCGTCCATCAGGGTGGCGTGGTCTTTCACGTCCTGCACGCGGCCGACGCTGCCGATCACGATCTCGCCAGCGTTGAAGAAGGGCCGCGCTTCCCCCTCGCCGCGCACGCGGAAGCGCTCGGCATCGATGCCGTTGGCCAGCATGCGGCTCTTGGCTGCCGGCACGCCGATGACCTGGCGGTTCCATTGCTCCATCGCGGCCGAGTTGGCATAGCACACGTCGTAAAACGGCAGCATCAGGCGGCGCAGGAAATTGTGCTTGCGGTTGCTGCCGTCCGGATCGGTGTGGTCGCGGCCATGGGCGCCGTTGACCCGGACCGGGACGCCGGCCAGCCATGCCGCAGGCGCATATTCGATGGCTGAGAAATTATAGGTGTGCAGCACGGCCGGCTGCAGCTGGCGCAGCAGGCGCCACAGCACGCCATGGGTGGCGGGCGACAGGCCGGGCTGCTTGCCCAGCGTATGCACGCTGACGCCCGGCTTGCTGATGCGCTTGACGAAGTCCGGGTTGACGCGCGTCAGGCACACGATCGCATGCCGGTAGCGCTCGGCCGGCATGCGGTTGATGCGCTCGACCATGAGGTTTTCCATGCCGCCAAAATCTAGCGCATACGTCAGGTGGACGATGAGTGGGATGTCGTTCATGGCAGGGATTCAAGGGCGCCGCGTGCCGGCCAGGGCCTGGTCCAGTGGCTCGAGGTTGCTATCCAGGAAGGCACGCATGGCGGCGCGCGCCACAGCCGGGTCTTCATCGTAGGGCGAGAATACCATCACGGCTGCGCCGTCGCCGCTGCCGGACAGGAGTTTGCTCCTGATCTGTAACAATTTGCCAACATAGTTACTGCTGGTCATGCTGCCGTTGACCCAGTACCACTGCCACACCAGCAGGCGCCGCCCTTCAAAGCCGAGCATGGCTTCGCGCACGGCGACATGGCGGCCGGCAAAACTCTCGTCGCGCAGGTCGGAGCTGTTTTCGGGGAAGGCAGAGCGGGGCTGGCCGAAGCGGTTGGTCGAACTGATCAGCTTGGCGCTGCCCGGTGCATCGCGGTAGAACAGCACGTTCAGGCCGACCGGCTGCTTGCCGGCAAAGAACTGGCGCAGCGTGCTGCTGGCCGGCGCGTAGTCGGGCTGCCAGGTGGTGAACGCCGGCCCGGCTGGCGTAGGCGAAGCCAGCACCAGCTCGACTGGCGGGGCGACCGTCGCCGCACGGTCGGCACGGGCCGCCAGCGCTGGCCAGACCGCCAGCACGGCCAGCACGGCGGCCGCGGCGCCGGCCAACTGGCGCAATGGCAGCGGCATGGCCGGCTTGCCTGCCGCCGGGGCATCGGCCTGCGCCTGCCCATCTTCACGCCAGAAACTGCCGACCCAGAACAGCAGCAGCATCACGATGCCGAAGAACACCCAGCCGTAAATCAGGTGGTCGACGCCGACCGCCAGCGTCATGCCGCTCAGGTGGCCCATCATCACGATCATGTAGGCGCGCACGCCGTTGGCGGCAATCGGCACCAGGATCGAGGCCAGCACAAAGGCAGCACGGCGCCACGCCGTGCGGTAGCTCAGGTAGGCGAACAGGCAGCCGAGGGTGATCGACGAGATCAGGTAGCGCAAGCCGCTGCAGGCGTCGACCACCGACCAGTTGCCGCTGGGGATCGCGAAATTGTTACCTTCGCGCAGGACCGGGATGCCCGTCAGGCGCAGCGCATGGACCGTGAAGTTGGCAGTCAGGTCGATCAGCGGCGGCACCAGGCTTTCGCCGACCGGCACGGCAAACAGGATGAAGGCCAGCGGGAAGACCAGGGCGCCGGCAATGCGCTTGCCCAGCACGGCCAGCACGGTCAGCGGCAGCATCGCGGCCAGCGCGTACTGGCGCACGATGCCTACTTCGGCCAGGTCGGCCAGCAGCCAGGCCGCACCGCAGGCGGCCAGCAGCAGCAAGGCCGGCCAGCAAGGCTGCAGCGGCAGCTGGCGCAGCACGGCGCGCTCGCGCCACACCAGCCACAGGCTGATCGGCAGGATCAGGAAGCCGTGGGCAAAGGTTTCCGAGCGCTGCCAGATTTCTGCCACGCTCAAGGCGGTTTCATGGAACACCAGCAGCGGCAGCAGCATCACCAGCGCGACCAGCAGCGCATTGCGGGCGGCAGCGGCAGGGCCCGGCAACGCGCCAAGCGCCGCGGCCGGCCCGGAGGAAGGTAGGGTATTCATGCCGTCGTCCAAAGGGCTGGGGCTGCGGCAGCTTCCCGCGCCGCAGGGGTTTCGATCATGTGGTCCAGCGGCGCCAGCCGGGCATCCCAGCTGTAGTCCGCCAGCACGCGGGCACGCGCCGCAGCGCCCAGTGCTGCGAGGCTCGCTTGCGGGCCGGCCAGGGCAGCGGCGGCGGCGCTGATCCAGCGCGGCGCATCGTCGGCCAGCAGCAGTTCGCGTCCCACCTCCGCATCAATGCCTTCCAGCGCCTGCGGCGTTACCAGCACCGCCTTCGCCATCGCCATCGCTTCCAGCACCTTGTTCTGGATGCCGCGCGCAACGCGCAGCGGCGCTACCGACAAGGCGGCATGTGCGACGTAGGCCCGCACGTCGGGCACCGTGCCGGTCACGGTGACGCCCGGCTGCGCCGCCAGCGCCTGCACCTCGGCCGAGGGACGGGCGCCGACGATCACGAAGCGCACCGCAGAATCGCGCGCGCGCAAAGCCGGCAGCACTTCGGCCGCAAACCATTGCACGGCGTCGATATTCGGCCAGTAATCCATGGCTCCGCAGAACACCAGCACTTTATCGCCTGCAGCGTAGGGATTGGCGTACTCGCCGGGCGAGAAGAATGCCGTGTCGACGCCATTGCTGAAGGAAGCGATGCGCGCGGCGCTTTCCGGCGCCAGGCGGCAGAACAATTCGGCCTCCGGGGCGGAAACGAAGAGCGAGGCATCGAAGCTGGCGGCAACCCGGCGTTCGTAACGCAGCAGGCGGCTCGCTTCGTAGCCGAAAATCACGCTGGCCGGCCAGGGCTTGCGCTCAGCGTACTGGCGCCATTTGTCGGAATCGACATCGCAGAAGTCGATGACCCGGCGCGCCTGCGGCCAGGCTTCGGCATATTGCGCCATCGGCGAGGAAAACACCACGATGCGCTTGATGCCGTGCTGCTGCATGGCCTGGTTCACCCAGCCCTGCATGCCGGCATTGCGGTAATAGTCGTAAGACAGCGAGCGGTTGCGCAGCACGGCGCCCAGGCTGCGCACGCGCGCGGCGCGCGGCGACAGTGCCGCAAAATGCGACGAGGCGCACACTGCCTGCACCGCCGGCACATGCTGCCAGTCGTCGGGATCGTCGACGAAAGTCGCCAGGTGCACGCGATAGCGTTGCGCCAGGTGCTTGAGCAAATGCCAGGAGCGGATCTTGTCGCCCTTGTTCGGCGGATAGGGCATGCGATGCACCAGCAGCAGCAGGTCTTCCACGATTTACCCCAGGTTCTTGACGATGAAAGGGCCGAGCGCATTGGCCAGCGGCAGCGGCATCGCCTTCCACAGCTTGATGAAAAGCTGGTATTTCGGGTTCAGCGGGTTCACGTCCGGCAGTGCGTCGGCCGCGAACAGCTGGTATTCGTAAGGCAGCGCCTGGGCCGTGAAGCCCCAGTTCTTCTTGAAGTCGAAGGCGCCGGTGCCCTTCTTGCTGCGGCCAAAGTCGAACATGCGGCAGCCCTTGGCGGCGGAAGCCTGCATCAGGTTCCAGTACATGAAGTCGTTGCCGGCCACTTCGCGCGCGATATCCATGCCGCCGCCGTAATACGGCAGCACTTCGTCGCGGAAGAAGAAGCTCAGCACGCCGGCGACCAGCTTGCCTTCCTGCGTGATGACGCGCACTTCGCAGTCGTCCTTGAAGGTTTCCTTCAGCAGGGCGAAGTACTTCTTCGGGAATACCGGGGTGCCGAGGCGGTGCACGCTGTGCGCGTAGGCGGTGAACATGCGGTCGACATTGTCATCGACCTCGCCCTGCAGGTTGAGCTTGATGCCCTTGCGCACCATCGCGCGCTGCTTGCGCGGGATGGCATTCATATTGTCTTCGTCGTTGCCGCTGATCGCCTTGCGGAAGGTGTAGTACAGGTCCTTGCCCTGCCACTTCGGGTCATCCGGGTGGGCTGGCGCGTAATTGCGGTATTCCAGGTGGCCGACGCCGAGCGAGGCAGCCAGTTCTTCGGCGGCCTGGTCCAGCAGTTTGCGTGCGGTGCCGGTGGTCGCGGCCACGCCGCCGTAGACGCAGAACGGCAGCGAGGCGAGGTAGTGGCCGAACATGCGGCTTTTCATGCGCGCCAGCGGCAGCACGCCGGTAATCACGCCGCCCTCTTCCACGTAGAAGAACCAGGTCGGGTGGCCGTAGCATTGCTCGATGACGGTTTGCCAGCCGCTGCGGTGGAAGAAGGTCGCTTCCGGGCAGGTTTGGACGAAGGCGTCCCAGCGGGCGCGCTCTTCGGCGCTGCTGCCTAACAGCTGCACCAAAGCCGGCAAAGCGGCGGCTGCGCTGCCGGTGTCAGGCCCTCGTGCCTGACGCTGGCTTACCGGTTTGCCGGCAGCCACCGCCAGCGCAGTCGCCGCTTCAGCTTCCGCCTTGGCCCGTGCCGCGCGGCGTTCCGCCGCAGCTTCGATGATCGAGGTCATCGCTGCCCCAGGAAAATGCGGTCCATGCGATCCCACGCGAAATCGCGCGTGAGGGCCCTGATGCGCGACTCCATGCGGTGCAGGTTGACGTAATGGCGGAAACGCGTCTTCAGCCCGAGGCCATCGGGGCGCGGCTGGCCGGGATCGAGCTCCCACGGATGGCAGTAGAAGATGGCAGGCTGCCCGTCTTCCTTGTTCACGCGGCGCATCATGCCGCGCGACAGCGCATACGGCAGCAGGCGGAAATAGCCGCCGCCGCCGGCCGGCAGGTTGCGCTGGCCGATGCGCACCGTGGTGATCGGCACTTCCAGCAAGCCTTGCTCGCCGTTCGGGTGGAAGGCAAAGCGCGGCGCATCGGGCATGCCGTAATGGTCGTGCGCAATCGGATAAATCGAGGAGCTGTAGCGGTAGCCTGCCTCCTGCAGCACGTCGAGCGCCCACAGGTTGGCCGGGCCGATCGAAAAACTGGGCGCGCGGTAGCCGATCACCTGCTGGCCGCCGATGTCTTCCAGGATTTTCTTGCTGCTGGAAATATCGTCCATGAACTGCTCGCGCGACTGGTCGGAAGCGCGCAGGTGGCCGTAGCCATGGCTGGCCAGTTCGTGGCCGCCGGCCACGATACGGCGCACCATCTCCGGATAGCGCTCGGCAATCCAGCCCAGGGTGAAGAAGGTGCCTTTGGCCTTGCCGTCGTCCAGGATGCCAAGCACGCGGTCGATGTTCGCTTCGACCCGGCACTCGCGCTGCGGCCAGCTCTCGCGGCTGATATGCGGCGCGAACGCCGACACCTGGAAGTAGTCTTCCACGTCGATGGTCATCGCATTGCGAACAGCCGCGCCCATGGTCAACCCCGCGCCTTCAGCCAGTCCAGCACGATGGCGGCGATGCGTTCGGCGGCGCGGCCGTCCCAGAAGTGCGGGATGCGGCCAGCCTTGCCGGCACCGGCCAGTTGCGCCTCGTAGGCCGCCAGGATATGCGCCGGGTCATTGCCGGCGATGGTGTTGGTGCCTTCGTCGACCGTGATCGGGCGCTCGGTATTGTTGCGCAGCGTGATGCATGGCGTGCCCAGCGCGGTGGTCTCTTCCTGGATGCCGCCGGAATCGGTCAGCACCACGCGCGCATCCTTCATCAGGCCCAGCATCTCCAGGTAGCCCATAGGCGGCAGCAGCAGAACTTCCGGCCGGTCCAGCAGGTGGCTCAGGCCGAACTTCTCGATGGTGGCGCGGGTGCGCGGGTGGACCGGGAAGATCACAGGCGTGCGCTCGGAAATCCTGGCGGCAGTTTCCAGCAAGCCTTGCAGCACGGCCTTGTCGTCCACATTCGACGGGCGGTGCAGGGTCAGCACGGCGTATTCGCCCTTGCCGGCCTTGAAGTCCGCGCGGCCGGCATCGGCCGCAATCTGGGCTGCCGGGATGGCGTGCGCCAGGTTGGCGCGCAGGGTGTCGATCATCACGTTGCCGACGAAATGCACGCGCGCGCCGCCGATGCCTTCCCTGGCCAGGTTGCCGGCGCCGCTTTCCTCGGTGGTGAACAGCAGGTCCGACAGCTGGTCGGTCAGCACGCGGTTGATTTCTTCCGGCATGGCGCGGTCGAAGCTGCGCAAGCCCGCTTCCACGTGGATCACCGGCACGCCTTTCTTGGCCGCGACCAGCGCGCAGGCGATGGTGGAATTGACGTCGCCCACCACCAGCACCGCGGCCGGCTGCACTTCATCCATGGCCGGCTCGAAGCGCTTCATCACTTCGGCCGTCTGCTGGGCGTGGCTGCCGGAACCGACTTCCAGGTTGATGTCCGGGCTGGGAATGCCCAGCGCGTCGAAATACTGCTGGTTCATGGCCACGTCGTAGTGCTGGCCGGTGTGCACCAGCAGCGCTTCGACCTGCGGCTTGAGCTGGGCGAAGGCGGCCATGATGGGCGCCATCTTCATGAAATTCGGCCGCGCGCCGACGACGCACAGGATACGGAAGGCACTCATTCGTTGCTGTCCTGGTGGATGTTGTAGGAAGAAGGCGAACGCACGATCTTCTTCAGGATCGAGAGCACCGACGCCAGCGATTTTTCGACGCGCATCATGCGCTCGTCCAGCACTGCCGGATACTGGCTGCCGAACATCATGTCGGAACCGCCAGCGGCATGCATGGCGCCATTCACGCCGTCCGTGCCCTCGGCGCCAGCGGCTGCCGCATCGGCCGGCGGCGGCTGGAATTCCTGCGCGATATCGCGGATCACCGTATCGACGTCGGCATCGGTGAATTCCTGCATCTCTTCCAGGAAGCCCATCAGCAGCAAGCGGTCCATCAGGTGGTTGGTCTTGCGCGGGATGCCGCCGGTGTATTCGAACACCGCGGCGTAGGCGGCCGGCGTCAGGTGCGGGTTGCCGCTCCAGCCGACGGTGCGCATGCGGTGCTCGATATAGGCATTGCTCTCGCTGCTGTCCATCGGGCCCAGGTGGTAGGTCGCGATCACGCGCTGGCGCAATTGCGACATGCCGGGGCTGTGCAGGGTGGCGCGGAATTCCGGCTGGCCCAGCAGGAAAGTCTGCAGCAGCGATTTTTCGTCGGTCTGGAAATTGGACAGCATGCGCAATTCTTCCACCACTTTCGGCGTCAGGTTCTGCGCTTCGTCAACCACCAGCAGCGCGCGCTTGCCATCTTGCTCACACTGGCGCAGGAAAACTTCCAGCCGCGCCAGCAGGGTGGTCTTGCTGGCCGCATCCTCGCACGGCAGGCCGAAGCCGCCCACCACGCCGCGCAGCACGTCGTCCGAATTGAGATGGGTGTTGACCAGGTGGCAGGTAACGATCTTGTCCGATGCGATCTGGTTGAACAGGTTGCGCACCAGGGTAGTCTTGCCGGCCCCTACTTCCCCGGTAATGACGATGAAGCCTTCGCCCTGCGACAGGCCGTATTCCAGGTAGGCCATGGCCCGTTTGTGGCCTTTGCTGCCGAAGAAGAAGTGCGGGTCGGGCCGCAGGCGGAAGGGCTTGTCGCTTAGCCCGTAATAGCTTTCATACATGGGAATACCTTGATGCTTAGAATCTCGTTGTCAGTGTCGCGGACAGGGCATTTTCCGTGTACTTCTGGCCGCCCAGCCCGGTGGAACCGCGCACGCGGCGCAACTCCACGATGCCGGTAGTGCGCGTGCTGTAAGTGCGCGCCAGGTTGAAGCGCAGGTCGCGATGGTTGGTGCTGCGCGAATCGCTCAACGATTTGATGTTCGAGCCATTGGCAAGCAGGGTGGCCACCGTCTGCGCCCCCGGGCGGTAGCTGATGCTGGCCATGGCGCCGACCTGCTCGGTGTTGTCGTTCAGGGTAGCCAGCGAGCTGCCCAGCAGGACGCTGTCGACCTGCTGGCTCGACAGCATCTGGCGCTTGGTCTTGAACACGCTGAAGGTCGTGGTGGTGCGCGCCAGCTGCCACGCCACGCCGGCATTGAGCTGCTTGTTCAGCGAATAGCGGTTGCTCAGGAAATTGACGCTGGTGGCCAGCGACGGCGGCAGTCCCGCCGCCTGGATATACGCTTGCACGGCAGCGGCGCGCATCTGCGCGTCGGGAATCTGGGCGCGGAACAGGTTGTCCAGCATGGCGGCCGTATCGAGCGCCTGCGGCAGCACGAACTGGCTGCGGGTTGAGCTGACTGCGTCGCTGTAGTTGATATTCCACACGGTGCCGCGGCTGCGGTGCTGCAGCGCCAGGCTATAGCTCGGGCCATAGAAGCGGTGGCCGGCCGTGGCCTGCACCGAGGTGCGCGCCGACGGCGTCCATTGCAGCGAGCCGCCGTAGGCAGCGCCGGACTGGGCCCCGCCTACGCTGCTGAAATCGTAGCTGTCGTAGCCGCCGTACACCCCGAGGTTGAGCTGGGGCGTGGCGACATAACGCAAATTGACGTTGGCCGCCTTGGAGCTGGTGTTCTGCTTGCGCTCGCCGCCGCCGGCGCCGATGCTGGGCAACTGCTCGTCGATCACCGAGCGCGACGCCATGGCGTCCCACAGGAAGCGGCGGAAGGTCGGGCCGCTGGTCAACTGGGCGCTGATGGTATTGCCATCGCTGCGGCGCATGCCGGTATTGTCGGTGCTGACCGAATCGTTGGTATAGCGCAGCTGGCCGTTGGCAAACGCGCCGAAACGATGCACCAGGTAAGGACTGATGCGGTAGGTGCGCACCTCGGTGCGGTTGGTGCGCACATAATCGTTGCTGGACTGTAGCGGGCCAAAGGCCGACGTGGCTTGCTGGTGGACGCCGGCCTGGGCATCGAGGTACAGCAAGTCTTCGACCAGGCGCGACTTGAGCTGGCTGTCCAGGTCCTGGTTGTGGCGCTGGGTGCCGTTGCGGCGCGCGCCGGAGTATTCATACAGGCTCAGCGCGTAATTCAGGCTGAAATCGAAACGCTGCGAATGATTGAGCAACTGGAAGCCGGGCGTCAGCTGCAGCACCATGCCGCTTTCGGCGCGGTCATCCGCTTGCAGCCCGACATTATCGGAATACGTGGCGCGCGCCATGGCGGTGGGCGTGAAATCCCACGCGGCGTGGGCCGGGAACGCTGCAGCCAGGCCCGCTGCCAGCGGCAGCAGGGCCAGGCGGCAGCGCTTAGCCATAGTGATAGTCATAGGTTTCGGTACCCGGGAATTCACGCGACTTGTTGTAGATCAGGTTGACGTTGCTCAAGCCTTCAAGCTGGCGCAGCGACTCCTTGACCGCGTGCTGGGTGGTGCGTTCCGACTCCACCACCATCACGATCTGGCCCATGTTCGACGCCAGCACATGCGATTCGGAAGTCAGCAGCAGCGGCGGCGAATCGAAGATCACGATACGGTCCGGGTAGCGGTTCGCGATCTCGTTCACCAGGTTTTTCATCATGTGCGAAGCCAGCAGCTCGGTCGCGCGCGGCGAGCTGGTGCCGGCTGGCAAGATCGACAGCGTGTTGACATTGGTGCGCAGCATAACGTCAGCCATGTCGACGTTGTCGTCCAGCAGGATGTCCATCAGGCCGCGCTGGGCCGGCAGGCCGAGCGTGCGCAGCACCGACGGGCGCGCCACGTCGGCATCGACAAGCAGCACGGTGTGGTCCAGTTCCATGGCAATGCTCATGGCCAGGTTGATGGCGCAGAAGGTCTTGCCTTCGCCGGGCAGCGAGCTGGTAATCATGATCAGGTTGCCCGGGTTGTCGCCCGGCTTGCGGGCCGCAAAGGCGCGCTTGATCAGCGGGCGCTTGATGATGCGGAAGTCTTCCACCAGGGCCGTGCGGCCGCCGGCAGCGGTGACCAGGCCGGACTCGTGCATGCGCATCAGGTCCAGTTCCACGGTATGGGTGGAGCGGCGGCTGGCGTCGCCGTGCGGCTGCAGGGTGGCCAGCGCCGGCACCACTGGCGCGGCGGGCGCAGGCGGCGCGGCCGGGGCAACAGCCGGAGCAGCAGCGGCCGGGGCCGCGTGGACTGCTTCCGCTACCGGAGCCGCGACCGGTGCGGTTGGGATAGTGGCCTCGGCAGTGGCGTCGGCAGGACGCGCTTGCCCGAGGCGATTGGCGGCTTTTTCAATAATGCTCACTTGATGGACTCCCTGGGTGTTGCGCGGCTCAACCGGCGCGCAGCAAGGTAACGGTCATGACGCCGCCAAAGGCGGTCAGCAACGAGGCCACGGCCAAGCCGAAGGCATACAGCCGGCGCCGGCGCGAAGAGCGCTGCTGCTCGGTCCAGTTCATGCCGATGGTACCGAGGATAGGCACCCCGGTTACTTCGCGCAGGCTGTGCTGGCTGAGGAAGGTCGGACGGACCTGGCTCATCAGGAATGCACCGCCCAGGCCGGCCAGCAGGGCCGCCACGAACACGATCGAGTAATAGCGCGGGCGGTTCGGGCCGACCGGCGTTTGCGGCACGATCGGCGGGTCGATCACGCGGAAGCTCATCATGTCGGTTGCCGAGCTGAGGTCGCCGGACAGCTTGGCCGCTTCGCGCCGCTGCACCAGCTTTTCATAGTTTTCCTTGTTGATCGAATAGTCGCGGTTGAGCTGGGCCAGCTGCGCTTCGACTTCCGGTGCGGCCGAACTCTGCGAGCGCATGCGTTCCATGCGCGCCGTATATTCGCCGACGCGTGCCTTGAGCGAGGCCACGCGCGCCTCTTCCACCGACAGCGCGACGTTCATCTGCTGCAGCATCGGGCTGTAGCCCATGCCCGGGTCGCCGCTCTTGGCCGCTTTCTTCGCCTCGTCTTTCTTGCGCTGCTGCAGGCTGGCAATCAGGCGCTTGGCCGAGACGATGTCCGGATGCTCCTCGGTGTATTGCATGCGCAGGCTGTCGAGCTGTTTTTCCAGGGTCGAGATGCGGCCGTCAAGTTCCGGATTGGAGATATTGGTGGCATCGGTGGCCGGCGCCATGTCTTCGCCGGCAATCTGGCGCTTGATCGCGTTGCGCGCCTGTTCGGCCTCCAGCAATTCCAGGCGTGCCTGGTTCAGCTTTTCGGACAGGTCGCCCAGGTTGGTCGAATAGTCGGTGCCCTGGCGCGGCAGCAGGCCCATGTGGCGGATCTTGAATTCCTTCAGCGCGTTCTCGCCGGCTGCCAGGCGCTCTTCATACATCTTGATCTGGTCGTCGATGAACTGCACCGCCTTTTCCGAATCCTGCTTCTTGCCGCCGAAAGAACCTTCGACGAAGATGGTCAGCAGCGATTGCACCACGTCCTTGCCCAGCTTGGGGTTCTCGTTGTTATAGGAGATGGTGTAGATGTCGTCGCGCTCGGTGCCGGTGACCTTGATCGCGGTCATCAGCTCGTCGACCTGCTTCTCGTGCTCCTTGCTGTCCTTGGCCTTGATGTCCAGGTCCACCATGCGCAGCACGCGCTCCACATTGGGGCGGCTGATCAGCGTACGGCGCATGAACATCACCTGCTGCTCCACATTGGGCGTGGTGGTCATGCCTGCCATCAGCGGTTTCAAGATACTCTGGGTATCAACGTACACCCGGGCCGAGGCCTGGTAATCGCTCGGCAGGCGATACACCACGGCCCAGCCGATCACAGCGACCAGCCAGGCGATCGCCACTGCATACCAGCGGTACTTCCCGATTGCCTTAAGAAAGGTCAACAGCAATGCCAAAATTTCTGCCATGTTCGATCACTCATCCCTGGTTAGGCAGGCAAACTGTCGCAATGCCCACATCTAATATTGCCTAAATAACATCTAATCTCTATCATACAGCAGAACGCGCTGCCTGTTACTATTAATTTATGTCTGTTGCGCACTGCTGACGAAAAGAATTTAACATTTCCCTAAGGCAATTCACCACTTTGGAGGCTGCATGGCCAAGCTGATTTCACTTTTCCTGGCAGCCTGCCTGTGCTGCGCGGTCCCCCTGGCCGGGGCCGCGCCGCTGACGCGTACCATTGCCGCAGTCAAGCCCAGCGTGGTCGGTATCGGCACGTTCAACCGGACCCGCAGCCCTGCCATCGTATTCCATGCCACCGGCTTTGTGGTGGGTGATGGACTGTCGGTGATCACCAACGCCCATGCAGTGACTGCGCTCGATTCGGAAAAGCTGGAAACCCTGGGCATCGTCACCGGCAAGGGCGACCAGCTGCAGTTCCGCGAAGCGAGCGTGGTCACGATCGACCGCGCACACGACCTGGTGCACCTGCGCATCAAAGGCGCGCCGCTGCCGGCCCTCACCCTGGGCAGCAACGATATGCTGGAGGAAGGCAGCGACCTGGTGTTTACCGGCTATCCGCTGGGCATCATGCTGGGCCTGAACCCGGTCACCCACCGTGCCCTGCTGGCGGCGCAAACGCCGGCCATCCTGCCGACCCCGAATTCGCGCGGCCTCAATCCGCGTGCCGTGCTGCAGCTGCAGCGTGGCGCGCCGTTCACGATTTACCAGCTCGACGGTACGGCTTACCCCAGCAATAGCGGCAGCCCCGTGTATGATCCGGAAACCGGCGCCGTGGTAGCGGTGATCAATATGACCCTGGTCAAGGGCATGAAGGAAAGCGCGATCAGCGACCCCAGCGGCATCAGCTACGCCATCCCGGTGCGCCACGTGCACGAATTGCTGCAACAGGGCGGCGCACAAAAATAGCAAGGTAAAATAGCAAGACTCGTGGTATAACAGGCAATGCTAAAAAGCAAACAAGGAGAATAATGTGAATATGCAAACCAAGCTGGCCCGCCTTTTCGCCGCGAGCGCCGTCGTCCTCGGCGCGCTGGGTCTGGGCGGCTGTGCCACGCCCCACAGCAGCGCCCCGGCCGACGCTGGCGTCGTACCGCAAACCGATTACCTGATTGGTCCGGGCGACAACCTGAGCATCATCGTCTGGCGCAACCCGGAAGTGTCGCAAACGGTGCCGGTGCGCCCTGACGGCAAGATCACTACCCCGCTGGTGGAAGACTTGCCAGCCAGCGGCAAGACATCGACCGAGCTGGCGCGCGACATCGAAAAAGCACTGGCCAAGTTCATCCAGCAGCCGGTGGTCACCGTCATTGTCACCGGCTTCGTCGGCACGTATGGCGAGCAGATCCGCGTGATCGGCCAGGCCGCCAAGCCGCAATCGCTGCCTTACCGCCGCGACATGTCGATCCTGGACGTGATGATTGCCGTCGGCGGCGTCACGGAATTCGCAGCGGGCAACAAGGCCAGCATCATCCGCGTGGTCGACGGCAAGCAGCAGCAATTCACCGTGCGCTTGAACGACCTGATCAAGGATGGCGACATTTCCGCCAATGTCGCGATGCGCCCGGGCGACATTCTGGTAATTCCTGAAAGCTTCTTCTAGACTGGAAGTACCAATTAGATAGTTTCCTGTAGGTTGTCGATAATTCTTACAGTTCAAGATATTATTGCCAGCCGGGGGCCTTCCAGGCCCCCATTGCTTTAGCTAAGCACCTGATTTTCCAGCTATTCCATAGGTGAAACTCGTATCTGGAACGGTACTTGCTTGATCACTAAGTATCCAGGGCGGCCAAGCTGCCCCACTCATTCGCAAGGACGACGACGTGGCCAACGAACAACAGCCAGGCAAGCAACTGAGCGCTAAAGGCGCTGCGCGCCGCCGCTTTACCCGCGCCGGTGCCGCTGCATCCGGCGTTCTGCTGACCCTGCACAGCCAGCCCGGCATGGCAGCGGTCGTATGCGCCGGCCCTTCGGGCTTCCAGTCCGGCCTGGTCAGCGCCCGCCCCAACGATCCCGGCGCCTGTGCCGGCGTGTCGCCGGGCGCGTGGAAAAACAACGACCCCGCCCCTGGCGGCAGCAGCAATGGCAATGGCAATGGCAAGGGCGGCGGCAAGAACCCGACCCCCACGCCGCTGCCGAACAAGGTGTGGCCGGCAGGCGCCCTGCCAACCGACCTGTTCCGCACCGTGTTCACCACCAACCTGGCAATGAGCAGCACCTACGGCTCGGACAAATGTACCCTGGACTACATCCTGGGCAACGAGCCGACCTTCGACACTTACAAGCTGGGCGCCCACCTGGTGGCGGCCTACCTGAACGTGCTGGCCGGCCTGTCCGGCTTCCAGACCGTGCCGATGCTGAAGAACATCTGGAACGAGTTGCGCGATACGGGCTACTTCAGCCCGACTGCCGGCGTGAAGTGGGACGCCAAGCAAGTGGTCGACTACCTGGCCGGTACCATGGGTTGATGCCGGTGCAGTGGCAACTGGTGCCGGGCCAGTCCCTGCTGCATCGCAGCTGGGACGGTCAGGTTGTGCTCTACAACGAAGTGTCCGGCGCCACCCATCTGCTGGACGAAACTACCCTCGACTTGCTGCAAGCCTTGCGCGATGGCGAACTGGCGCCCGACGACTGGGCCGATCCTGAGCTCCAGCGCGCCTTGGCCGAACTGCGCAAACTCTACCTGGTGGAACCATGCTGACCGTCGCCTCGCTGGCGCCCGGCGCGCTGCAGCAGCGCCTGGCCGGTGACGGCTTGCGCCTGCGCACCGGCCGCTTCAGCGTGCGGCTGCAAGCCGAGATGCCGAGCGTGGCAGCCGGCATCGGCCAGCTTTACTGCGACTACCCGCTGCTGCAGGACGACGATTTTGCCGACTTCCACCTGCAGCTGCTGCGCCCCCGCTCGGTGCGCCGCTGGCTGCGCCCGCAAGTGCGGCTGCACTGCGACGGTTACGAGATGTTCCAGCCGATGCCCTTGCAGCATGCCTTCCCCATGTTCGAGTGGGGCTTGAACTGGTGCGTCTCGAGCCGCGCCCACCGTTACCTGATCGTGCATGCCGCCGTGCTCGAGCGTCATGGCCGCGCCGTGATCCTGCCGGCGCCCCCCGGATCGGGCAAGAGCACGCTGACCGCCGCCCTGTCCGGCAAGGGCGGCTGGCGCCTGCTGTCCGACGAACTGACCCTGCTCGAGCTCGACACCGGCCTGCTGGTGCCCAACCCGCGCCCGGTCAGCCTGAAGAATGCCTCGATCGACATCATCCGCGCCTATGTGCCCGACGCGGTGCTGAGCACGCCTGTGCGCGACACCACCAAGGGCACGGTGGCCCACATGCGGGCGCCAGGCGACGCCGTGCTGCGCGCCGCCGACTGCGCCCGGCCAGCCTGGATCGTGTTCCCGCATTACAGCGCCGGCGCCGCCACCACGCTGGAACCGCTGGCGCGTGCCGCCACCTTCATGGAGCTGGCCGGCAACAGCTTCAATTACAGCGTGCTGGGCGCGGCAGGCTTCCACGCCCTCGGCCGCCTGATCGAGCAGGCAGCCGGCTTCCGCTTCCGCTATAGTGCGCTGGATGAAGCCCTGGACACCTTTGCCCGCCTCAATGAAAGCTGAGCTGCCGCTCCTGCTGCGCGCCCTGCGCGCGCCGCAGCAGCTGGCCAGCCTGCCGCCGGCCGGCTGGGACCTGCTGCTGCGCCAGGCCGCCAATGCCAACCTCAGCGCCACCCTGCACGACTGGCTGGATCAGCACGGCATGCTGGCGCAAGCCCTGCCGCAGGCGCGCGAACAATTGTCGTGGGCGGCCGTGATGGCGCGCCGCCACCGCCAGGCCACCTACTGGGAAATCCGCCTGATCGGCAAGGCGCTGGACGGGCTCGGCGTGCCGCTGCTGCTGCTCAAAGGCGGCGCTTACGCCGCCGCCGGCCTGCCGCCCGCGGCCGGCCGCCTGTTTTCCGACATCGACATCCTGGTGCCCGAAGAAAGCCTGCCGCAGGTGGAAGCGGCCCTGATGCGCCACGGCTGGGTCGGCACGCACCACGACAGCTACGACCAGCGCTATTACCGCGAATGGATGCACGAGCTGCCGCCGATGATGCATGTGCTGCGCCAGACCGCGATCGACGTGCACCATACCATCTTGCCGCGCACGGCGGCCCAGCGCCCCGATGCGCGCCTGCTGCGCGCCGCGGCGCGGCCGTTAAACGGCGAGGCGCCGCCGCCGGGCACGGCCATCCTGGCGCCGCTCGACATGGTGCTGCACAGCGCGACCCACCTGTTTGCCGACGGCGAATTCGACAAAGGCTTGCGCGACCTGTGGGACTTGCACTGCCTGCTCACGTATTTCGGCCAGCACGAAGCAGGCTTCTGGGAGGCATTGCCGGCGCGCGCCCGCCAGCACCAGTTGCAGCGTTTCATGTTTTACGGCTTGCGCTACAGCGCCATGCTGCTCGGCACCGACATACCGCCGGCCACGCTGGCTGCCATGGCCGCCGACGCGCCGCCGCCGGCGCTGCTGGCCGTGATGGATGCGCTGTTCACGCGCGCCCTGCTGCCGCACCATCCAAGCTGCCGCGATAGCGGCAGCGCGCTGGCCGGCTTCCTGCTGTATGTGCGCGGCAACTGGCTGCGCATGCCGCCGCTGCGCCTGGCGCGCCACCTGTTCCATAAGGCATTTTTGACGCCTAAAAACTCGCAGGGTGCAGCTGCATAACAGCAGCAACTGCCAGCGCGGTCCCGCTACAATGGCTGGGACATCGCTTTGCACGGAGCATGCATGCGACTCCTTGCCTTCGTGGCGGCCAGCCTGCTGGCCCACGCTGCGTGCGCGCAGAATGCCGCCACCCTGTTTGAACAAGCCCAGCGCCTGGAACACGGCGAAGGCGTGGCGCGCGACCTGGACCAGGCGGCCGCGCTGTACTGCCGCGCCGCCCGGCTCGGCGCCCCCGACTCGCAATATGCGCTGGGCTGGATGTATGCCAACGGGCGCGGCGTGGTGCGCAACGATGGCGTGGCCTGGCGCCTGTTCGGCCTGGCTGCCGAGCAAGGCCATGCCGCCGGCGCCCGCATGCAGGCATTGCTGCCTGCCGCACCGGGGGCCGCGCTGCCGCCCTGCATGGCGCCCGAGCCCGCGCTCGAACTCGACCTCGCTTTCCCGGTCCCGAACTACGATGCCGCGACGCCGCAGTTGCTGGCCCTGGTTGACAAGCTGGCGCCCGAGTACGACATCGAACCGGCCCTGGCGCTGGCCGTCATCGCGGTCGAGTCCGGCTTCAACCGCACGGCCGTATCGCCCAGGGACGCACGCGGCCTGATGCAGCTGATTCCCGCCACCGCCTCGCGCTTCTGTGTGCTCGATGCCTTCAACCCGGAACAGAACCTGCGCGGCGGGCTGGCTTACCTGCGCTGGCTGCTGGCACGCTACAGTGGCGATGTGATGCTGGCGACCGCGGCCTACAATGCCGGCGAACAGGCGGTCGACCAGTATGGCGGCGTGCCGCCATATGATGAGACGCGCGCCTACGTGCGGCGGATCGGCAAGCTGTACGGCAAAGCCATGCATCCGATTGCGGCCACGGCGCCGGAACGCTGCGTGCACCAGATAGCAATTCGATCACGCCGATGATATGCTTGCCCGATGGAATGGGACGCGATCATCATCGGCACCGGCATGGGCGGCGCGCCACTTGGCTATGCGCTGGCAAAGGCCGGACAACGCGTGCTGTTCCTGGAAAAAGGCAAGTCCCATTTGCAGCCGGGTGCGCTGACCAACAGCTACGCTGAAACGCATTTCCCGGCGCCGGCCGCGCCCGGCCCGCAGCACCGCGCCACGCTGCAACGCGCCGGCCGCTACAGCGACACCATCCGCACCAACGCCGGCCCGCGCACCCAGCATTTCGTGCCCTTCATTGGCAGCGGCACCGGTGGTTCCAGCGCGCTGTACGGCATGGTGCTGGAACGCTTCTTCCCCGCCGATTTCGCGCCGCGCGCCCAGCATCCGCAAGCAGCCGAGGCCGACTTGCCGCAAGCGTGGCCGATCGGCTACGACCAGCTGTTGCCGCATTACGAAGAGGCGGAGCGGCTGTTCCGCGTGCGCGGCACGCCCGACCCGCTGCGCGCCGACCGCACAGGCGACTGGGCCGCGCATTTCCGCGCCCCGCCGCCGCTGACGCCAGCGGCCGGCGAGCTGTTCGAATTCTTCCAGCAACGCGCGCTGCATCCCTACCGCCTGCCGCTGGCCTGTGAATTCGTGCCAGGCTGCGAAGCCTGCCAGGGTTACCTGTGCGACCGCCAGTGCAAGAACGACGCCAGCCGCATCTGCCTGGAGCCAGCCCTGTCGCTGCATGGCGCCACGCTGATGGATGAATGCGAGGTGGTGCAGCTGGAAGCCACGCGCGAGGCCGTCACCGGCGTGGTATGCGAGCAGCGCGGCCAGCGCCTGACCTTGCGCGGCAAGCAGGTCTTCCTGGCCGCCGGCGCGCTGGAGACGCCGCGCCTGCTGCTGCAATCGACGTCCGCAGCCTGGCCGCAAGGGCTGGCCAATGATTCCGGCCTGGTGGGGCGCAACCTGATGCGCCACCACATCGACCTGTATGTGGTCAAGCCCAGGACACCGGCCGGTTTCGACAACCGGCAAAAGGAATTCGGCTTCAACGATTTTTACCAGCGCGACGGCAGGAAGCTCGGCTCGGTGCAATCGTTCGGCCGCCTGCCGCCGGTGCCGGTGCTGGCAGCGTCGATGGAAGACGATATCCGGCAAGGCGCCCTGCCCTGGCTGGCGCCGCTGTTCAAGCTGGCGCAGCCGGTGATCACTCCCATCCTCAGGCAATTCGTGCACGAGCGCCTGGTGCTTGCCACCACGCTGGAAGACTTGCCATACGCCGACAACCGCGTCACGCCGGCCAGCGGCGATGCGCGCCTGGCGCTCGATTACCGCGTGCGCCCGCATGATGCGGCGCGCATCGAGGCCATGCGCAGCCTGATGAAAGACGCACTCAAGCCCTACTCCTTCGACCTGGTGAAACAGGCCGACAACAACCAGCGCATCGCCCACGTCTGCGGCACTTGCCGCTTCGGCAGCGATCCGCGCAGCAGCGTGCTCGACGCCAACAATCGCGCCCATGGCCTGTCCAACCTGTATGTGGTGGATGGCTCCTTCTTCCCGTCCAGCGGCGGGACCAATCCCAGCCTGACGATTGCCGCCAATGCCTTGCGCGTGGCGCGCCACCTGACAGGAAAAGGAATCTACGATGATCAAGCTTGAAGATTTGCGCGGCCACTGGGCGCTGGTAACGGGTGCCTCCGGCGGCATCGGCGCCGAGTTCGCACGCGAGCTGGCGCGCAATGGCGTCCACGTGGTGCTGGTGGGGCGGCGCGAAGAACGCTTGCAGGAACTGGCACAGCATGTGGTGCAGGCGTGGGGCGCGAAGGCGGAGGTGATCCGCGTCGACCTCGCCAAGCCAGGCGCCGTGGCCCACGTGAAGGAAAGGCTCGACGCGGTCGGCATCCGCATCCGCCTGCTGTGCAATATCGCCGGCATGGGACGCTGGAACCGGCTTGAACACTGGGAGCTCAAGGATTACCGCGACATGATCGAGGTCAACAACAGCGCCATGGTGGAAATGTGCTACCACTTCCTGCCCGACCTGGCATCGCACCAGGGCAGCGCGGTGATCAATGTGTCCTCGCAGGCCAGCTACCAGCCGGTGCCTTATATGGCGGTGTACGCCGCCTCGAAAGCCTTCGTGCAAAGCTTCAGCCAGGCCTTGCACGGCGAATGGAAGGAGCGCGGCATCCTGGTGCAAACCCTAGTGCCGGGCCCCACCGATACCGAATTCGATGCCAAGGCCGGCGCCTACGCCAGCGCCCTGGCCACGCGCGGCAGCACGACCGAAGTGGTGAAGGCTTCACTGGCCGGCCTGGCCAAGGGCGACCCGGTGGTGGCCTCGATCAGGGGTACCTACAAGCAGCGCTTCTTTGCCGGCCTGTTCCCGCACAGCATGGTGATCCGCGAAGTGGCCAAGATGTTCAAGCCGCCGCAGTAACCTGCCTCCCCCTCCCTCTCCCTCTTCCGAAAAAAAAAGGGACGTCCCCGGAGGGTACGTCCCTTTTTTTCTTGTATCGTCGCAGCTTAGGCGCGGCGGCGCAGGCGAGCCAGGCCCAGCAGTCCAATGCCCATCAGCAGCATGGTGCCCGGTTCCGGCACGCGGGTGAAGCGGTTCGAACCGTCAACCTTGAACAGGATGTCGTTGCCTGCTACCAGGGAGGTAGCAAACGGGTCGCCATTGTTGCTCGAGCTATTGCGGTGGAAGCCGGTGGTGGTCGAGGTGTCAGCCGGATAGTTCAGGCTCGACTGGAAGTCGATGCCAAACAGCAGGCTGGTCACGCCTTCCAGGTAGTTGGCGTCGATGAAGTCGGTTGGCGACAGCAAGCCGGCGTGCAGGCGGGCAGAGCCTTGGCCATTGTTCGGTGCCAGCAGCTGGAACACCGAGGTGTTGGAATCAATGGTCAGCAGGGCGATCATGATGCCGTCGTCGAAGCCTACGCCGGTGGCGGTGTTGGCGTTCTGGTTGGTATCGAAGTAGATCGCGACCTGGTTCTGGCCCGGTGCCAGCCTGAAGTTGGCAGTTGCGGTGCCGCCTGGGCCTGGCACGACGCTCTGCACGACTTCAGTCATGCGGGCAGCGATGGTGATCTCGAACAGGCCGTCAGCCGAACCGTTCGCTTCACCGTCCAGGCGGCCGCCCAGCGATGGGCTGCCAGTACCGCCTGCCTTGCCAACCAGGGTGGCCTGGTACAGGAAATCGAAGGTGGTGCCAACCTGAAGCGGCGCACCGAACGGGCCGATGCCCTTGGCCAGGCCGCTGCCAGTCTCAGCCCAGTCCAGGGAATTGACATTAGTCGCCAGGACGTTGGTGCCGTCCTTGATGGTGAAGGGGGTGATCACATCTGCCTGGGCAGCACTGGCAGCGAACAGCATGGAGGCTGCCGTAGCGAGCGGGAGCAGTTTGCGGAAAATCTTCATTGTTTTGACTCCTGAGTTAAAAAGGGCTGTCTTGACCTTTTGCTGCTATCCGGCCTTGCAGCGGGCACAAGCTCTTATGAGCAATAGTTGTGCCAACTCCCCTGTTCCTTTTGAAATCAATAACTTGCAATGTTGCCGTTAATCTCATGTTGAAATTAACTCAGGGCGTTGTAAGGATTTTCGACAGTAGCTTGCTAAAGGCTTCTGACGCCCGATAGTTACTGAATATGACCATAAGTTGACGTGCGGCAGCACTTGCCGCCGGCGTGGCCAGCAAGCCCTGCACCGCCTGCTTCAGGGCAGCGCCATCGAAGCGGTCGGCGCGCAGCAAGGCGCCGGCGCCGGCCGCCACGATGCCCTGCATGTTGAGGAACTGGTCGAGGTTGCCGGCAATGCCGACCACCGGCACGCCAGCCGCCAGTGCCTGGTGGCTGGTCGGGCTGCCGCCGTTGCAGATCACCAGGGCCGAACGGCGCGCCGCTTCTTCGCCCGGCAGGAATTCGGCAACGCGGGCATTGTCCGGCACGTCCGCGAGCTTGACCATGCCGACCGTGGCGGCCAGCACCGTCACCGGCAAGCCGGCCAGTGCCTGCAGCACGGCCGGCAGCAAGGCGCCCTGGCCGGAACTGCCCACCGTGACATACACCAGCGGGCGTTCGGCAGGCAGCTGGTCCCACCAGTCGGGCACCGGCAGCGGCGGCGACCACAGTACCGGGCCGATGAAGGCATGGCTGGCCGGCAAGTCATGCGGCGGGAACAAGTCCGGCACGTCGGCATACAGCGTGTAGTCGGCATCGCTGTAGATCCGGTTCAGGTCCCAGCCCAGCGAAGCGAGGCCATGCTGGCGCCGCACCTTGTTGAGCGGGATGGTGTGCAAGGCAAACGCCAGCGGGCGCACCAGGTTGAACAGGGCATTGGCCAGCGGGATCGGCAGGAAGCGCGTGAGCGGCAGGCTGGGCACGATGTACTTCTGGTCCACATAGGGACTCCAGTAGGCATTGATCAGCGAGATGTAGGGCACGCCGGCCAGGCGCGCGCTGACCGACAGCGACAGGCGGAAATCGCCCACCACGACATCGGGCTGCACCTGGCGCAGCAGTTGCAGGTCTTGCTCCACATAGCCGGACAGGGTGGCGGCATCGTAGACCGGCTTGCCGTCGGCCAGCGCTTGCAGGAACTGCTTGTTGGAAATGCTGTGCAGTGGCCAGCGCACCAGGTCGGCGCCTTCGAAGGCAAACCCGTAGCGCTCGGCGCAGGCAAAGTGCACCTCATACTGCTCGCGGTCGAGCGCGCCGGCCAGCGCCAGCGGGCGGCCAACGTGGGCCAGGGTCACGGCTTCGGCAACGAAGAGGATTTTCTTGCGTGGCATCTTGGGCAGCCTTGTAAAGTAAACCGACGAAGCCGGGCCGGCTTACTTCATCAGTTCGGCCAGGGGCTTGCGCAGCGATCGCGCCGTGGGCGCCTTGCCGGCACCCAGGCGCCCCATGAAGACAGCCGTTTCCGGCGCGGCACCGATCACGCTGGTGAGCTGGCCGTACAGCCTGCGCGCCGATTCCTGCAATTTGTCGAGGCGCGTGAAGCGCATGGCATTGCGCACATAGCGGCCGAAGATCAGCGGCGTCATTTCCGGCTGCATGTGCAGGCCGAGCGAAGCCAGCGTCAGCCAGAAGCGCTGGGTGGCGCGGCCGGCGGCCACATAGTCGTCGATGCTGGCCGGCGCGGTGTTGGCGCGGATCACGAAGTGGGCGGCGCAGGCGATACCGGGCAGCAAGTCCATCTGCAGCCGTGGCGCCCAAGTGCCCATCAGGGTATTCATGGTGCTGACCCGTTCCCAGCTCGCCATCGCCCATTTCATCAGCGCCAGCGTGCCATTGTCGACGCCGAGCGCCTGGTCCGGTACCTTGTCCGGGCTGTGCGTCTTGCCCCAGTCAATGATGCTGCGGTGCACCTCGTACGCCTCCGGCATGGTCAGGCGCAGCTTGGCGTTGTTGAACATCAGGCGCGCCGCCGCCCAGCGGCCGCCCAGGCCTTCGATCCACTGCACCTGGTGCGCCGGGCCGACCGCAGTTTCCAGCGCCTGCTTTTCCTGCGCCGTCAGCGGCCGCGTGCTCAGCGGGCGGCGCTGCACGCTGCGCGTGGTGATCACCGCCAGCAAGGGGCTGGGCTGGATGCCCGCATCGGGCGTGAAGCGCACGTCGAACACGGGATGGGTGTCCGGGCTGTCGTGGCGGCGCACGGCGTCGGCGCGCAGGCCGTGGGCGCTGGCGGCGATAGCCATGGTTTCCAGCATGGCGCCGACGGCGACCTGGCTCGGATGCCCGTCGAGGTCGTACACCACGTGGTCGCGCGTATCGTAGCAATGCACGGCCACCTGGTCCGGCGCCAGGATTTCGAAGCGCCACACCTGCGTGTTGTCGCCGCTGGGCGCCCAGCGCGCCAGGTCGAGGATCTGTTCGATGGTGGTCATGATTGGGCCATTTTCGCAAAGGCGCGCTTGCCGATCATGATCGCCAGGCGCTGGATCGGGTTGTTGTTGCCGCCGGGGCGCCAGGTGCGCACCAGCTTGTTGCGGTAGGCATCGAACTGCATGCCGTGCGGCGCCGCCAGCACGCCGCCGCGCCCGAGCAGGATCTTCAGCGCCTCGGTGGCGGCAATGCCGGCGCACAGCTGGCATGCCATGATGGTCGAGGGCCCGCGCCGCTCGGCGAAATTGACGGCCGAGGGCACCACCAGGTAGGGCCGGTGCAGGCCGGCCGGCGCCAGCCCGACCACGAAGCGGATCGCCTTGTCGCCTTCGGGCAAATCGCCCCAGCCGAAATATTCCTCGAACGTCATCTGGCCGGGCAGGAAATTCAGCAGCGCCGCGCCCATGCCCAGCGGCGCCACCGTGGTGGCCGGGATGCCGCGCCGGGCGCACAAGGCAAAGGTCTGCTGGCGGATGTCGAAGGCAAAGAAGTCGAGGCTGTCGATGTAGATGTCGACGCCATCGAAGAATTCCTCAAGATTGCCGGCATTGATACCGTCCGGGAAGGTCTTGATCTCGAGTTCCGGATTGACGTCGCGTGCCATGCGCGCCATCACTTCGATTTTCGGCAAGCCGCGCGTCGACTGCATGGCGCCGACTTGGCGGTTGAAATTGGGCAAGTCGAACTTGTCGAAGTCGGCAATGTGGAAGGCGCCGACCCCGAGGCGCACCAGGGTCATCAGGTGCACCCCGCCCACCCCGCCGGCGCCGGCAATGGCCACACGCTTGCCGCGCAAGCTGGCCTGTTCGGCTTCGGTGACCCAGCCGATGTTGCGGGCGAAGGCTTTGCTGTAGTTGAATTCGCCGCTCATCGCGCTTAGCTGCCCTTCAGGCCTTTGAGCAGGGCGATGGCATCGTCCAGGTGGGGGAACGGGGTGCCGGCGGCCACCAGCTTTTCCAGTTCCACCCTGGCCGCCTGCTTGTCGCCCGACTGGTTGAGCGCGACGGCCAGGTGGTAGCGCAGCGTGGCGTTCGCCGGCTCCATGCTGCTGGCGCGCTTGAGCAGCGGCAGCCCGCGCCCGGTGTCCCCCTTGCCGACCAGCAGCCAGCCGGTGGTGTCGAGCACGGCCGGGCTATCCGGCGCCGCCTTCATCGCCTTCTCGGCCGTAGCCAGGGCGCGCGGGTCCTTCAGCTGGCTATAGGCCCAGGCCAGGTTGTTCAGCGCTACCGGGCTGTCGGGCGCAGTCTTCAGCACCAGCTCGAGGTCGGGCACCGCAGCGGCGTACTGCTGGCGCGCCAGGGCCAGTTCGGCGGCGTACATGGCGGCCGCCAGGTCGCCCGGCTGCTCCTTGCGGTGCTGCGCCAGGCGCTGGTCGGCGTCGCGCGGCAAGCCGGCCGCCAGCAGCGTGCGGTGCAGGGCCAGCATGATGCGGCCATCCTTTTCATAGCCATAGGCCTTGTCGTACAGGACCACCGCTTCCTTGTACTTTTGCTGGCGCGCCAGCAGGTCGCCTTCCAGCACGTAGCCGGCCGGCTGCTGCCCTTCTTCCTTCTGCATCTGGCGCGCGATGGCCAGCACGTCGGCCGGACGGTTCTGCTGCTGGGCGATTTCTGCCAGCGCCAGGCGCGCCGGGCGGTATTTCGGGTCGATCGCCAGCACTTTCTTCAAGTCGCTGCTGGCAGCCGTGACGTTTTTCAGCATCAGGTGGGCGGTCGCCATGCCGAACCAGGAACGCACCGATTTCGGCTCGAGCTGCACCATCTTGCCGAAGCTTTCGAGGGCGCCGCTGGCGTCTTTGTTAGCCAGCTGCACCTGGCCCAGCAATTCAGCGAGGTAGGGGCTGGCAGGATCGTCCACCTGCAGCTTGCGCGCCAGCGTGGTGGCCTTGGCGTTCTGCCCGGCCTGCAGGTAGGCATGGGCCAGGCGGGTGCCCAGTTCGGTGGCTTTCGGCTTTTCCGCCACCGCTTTTTCCAGCCAGCCCAGCGCTTGTTCCTGCTTGCCCTGCTGGCCGGCGATATCGGCCAGGGCCGTCATGGCGCCGACATTGTGCGGGTCGTGCTGCAGCACGGTCTCGAAGCGCTTGCGGGCGGCGTCCGGCTGCTTGTCCTGCAAGTCCAGCTGGGCCAGGTTCATATTCGCGGCCAGGTGGTTCGGCTGCAGCGCCACGGCTTTTTCGAAGGCTGTGCGGGCGGCCGGCGCGTTCTTCTGCGCCAGGTGAATGCTGCCCTCCAGGTTGCGCACGATGGCGCTGTCTTTCTGGCTGGCCAGGTAGGCCTTGACTGCCGCCAGCGCCTTGTCGTAGTGGCGCAGGCTGATCTCGGCGTGGATCAGGTAGAGCGCGGCCTGCTCCGACTTGGGATCGAGCGCGGTGGCGCGCTCCAGCTGCTCGACGGCCTTGGCATACTGGCGCTGGCCGAGCTGGGCCAGGCCGATCGACAGGTGCAGCGTGGCTTCGTTGGGCAGCACCTGCGCCGCCTGTTCGAAATATTGCAGGGCCGATGCGTAGTCCTTGTTGCGCAAATTCGATTCGCCGGCCAGCACCAGCAGCTGCGGGTCCTTGGCACCGCTGCGCAGCAGGGGCGCCAGCGCGGCTGCCGCTTCGGCCGGCTGGTTGGTGCCAAGCAGGGACTGGGCCAGCAGCTTGCGCGCGAACAGGTCGTCCGGGAATTTCTCGAGGTAGGCGTTGAGGTAGCCCTGCGCCGCCGTGGCATTGCCCAGCTTGAGTTCATTGGCCCCGGCCAGCAGCACGGTGGGCAGATGGCCGGGCGCCGCCTTCAGCACCTTGAGCAGGTTGCCCTGCGCTTCGGCATAGCGGCCCTGGTTATGGTCGAGCAAGGCTTGCAGGTAAAGCGCGTGCAGGGTGTCGGGGCGCAGCTTGTTCAGTTCGCTGATGTCGGCCTTGGCGGCATCGAATTGCTTGAGGGCGATTTCGAGGTCGGTGCGCTCGACACGGGCATTCAGGTGGTCGGGCTGCACGCTGAGCGCCTGGCCCAGCGCCGCCAGCGCGGCATCGTTCTTGCCCAGCTTGCGCAGCAGCGCGGCCTGGTAGCGCAGCACGGCCAGGTCTTGCGGATGGGCCTGGCGCGCCTGTTCAGCCAGCGCCAGGGCCGCATCGGCATCGCCTGCCTGCTGGGCCAGCCGCGCTTGCCCGAGCAAGGCGTTGGCCTGGCCGGGTTCGCCTGCCAGCGCTTGCGCATAAGCTTCGCCGGCCTTGGCGCGCTCGCCCAGGGCCAGCCAGGCATCGCCGCGCACGGCCAGCAGGGCCGGGCCGGCCTTGCCGGCATCTTCGGCGCTTTCGTCGAGCGCTTCCCTGGCCTTGTCCTGCGCCACCAAGGCGCGCAGCAGTTGCGGCAGGGCGCGCGTGCGGTCGAGGTGGAGGCTGAGCGCCTTGCGGATTTCCTTTTCGGCCAGCGTGGGCTCGTTGTTGTCGTTGTAGACGCGCGCCAGCAGGAGGCGGATTTCGCCGTCTTGCGGGCTCTTGTCGGCGGCGTTCTTGAGCTGGATCAGTGCCGACTTGCTGTCGCCCTTCTGCAAGTACTGCTGGGCTTGCGCCACCAGCGTGGCGCTGGTTTCGGACTTGAAACAGCCGGACAGGCCGGCAGCCAACATCAGGCTGCCGAAGATGGCGAGGACGCGCTGCGCCCCCCGGTTCTCGCGACGTGGCATGGAAACCCCTGCATGGTGATCAGGATATTGACAATACCACAATAATTGTCAATCGACTATCAAATCTCAATAGACTATTGGATGTTCTTCAGGCGCTGGACAATGCCCCGCTCTTCGCGCGGCGAGTAGAACATCGGATAGAAGGAGCGCGCCGCCATCGCCACTTCCACACCCTGGCCGCCGTATTTTTCGATCTGCCGGCTGACATAGTCCAGCTCCACCACCAGCAGGTAGGCCGGGGCGTCGACGCGCGGGTTGGTCTTCAGCTCCCCCATCCGCTTGAAGCCGAGCATGGTTTCGTAGAAGCGGCGGTGGCGCGGGTTGATTTCAATGAAGATGTGGGTGCAGTGGTGCAAGTCGCGCGCATAGATCACCGACAGGTGGAACAGCGAAGCCATCTGCGACTTGCTGCCGCCATTGTCGAACGCCAGCTTGGTGATTTCGCACACGCGGGCGCCCGGGATCATCCGCACCGAATCGACCTCTTCCTTGAAAATTTCATCGGCCATGATGCCGATTGGCGAGTCCAGCCCCAGCGTCAGGGTACCGACCACCTCGCCCTTGTCGCTGGCGGTGAGCGTGATCCGGTTCGGATCATCGGTGAGTTTATGGGTCCCGGCGTAACCCCGCCAGGAGTACATTTTGTTGATTAGCAGGCTAGCCTTGCTGCGGCCTTCGACCGTATCGATCATGCGGATACCAAAAGATTTTTCGTCGGTGACCAGGTCTTCCATATTTGCTGGAAGCGTGTCCTCGAGCGTGGCGCGCGCATGGGAATCGGCTGGAGCCTTCCTGACAGGTTCGGCTTCCAGCGCTGGGACAGCAGTTCCATTCATGGCTGTATCCTCCTTTGGCACCCGCAAGCCTTACGGCAAGCCACTGCCAATGAGCACGGCGAGCGGCGCGGACGCCGTACCCAACGGCAAAATATAGTTGATTACGCTGACGGGGGCGCGCACGATTGATGCCGGGACGAAAATGTATCGGATTGCAAGCGGGTTATGTAAAAATTACCAACACATGTTGGCACGCCAGCGCTCGCCACACAATACCCATGAAGTAAATGTTGTAAAAAAGACTCTACTGTTTTCAATAACACAATAGGCATAGAGGAGGGGTGCCCGCATGCGGCCAGCCGCACGCGGGGGAAACTGCGCGGAAGTTGCTACTTATTCAAACTGCTTTTGCAAGTTACGTGCTTCGTCGGTCTGGGCGAAGCGCGCATCGGCCAAGGCGGCCTGCAATTCCTTGCGGGCGCCGGCCTTGTCGCCCTTCTTCCACAGCGTGGCCGCATAGTGGCCGCGGATATCGGCGGCTTTCGGCGCCAGCTCGCTCGCCTTCTTCAGGATGCCGAGGGCACGGTCGAGCTGGTTCTGTTCGGCCAGGATCCAGCCCAGGGTGTCCATGATGACGGGGTTGTCGCCAGCGACCTGCTGCGCCTTCTCGGCCGTCGCCAGGGCGCGCTTGTCTTTCTCCTGCTGGTAGGCCCAGGCCAGGTTATTGAGCGCCATCGCATTTTCCGGCAGCTTGGCCAGCACCGTTTCCAGCTGGCCGATGGCGGCCTTGTACTGCTTGGCAGCGAGGTTTTGTTCAGCTGCATACATCAGGCCGAACGGTTCTTCCGGATGCGCCTTGCGCCAGCTGGCCACTTGGGCGTCGGCCTCGTTGGCGCGGTTGGCGGCGCGCAGCGCCCCGGTCAGCTTGAGCAGCACTTCCGGCCGCGCCGCCAGCGCAAACGCTTGCTGGAACGGCGCCACCGCCAGCGCCGGCTTGCCAGCCTGCATCTGCAGCTCGCCTTCCAGCAGGAAGCCGCCCGGCAGCTTAGGCTGGGACTTTTGCACAGTGCGGGCAATCGACAATGCCTCTTCCTGCTTGCCCTGCATCACGGCCAGGTCGGCTTGCATCATCAGGGCCGGCATCGAATTCGGGTCCAGTCCCAGCGCTTTCTTCACGCTGGCCTGGGCGCCCGGCAAATCCTTCTTTTGCACCTGGACGCTGGCCAGGTACAGCTGGGCCTGTGGCGCCCGCGGCGCAACGCCGACCAGCTTGCTATAGGTTTCATAGGCGCCGGGCAGGTCGCCGGCCATCTGCTGGGCACGGCCCATGACTTCCAGCACCAGCGGCGAGGCCGGGTGCACCAGCAACACCTTGCGCATGTGCTCGACCGCCTTGGCCGGCTGGCGCGTTTGCAGGTAATACGTGCCCAGGCGCACGGCCGGCAGTACCGCGTCGGGGTCGACGGCAGCAGCCTTCTCCAGCCACTGGGCTGCTTCATCGCGCTTCTTGGCGCGCTCGGCCATCTGGGCCAGCGCCGTCATGGCGCCGACATTGTCCTTGTCCTTGTCCAGCAGCTTCAGCATGTGCTGGCGCGCAGCCTCGGGCTTTTGCTCCATCATTTCGAGCTGGGCCAGGTTGACCACCGTCGCATAGCTGCCCGGCGCCAGTTCCACCGCCTTGCTGAACGCGGCGCGCGCGCCCGCCTTGTCTTGCTTGGCCAGCAGCACATGGCCGCGCAGCACGTGCAGATCAGCTTCCTTGCCATGCTTGGCGTCCTGCTTGGCCAGCACCGCCAGGGCCTGGTCGTAATGACCCATGGAAAGCTGGGTGCGCGCCAGCGCGCTGGCAGCCGCCAGCGAGTCCGGCTCCAGCTCCAGCGCCTTGTTCAGCATGGCCAGGCCCTTGTCGCTCTCGCCCAGCGCCAGGCGGGCACCGCCCAGGGCGATATAGCTGGCGGCACGTTTCGGGTTCAGTTCGATGGCCTGTTCCAGCAGCGGGACAGCCTTGGCCGGTTCGCGCTGCAGCAAGTGCGCTTGCGCCGCCAGCTCCAGCAGGCTGCCATCGCTGACCGTGCCCTTCAGCGCAGGTTCCAGCACCTTCTGGGCCTCGAGCGGGTTACCGCCGCGCAGCAAGATCGCCGCCAGCAGCTTGCGGGCAAACGCATGGCCCGGGTCCATCTCGAGATAAGTGCGCAAGGAGGCCTCGCCCTGCTTCAGGCTGCCAAGCTGGAAATCCACCGCGCCCGACAGCAACAGGCTGGGCGCATGGTTGGGCGCCCCCTTGGCCACCGCTTGCAGGCTGTCGCGCGCTGCCTTGTAATTGCCGCGCGAGTAGTCGAGCAAGGCTTGCGTGTACAGGGTGCTCAGGCTGCGCGGCGCCGTTTTCTTGGCAGCGTTGATGGCCGCCTGGGCGGAATCGAACTTGCCGGCCACGATGTCCAGGTAAGCCTGTTCCAGGTTGGCGCTGCTATTGGTCGGGTCCAGCTTGATCACTTCGGCAAAGGCGGCGCGTGCCTCTTCCGGCTTGGCCTGGGCCCGCAGCAGCTCGCCCTTGAAGGTCAGCGCATTGATATTGCTGCCATCCTTGGCAATGGCCTGGTCGGTCAGCGCGCGCGCGCCTTCCAGATCGTTGCCGATGGCCGCCAGGCGCGCCATGCCGGTCAGCGCGTCTGCGCTGTTGGGTTCGGCATCCAGGGCCGACTGGAATTCCTTTTTCGCTTCGTCCAGCTTGCGCAGGCCGATCAAGGCTTCGCCGCGGAAGGCCAGCAGGGCCGGGCTTTGCTGGAATTTTTCCGTTTCGTCGAGCATCTTCTGCAAGTCGCCCAGGCGCAGCAACGCTTCGGCCAGCAGCAATTCGCTGTCTTGCGGCTTGTACTTCAGTTCAAGGGCGCGCCGCGCTTCCTTTTCCGCCGACGCCGGGTCGCCCATCAGCAGCGACAGCTTGCCGAGCTGGTAGCGCGCTTCTCCATTGTTGGGGTCTTTGGCCAGCGCATTCTTGAGCTGGATCTGGGCGCCCTTGCGGTCGCCTTTCTGCTGCAGCTGCTTGGCGTCGGCCAGCAGGCTTTCCGGGGTATCCGATTTGCAGCCGGCCAGCAAGGCGCTGGCGGCCAGGGTGGCGGCCACAGCCAGCCGGGTTACACGATGTGCCATCTTGTCCCTCAGTGTTGGTGATGTTGTTATGCGTTGCGGTGCGCGCGGAACCACTGCTCCAGCATCATCAGCACCCAGACCATGGTGCCGTGGTAGCCGGCATGCTCTTTCAGGTGGGTGCCGACCAGTTGCTCGATGAATGCGCCGCGTATCACTTTGCGAGCCTTGAGGTCGCTCAGGCTGTCCGCAGCCAGCTGCTGCAAAGCCTGGTGCTGCTGCAGCCAGACACCGAACGGCAAGCCGAAACCGTGCTTCTGTTTGGTGATAATGGCATCGGGCAAGAAGCCGCGCAATGCTTCCTTGAAGAACCAGCGCAACTGGGTGCCGTTCAGTTTCTGCTGCGGCGTCAGGCCGGCCGAAAAAGCCACAACGGCATCGTGCAGGAAGGGGAATGCCACTTCCACCCCGGCCAGCTCGCACGCCTTCATCACTTTGGGCAAGTCGTTGTCGGCCAGGGTGATCTGCAAGTCCAGCGCCAGCATGCGGTTGATCAGGGAACGCGCTTCGCTGCGGCCGTAGTTGCGCTCCAGGGTGGCGATCGGGTTGCCGATATCGGCCGCCGCCAGGAATTCGTCGGTAAACACTTGCTGCGGGCCGTAGCGGCCCAGCAGGTTGTAGGTTTCCAGCCGCGCCGGCATGCCGACCGAGGCTTGCTCGATATAGCTGCGCGCCTTGCGCAGCAGGTGCACCCGCTCGCCGCCGGGGAAGTTGAACACGGCCGGCTCCAGCAAAGCCTTGCGCACCAGGCGCGGTACCCGCTCATACAGCTCGAACACGTGCTGCTTGGCATAGCGCTCGTTGCCGCCGAACAGTTCGTCGCCGCCGTCGCCGCCGAACATGCGCTGCACGCCGTCGGCTTTGGCCATGCGCGCGCAGTAGAACGCCGGCACCGCCGAGGCGTTGCCGAAGGGCTGGTCGAACACCGCCGCCACTTGCGGGATGGCGTTCGCCACGTCGTCCGGCGTGACGTAGTACTCATGGTGCCTGGTGCCGAAATGGCGCGAAGCGATGCGCGCATACTCCATTTCGTCGTAGCCCTGGGCTTCGAAGCCAATCGAATAGGTATCGGCCGCCACGCCGCCAACCTGGGTCAGCATGCCGGCGATGGTCGAGCTGTCGGTGCCGCCGGACAGGAAGGCGCCGACCTTGCGGCCGCCCACGGCTTCCTTGACGCTGTGGCGCAGCACGGACAGGAATTCTTCCTTGAGCTCGCCGAACGAGCGCTTGCCGTCTTCCTCGAACTGCATGCGCCAGTAAGTGTGCTCTTCGACGCGGCCCTGGCGGTAGTGCAGGTAGCGGCCGGGCAGCAGGCGCTGCTGGCCCTGGTACACGGTGCCGGGCGAAGGCACCATATGGAAGTAGACGTAGTTGTACAGGCCCTGGTGGTCCAGCTTGCCCGGCGTCAGCGGGTGGCGCACCAGCGCATCGGCCGAACTGGCGAACACCAGGGTTTCGCCGGCCAGTTGCCAGTTCAGCGGCTGGATGCCCATCCGGTCGGTGGCCAGCAGGGCTTCGCCGCTGCGTTCATCGAGGATGGCCAGGGTGAAGCAGCCGTGCACCTGGGCGCAGGTGCGCTGCGCGCCCTGCGGCCACAGGGCAGCCACCGTGGCCGCCATGCCTTGGCCGGCGGCCTGCGCTGCCAGCGCCGGGTCGTCCAGGCGCGGCTGGCCCCACAGGGCTACCAGCAAGCCATCGCGCTGGTAGACGTCGGCACTGCCGTCCTGCGCCGCCACGGCCACGCCGCTGCGCTGGCCGGAGCGGGCCAGCACGGCACTCTGGTCGAAGCGGGACAGCGGCGCTGCCATCTGCCCCAGCAATTCCGGCGCAGCGGCCAGCCCAATCCATCCACAGATCCCGCTCATACGCTTCCCTTCCGCTTACACGAAAACTTCGACCGCCGCCGGGTGGCTGAGGAAAGCCGCCGGGCTGGCCGTGGCGCCATACGCGCCCGATTGCAATACCACCACCAGGTCGCCGGCCTGCGCCTGGCCCAGTTCCATCTGGTCGGCCAGCAGGTCGAGCGGGGTGCACAGCGGGCCGACCACCGAAGCCATTTCGCGCGGGCCGCCGGCCACCCGGGTGCCGATCAGCACCGGATAATTCTTGCGGATCACCTGGCCGAAATTGCCGGACGCCGACAGGTGGTGGTGCAGCCCGCCATCGGTGACCAGGAAGACCTGGCCGCGCGACTCCTTGCGGTCCACCACGCGGCACACATAGGCGCCGGCTTCGCCCACCAGGTAGCGGCCCAGTTCGATCACCACCTCGGCGCCCTGCAGGCGCGGCCGCACCTGATCCATGATGCGCGCCAGGTTGTGGCCCACGGCCGCCAGGTCGAGCCGCTCTTCGCCCGGGAAATAGGGGATGCCGAAGCCGCCGCCGATGTTCAGGATGCGCGGCGCGCGCGGCGCCGCTTCGGCCAGGCGCAGCGCCAGCGCGAAGGTCTTCTCGTGCGCTTCCTGCAGCGCGGCCGCTTTCAGGTTCTGCGAGCCGCTGAAAATGTGGAAGCCGTAAAAATCAAGCCCCAGTGCGCCAATGCGCGCCAGCATGGCCGGCACCCGTTCGGCATCGACGCCGAACTGCTTGGGGCCGCCGCCCATCTTCATGCCGGACGATTTCAGCTCGAAGTCCGGGTTCACCCGCACATTCACTTTCGGCACGATGCCAAGGCGCTGGCCAATGAGGGCGGCGCGCTCCAGCTCGCCTTCCGATTCCAGGTTCAGCACGATGCCGGCGGCAATCGCACAGGACAGCTCGGCCTCGCCCTTGCCCGGGCCGGCGAAGCTGATCTTGCCAGGGTCCATCGCGGTATCGAGCGCCACCCGCAACTCGCCGCCGGAGGCGACGTCGATGCCGTCGACCAGGGCGGCCAGGTGCTGCACCACGGCCGGCATCGGGTTGGCCTTCATCGCATAGTGCAGGTGCACGTCCTTGGGCAGCGCGGCGCGCAGCTCGGCCACGCGCTGCGTCATGGCGGCGCGCGAGTAGGCGTAGAACGGGGTCTGGCCGACCCGGGCCGCCAGGCGCGGCAGCGGGATGCCGCCGATCAGCAGGCAATCGTCCTGCACGGCAAATTGCAGCAGCGGCGCGTGCTGCGGGCGGGGGCGCGCTGCGTCCATGCTCATGCGCCCTCCGCGAAGATGTTCTCGTATTGCGTCGACAGCGCCTTGCGGTCGATCTTGCCGTTCGGGTTGCGCGGCAGCGGCGTGGCGGACACGATCACCTTCTGCGGCAGCATGTAAGCCGGCAGGTGCGGCTTGACGGCTGCCAGCAGCTCGGCGTCGGTGAAGCTGGCGCCCGCGCGCGGGAAGGCCAGCAGCACGATGGCCTGGCCCAGCGTCGGATGCTTGACGCCCAGCGCTGCCGCCTCGCCCACCTTGTCGCGTGCATACACCACTTCTTCCACCTCGGTCGGGCTGACGCGGTAGCCGGAAGTCTTGATCATTTCATCGTTGCGGCTGATGAAGTACAGGAAGCCTTCCTCGTCGCGCCGCACGATATCGCCCGACCACACGGCCATTTCCACCAGCGGCAAGCCGTATTGCGGCGAGGCATAAGGCTTGAAGCGCTCGGCCGTCTTGGCCTTGTCGTTCCAGTAGCCGAGCGACACCAGGGCGCCGCGGTGCACCAGTTCACCCGGCTCGTTGGGCGCGCATTCGCTGCCGTCGGGGCGCAGCACCATCACTTCCGCATTCGGGATCGCCTTGCCCATCGAATCGGGGCGGCGCTCCAGTTCGGACGGCGGCAGGTAGGTCGAGCGGAAGGCTTCGGTCAGGCCATACATCAGGAAAGGCTTGGCATGCGGCAGCGCGGCGCGCAGCGCATCGAGGGTGGCGCGCTGCATGGCGCCGCCCGAATTGGTCAGGTAGCGCAGCGTGCAGTCGGCCGGCCAGGCCAGCGGCGCCAGCTGGATCCACAGCGGCGGCACGGCAGCCAGGCCGGTGATCTTTTCCGCCACCACGGCTTTCAGCACGTCGTTGGCGAACAGGTGGTTGATCAGCACGGCTGTGGCGCCGACGCGGAACGCCGTGGTCAGCTGCGACAGGCCATAGTCGAACGACAGCGGCAGCACGGCCAGCAGGCGGTCGTCCGGCGTGTTCTCCAGGTAGGTCGAGACGCTGACGGCGCCGGCCACCATATTGCGGTGCGACAGCACCACGCCTTTCGGGCGGCCGGTGCTGCCCGAGGTGTACAGGATGGCGGCCATGTCGGTATCGATGCAGCGGTGGGGCGCGGCCGGCGGCGCATCCTGCATGGCGGCAGCCCAGGACAGCACGTGCAGGTGCGGGAAGCTGGGCAGCTCTTCGGCGCGGCCGGTCACGATCACGGTATGCAAGTCGGGGCAGGACGGCAAGGTGTCGGCCAGCAGGCGCAGGCGGTCGGCCGAGGTCACCAGCACCCGCACATTGCAGTCGCCCAGGATGTAGCCGACCTGCTCCGGCTTGAGCAGGGGATTGACCGGCACGAACACGCCGCCGGCCAGGGCCGCGCCGAACATGGCAGCCACGTTCTCGATATTCTTTTCCAGGTAGACCGCGACCCGTTCGCTGCGCTGCAGTCCGCGCGCCAGCAAGCCGTGGGCAGCGCCCTGCACGGCAGCGGCCAGGGCGGCGTAGTCCAGGCGACGCTCACCGTAGACCAGTGCTTCGGCCTGCGGGGTGCGTTGCGCCGAAGCAAAAATAAATTGATGGATGAGGTCGCTCATATTACTTCGTCAATAGGGATTGCATTAATTATATTGCAAAAATATAGGATCCTTGCCTGACATCACCGCGCAAACGCAGCGGATGCAGGATTGTTGCAACAATCCGCGCACAAGCAACAGTATTGCATTTAATATATGGTTTTCTGAGCAAAATCAATCTGCGTTGTGAAAAATCCTGTCAGCTCCCCGTCGCCGCAGCAGCCGGCAATCGCCCTGGTGGTCGGCCTGTGCAGCCACGGCTTGTCCGTGGTGCGCGGCCTGCACGACGCGGGAGTGGAAGTGTACGCGCTGGAGAAGGATGCGTGGCGGCCGGGCGTGCGCAGCAATGCAATTGCCCGCACTTTCCTGTGCAGCGAAGCCGAGATGGACGACCTGGTGCCGACCCTGGCCGCCCTGCGCAGCCGCCTGCCGCCCGGCCGCCAGGTGGTGCTCTTTCCCAGCAACGACACCCATGTGCGCCAGATGGGCGAGGGTATCGGGCAGCTGCGCCCGCATTATCTGCTGAGCTGGTCCGCTTGCGTGCCGCATGTGCTGCGGCTGCAGCGCAAGAACGAGCTGGAGCAGGCCGCGCGCAGCCGCGGCCTGAACTATCCGCGCTCGGCCACCCTGCACAGCGTCGGCGAAGCCGCGGCCGCGGTGGCCGGCTTCCGCTATCCGGTGATCCTGAAACCGGCGCGCCCGCTGTCCTCGTTCAAGACGGCGCTGGCGCAGGCCCCGGATGAACTGCTGGCCCTGCTGCAGCAATACCAGGGCGACTTGCCGATCCTGGCCCAGGAATACATTGCCGGCGGCGACCAGAGCCTGTATTTCGGCGCCCTTGTGCTCGACCGTGGCAAGGTGGTGCAGGAGATGGTCGGCCGCAAGATCGCATCCTTCCCGCCGGCGCGCGGCCAGACCACGGTGGCCGAAAGCGTCGATGAACCCGAAGTGCTGGCCTTGACGCGCCAGTTCTTCGACGGCCTCGAGATGTCGGGCCCGGTCTCGCTCGAGCTCAAGCGCGCGCCGGACGGCAGCTTCTGGGTCATCGAGCCCACGGTCGGGCGCACCGACTTCTGGCTCGAGCTGTGCGTGGCGGCCGGCTTCAACCAGGTCTACCAGGAATTCCAGCTGGCCCTCGGCCAGACTGCCGAGCCGGGCGCCTGGCGCGGCCCGGTCACCTGGTTCGACGCCGAAAACGATACCCTGTCCTACTGGCGCGCCGTCAAGGCCCAGCGCACGCTGCGCCCCTATGGCGGCAAGCGGCCGGCCTTCACTTACTGGCGGCCCGGCGACCCGCGGCCTTTCCTGCAGGCCTGCCGCGTCGGCCTGGCATGGCGCCTGAAGGCGCGCCTGCAGCGCTTGGCCGGCAGCGCGCGCGCGCAGCGCAGCAAGGTGCTGCGCGTGCGCGAACTGCCGATGGACCAGCCCTTGCCGCCCGAGCTGGCGGCCTGGCTGCGCGCGCACCAGCCGGACCCGCTGTTCTGCACCCTGGACTGGTATGAAGCCCTGCTGCAATTTGAGCGCGAGGTGCACCCGGACAGCGGCCGCCGCTTCAGCTGGGTGTTTGCCTGGCGCGGCGAGCAGCCCTGCCTGGCGGTACCGGTGGAACGGCTGCCGGGCCTGCTGCGCAGCATGGAAGTACGGCTGCTGAGCAACTTTTACTCGCCCTGCGTCGGCCTGTTCATCGACCGCGCCATGCTGACCGAGCCGGAAAGCTGGCAAGTGCTGCTGCAGGCGCTCGACCAGCTCGACAAAGGCTGGCTCAAGCTGAGCGCCGCGCCGGCCAGCCTGCAGCAAGCCGAGCAGGCCAGCGAAGGCCTGGCTGCCCAGGGGCGTGCCTTGCTGCGGGTGCCGCTGTCGGCCAATTATTCGGCCTATGCGCCAGACCTCGACAGCTACTGGGCCAAGCGTCCGTCCCAGCTGCTGAACACCCTCAAGCGCAAGGGCAAGGCGCTGGCGCGCGAAGCGCACCGTTTCGAAGTGGTGACGGCGCCGACCCCGGAACAGGTGGAACATTACTGGTCGACTTACAGCCACAGCTGGAAAGGGCGGGAACCGTCGCGCTCCTTCATCGACTGGCTGATGCGCTGGAGCGCGGCGCGCGGCTATCTGCGCCTGGGGCTGCTGTACCTGGACCAGCAGGTGATTGCCAGCCAGCTCTGGCTGGTCAACGAGGGCGTGGCCCATATCTTCAAGCTGGCGCAGGATTGCAACGCCGACCGCTTCTCGCCCGGCAGCCTGCTGACCGGGCACCTGATCGAATACGTCTACCGCCATGACCGGGTCGAGCGCATCGACTTCATGCTGGGCGCCGATCCCTACAAGGGCCTGTGGATGGAGCAGGAAAATCCCTGCTTCACGCTGGAGGTGCTGAACCAGCGCCATGTGCTGGCGCCAGCGCTGCGCCTGTACCTGGCGCTGCGCGGCCTGTTGCGCCAGCGCCGCACCCGCAGCGCCAGCGGACTGTCGGTCGCACCGGGCTGAGCGCGCGGCGCGCCACGGCGCTGCGCGCTGCTGTTCCATAATCGACAACAATGATGCACAATATGCAATCTGGGCGACAGTTGGCCGCCAGCCGCGGGCTGGCGTGCTGGACCGGGAAAAAGCGGACCATGTACCATGTCACTTTTATTGCTGCTACGGAGTAACGCATGTATTTGGAAGAAGTAAAAACCATCCTGACCGATGTGCTGGCCCTCGGTCCCGCCGGACGCAGCCTGGACGAACACTCGGCCCTGCTGGGCAGCCTGCCTGAGCTTGATTCGATGGCAGTGGTGCAGCTGATCGGCGCCCTGGAAGAACAGTTCGGCTTCACCATCGACGACGACGAGATCGACGCCGCCACCTTTGCCACCCTGGGCAGCCTGGCTGCCTTCGTGCGGCACAAGCTGACCGCATAATGGCAGCACCGGTACAGCCTTTGTTCCTGGGCCAGGGCAGTGCGGCCCGCTTCGGGCTGTACCACGCTCCCGCTGCGCCCTGCCGCGGCGCCTGGCTGTACCTGCCGCCGCTGGGCGAAGAAATGAACAAGGCGCGCCGCATGGCGGCGCTGCAGGCAGCCGCGCTGGCGCGCCAGGGCTATGCCGTGCTGCAGCTCGACCTGCACGGCTGCGGCGACAGCGCCGGCGATTTTGCCGACGCCAGCTGGGACAGCTGGCGGGCCGACGTCGCCACCGGCCTGCAATGGCTGGCCGCCACCCTGGGGCCGGCGCTGCCGCAGCCGCCCGGCCTGTGGGGCTTGCGCCTGGGCGCCCTGCTCGCGCTCGACCATGCCAGCCGCGCGGCCGCCGCGCCCAGCGCCTTGCTGCTGTGGCAGCCGGTGCTGCAGGGCAACGCCCACCTGACCCAGTTCCTGCGCCTGAAGGTCGCCGCCCAGATGCTGGGCGAGGAGCGCGCCGAAGGCGGCACGGCCGCCTTGCGCGCTGCCCTGGCGCGCGGCGAGGCGCTGGAAATTGCCGGCTATACGCTGGCGCCGGCGCTGGCCCTGGGCTTCGACGGCCTGGACGCCAGCCGCCTGCCGCCGCCCTGCCCGGTGCACTGGTGCGAAGTGGTGCCGGAAGCCGACCGCCCCGTGCCGCCGGCCTCGGCCCGCGTGCTCAAGGCCTGGCAGGACGCCGGCGTCAGCGCGTCCATCCAGCTCGCGCCCGGCCCCCAGTTCTGGGCCACCCAGGAAATCGCCGAAGCGCCGGCCCTGCTGGCCGCCACCTGCGCCATGCTGGACGAGGCTTGCCATGCCTGACGAGCGCGCCCTCAGTTTTACCTGCGGCGGCGATACCCTGGTCGGCATCCTGAGCCCGTCGGCCAGCCCTGCTGCGCGCGGCGTGCTGGTCATTGTCGGCGGGCCGCAATACCGCGCCGGCAGCCACCGCCAGTTCACCCTGCTGGCGCGCCAGCTGGCCGCGCGCGGCATCCCGGTGCTGCGCTTCGATTACCGCGGCATGGGCGACAGCGATGGCGCGGCGCGCGGCTTCGAACAGGTGGAGGACGATATTGCCGCCGCCATCGACGCTTTCCAGGCCGCCGTGCCGGGGCTGCGCGAAGTGGTGCTGTGGGGCTTGTGCGACGGCGCCGCTGCCGCCCTGTTCTACGGCCATCGCGATGGGCGCGTGCAGGGCCTGGTGCTGCTCAATCCCTGGGCCCGCACGGCCACGGGCCTGGCGCGCAGCACCCTCAAGCATTACTACTGGCAGCGCCTGCGCGATCCGGCGCTGTGGCGCAAGCTGTTGAGCGGCCGTTTTGCCGCCGGGGCAGCCCTGCGCTCCCTGCTCGGCACGCTGGGCGCGGCACGCCAGCCGGCGGGCGCACCGGCTGCGGCAGCGCCAGCCATCCCGCGCGACGGCAGCGCGCCGCCCCTCAGTGCCGACTTGCCGGCGCGCCTGCTGGAAGCCATGCAGCGCTTCCGCGGCCGCGTCCTGTTCATTTTCAGCGGCGCCGACCTGACGGCGCAGGAGTTCCTCGACATGACCAAGGCTTCGCCGCGCTGGCAGCAATTGCTGGCAGGCCCTGCCGTGCAGCAGCATACGCTGGCAGCTGCCGACCATACTTTCTCCACCCGCGCCTGGCGCGACCAGGTGGCCGACTGGACTGCCAACTGGGTGCAGGCATGGTAAAGCGCGTGCTGATGGTGGCCTTCCACTTCCCGCCGCTGCGCGGCAGCAGCGGCATCCAGCGCACGCTGAAGTTCGCGCAATACCTGCCGGCCCTGGGCTGGCAGCCGCTGGTGCTGTCGGCGCACCCGCGCGCCTACGCCAACCAGGGCCCGGACCAGCTGGCGGAAATCCCGCCGGAAGCCGTGGTCAAGCGTGCCTTTGCCATCGATTCCGGGCGCCACCTGGCCTGGCGCGGCCGCTACCTCGGCTTTACCGCCTGGCCCGACCGCTTTGTCGGCTGGTGCCTGGGCGCCGTGCCGGCCGGGCTGTCGCTGGTGCGCCAATACCGGCCGCAGGTGCTGTGGACCACCTACCCGATCGCCAGCGCCACCCTGATCGGGCTGCTGCTGCACAAGCTGACCCGCCTGCCATGGGTAGTCGACTTCCGCGACCCGATGACCGACACCAATTACCCGCGCGACGCGCGCGTGCGGGCGCTGTGGCGCTGGATCGAGCGCAAGGCCGTGCACAATGCCGCGCTGGTGGTGTGCAATACCCCCAGTGCGGTGGTGACCTATACCACGCGCTACCCGGAACTGCCGCGCAGCCGCTTTGTCATGCTGGAAAACGGCTACGACGAGGAAAACTTCCGCAACGCCGGCGCCCAGGCTGCCAACAGCGCACGCCCGGCCGGCCGGCCTTTCACCCTGATCCACAGCGGCATCATCTACCCGTCCGAACGCGACCCGGTGCCGCTGGTGCGCGCCCTGTCCGAACTGAAGGCGGCCGGCGCCATCGATGCCGGCCGGTTGCACATCGTGCTGCGCGCCACCGCCCACGACGACTATGTCAGCGCCCTGCTGGCTGAATACGGGATCAGCGACCTGGTCAGCCTGGCGCCGCACATACCCTACCAGGCGGCGCTGGCAGAAATGCTGTCGGCCGATGGCCTGCTGGTGCTACAGGCCAGCAATTGCAACCACCAGATTCCTGCCAAACTGTATGAATACCTGCGCGCCGGGCGCCCGATCCTGGCCCTGACCGATGCCGCCGGCGATACTGCGGCCACCTTGCGCGCGGCCGGGGTCGATACCATCGCCCCGCTGGACGACAGTGAAGGCATCAAGCGCGGCCTGCTGCACTTCCTGCAGCTGGCGCGCAGCGGCCAGGCGCCGTTGCCGGCGCCGGCCGCGGTCGCCGGCGCCTCGCGCCAGGCACGCACCGTTGAACTGGCACGCATGCTCGACAGCTTGCTGCCCCAATCGCAAGTCCTGCCGGCTCCGGCCGGCTCCACGGAGGAAGTATGAAGACCCGTTTCCTGGCGCTGGCCGCCATCCTGTACGCCATCGCCGTTCCCGGCAGCGCCCGCATGTATTGCGGCGAAGCGACCAACGGCCAGTACGACTTCCGCAGCGTGCCGGACTATTTCATCAAGCTGGTGCATGCGCGCCACTTCACCGACGATATCGAACAGGGCATCCGCGGCGAGTCCAGCGTGCTGGGCGCCGACCTGGAATACACGCTGATGCACATCCCGAACCATCCGCGCGCGCTGAACACCGCCTTGCGCCTGACGCCGCGCACGCCAAGCGGCATCCTGGTCGGGGCCAAGCTGCCGATCGAATGCTATTTCGAGCGCGCGGTACGCTTCTTTCCCGACGACAGCACCGCCTGGCTGATGTATGCGCGCTTTGCCTATGCCAAGGAGCGCCAGGGACAGGCGCTGGAAATGCTGCACAAGGCCTTCGAGCTGTCGCCGGACGACCCGGCCATCAACTACAACCTCGGCCTGATCTATGCCAAGCAGAAGAAGTATGAGCAGGCCCTGCCTTATGCACAGAAGGCGTATGCCTTGAAATTCCCGCTGCCGGCACTGAAACAGACCCTGGTCAAGGCCGGCAAGTGGGTGGAACCGCCGCCGCTGCCGGAAGAAAAAGAAGAAGCCAAGGCGGAAGGGGAAGCGGAAGCCAAGGGCCAAGCTGGCAGCGCCCCGGACATGCCGGCGACGCCCGTCAAGCCATGATGCGGCTGCTGTGCCGGCGCGGCGCCGCCTTCGCAGCCCTGCTGCTGCTGATGGCGGCGGCCAGCGTCTATCCGGCGCCGCGCCTGCCGCTGGCCCTGCTGCTCAGCGGCTATATGGCGCTGCTGCTGTGGCGCCCGCAAGCCTGGCTGCTGGCCGTGCCGGCCCTGCTGCCGGTGCTGGACTTTGCGCCGTGGACCGGCTGGTTCTTCCTGGAAGAACTGGACTTGCTGCTGCTGGCCACCTGCGCCGCCGGCTACTGGGCCGTGGGACGCGCAGCGGCGCCCACCAAGCTGCCCGGGCTGGCGCGCTTTGCCCTCGGCCTGTTCGTGCTGTGCTACCTGGTGGCGGCCTGGCGCGGCGTGATGCCGCTGGCGCCGCTCGATGCCAATTCCTTCGCCAACTACACCAGCCCCTATAACGGCTTGCGGGTGTTGAAAGGCGTGCTGTGGCCGGTGCTGCTGCTGCCGCTGCTGCGCGCCACGGCCGGCGAGCAGGGCAGCAACCTGCAGCGCCTGCTGGTGCCCGGCATGATCCTGGGCCTGGCGGCATGCAGCCTGGCCGTGGTGTGGGAGCGCACGGCCTTCCCCGGCCTGTTCAATTTTTCCAGCGACTACCGTCCGACGGCGCCGTTTTCCGCCATGCATACCGGCGGCGCGGCGCTCGACGCCTACCTGGCCATGACCTTCCCCTTCGTCACGCTGTGGCTGGTCAACCATCCGCCGCCGCAGCGCCTGGCGCTCGGGCTGGCCGCGCTCGGCCTGGGCCTGTTTGCCGGGCTGACCACTTTTTCGCGCGACATTTACCTGGCGTATGCCGCCGCCGGCGCCGTCATCGTGGCGCTGGGCGCGGCCCACCATTTGCGCGGCGGCACGCTGTCCTGGCGCGGCATGGCTGCCGCGCTGGCGTTGCTGGTGATCGGCTATTGGGTGCTGAGCCAGGTGTTTGCCCACGGCGGCTACCGCGGCCTGGGCGCGGCGCTGGGCTTGCTCGCGACGGCCCTGCTGCTGGGAGGCGCCGTGCCGCGCATCCCCAAGCCGTCTGCCGCTGCCGGCCTGGGCCTGGTGCTGCTCTTGCTGGTGGGACTGATCGGCATGCTGGGCTCAGCCAGCCCGCTGGCCAAAGGGCCCTACCTGGCCTACGGCATCGCCCTGCTGTGCGCTGCCGGCGGAGCGGCCGTGCTGGCGCTGGGCCCGGCACCGCAGCGGCCCTGGGGCGTGCTGCTGCTGGCGGCCGCCTTGCCGGCGCAAGCGCTGGCAGCAGCCCTGGTGGCGCGCCATTACGGCGGCGACGACGCCCTGCCCGGCATCGCGCTGGCCGTCGTGCTGGCCGTGGCCATCGGCGCTGCCCGCCTGCTGCCGCAACGGCCCTTGAAACTCGACCGCGCCAGCCTGACGGTCAGCTTTTTCAGCGCCATCGTGTTTGCTGCGCTGATACCGATTTCCAGCAGCTATTACACGGGCAGCCGCTTTGCCACCGTCGGCAACGACCTCGCCGTGCGCGTGGCACACTGGAGCGATGCGCTGGCCATGATGGACGACAACGCCATGACCACGGCGTTCGGCCAGGGCCTGGGCCGTTTCCCGACGGCCTACATGTGGCACAACACGCAGGGCGAAGTGCCGGGCACCTTCAGCTATGCCGACGAACCGGGCAACCGCTACCTGCTGCTGGGGGCGGCCCAGTATGCGCGCGGCTGGGGCGAGGTGCTGCGCATGCTGCAGCATGTCGATGTCCAGCCAGGCCAGCACTACCGCTTGCGGCTCGCTATCCGGCGCAAGAGCGCCGACGCGCTGCCGGTGGCCATGGTGTGCCAGCGCTGGCTGATCTACCCGCTCGATTGCAGCGTGGTGAAATTCGGGGCCATGCCGCTGGCCGATGGCTGGCAAACCGTGGAAGGGGAATTGCCGGTGCGCGGCCCGCGCAGCAGCTGGGGCGCGCCGCTGGTGCTCGAGCTGTACAACCACTCGCACAAGGCGCCGCTGGAAGTCGACAACGTGAGCCTGGTGGAAACCGGCACCGGCCGCGACCTGATACGCAACGGCGACTTCAGCGGCGGCAACGATTTCTGGTTCTTCAGCAGCGACCGCAACCACATGCCCTGGCACGTGAAGAATTTCGCAGTCAACCAGCTGTTCGAGCTGGGCTGGGTGGGCGCGCTGGCTACCGCCTTCCTGCTGCTGGCCCTGGGCGGGCGCATGGCGGCGCGCGGGCTGGCCGGCGAGAGCTATGCCGCCGTTTCGCTGGCGGCCCTGACCGGCTGCATGATGGTGGGGCTGTTCGATTCCATCACCGACGTGCCGCGCCTGACGCTGGTGTTCCTGCTGATCGCGCTGGCGGGCAGCCTGAAGCCGGCGCGCAAGCGCATCAAGGTCAGGCGCCAGCGGGATCGCGCCGGCCTCGATGCCGACGCCGCCAGCCTTGCCTGATCCCCTGCCATGTCCCTGCCGCGCATCGCCCCTGCTGTTGAAGAGCTGCTAGCGGATTTGTTCCGCAGGGCACGCGACAACCGGCTCTCCACCATCACGCTCGAGCGCCTGCTGGCGTCGCTGCTCGAGCAGGCAAGCGTCGCCGCGTTCTGGCAGGCCGGCCTGGGGCAGGAGAAGCTCGCAGCGCTGCGTGCTGAACTGGACGGAATCCTGGCGCGGGAAACGGCAGCGCAGGGCACGCAGCGCCGGCATAGCCGCGTGAAGAAGATGCTGAAATCACTGGCGCGCAGCTGCCTGCCACGCGGCTTCGCTGCCCTCGACCGCTGGCTGGACGGCGGCCCGCAAGTGGCCAAGGAGGTCGAGCATGTGCTGATGCGCGCCATCCTGCGCGCCGCGCCGCCAAACGCCGTCGAGGCTGGCGGCCTGCTCATTTCGATCCTCGACAATACTTCCGGTGCGGCCAGTGAGGTCCTGAAGCGGCATGGCGTGTCGCGCTACGCGCTGGTGTGCCATGTGGCCAATATCGCGCATCCGGTGCCGGTTGCGGCAGATGCCGGGCCGCCTTGCGCGCAGGCCGCAGCCAGGCTGTTCCTGCGCAACGACGATTTCACGCCGATGGAGTTTGTCGTCGAGGTGTTGCAGACAGTGTTCGCCAAGTCGTCGGCAGAGGCAAGCGCGCTGATGCTGGAAGTCCATCACAAAGGGCGCGCCGCCTGCGGCGTCTTTCCCTGGCCGGAGGCGCAGGAAAAATTGCGCCAGGTCCAACAGCTGGCGGCCGGGCAGCAGCATCCGCTGCGCGCTTACCTGGAACTGTCCGGTCAGGACGAGGCCTTGATGGCGTGACGCTCGAGCAAGTCGTACAGGGTCGGGCGCGACACGCCCAGCAGTTCGGAAGCCTTGACGATATTGCCTTCGACGCGGGCCAGGGCGCGCACGATGGCGCGGTATTCGGCTTCGTCGCGCACCTGGCGCAGGTTGAACGGTTCTTCGTCCACCGGCACCCCGGACAGGCCCAGGTCATCGGCCGTGATGGCCGGGCCGTCGGCCATGATGATGGCGCGCTTGATGCAGTTTTCCATCTCGCGCACATTGCCCGGCCAGTCGTGGTGGGCGATCTGGGCCAGCGCGTCGGGTGAAAAGTGCAGGTTGCCGCGCCCTTCCTGGGCGCAGAAGCGGTTCTTGAAGTGCTGCGCCAGCAGCACCGAATCGCCGTCGCGCTCGCGCAGCGGCGGGATGGTCAGCACGATCTCAGACAGGCGGTAATACAGGTCTTCGCGGAAGCGGCCGGCCTTTACCAGCTCCTTGAGGTTCTGGTGGGTGGCGCACACGATGCGCACGTCGACCGGGATTTCCTCATGGCCGCCAACGCGCTCGATCACGCGCTCCTGCAGGAAGCGCAGCAGCTTGGCTTGCAGCGGCATCGGCAGGTCGCCCACTTCGTCGAGGAAGAAGGTGCCGCCATTGGCCGCCTCCACCTTGCCCTTGGTCTGCTTGACGGCGCCGGTAAAGGCGCCCTTCTCATAGCCGAACAGCTCCGATTCGAGCAGGGTTTCCGGAATCGCGGCGCAGTTGATCGCCATGAAGCGTTCCTTGGCGCGCGGGCTGCCCTGGTGCAGGGCGCGCGCGATCACTTCCTTGCCGGTGCCAGATTCGCCCAGCACCATGGTAGTAGCCGAGCTGGGCGCCACTTTTTCGACCTGGCGGCACACTTTCAGCATGCCGGGGTCGCGCGAAATGATGCCGGCCAGCGGGGTGTCGGCGCCGCCCTGCTGCATGCGGCGGTTTTCCTGCTGCAGGCCATGCAGGAAGAAGGCGCGCTTGATGACCAGCGACAGCAGTTCCGGTTCGCAGGGCTTCTGGTGGAAATCGTAAGCGCCCATGGCAATCGCCTGCACCGCATGCGCGCGGTCCTGGTTGCCGGTCAGGACGATGACCTTGGTGTCCGGCGCCAGCGCCAGGATCTGCTGCAGCGTGGCCAGGCCTTCGGTGGCGCCGTCCGGGTCGGGCGGCAGGCCGAGGTCCATGGTGCAGACGGCAGGCTCATGGCGGCGCAGCTGGGCCAGCGCCGCTTCGCGGTCGCCCGCCACCACCACATCGTAGTCGTCGAAACTCCACTTGAGCTGCTTTTGCAGGCCGGGGTCGTCTTCGATAATCAACAGTTTCGGTTTGCTCTGGCTCACAACGGGTCCTCGCGCCTTCAGGCGGCTTGTTCAATGGTTTGCTGGCGGTACAGCGGCAGGCTGACCGTGAATGTGGTGCCCTGTTCCGGCGCGCTGCGCACCTGCAGCGTTCCACCGAGCTGGTGGATGTATTCCCGGCTTTCGAAGGCGCCGATGCCCATGCCGGCCGACTTGGTCGAGTCGAAGGGCTTGAACAGGCGCTCGCGGATGAATTCTTCGCTCATGCCGGCGCCGGTGTCGGCCACTTCCACCAGCACGCTGTCGCCGCCGCGCGCCAGGCGCACGCACACCTTGCCGTCGCGCGGCGTGGCTTCGATCGCGTTCTGGATCAGGTGACCCAGCACGCGTTCCAGCCGCTCGCCTTCGGCCAGCACCTTCAGGCCCGGCTCCGCCAGCTGCAGCGTAGGCTTGGGCTCGAACGCCGCCTTCAGCGCGACCGCCTGCGCCAGCAGCTGGCCCACGTCTTGCGGCGCGGCGCGCTCCGGTGAAGCGGTACGGCTGAGCTTTTGCAGCATCAGTTTCATCTTTTGCACCGACAGGGTCACGGTCTCCATCATATCGCGTTGGAACTCAGGATTGTCGGCATGTTTTTCCGCGTTGGCCGTCATCAGCGACAACTGGGCCACCAGGTTCTTCAGGTCGTGCACCACGAAGGTCGACAGGCGGTTGAAGGAATCGAACTGGCGCGCCAGCATCAGGGCATTGTCGGCTTCCTGCTGCGCCAGGTATGAAGCGGCCTGGGTGCCGGCGATTTTCAGCAAGTCCAGCACTTCCCAATTGAGCTTGACTTCGCTGCGCGAGGCCATCAGCACCACGAAGCCCGCCAGCCGCCCCTGCAGCAGCAGCGGCACCACCAGCCAGGCCTTGGGGAAGGCCAGCAGCCAGGCCGGCAGCGGCACTTCCGGATCGTGCAAGTCGTGGGCGGCCACTTCGACCAGCCACTGCTTGCTTTCCATCAATTTGCAGAATGCCGAATCGGCCGGCTCGCCCGCTTGCTGGGCCTGCATGTGCCAGGAAGCCAGCGGTTCAAAGCGTTGCTCGCGGCGTATCCATAAGGCGCCGCCCTGGCTTTCCACCAGTTCGGCCAGGGCCGAGATGGTGCGCTCGCCCAGGTTGGGGCCGGTGGCCGACAGCGTGCGGGTAAACGCCAGCCATTCTTCGCGGTAATCGTAGTTGTAACGGTAAAAATGCTTGCTGATGAAGACTTTGAGCCAGGCACGGAAGGAGCCCGAGAACAGCACCCCGGCCAGCAGGAAGGTGGCGCCAAACAGGAAGGCCAGCTGCATCAGCCCGCCCCAGGAACCGCCGACGAAACGCAGGTAGTAGGCTGCCATGCTCATGGCCAGCAGGTAGACAGCCGAACCGAGCAGCGCCGCGGAGTGGAAGGCGACCCGGCGCGAGACCGCCAGCTGGGCCGGCCAGGAGGCGCGCCGCAGCAGGGAGACCGCCAGCAGCGGCACGATCAGCGCATTGACCAGGCCGCGCGCCGCCCACAGTTCCGGGTCGAGTTCGCGCAGCAGCAGCATGTCGCTGTACAGGTAAAAGTCGTAGGCAAACAGGGCGCCGAGGCCAAGGCAGATGAACTTCATGGCCCAGCGCACCTGCACGCTGCGGTCGCGGTAGAGCTGTTCCACCAGCAGCATGCCCAGCACCGCCATGGCGAGGCGGCCGATGGCCAGCGCATGGAAGGCCAGGCCGGACGGCAGCTGCTGGGCCAGCAGGCTGGCCAGCAGCATGGTGCCATACACCGCGACGCTGGCCTGGAAGGTGCGCGCGCTGCGCTGCCACAAGCCAAGCATGGCCAGCAGCACGGCCGTCCAGGCCGCGTTGCGCAGCCACTCGGCGCCATGCAGCACCCACGACGCCCACGGCACCACGGTGGCGCTGGCCATCACCGCGCCCCACAGCACCGTCAGCAGCGAGGCGGTCGCCAGCACGCGCTGGTGCGGGCGCTGGTCGGGGCGCTGGCGCCAGCCGGTCAGGACCAGCACGCTAAATAACAGAAACGCCAGCGCAGCGCTGGCGTAACTGAAGGCGGTGATACTGGTCGGCATCAGGCCTCCATGTCCTTAGCGGCCTCCCCTGAACATGACCACCTTGATGGTATCGATCAGGACCAGCACATCGAGCAGCAGGCTGTTGTTCTTGACGTAGTACAGGTCGTACTGCAGTTTCTGCAGCGCGTCTTCGACCGTATCGCCATAGCCATAGCGCACCTGGGCCCAGCCGGTAATGCCCGGCTTGATGCTGTGGCGCACATTGTAATAAGGCACGCGCTCCGTCAATTGCTCGACGAAGTAAGGGCGCTCCGGGCGCGGACCGACGAAGGACATTTCGCCCTTCAGCACATTGAGGATTTGCGGCAGCTCGTCAATGCGCAGCTTGCGGATGATATTGCCCACGCGCGTGATGCGCGGGTCGTTCTTGGCAGCCCATTGCGGCGTGCCGTTCTTTTCCGCATTCTTGAACATGCTGCGGAACTTCAGGACGCGGAACACGCGGCCATCCATGCCCACCCGTTCCTGCGAATAGAACACCGGCGCACCATCTTCGATCACGATGGCAATGGCGGTGAGGATCATGACCGGCAGCGACACGACCAGCAGGGACAGGCTGGCCAGCACGTCCACCGCGCGCTTCATGAAAGTACGCATGAAGCTCTGGTCGAAGCCGCCGCCGAACACCAGCCAGGAGGGCTGCACGGATTCAACGCGGATCTGGTAGGTTTCGCGCTCGAAGAAGGTAGCGGCATCGGTGACCTGGATGCCATACAGCTTGCACTCAAGCAGTTCCTTGATCGGGAAGGCGCCGCCGCGGCGGTTCTGTACCGAGACCACGATTTCCGACACACGCTGGGCGTTGGCCAGCGCTACCAGCGAACCGCCCTCCGGCAGGTGCAGCAGCTGGTTTTGCGGCACGCAGGTTTCTTCCGACGGCACTGCGACATAGCCTGCCACGTCATAGCGGCGGTAATTGGTTTCGCGCGTGGCCAGCTCGCCGCATTCCTTGGCCATGGCGCCGCCGCCGAGGAAGATGATGCGGGTGGCAAGGAAATGCGTGCGCGAGGTTTTCATGAACATGGCGCGCGCCAGCAGGATGCCGATGCCGGAAATGACAAACACCAGCACCAGGATGCCGCGCCCGAAATACAGGTCGGGCGCCAGGTAGAACACCAGGGTCAGGATGCAAAAGCCCATGGCGAAAGAAGGCATCAATTGCAGGAAGAAGGGATTGCGCAAGCCTTCCTGGAAATTGATCTGGTACATGCCCAGCGCAGACATGCTGAACACGATGGCGGCGGCAAAGATGCAGGCCGACATGAAGAAGTGGTCGAGCTTCGGTATGGCGAACTGGTCACCGTCGAAAAAACGCAGACCAGCGCCAGCGTAGAACGAGCCAATCAGGATCAACACCTCCAGGAAGAGCAGGCTGAAGACAACCTTGGAAATGTAGTGATTGGAGATTCTTAGCATTTTTATTCCCTCCCGCTTTACTGCTCATGCTGGCCGTGAAAGCGCGCGGAGCCTTGCGGCCATGTCTCGTTAATTATTCTTGCGGGGCCAGGTGGCGAACGTACCAATCCATGGCCTCCTTCAATCCGTCGCCGATACGGTGCGAAGGATCGAAACCCAAAAGCTCGCGCGCCTTGGTGATATCGGCCTGCGAATGGCGCACGTCGCCGGCCCGGAATCCCTGGTATTGCGCCTGGTGCTGGCGCAGGTGCGGGAAACGCTCCTGCAGCAGCTCGCGCATCATCAGGTACAGCTGGTTGAGACTGGTGCGCTCATTGAGCGCCACGTTGTACACCTGGTTGGCGGCGCCTGGCTTGTCGGCCATGGCTGCCAGCAGGTTCGCTTGCACCACGTTGTCGATGAAACAGAAATCGCGGCTGGTTTCGCCATCGCCATTGATGAACAGGGGACGGTTGCGGATCAGGGCCGACACCCACTGCGGTATCACTGCCGCATAGGCGCCTTCCGGGTCCTGGCGCGGGCCGAACACATTGAAATAGCGCAGGCCGATGGTTTCCATGCCGTAGGTGCGGGCGAACACATCGGCGTACAGCTCGTTGGCGTATTTGGTGACGGCATACGGCGACAGCGGCCGGCCGATGGTGTCTTCCACTTTCGGCAGCGCGGGATGGTCGCCGTAGGTGGAACTGGATGCAGCGTAGACGAAGCGCTTCACTTTCGCGTCGCGCGCCGCCACCAGCATGTTGAGGAAACCGGTCACATTGGTGCCGTGGGTCAGCAGCGGATCGTCGATCGAGCGGCTGACCGAACCGAGTGCCGCCTGGTGCAGGACATAGTCTTTGCCGGCGCAGGCTTGCTGGCAGGTTGCCAGCTCGCGGATATCGCCCTCGATGAAGGCAAACGAAGCCCAGGCCGCGGAGCCGACGGCTTCGCGCACCTGGTCCAGGTTGTGCTGGTGGCCCGTGGCGAAGTTGTCCAGGCCCGTGACCTGCTGGCCGAGCTTGAGCAGCGCCTCCACCAGGTTGGAGCCGATGAATCCGGCAGCCCCCGTCACCAGCCAATGGTATCGCTGGCCACGCAAGTGCAGCCGCACGTCGTCAAACTTGCCCACTACAGCCCTCCCAGGCTTCCCTGCTATTCTTGTTTACAGGCGCCAGACGCTGTAACCAGCTTCTTCCAGGCCTGCCATATTGAATGCCGATTTCACGTCGATGAAGACGCCACCCGGATTCAGCTTGGCCGACAGGTCAGCCAGCGACAGCGCCAGCAATTCCTTGTGCGACACCGCTGCCACCACCGCGTCCGCTTGCGGCAGGCTGTCCCAGCTTTCCAGGCGAATTCCGTATTCGTGCACCGATTCCTCCGAATCGGCAACCGGGTCGTGCACATGCACGTCCAGGCCGTACGACTTCAGTTCAAACACCACGTCCGCCACCTTCGAATTGCGCAAGTCCGGGCAGTTTTCCTTGAAGGTCAGGCCCAGCACATTCACTTTCGCGCCCTTGATGTGACAACCCGCCGCAATCATTTGCTTGACCGTTTTCTCGGCCACGAACTTGGCCATGCCGTCATTGATGCGACGCCCCGCCAGGATCACTTGCGGGTGGTAGCCGATCATGTCGGCCTTGTGTGTCAGGTAGTAAGGATCGACGCCGATGCAGTGGCCGCCAACCAGGCCGGGACGGAAAGGCAGGAAATTCCACTTGGTGCCCGCCGCCTGCAGCACTTCCAGCGTATCGATGCCAATCTTGTCGAAGATGATTGCCAGCTCATTCATCAGCGCGATATTCAGGTCGCGCTGGGTATTTTCGATCACCTTGGCCGCTTCCGCAACTTTCACGCTGGAAGCCCGGTATACCCCAGCAGTCACTATCGATTCATATAGTTTAGCAACCTGTTCGAGAGTTGCTGGATTATCTCCCGAAACCACCTTCAAAATCGTGGTCAGGCGGTGCTGTTTGTCGCCTGGGTTGATACGTTCCGGGGAATAGCCGACGTTAAAGTCTTGCGGCCATTTCAAGCCGGAATGCTTTTCCAGCACGGGGATGCAGACTTCTTCGGTGGCGCCGGGATAGACCGTCGATTCGTACACGACGATGGCACCCTTTTTCATGTATTTGCCGACCGTGGTCGAGGCGCCGACCAGCGGACTGAAATCGGGCGAATGGGCGTTGTCGACCGGGGTCGGCACGGCCACCACGATGTAATCGGCTTCGGCCAGCGCGGCCGGATCGTAGGTCACATGCAACTGGGTCGCTTCGCGCAGTTCCGTTTCCGACACTTCGCCGGTCGGATCACAGAATTTGCGGTAATTCTCAATCTTGGACTGCGACAGGTCAAAACCAATAGTCTTGCGTTTCTTGCCGAACTCAACCGCCAGCGGCAGGCCCACATAGCCGAGGCCAACTACAGCAACAACCTTTGTGTCATCCATGTTTAGTTCCCGATCAGAATTACTTATTACGTTTATGCTAACCATATAACAGCTGCCTGCCAACTACAATGCCGGGTTCACAATGAATGCCCAATTTTAAAGGGACGACGGCCGCACGCGCTGGCTTTCGCTCTGCGCGCATTTAACATTTCTTTGTGGAACAGTTGGATCGGCGCCACGGTCAGCGTTGACTTATCTGTCAACTTTATTGCAATTGTGGCATTCATTGTCAATTTTACACCACCACGGGCCGCCTGTCACAGCCTTTGTGTGTATTGCCGCGAAGCAAGGGCTTTTCCGCGACAGCTCAGGCTGCGACCGGGGCGTGCAGGATGGACTGTGGCGCTTTCATCTGGCACCACAATTCGAACTCCACGATATCGAACAGCGGGATCGCCGGCTCGGCCTCGTCCGCCTTCATGCGGTCGAGTTTTTGCAGCAGGGCCGGGATGTTGTAGATTCCTCGCTCGCGTGCCGCCCGGCTGCTTAGCAAGTCGCGCGTGACTTCATACAGCGCACCACACAGCCAGCGCCGCGATGGCACCGGGAAGCCCATCTTGTCGACGCGTGTGCGCACCAGCTCGGGAATGCGGCCGCGCAACGCCTCGCGCTGCACGTATTTGTTCCAGTGGCCGCGCATATGCCAATCGTCCGGCAGCTGGAACAGCAGTTCCACCAGGCGGTAGTCGAGGAAGGGGACCCGCCCTTCGATCGAATGGGCGCTGGCATTGCGGTCTTCCACCCGCAGGAAAAGCGGCAGGGGCGCCACCGTGACCGCATGGCTGAGCGCAGCCGGCAAGCGCTGGTCGCGGCTGGCCACCTGCGGCAGCGCTTGCCGGCACAGCCCTGGCTCCAGCCAGGAACTGGCGCCGGCGGCGGCACGGGCCCGGCGCTGCGCCAGCATGCGATAGGGCGGCAAACCCGATAGCGCGTTGCGCAGGCCCAGCCCCAGTTGCGCGCGGAAGTGCCCGCTGGCGTCGCCGCCGTGCTGACGCACATAGGCGGCGATCTCGCTCCAGGCCTGGCCGGGCCGGCCGGCACGCACCAGGCTATGCCAGTAATGGCGGAAAAATGACGGGTAGCCGGCCGCCGTTTCATCGGCGCCCTGTCCGTTCAGCACCACCTTGACGCCGCGCGCAGCGGTTTGCTTCATGAGCTGGAAACTGACTGCGGCCGCCATCGATTGCACCGGTTCGTCCTGGTGCCACAGCAACTGCGGCAGGTCGTCCCAGATCTGGCGCGCGCTGGCGCGCAGCGGCTCCAGGCGGGCGCCGGACTGGGCCAGCGTAGCATCGATGTAGCGGCGCTCGTCAAAGTCTGCGTCCATGAAACTGAATGACTGCAGCGGGTCGCGCGCGCCTTCCGCGGCACGGATGCGCGCCGCCGCGCACACGATGGCGCTCGAATCGAGGCCGCCAGACAGGTGCACCGCGACTGGCACGTCGCTGCGCATGTGCAGGCGCATGGCGTCTTCGAACAGGGCAGCGTATTCGCCGGCCGGGTCGGCCACGTGGCGCGGCTCGATTTGTGCCACGCTCCAGTAGCTCCACTCGCGGTAGCTGCCATCCATGCCCAGTTCGAAGGCGCAGCCGGCCCCGACCTGGGAGATATCTTCGTAGAACGACGCCGGACTGGAGTCCAGCGCCTGCGCGCCATGCACCAGGAAGTCGGCCGCTACTTGCCAGTTCGTGCCCACGCTGACGCGGCCCGAGTCGCGGATCGCCTTGATCTCCGAAGCGAACATCACTTGCCTGCGGTCCTGGTAACGGTACAGGGGCTTGATGCCGAAGCGGTCGCGGGCACCGAAGACATGGTTGCGGCGCCGGTCGTGGATAAGGAAAGCCCACATGCCATTCAGGCGCGCCAGGCATTGCTGGCCCCATTGCTGGTAGGCATGCAGCAGGACCTCGGTGTCGCTGCGTGAGCGGAACTGGTGGCCCAATCCCTCCAGTTCGCGCCGCAGTTCGAGGTAATTGTAGATTTCGCCGTTGAAGATGATGGTCAGGCCCGCATCGGGCAAGCTCATCGGTTGATGGCCGGCCGGCGTCAGGTCGAGGATGGCCAGGCGGCGGAAGCCAAAGCCAAGCGGCCCGGCCAGGTAGTGGCCCTCGTCATCCGGCCCGCGATGGCGGATCAGGTCGGTCATCCGCTTGAGCAGGCCCATCTCGGCAGGACGGCCGTCGGTGTTCAGGACAGCTACGAGTCCGCACATTGTTCACTCCTTTGCAACGAAGCGCCCGGCAACGGATCAGGCAACTGTGAATACTAGTTGTCATGATATCTTATCCAAAAAGAAATTCAAGTTATTTATTGGCAACAATTATAAAAAAGCTACTGCAATGCAAGTGTCTTGCGCTGCGGGGCAGCGCTGCGTGCCGCTATCTCTTTCAGTTTGAACACCGCGATGGCCTGGGCCACCCATTCTGCTTGCCGCGCCAGGCTGCTGGCCGCTGCCGCGGCTTGCTCGACCAGGGCGGCATTCTGTTGCGTAATGTCGTCAATATGCACCACCGCCTGGTTGACCTGGCCGATTCCGCGGCTTTGTTCCTGGGTGGCATGGTGGATCTCATCCATGACGCGGGTGACCCGGCCGACCGACTCGATCACTTCGCTCATGGTTGCGCCGGCGTTACTGGTCAGCTTGGCGCCAGCATCGACTTTCGCGATCGAGCTGTCGATCAACTGCTTGACCTCCTTGGCGGCAGTGGCCGAACGCTGGGCCAGGCTGCGCACCTCGGTGGCGACCACCGCGAAGCCCTTGCCATGTTCGCCGGCGCGTGCCGCTTCCACTGCCGCATTCAGGGCCAGGATATTGGTCTGGAAGGCAATGCCGTCGATCATGCCAATAATGTCGAGGATCTTGCGCGAAGACTGGCTGATGTCGTCCATCGTCTGCACGACTTGCGAAACGATGGAGCCGCCAGCCGCGGCGACGCTGGACGCCTGGCCGGCCAGTTCGTTGGCGCTGTGCACGCTGGCTGCGCTCTGCTGCACATTGCTGGTCAGCTGTTCCATGCTGGCAGCGGTCTGCTGCAAGCTCGACGCCTGCGATTCGGTGCGGCCCGACAGGTCCAGGTTGCCGCTGGCAATTTCGCTGGTGGCAGTCTGGATTTCATCGAAATTGCTGCGCACATCGCCAATGATGCTGTGCAGGTTGACATTGGTCTGGCGCAGCGCCGCCAGCAACTGGCCCATTTCATTGTCGGCGCCGATATCGAGGGCGCCGGTCAAGTCGCCGCCCGCCATCTTGCGCGCAAAGCCGGTAGCCTGGCGCAGCGGCTGCACGATGGCACGCTGCAGCAGGTACCAGAAATACAGGGTAAAGGCGATGAAGGCGGCATTGGTGAGCGTCATCCACAGCGGAGCCTGGTTCACCAGGCCGGAAATGGCGAGGAAGGCCAGGAAGCCGGTCAGCGCGCCCATGCCGATGCCGATCAGCCTCGCCAGCGAAATATCGCGCAGCCGGCTGGCCCAGTGGCGCCAGCCGGGCCGGCGCAGGCGGCCGCGTTCGAGGCGCAGGCGGCGCGGGTTGCCTTCGCGGATTTCGCGGTAAAGATTGTCGGCCTGCGCTACCTGTTCGCGGCTGGGCTTGGTGCGCACCGACATGTAGCCGACCGGCCGGCCGGCTTCGATCACCGGCGTCACGTTCGCATATACCCAATAGAAGTCGCCATTCTTGCAGCGGTTCTTGACCATGCCGCTCCACGGCATGCCGGCCTTGATGGTCGACCACAGGTCGGCAAACGCTTCCACCGGCATGTCCGGGTGGCGCAGGATATTCTGCGGGGCGCCGATCAGCTCGTCCTCGGTAAAGCCGCTGACTTCGATGAAATAGGGGTTGGCGTAGGTGATCTTGCCCTTCAGGTCCGTGGTCGAAACGATGGTCTTGCCGTCGTCCAGGATGAACTCCTGGTTGGTGACAGGGGTGTTGAGGCGCATGGCGGTGCTCCTTATCGGCTATCTACAGGGAAGTATTTGGCACGAACCGGGAGCTGGGGTCCGCATGGCCTGGGCGGGACGCGAGCGGGCGTCCCTTGCCATATCATGCGGTCAAGTATAGGAAGATGATGCGCCGTGGAAACTCACCAAAAGTTGCAATAGTAAAAATCAATGAGTTGCTGTTGCGAATCTGCAATCAGGCCGCAGTGCGACGGCGCAGCACGCCGCGCACCTCGGACACCATATTGCGATTCAGGAGCAGGCTGGCCACGCCATAGGCCAGCATGCCCCCCAGCACTTCGGCGACCAGGGCCCACGTGCGCGGCTGGGCTGCCAGTGGCGCGCGCAGCAGGGTCACGGCGCAGAACATCAGCGCGGCACACAACAGCGCCGGCCCGGTGCGGCGCGCCACCGCGTCCATCCCGACGCCGATGGCAAGCAGCGTGCTGCGCATATTGAAGAAGAGCACCACCGGATAGGCCAGCAGCCAGGCGTAGGCAACGCCCTCGATGCCCCAGCGGGTGCCGAGGTAGAACGCAGGCGGCATCACGAGGCAGGACAGCAGCACGTTGCGGAAGTTGATGCCCGGCTGGCCGAGCGCGTCAGTGACCGTTGGCAGCACCTGGGTCAGGGTGCGGAAGGGCATCACCAGGCACAAGACCTGCAGCGGCAGGACGGCACCTTCCCAGCCTTTGCCCAGCACCACGCTCACCAGTTCCGGTGCGACGCTGGCCATGCCCCACAGGATGGGGAAGGACAACAGGCTGATGTAGCCGAGGATCTGCAGCACGCCGGCGCGGATGGCCGGCAGGTCATGCTGGGTGCGCGACAGGATGGGGAACAGCACCTGGTTCAGGATGCCAGCCATGCGCTGCACCGGCAGCGATGCCAGGTGCATCGAAACCGAATACCAGCCAAGCGCCTGGTCGCCCAGGACGCGGCCGACGATTGCCACGTCGGCCTGCATGAAGCTGTACCACAAGAGACGGGTGGCCGTCAGGCTGCCGCCAAAGCCGAGCAGCTTGCCCATGCCGGCCAGCGACCAGTCCGGCCGCGGCTGGCCCGGGGCGCACCAGTTCAGCGCCGCCATACGCCACGCCTGCGTCGCCAGCATGCCGGCCACCAGCGCCCACACGCCGGCGCCAAACAGCGCCATGAACAGGGTTGCCTGCGAACCGACCAGCGCGGCAGTCAGTTCCACCAGCGAGCGCTGCTTGTACTCCAGGCGGCGCTGCAGGCGCACGTCGGGAACGATGGCCAGCGGCAGCAGCAGGAATTGCACCGACAACACATGCAGCAGCGGCTGCAGCCGCACTTCTCCGTAGAACGCGGCCACCAGCGGCGCCAGTGCGTTGGTCAGCAGGAACAGGCCCAGGTTGACCAGCCAGACCACGCCCATGGCTTGCCGCAGATCCTGTTCGCTGACGTCCTTGCGCTGGATCAGGGCCGGGCCCAGGCCTACTTCGGCGAACATGCCTAGCAAGCCCAGCACGACAGTACACATGGCCAGCAAGCCGTAATCGGACGGCGCCAGCAGGCGCATGACGAAGATCGTCACGCCCCAGGTAATGACCTGCGAGCCCAGCTTGGCCCCAGCCACCCACTTCATGCCACGCGCCAGCTCAGTTTGGAATTTCATCGGTAGTCGGGAATCATCGCGTTGCCGGAAGGGATTGCAATCAGGATAAGGTAGCGGGCCTGGTGCCGCAAGCGAAGTCGTCCAGTGCGGGATTGCAAAAACGTTCATTATATTATCTTAATGATATGATCGCAGCAATCGTGAAATTGACAGTCGCAAGCCCGGCTGGCATGATCTTGATGGTCAATTGACAACATTTAACGGGAATAAAATGCTCCAGCTCCTGCGCTCGATCAAGAACAAATTCACGCCCGAGGCACCGCTGCCGCTGGGCGCCGTGGCCGAGCGCGAGGCCGACCAGCGCGGCTTGCCGGCCCAGGATCCCGGCATTGACGCCGTGCTTGCCGCGTGCACCGACTGGCTGGGCGCAGCCCAGGACCATTCCGTTTCCGCCGACGGCGGCGTGGCGCGCGACTTCAGCCTGGTCAAGGGCTGGGCGACGTCCTACCCGGAGACCACCGGTTATATCGTGCCGACGGTCATCGAGATGGCGCGCCGCCAGGGCAGCGCCGAACTGCACCAGCGGGCGCGCCGCATGCTGGACTGGTTCGTCGCGATCCAGTTCCCGGAAGGCGGCTTCCAGGGCGGACGCATCGATTCCAGCCCGCGCGTGCCAGTCACCTTCAATACCGGCCAGATCCTGCTCGGGCTGGCGGCAGGCGCCAAGGAATACGGCGACGCCAAGTACCTCGACGCCATGCACCGTGCCGCCGCCTGGCTGCGCGATTCGCTCGATGAAGATGGCTGCTGGCGCAAGCACGCCACCCCGTTCGCCAAGCCGGGCGAAAAGGCTTACGAAACCCATGTGTCCTGGGGCTTGTTCGAAGCCGAGCGCGTGGCGCCCGGCCACGGCTACGGTGACGCCGGCCTGCGCCAGGTGGCATGGGCGCTGACCAAGCAGCAGCCGAACGGCTGGTTTGCCTCGAACTGCCTGAACGATCCGATCCATCCCCTGAGCCACACCATCGGCTACGTGCTGCGCGGGGTGCTGGAAGGCTACCTGCTGTCGCAACGCCCGGAACTGCTGGAAGCTGCCGTACGCACCGGCAGCGCCTTGCTCGACGTCGTTGGCCCGGACGGCTTCCTGCCGGGCCGCATGGACAGCCAGTGGCGCCCTGCCGCCACCTGGGCCTGCCTGACCGGCTCGGTGCAGAACGCCCATTGCCTGTTCCTGCTGTACCGGCTCACCGGCGAAGAGCGCTACTTCGACGCCGGCCGCCGCCTGAACCAATACGTGCGCCGCACCATCAAGGTTGACGGTCCCAAGGAAACGCGCGGTGCCGTCAAGGGCGCCTTCCCGGTCGACGGTGCCTACGGCGAATATGAATTCCTAAACTGGGCCGCCAAGTTCTGCATCGACGCCAACCTGCTGGAACAGGACTTGCTGAAAGCACGCAATGCTTAAGCAGGCCAAGCGCCTGGTCAAGGCTGTCCTGGAACAGCTGCGCCGGCGCAGCAGCGCCAGGGAAGTCAAACAGACCCAGCGCCACGTCAGCCGCGCGGAGCTGGTGGCAGGCCTGGCCCGGCTCGGCATTGTCAAAGGCGATGCCGTGTTCATCCACTCCTCCCTGAAAAGCCTGGGTTATGTGGAGGGCGGCGCCGAAACCGTGGTGCAGGCGCTGCAGGAAGCTGTCGGCCCGCAGGGCACGCTGGTGCTGCCCACCTATTACATGCCGGGCGGCTCCATCCGCGGCACCTGCGAGATGAAGGACTATGTGTTCGACGTGCGCAAGCACGGCACCAATATGGGCCGCCTGCCGGAAGCGTTCCTGGCCAGTGCCGGCATCTCGCGCAGCGTGCACCCGACGCACTCGGTATCTGCCTGGGGCCGCCACGCCGCCTACCTGACCGAAGCCCATCACCGCGCACCGTCGGTATTCGGCGAAGGATCGCCGTGGCAGCGTTTTGTCGGCCTGGAAAATGCCAAGGTGCTGGGCCTGGGCATTTCGATGGGCCCGGTGACCTTCTACCACGTGCTGGAAGACGCCATGGGCGACGCTTTCCCAGTCCCGGTCTGGGGCGAGGAAACCTTCCGCCTGCCTTGCATCGACCAGGCCGGCCAGCGCAGCGAAGTGCCGCTGCGGCCCTTCGACCCCGAACTGGCGCAACGCCGCATCGACCATCGCTCGCGCGAAGACTTGCGCGACTACTTCATGGCGGAATTCAAGCACGCCGGCCTGCTGCATGCCGGCCAGGTTGGCGAGGCGCCATCGTGGTGGATTCCCGCGCAAGGATTCTTCGACCACCTGCAGCGCCTGGCCGGGGAGAACCTGACCATCTACTCCACGCCGGAGCAACTGGCGGCGCGGCCGCTTACCTAGGCAGCCGGCGCGGCCATCGCCGCGCCCGCCCGGCGCGCGCTCCAGCGCGCACCAAGCCTGATCATCGGCAGTTCCACCAAGTGGTAGCCCAGGCCGGTCAGCACTACCAGAGAGGACAGGAAAAGGCTCCATTGCCAGAACGGATGGAGTGTATCAAGCGTGCGAAATGCCAGGCCCATCATCGGCGGATGGAACAGGTAGATGCCATAGCTGTACTTGGCGATGAATTTGCTGGCCCGATGCAGCCGCGGCGCCGACAGCTCGCGCAGCCAGGGCAGCGCCAGTCCGAGCGCCAGGCACACGAGCCACCGTCCGTAGTTATTGGCACGCGGCTCGGCATACATGACAAACGCTGTGCCGGCCAGCGCCAGCAGCGGCGGCCACAGCCAGCCCGGCAAGCATTCCCGCCCTTGCAGGCGCCAGGCCAGCACGCCGGCCAGGAAACAGGGCGCGAACTCGAACAGGCTGAGCCGTGCGGTCAGCAGCGGTTGCAACAAGGCCACCGGGATCGAGGCCAGCCACAGCGCCAGCAGCCAGCGCGCCGGACGCTGGCGGAACAGCAGGAACAACAGCGGCAGCGCCACATACATCTGCACTTCCAGGCATAGCGACCACATCACGGGCGACATATAGCGCACATACACCAGGTTCTGGACCAGCAGCAGGTTGGCTGCCAGTTCAAATGGCGTCCACGGAACGTCCATGAGCAGGTATATCCCCAGCAGCAAGACCGTCGCCAGCGGATAGATACGGCAAGCGCGCTGGAGGTAGAAGGCGCGCAACAGGGTTCCGCCTTGCAATTGCTGGCGCTCCAGCGATTGCATTAGCACCAGGCTGGTGTGCACGAAGAACAGCATGACTCCCAACTGGCCCAGCGCAAACGAAACGGGATTGGTGCGGATGGTGTATCCGGCCGCGCGCGCCACCAGCACCAGCAGCACGGCCACCGCCCGCAGGAAGTCGAGGTTCGGCTTGAACATGGCGGCTCCGATCGCATGGTGCAGGACTTCCAGTCTGCACCACGCGCGTGGCCAAGGCCTTGCGCTGCATCAGGCGCCGGTCAACTGGCGAGCGCCAAGCTCCTTGCGTTCGCGCCAGGCCGCGCCCAGCTTGATCATCGGATGTTCGATCAAGTGGTAGCCCAGGTAAGGCAGCACCACCATCATGGCCCAGAACAAGCTCCACTGCAGCACCGGGTGCCAGCCGGCCAGCGTGTCGAAACACAAGGCCAGCATCGGATAGTGGAACAGGTAGATCCCGTAGCTATATTTGGCGATGGTCTTGCTGGCGGAGTTCAGGACAGGCGCACTCAGCTGGCGCACCCACGGGATGGCCAAGCCCAGCGCCAGGCAAACCGCCCAGCGCGAGTAATAGTTGCCGCGGGTTTCGGCAAACAGGATGTAGGCCAGGCTGGCGATAGCGAGGATAAGTGGCCACAGCCATGCGGGCAGGCGCTCCCGGTCCTGCAAGCGCCACGCGATCACGCCCCCAAGGAAGCAAGGCACATAGGAGAACACGTTCAGGCGCGGCGATACGATGGGCGGCAGCAGCCCTACCGGCAAGGAAACCAGCCAGAAAACCAGCAACCACTTCACAGGCCGGTGGCGGAAGAACACGAACAGGAAAGGCAGCATGAAATACATCTGCACTTCCAGCGGCAGCGACCACAAAGGATCACTCATCAGCCGCGTATACGTGAGGTTCTGCACGAGCGCCAGGTTGGTGAACAATTCGTAGTGCGTCCAGTTCTGGTCCATCAGGAAATAGACGCCCAGCACCAGGACCATGGACAAGGGATAGATGCGGCAGATGCGCTGGATATAGAAACGCTTGAACAAGGCAGCGCCGCTGGCCTGCTGGCGTTCGAGCGATTGCATCAGCACCAGGCTGGTGTGCACGAAGAAGATCATCACGCCCAGCTGCCCCATCGCATACGAGGCCGCAGTGGCATGGCCATATGCAGTGCGGAAGACATGCGAAAACAGCACGAACAGCACCGCCACCGCGCGCAGCAGGTCAAGGTTCGGTTTATTCGTCATGTCGCTGCACCCCGGTGGTCGAGTTCGTATTCTTGCATGAAATTCAAAGGCCGGGCCAACTTACGGCAAGCGCAGGCGCCACGGCCGAGCCAGGCGAAATGGATTCAGCTCCACCACCAGGGCGCAACGGGTCCAGCCGGCGGCGGCAAAGGCGCGCAAGGATGGGTGGTTGTTATGCCACACCCGTGCAAACAGGCAGTCAAAACCCTGGGCAACCATATCGGCGCCTGAGGCGGCAATCAGCGCCGGAGCGACCTTGCGGCCGCGCATGGCAGGTGAAGTAATAATTTGCACCAGCTTGGCCTGGCCGTCCCGCAGCGGCCAGAAACCGCGCGGGCGGTAACGTTCCCCATACCAGTAGAAGCACAGGCCGACAATTTGGCCGGCATCGCGGCAGGCGTAAGCGCGGGCACCCTCGCCTGCGTAAAACGCTTGCTCGCGCATCACCGGATCGGGGCAGGCCTCGATCTCGGCCCGCTGCACCGGCCCGATGGCAAAGGCCGCTGCCTGCGGCGGAACGGGCGCCGGCCCGGCACTGGCACTGCGTTGCAGCACCCGGTAGATGGAATAGTCGCCCAGCACGGCACGGGCCAGGCGCTTGAGCAGCTCTTTCATATCGCGGCAACCCGGCCAAAACGCAACATGCGTTTCAGGCGCGCTTTCAGGCCGAAGCGTTCGACCGTGCGACCCAACCACCCCGACAGCAGGTTCATCGCGAAATGCGCGCGCAGCAGCAGGCTGTTGGCCAGGCTGCGGCGCACCAGGTAGATATTTGCGCACAGCCGCTGCTCGGTAGCGAACAGGCGCTTGTGCTCGGTCTCACCCTCGGTGAAGTCGAAGTAATGAAACTTGCCTTCGTTAAATAGATCCTCCAGCGCCACCCATTGCAGCACGGTGCCGACCGACAGTTTCATGTACTCGGGGTCGTAACCCTGGTAGGAGTAGCTCAATACACCGTCGCTGGCCGGGCAGAACAGGTAAGAGACTGCACGCTCGCCATCGAACAACAGGTAGGCACGCGCCTGGTCATCGGCAGCCCAGCCGCGCGCCTGCTGGCGGAACGACTCAGTGGCGGGCAGGCCGGCGTCAAGCAAGCGGTCCTGATAAGTGCGGCGCGACAGCGGCAAGGCCAGTTGCAGGAAGGCGTCGATCTCATCCGGCGTGCGGTAGCTTTTCCAGCGCAGCTCGCCACCCGTCTGTTCGGCAAACTTGCGCACCTTGCGCACAATAGTCGCGCGCGTCTTGGATGAGAACTTGGCCTGGTAGGCAGCAAAGCCCATGTCAAGGTCGATGAAGCAGTGGCGGTAATGCTGCGGCACGTAGCACAGGTATTCTCCGGCTTTGCGGAACGACGGCGCTTGCTCGTCGAGCGGAACGCCGCGCTCGAGAAAGCCCTGGCTGCCGGGCAACAACTCCTGCACTGGTGCGTGCAGCGATTGCGCGTGCCGCACCGGAGCGCCGAGTTTTTCCGGACGCACTTGCAAGGGCAAAGCGTAGCTCGCCAGCGTCAGGTCGCTAAGCTGGAAGCGGAATGGAACCTGGCGCAATTCCCAGCGACTCATCCATACCTCCGGCGGTAAGCCTGTTCCAGCATGCGCATGCCGGTGCGGTGAAAGGGCGAAGTCAGCGGGCCGTGCTGGATGCCGGCCACATCTTGCGGGCGGCCGGCAAAGCCACCGGTACGGAAACTGTCGCTGTTCTGCTCCAAGAATTGGCACAGGCGACGGAAACGCTGCACCACCACCGGGTCGCTGCGGGTCTTGGCGGTATTGAGCAATTCGAAGCCGTGCGAAAGCAGGACGAAGGCCTGCCTCCCCTGTTCCAGGGCTTGCCACAGCAGGCCCTCCAGCTCCGCCGACGAGCAGGAGGTCAGTTGCGCATGACGCAAGCCGCGGCCGTCGCTGTACACCGTCATCGGATATTCGGCCACCCCGTCGAAGCTGGCCGGGTCGGTCATCAAGGTGCCAGGCATGACCCCGCTGTCCGGCCCCATCAGGGTGGCGTTGTAGCTGCTGTCAAACGGCAGGCCATTGGCCGCCAGCGCCTGCAGGCTGTCGCGGTTGAAGCCGAAACTGCCGGCGCGGAAAGCGTTCACCTTGGTAGCGCCCGCCTGCTCCAGCATGGCTTTACCCTTGCGGATCAGGATCGTCTGTTCGTCAAGGGAGAAATAGCGCAGGTGCTGGCGTTTGCCAGCCGCTGATTGCAGCAGCGGCTCGCGCGCCTCGTCCACCCATTCGGTATGCAGGTGCAGTTGCACCTCATGCCCGGCCGCTTGGATCATGCCGACGATTTCCTCCAGCGGCTGCTGGCCGAAGCGGGCTGCGAACAAGGGTTCGACAAAGAACACGCCCTTCAGCCCATGGTCGGACAGCACTTTGAGCTGGTAAGGCAAGCCATAGTCGCCGTCTGCCGTGGGCCCATGGATGTAGCGCCGGAAGGCATCCGGAAAGCGGGCATCGATGTCTTGCCAGCCATCGCACCAGATCTCCACATCGACAGTAATCAAGACATCCAGCATGCGCGCGCCAGCTTCCAGTTAACAAAATTTACATAATATTAACGAGTGACTAAGGGCGGCGCAACCCGGGCTTGTATCGAACGTCATTTTCCTGCTGTAGATGCGCCATCGGGGATGCCGTTGCCAAGGGGGCAGCTGAAATTGATAGAGTGAAGGCCAACGCCCAGGACTGAATGCAGCTGTTCGCGTTCAGCATCGTCTATTCCGTTGGCCGCAGCCGCAATGAATTCAAAATCTGATCCCATAGCGCGAGCATTTGCTTGTCGGTCATGCTGACTGGCTTAGGCTCGAGACCACCATCGAAATTTCCCGACTGTAGGTCAATGCGGATCTGTGGATGGTGTGCATCCCCCTGCAATCCTGGCGCCTCCCATGTAAAAAGGTGAGCCTTCTGGCCATGATCGCCGGGAGCTTTCATCAGCCATTCCTGGCCGGGATGATCGCCAATCGTACGATTGCCCTCTTTGATATTGCGAAGCCCTCCCAGGGTCGCCCCCAGAATTCCAAGAGCGCTAAGCGTGCCGGGCTTGCGGGACAGCAGTGATTCTGGCGGCGCACCTGCATTGAGATTGGTAGCCACGTCAACCACGATGCCCGGATGTTCTTTCAGGCGAAACCGAATATTGAGGCTTTCGTTGTCACTCCTGCCTTCATCAGCGAATATCGCATGCTCAATGCAAAAGCCTGGCGCCGCCGGAAGGCTGGTGCCCCTTGCCTGGAGCCTGGAAATAGTGGTTTCCATTCGCGCGACTGCCTTCTCCACCCTGCCGGGACTGGCGCCTTTATGGAGCAAATAGCGCTGGCCGTTGATCCAGCGATAGCCTGAAATATCGACCGCTACCTGCTGGTTCGCGCTGTCCAGTAACCGAAAACTCGGGAATCTTCAGCCGGTGCGGCGCTCTTCAGGAGAAGTGAAGCCCCGGAGTTGTGCCTGGTATCTTTCAGGCGTTTTTCCAGGGCCTCGACCTCCTGCCGGAACTGGTCAAGCTCCATGGCACGGCGCTCGATCGTCGCAAAGGCGTAGTCATAACTTCCGCCGACATACTCGGCGTCTGCCGGCAGGTCGACCAGGAAACGGCCAATGCAGTGCATGGCTGTTCCTTCACTTGCGGACGCATCTCCCAAGCCGAGCATTGCTACGCATAGAACCATAGCCCTCCAGGTATGAACACTACCGAGTTTCATTTCCGTTTTCGGTTGGGCGTAGCCGCAATGAGTTCAAGATCTGCTCCCACAGCGAGAGCATTTGCTTGTCGGTCATGCTGATCGGACCGGGCTCGAGACCACACCATCGAAATTGCCTGACTGGAGGTCAAAGCGGATTTGCGGATGCAACGCGTCCCGATGCAAGCCAGGGGCCTCCCAAGTAAAGAGATGGGCCTTTTGGCCGTGATCGTTCGGCGCTTTCATTAGCCATTCCTGGCCGGGATGGTCGCCAATCTTGCGGTCGCCATCCCTGATATTCCTTATGCCGCCGATCGTCGCCCCCAGAATCCCGAGGCCACTGAACAGGCTTGGTTTTCGCGACAACAGGGACTCAGGAGGCCTGCCGGTGTTGCGATTGGTCGAAACATCGAGCACGATGTCCGGGTGGTTTTTCAGGCGAAAGCGCACGTCAAGGCTTTCGTTATTACTAATCCCCTCATCGGCGATCAAGGCGTTCTCTATACAACAGCCCTTGGTTGTCGGCGCACTGGTTTCCATAGGGCGAAGATTTGCCAGGATGGTCCCCATATGCTTCGCAGCTCTTTCCAGTTTGTCGGTATCTGCACCAGACTTTGCCAGGTAACGATGCCCATTGATCCAGCGATAGCCTGCAAGGTCGATATACACATCCTGGTAGTCAGCATCCCAATAGCCGTAAACGCGCGTATTTTCATCCGGCGCCTCTCGTTTCAGAAGAAGTGAAGTTCCGGATTTGTGCTTCGTTTCCTGCAAGCGCTTCTCGAAACGCTCGACCTCTTGTTGGAACATATTGTGTTCCATCGACTGCCGTTCAATCTTCGCGAAGCCGTACTCGTAGAAACCACCGACATACTGCGCCTCCGCAGGCAGGTCGATCAGGAATCGGCCTACGCAATGCGTTCTTGTTTCCGCCATGGCTTGATCGCTTGCATGAACATTCTTCAGCCCGAACATTGCTGCACCCAGAGTCAATGCTCGCAGCGCAGAAGTGGCAATTTGCTTTCGCATTCTATTAATTTCCTCCGGTGTTTACTGCTGGTGCTCCCGCGCTATTGCTGCCCACGTTAGGAATTACCAAACGCCTCATTCGCTTCCGTTTCGCTTAATTTGATCTGTCGGCCGCAGTCGCAGCGAGCCCAGAATCTTGTCCCACAACTCAAGCATTTGCTTTTCGGACAGGCTGATCGGCTTAGGTTCATTTCCTCCATCGAAATTTCCCGACTGTAGGTCGATGCGAATTTGTGGATGAAGCTCATCCCCCTGCAACCCAGGCGCTTCCCAAGTAAACAGGTGAGCCTTTTGACCTTGGTCGTTGGGAGCCTTCATCAACCATTCCTGGCCGGGGTGTTCGCCAATCGTGCGAGTACCCTCTTTAATGTTGCGAATTCCTCCCAGCGTCGCCCCTAGAATTCCCAACGCGCTGAACATGCCTGGCTTGCGGGACAACAGCGGAGCAGGCGGTGCTCCTGCATTGAGATTGATCGCCAGGTCGACTACGATGTCTGAATGGTTTTTCAAGCGATATCGAATATTCAGGCTTTCGTTGTCACTCAAGCCTCCATCAGCAAATATCGCTTGCTCAACGCAAAAACCCGGCATCGTCGGTGGACTGGCCCCTCTTTCCTGAAGCTTGGAAATTGTGATCTCCATCAGCGCCACCGCCATTTCCATCTTGTCAGGATCAGCGCTTTTGCGGAGCAAATACCGTTGGCCGTTAAGCCAGCGAAAGCCCGAGATATCCACTTCCACTTGCTGGTTCTTTCCGTCCCAGTAACCGAAAACCCGAGAACTTTCCGAAGGCGTAGTACCCTTCAGAAGAAGAGTAGATCCTGACTTATGCCTGGTCTCTTTGAGACGTTTTTCAAACGACTCGACTTCTTTTCGGAACTGATCGAGCTCCATGGGTTGCCTCTCGATCGTCGAAAAGGCATAGTCATAACTGCCACCGACATACTCGGCTTCCGCGGGAAGATCGATCAAAAAACGGCCGACGCAGTGCGTGACCGATCTTTCAAAGTCGGTGCGGCTCATCGTCTGCTCACTTGCGGAGGTGCCTCCCGAACCGAACATTGCGGCGCACAGAGCCATTGTTTGCCAAGTGCAGGCACTACGGTATTTCCGCATGCGATAGCTTGCCTCCCTCTTCATATGCATTTTCTGTGGGTCGTAGCCGCAACGAGTTCAAGATCTGGTCCCACAGTCCCAGCATTTGCTTGTCGGTCATGCTTATCGGCCCAGGGGCGAGCCCCCCATCAAAATTGCCCGACTGGAGATCAAAACGGATTTGCGGATGTAATGCGTCTCGATACAAGCCCGGGGACTCCCATGTGAAGAGATGGGCCTTTTGTCCGTGATCGTTCGGCGCTTTCATTAGCCATTCCTGTCCGGGGTGATCCCCAATCTTGCGGTCGCCTTCCTTGATATTCCGTATTCCACCCAGCGCCGCACCTAAAATCCCAAGTCCACTGAACACACTCGGCTTTCGGGACAACAGCGACTCCGGTGGCTCCCCGGTGTTCCTCCTGGTCGCAACATCGAGCACGATGTCGGGGTGATCTTTCAGACGGAAGCGCATGTTAAGGGCCTCGTTCTTGCTCGTTCCATCGTCGATAATCAAAGCGCGCTCGATGCAGAAACCCTTTGATGTCGGAACATTTGACTGCATTTCCTGAAGGCTGGCCAGTATGATCCCCTGGCGCATCATTGAACCTTCAAGTCTGTCAGGATCGGCGCTGTTTTGGACAAGATAACGCATGCCGTTAATCCATCGATAGCCCCAATTCTTTACGACAACGCGCGCGTCACGGTCTAACCAGAAACCAAAGATCCGGGTGTTTTCATCTGGCACTGCTTTTTTCAGGAGAAGCGGCGTGCCCGAAATGTGCAACGTTTCGCGTAACCGCTTTTCGAGAGCATCGGCTTCCTGCAGGAAGGTAGCGCGAGCCATTGATTCCCGCTCGATAGTTGTGAAGCCATATTCGTAGTGGCCTCCCACATACTCCGCCTCCTCAGGCAGGTCGATCAGGAATCGGCCAACACAGTGCGTGACTACTCTTCCAAGTCCGGTTTCATTCATCGCGGACTCGCTTGCGCTCGTGCCACCTGCGCCGAGCATTAATGCACATAGCGCTAATGCTCGATACGTGCAAGTCCTGCTGTACTTTTTCATTTTTCAGATTTGGTTGGACGGAGTCGCAATGATGTGAGGATGCTTTCCCATAATTCGAGCATCTGCGGTTTAGTCAAGCTGGCCCGTGACGGATCACGACCGCCATCGTCGTTAGCAGACTTTAAATCGATGCGAACCTGTGGATTAAGGGCGTCGCGGCGCAAGCCCGGTGTCTCCCATGTGAACAGGTTGGCTTCATGTCCGCTGTCGTTTGGCGCCTGAACCAACCATTCCTGTCCGGGCATTCCGCCAATTTTACGGTCGCCTTCTCTAATGGTGGAGATGCGTCCGAGGGTCGCCCCCATAACACCGAGTGCACTGAATACACTTGGTTTTCGCGATAAAAGTGGCTCAGGCGGTGTTCCTGGATTACGCTTCATCAAGATATCGATCACGATGTCCGGTTTACTTTTAAGCCTGAATCGTGACGAAATACTTTCGTTCTTACTGCTACCTTCGTCTGTAACGATTGCATGAGCTATACAGAATCCGGGAACTGTCGGCACTTCACTTCCCCGCGCATTCAAGTGAGACAAAATGCTATCAACATGAGTCGTCGCAATGTCAGTCTTATCAGGATCCGCAGTAGCTTGAACTAGAAACCGCATCCCATCGATCCAGCGAAAGCCAGATGTCTTAGTTAGAACATCCGCATTAAAGTCCGGCCAATAAGTGAGTACTCGACTCTGTTCACTGGCGCTTGCTTTCTTCAACAGCAAAGTGGTGCCCGACTTATGTTTGGTGTTTCGCAAAGTAGTCTCGAGGCTTTCCACTTCCTTTAGGAACTGCTCGTAGCTCATACGCTGCATCTGAACAGTAGAGAACCCATACTCATAACTTCCACCGACATATTCAGCATCGCTAGGCAGATCAAGGACAAAGCGCCCAAGGCAATGCGTGACTGCTTCTTCAATCCCCCCTTCACTCTTGATTTGCTCGCTCGCGAAGGCGTTGCCCGCGCAGAGCATTGCTGCGCACAAGACAAATGCTGGCGACGCATGTTTACTGCGATACTTTTTCATTGTTCAAGTTTCGGTCGAGTTCTCGCCCAGTGTTTGTGCGAACGCAGTGACATTCTTACGACGCGCTAAAGCTGGTCAGTGTCGATTGCAGCGAGGCGCCGCAACTTGTCTTGTGACCGTCATAAGCAACCGGAATTCCGTCAATGACATGCTCGGAACTCCCTTCGACGATTACGCAAACGCTATGGCCTGGCAAAGGGCAAATGCACTGGTCACCGACGCGTGCGACCGGGATTCCGTCGACCGTGAACCAAGTCGCACTCACGCTGACAACCTTTCCGCCATGTGAGGTGGGATCGTTAAGGCGGATGACATTAGGCATATTCAGGCATCGCTTGATGGTTGAATGGTGTCATCACCCACAGAGGATGCTGGCGTACTGGCTGCAATTGGATCGTCATATTGCACCAGTCGCCAAACGGTGCTGGTGCTATGCTGATCGCTGCTTCCCCTAAGGCGCTCTACAAATGACAAGTCGCGCTTGATGATGGCAGGCGGCATGACATCGCCGGCCTTGAATAGCCGCGTGCTGCCGTGCACGTCGTTCTCGGGACAATGCCAGTAGCCATTCTGCGGGCAGATTGCTCCGGTACGTACAAGTTCGCCCAATGGAAGCACATTTCCATTGCTCGTTTGTGGCGATGGCTTTCCGCCTGCACCACTTCCATCATCGGTGGGTCTGAGCCGCAACGAGTTTAGGATTTTGTCCCACAATTCGAGCATTTGTTTATCAGTCATACTGATGGGCTTTGGATCAAGACCACCGTCGAAATTGCCTGATTGGAGATCAAAGCGGATTTGCGGGTGCAAGGCATCCCGATACAATCCTGGCGCTTCCCACGTAAAGAGATGTGCCTTTTGCCCGTGATCGTTCGGAGCCTTTAGCAGCCATTCCTGGCCAGGATACTCTCCAATCTTACGGTCACCTTCTTTGATATTACTAATCCCGCCTATCGTCGCGCCAAGCAACCCCAATCCGCTAAACACGCTCGGTTTGCGCGACAGCAGCGATTCGGGTGGCTTCCCTGTGTTCCGGTTAGTCGCAATATCAAGTACGATGTCCGGGTTATTTCGTAAGCGAAAGCGCACGTTAAGGTTTTCGTTCTTACTCGTACCATCATCGGCAATCAAGGCTTGCTCAATGCAAAAACCTTTAGTAGTTGGCGCATCAGTCTTCATTGCCTGTAGATTTGCCAATATAGCTCCGAAGTCCGCCAGCGCTCCTTCGACCTTATCCGAATCAGCTATCGCTCGAACAAGGTATCTCTGGCCATTGAGCCAACGATACCCAGAAATATCTACAACTGCATCCTGACTTTTAGTTTCCCAATAGCCAAGGAGTCTTGTATTTTCGTTTGGCGCAACCTGCTTCACGAGAAGCGTAGTTCCGGATTTATGCTTTGTATCCCGTAGCCGCTTTTCGAAAGAATCAACTTCTTGCAGGAAGGCACTGTGGTCCATCGATTGACGTTCAAACTTTGCGAATCCATACTCATAGTGCCCTCCAACATATTCCGCATCTGCCGGTAGGTCGATTAGAAACCGGCCAACACAGTGTGTAGCCCATGTATTTTTTTCGGTAGAATTCATTGCTTGGTCCTTCGATCCAATATCTGGTGCGGCATTTGCAATGCTAAAAAGTGCAAGAGCAAACAGGGCCGGTATTACTAAGACAGTTCGAAAGTGGTGTGTGAATCTATGATGCATCGGCTACCTCCTTCAAGATTCCAGATTCAAGCGTCAATTTGACGATCGAATAGAGGGTTAAACCGGCAGTAAAGTCGTTAGAGTAACTGCCTTGATGATCATAGCTGGTATGCCCTTTTTTCTTACCTTCATGGCGAAATATTTGCTTGACGAAGGGTTTCGGTGCTTGCCCTGATAATTCGGGAACCGTACCGTCCCCAGGCAAATCTTGCCCAGAGATTTCAAGTTTGCATACATCCTCGCCGAACTTTACTTTGACCGCGCCGTTCAAGTCATCATCGATAAGCTCGCCAGAAACAAAATTGCTATACCGTGTACTGGCAACCCAGCGAACTTCGCCCCAAGCTGCTTGCGCAGGATCTGCAGCGTAGTAAGCGTGACAATTACTGTGGTATTGGCCTTTGATATCGGTATGAAAATCTCGCGCGACAGTTAAGGCCTTGATGTATTCAGCGAAATCCGGATCCCCAACTCTTGTGTTCTCGCTAGAAGATGAAGCCTGTGAACCCTTTTCATTCTCACTTCTTGATGGATTGATCAACTCTGTCTTTACCAATCGCCACCAATCGGCCTTGTTCAAATAGACCGTATCGTAAGGGTCTCCTTCGCCGAGGAACGAGGTGACTTCATCGTCTCCGGACTTGCCCTTGCTGTAATGCGCTCGTAACCAATGCTGCGCCCCGCTTTGCAGCTTGGCTTGATATTCACCGGTCGGCAACAATTCCATTGGGCCCGGCGCCTGAGTCAACACCGCTGTAGCTTCCGCCGCATTACGTCCCAGAAGCACTTGCTCGACACCTTCGAATCCGGCTCGCATACGTTTATAGGTTGCCGGCGCGCCGATTGCTGGCATCACGCCATGCACTACACCTAAGACCTTGTCGCTCTTCCCCTGCAGTTGCGTGCATGCCCGCGCCACCAAACCGCCCATCGAGTGGGTGACTAAAATGACCTTTTCGCAGTCCTTGTTCAAGGTGTTCTTGTAGAAATCAGTGATGGCGTCGATCTTGTCCACCAGGCGTTGGACCGAGACATTGTTCGATTGCAGCCAGTTGTAACCGACTGCGTGCACCGGATACGCGGCATTGGCAAATCGCTTCAGATCATCGGGCGTGATTTCCTCGAACGGCTTTTCAGCGCCAAACTGGTGAAGCTTTTGCTGCTCCAGCACCAACTGCACCCAGGCATCGTCAGGTGTGCCATCGGTCTTCAATATGTCGTGCAGGCGCTCCTGTAAGGTGTTCAGGATTCGCCCATAGCTATCTCGGTGAAGTTCGCCCCAACCGAACAGGCGTGCCAGCTTTTCAGGATCAAGGTCCGGAGCGCCCTTCAATTGCCTCTCAACGTTGCGGGTCAGGCTCACGGAACCCTCGCCGTCAACCTCGACACGATCCGGGTGCAGGACTTTTTTCCTGGCCGCGGCATCTTTACCCAAGTACTTGATGACCTGGATCAATCCAGCCAACTTTCCATTGGGAGGGCGCCAAGCGTGGTCCTTGCTATCTTTCACACGAAGATTCGTCCCCATAATTCCTGGGATGAAGATGATGGGGATTATGCGCTTTGGGTAAAGCTTGACCAGCGCGCGCACGGGAAAGCCTTCCGGCGACAGCACGGACTTTGCGCGCACAGTTGTGCCGTCATATTGCGATGGAACTTCCCTTGTAGGTGTGGTGTCTGTCATTTCTCGATCTTCTCGTCAGGCATCGGCGTCATCTCGGATCTCAATATCAGCGATGAGCATTTCTTGCTCTTTGGTGAGTTCGGTCTCACCCTTGGCATTGGTCTTTCCGCTGATGACATTGCCGTTATTCAGCTTGATGATGTAAGACGCACCTTTAACGGGGGCATTGCTACCGATGTAGCGCACGATGAACTTCTCGTCCGACTGGACTTTGCTCTTTGGCAGATCCAATGCCTGCGGACTGGCGTCACCGGCCCCGCTATGGGCGAACGTCGCGGACTTGACCGTGTATGCGCCGCTAAGCTGGTGCGTGACCGCGCCGCCGCCATAGTTCGACTGGGCACCCTGGCTCACAATGCGGACTTTCGGCGCCTGGATCACGATTTCTTCCGAGGCGGACAATACGATCCGCTTCGCAGAGGTGAGTTCGATATCGTCCTGGTGCGTCTGCATTTCGACCTTGCCTTCAGCCGCCACAAGCTTCATGCCCAGCTTGTGCGCGAACAAGCTCACGGTTTGTGCTGCGCGCATCAGCAGGTTACGGCCCGCCGATACCTGCGTATTGCCGACACTGACAACGTCCACATGGGTTTGCGCTCCAATGACGATGTTGTCGGAGCTGCCCAGGATGGCACCGGCCGGCGCATTCACGGCGACGATCGGTTGCCCGCCAGCCGGGTTGCCCTTTCCACCGTCGGTATTGCTGCCTTTTTCCCACTGCTTCAGGTGGCCGATCAACTGGGACAAGGGCTTGCCGTCGCCATCTTCTGCATGATGGGTGCCGGCCAGTTCGGCCAGTTGTTTCTGGATGCTTTGCAGGGCATCGGCCAGTCCAGTCAGGCCGTCGCGCTCCAGCTGGCGGCCTGCCGCCCGCAGTTGCGCATCGGCGCTGATTAGGACGCCCTGCGCGCCCTTGATTGCCACCGAATGATCGCTGCGCAGCTCCGCACCTTCGCCACGCGGGCTGCCCTTGCCATCGAACCGCGGATCGGTCAGGTAGCCAAGATTCAGCTCACTATGCCCATGTTCACTCGCCAGTTGGGCGCTGATCTCGCCAGGCGTATCGTCCACGCGCAACTGGTTGTAGCGCGCGCCCTGCACTTCCTTGCTCTTGATGCCCGAGAGGTAGCGGTTGCCCGGCAGCCCGCCGGCGTGGCTGAAGGTTGGCGGCGGTGTGGTGCCACCATGCACGCGGCCTGTGATGATCGGCTTGTCCGGGTCGCCGCCCAGGAAGGTGACGATGCACTCGTCCCCTGCGCGCGGCAGCGAAATCGCGCCCCATTGGCGGCTGGCCCAAGTGCCGGCAATGCGTACCCAGGCCGAGTCGCGCTCGCTGCCGGAGGCACCGGCGCCATTGGGGTGGTCTTCCGGACGGCAGGCCGGGAAGCGGATCTTCACGCGTCCAAGGTCGTCGCAGTGGACTTCCTCTCCGGGCGGTCCCACCACAATTACGCTTTGTGCCTCGGTTCGCGGCAGGTCTACGCGTGGGTCGTAGGCTGGAACGATGGCGATGCCGCGCCGCACACAGCTGAAATGGTTGGTGTAGCGCACGCCGCGTTCTTCGCTGGCCTGCTCCAATGCAGAACCCAAGCCGCCACCTCGCCAGCGATTCACAGCGAACAGGCGGCGTGCCTTGTCGTTCAGGGCCTTGGGCAAATTGTTCTCGGCATCGACATGCAGTTCGGTGATTACGAACTCGCGTTCTTCCGGCGGATGGGAATCGATCGCGGCATGTCCTGTCACGGCAATCCATTCGCCGATGCAAAGGTCGCGCACGCCGCTCTCGCCGCGATAGCACTTCGATTCGTACTCGTGGCGCAGCATCCGCAGCGTGCCGAGGTTGCGGTAGTCCGAACTGCTGTCGCCCGCATGCGGTACGTCGACCAGGTAGTCTTCCAGGGTTGCGGCAAGCTGGTTGCCCCACTCGCCCTGGTCATTGCGGCCGGTTTCGTCGCTGGCCGACATCTGGGCGTTCGCATAATCCCAGCTTTGCCGACTGGTCTTGCCTGGGCTAAGCATGCGCACGGCGTGCCAGGCGGTGATGCTGTCGCGCGTTTCTGTGCCGTCGTCACGATGATATCGGACCGTTCCGGCAGCATTCTGCTGTAGCGAGGTTACGTCGTCGAACAGGACCAGCGTATGCACTGGTACGTTATCGCCATTGCCTTCGCTTGCTTTGCCAGGCCGTACGAACCATGCGATGCCGCGCCGCTTCCACAAGCGGCGCAGGAACTGGGCATCCGACTCGTTGTATTGCATCGTGAATTCTCGCTCGGGATAGCTGCGCAACTGGCCGAGGTCGAACTCAAACGCGCGCGCCATCATCGACGTGCGTTGGCACCACTCGCTCAAAATAGTTTGGGTGATGTCGATCTCGCTGGCGTTGCGGAACACGCGAGTGTTTGTGCGCAGTTCCATGATGGCCAGGGCGTCGCGGATGACCAGCTGATAGGTCGCCAGGCCACCATCGCTTTGTCCTTCGATGGCTTCGGCGACAATGCCGCACACGGAGCGCAGATCGCCTGTATCGGTAACAAACTGAACTTCGGCTGGCACGGCGATGAACTGCTTGGTCGGCAGGCCCGCGCTCTTCGAGACGCATAACAGCCTGTATTCGATGCCGCCACAGATCGTTTCCGTTCCGCTGACGTGCTTGACCAGCAGTAAGTCATCCTCAGCGTCGGACAGGCGCAAACGAATCGGCCGGTTGGCGCCGGACAAACTTCCGATTGGTAGCAATCCTGCCAGCGAATCAGACAACCCATTCATCTTCATGGTTCATAGTCCTTGCAATTTGCCTGCGCTGGCGGTGGCGGGCAGACATAGAAAAAATGCAATAGATTATAAATGGACTATTGTTGTGCTAATACGCAACGTTCAATCGTGCGCATCAACTTTTAGAACGCTAGTAGAGAGGCTTTTTGCGGAGGAAAGGAATATCGCATTGCAAGCTTGACCTCGCCCCAGATCGCAGCATACCGCGATAAACGGTTGAAGATCGTCGGCCCACAAACAGTGATCCACGAAATCAACATGCTGAATCGGGTACTCAAAGCCGTAACTTTGGGCTAGGGCATCGCACTACCTGGCGGACTGCCAACTGCCCAAGTGCTTAAGCCGGCCAAGCCACGTGGTCACGATCGCCGCGTCACGGTAGAGGAAATTACAAAGATTTTGGCCACTACGGAGTCGGCGAGTTGCGCACGGTTGTCACGCTGGCGGTAGAAACCGGAATGTGAAGAGGCGAATTGCGTCACTCCTTTGGGAAGATGTGGACCTCAAAAAACAAACGGCCCACCTACTGAAGACAAAGACCGATGTGCCGCGCACAATCCCCATTGCCCAAGGTGGCTGTTAAGGCGCTCAAGGCATAAGGTGTAAAGGAAGAAAGTCGAGTATTTTCTCTGCAAGAGAATCAATGAGTTAAGCCTTTGAAAGAGCCTGTGAGCCACATCGAGCAAACATCGACGATGTTCGCTTGCACGACTTACGCGACGAGGCAACGAGCCGACTTTTTGAGAAAGGCCTAAACGTGATAGAAGTTACTGCCGTCACCGGGCACAAAGCGCTGGATATGCTGAGGCGCTACACGCGCCTTCGCGCCGAAGATCTCACAAAAAAGCTAAAGTAAGTGATCGATCATGAGACACATCGCCTACTCCGCAAGCGCTCGCAAGCAACGTAAGTCTTGAAACTGAACACCTGACTACCGGGAAGTCACTGAATCCTTACTCTTCAGTGTCTTCTGGCTCATTCTCTTCTGGCTTAGACTTCTTACCCTGCAAGAACCCGACTACAGTTCCCACAATAGTCGTAGTCAGTACAATGCCGGCCAGATACGGTTTTTCAATCAGCGCGAAGAAAATCGAAGCCGCATAGCCGCCGGCGATCAACGAAAAAGCCATCCATTGAATGCGCCTGTTATCGGCCCTCTGAGCGTTGAGCGCAGCCATTTGAATGTCTCGCGAGTGCTTAGAATCTTCCTCAAAAACTCGCAAGATACGTTCTGGCGCGTCCTTCACAACCTCACCATAGGCTCTGAAGATTTCAGGATGAGGCATGGGGCCATTAAAGGTACTTACCCGGGTTTCGCGCCTAATACGGGCAGCGACCTCACCGCGACCTGGCAGAACATCCGCACCAATATCCTGCATAGACTCAGGTTCCTTGCGCTGCACAGGAACATACTCCGGCTTCAAGGACGCATCTTGCTGAGTTAGTTGCAGATCTGAATCGGACTTTGGACGAGAAATACGCGAAGCTGAAACCTCAGCGTGCTGCTGACTTCTTGTACTTGAATTTGAATTTTTGTTCTTTGGTCTGTTTGCCATCCTGCCTTACCTCAAATGGGTTTTGTACTCTACCGTCACCCCAAGAAGTACCTCGCGGCTTAACGGATACAAAATGCCCCTCGATCTTAGGATCGCGTTCCCAAGTTTTTAAGTGCGGATTAGCTGCGTCATAACGCTTTTTATTCGGATAGTTCTGCACCATCACTTGAGGTTCGGACACTCCAAGTTCTTTCCCGACCTTTACAATGGCCCGCGAAAACTCATCCCCAACGCGCACCCATGAGTCGCGCATCATCTGTCCGGCACTCACTCGAACAACGAATTTTTCGTAGCCGCCATCGTTCCTCAAAGAGAAAACCGTTGGCAAGGCTTTAAGAATTTTGGGATCCATATCGGGAATCATACATGATTTAGCATTTCGTAACACACGGTTTAGCAATTCGTAACACCTTTCCCACTAACTTCGACACTAGTTACGGGGGCGGAACAGCAATCGATTCGGCCAACTATCCAATGGTAGATTTGGCATTGCTCTCGACCATAAATCTACTAGGCTAGACTCTCGAAGATGAGTTAGAGTCCTCCCACATCATCGCCCCGGCCGATTTGGCGAGACTGGTTACCACAAGACACAACAGGGAGGCACAAGTGTTTGGCTGGTTAAAGCGGAAAGCATCTGAGAATCGTCAAGTTAAGGACCAGGTTGTTGCTGGGGTTTCGGATGAAACAGCAAGGTACATGATGGGCATCAAGGGTGCGCTTGGCGGGTTACCAGACGCCATGCTGAACGACCCCTTCGTTATTGGCATAATCGCGATGCATGCAGCCGTAACGCTGAAGGTCGCCACGAACGATCAGGCATCGAATGTTCTTGTCGAGTCCACGATGATCGCTGCCGTCCAGAGAACATTTGCTGAAAAACGTTTAGAACGCCATGAAGCAATAGCGGTACTTATACGCTTCAAAAATAACCCCGAGTACGCGAAAGCTATCCAAGTCGTAACTCTAATCCTAGGTGCCCTCTATGGGCGACAGGACCTTGCTCATGATCCCCTCATCGTTGAGGCACGAGCTCGCGTCACTCAAATGCCGCGCGCGTTCAAAGAGGCATTTGGGACAACCGAAGCCGAGCAAGTGGCATACTTACTAACAGGTTCCCAGGTCATTGATCCGTTGAAAGCGCGATATGGGAGGCGCGAGCAGCGCCTGACTCCGTCAAGTGAGCGGACATAGCGCTCGACCGCCAAGAACCTCATCTTCCACACTGATCACAATGTCCGAAAGTGCAAATGACGCGACGGCTTCGTGCCAAGTATCGCTAGCCGTGCCAATCGAATTGCTCTTTGTCTTTACTCCATCTGCTTACCACCAGTCCGGCCTTCTTGAATCCTTATCACGCACAACCGGCGCGAAATCAATTGACGCAAGCCCCGTATTGAAGGTCGCCGAAAAGCTCCGCCGGGCTGAATTCTGCTCAACTCCGAAATGCCAGTGATCGGCCAACGGCGAAACGGAATCGTTCTGCAGCACCATTCAGGAGTTGCTTGAAGTTCGCATCTCAGCAACGGAAGGGGAAGAACGGAAGAAAGATTTACGGAAAAAGCTTGAAGCAGAACTGCTTCGACTATAAAAGCATAGGGAACTTTCGGCCAAGGCAACTAGCCCTCGAGCTCCGCTGACAATGTTGGAGTAAGTGACTGTGCCAGGATCGCGCCAACTACCAGAGCGAACTGACACAAATTTGTGCACAGTCAGTATGCCAAAAAGCGCGAAACAACGCACGACATTGCAACATACTGCAAGCCCTAAGTAGTTGAATTACTAACGAAAAATGGCGCGGCTGGCGGGGATCGAACCCACGACCCTCGGCTTCGGAGGCCGATACTCTATCCACTGAGCTACAGCCGCAGGTGATACTGAAGAGACACGAAGGATAGCCGGAATTCCATTCCATAGCTAGGGGTTTCCGTCTATAATCGCAGGTTTGACGAGGGCGCGGCGTTAAAAATGCCAAAAAGATAACCCTCCCGCAGCTTTTTGAAAAACCGTCCTAAGGAAATCATGAGCCACGAATCCGCTATCAGAACGCCCAAGCAGCTGGTCGCTGCCGTTGTAGGTTTCTTCGCTGTAACCATCATTGGCATCGTTTTGCTGGTGCAGTTTGTGACCCAGGAAAAACTGACTGGCGCGGGTTCGGAAAGCCAGAGTGCGGAAGCTGTTGCTGCTCGCCTGAAGCCTGTTGCGGATAATGGCTTTACCCTGAAGGACGTGAACGCTCCTAAGGTGCTGCAGACCGGTGAGGCTGTTTATACCGCTACTTGTGCAGCTTGCCATGGTTCGGGCGCTGCTGGTGCTCCTAAGGTTGGCGATAACGGTGCTTGGGGTGCTCGTATTGCTCAGGGTTATGACACTGTTGTGAAGCACGCTCTGGAAGGCCTGCGTGCTATGCCTGCTAAGGGCGGCAACCCGGATCTGGATGATGTGGAAGTGGCTCGCGCTGTTGTGTTTATGGCCAATAAGTCTGGTGGCAAGTTCAAGGAGCCTGAGGTTAAGCAGGCTGCTCCGGCTGCTGAGGCGCCGGCTGCTGCGGAGCCTAGCAAGGGCTGATCTTTTCGCCGCGTATAAAAAAACCGCTCAATTGGAGCGGTTTTTTTTTGCCTTTTTAAACCCGATAAACCTGGGTCCGACCCGCAGGGTCAGACCCTGTCTGTGCGGCGGCTGGGGGTGTTGGGTCCAGGCTTCTGACTTTTTGCGAAGATCAAAGGCGCACAACCCGACCAATGGCTTTGAAACCGTTGGGGGTCTGACCCTGTGGGTCAGACCCCGCCTTACCGGGTTTACCAGATGATTACGCGCTCTTTCGGGGCAAGGTACATCTTGTCGCCTTTCTTCACTCCGAACGCGTCGTAGAAGCCTGGTTGGTTGCGCAGGGTGCCGTTGGCGCGGAACTCTTCGGGGGAGTGCGGGTCGGTGGTGACCTGGCGGATCAGCGCCGCTTCACGGGACTTGGCACGCCATGCTTGCGCCCAGCCTTGGTAGAAGCGCTGCTCGCCAGTGAAGCCGTCAATTACCGGCGCCGGTTTGCCGCCCAGCGACAGCTTGTAGGCCTTGTACGCAATCGCGAGGCCGGAGTTGTCGGCAATGTTCTCGCCGAGCGTCAGCTCGCCATTGACCTTGTACCCTTTGACCGGGCTGAAGGCGTTGTATTGCTTGACCAGCATCTGCGTCTTGGCTTTGAAGTTGGCGTGATCGCGCTTGGTCCACCAGTCGCGCAGGTTGCCGTCGCCGTCGTATTGAGCACCCTGGTCATCGAAGCCGTGCGAGATTTCGTGGCCGATCACGGCGCCGATGGCACCGTAGTTGACCGCGTCGTCGGCATTGGCATCGAAGAACGGTGGCTGCAGGATGGCGGCCGGGAACACGATTTCGTTCAGCTCCGGGTTGTAGTAGGCGTTGACGGTTTGCGGCGTCATGCCCCATTCGTCGCGGTCGATCGGCTTGCCCAGCTTGTCCAGTTCTTTCTGCACTGCGAACTCGGTGGCGCGGTTCACGTTGCCAACCAGGTCGTTGCGGTCGATGGTCAGGGCGCTGTAATCGCGCCATTTGTTCGGGTAGCCGATTTTTGGCGTGAACTTGGCCAGCTTGGTTTGCGCTTCCTTCTTGGTCTTGGCGCTCATCCAGGGGAGCTTGTCGATGCTGTCCTTGTAGGCTACCAACAGATTCTTCACCAGTTCTTCCATGCGTGCCTTGTTGGCGGCCGGGAAGTGCTGTTCGACGTAGACCTTGCCGATGCTTTCGCCCAGCGCGTTCTCGGTGGCAGAGACGCCGCGTTTCCAGCGTGGGCGCATTTCGGTGGCGCCGCTCAGTTGCTTGCCGTAGAACTCGAAATTGGTTTCGACGAAGTCTTTCGACAGGAATGGTGCGTTGGCGCGGATGACGTTCCAGGCGAAGTATGGCTTGAGGGTTTCAAGCGGGGTTTCGGCCAGCAGTTTGTCCAGCGCTTTCAGGTAGCTTGGCTGGCCGACGATCACGTAATCGACCTTGCCGGCAATGCCCAGGCCGTTCAGGTAGGCGTTCCAGTCATAGTTCGGCATCAGTTCGCCCAGCTTGGCGACCGGCACCTTGTTGTAGGCCTTGACCGGGTCGCGCAGGTCGACCTTGGTCCAGTGCAGTTGTGCGATCTTCGTTTCGAAGGCGACGATGGCCTTGGCGTTGGCGGCGGCGTTGGTGTCGCCGGCCAGCGCCAGCATTTTTTCGACGGTGACCTGGTATTTGGCCAGGGTCTCGGCCATCTTGGCGTCGTCTTTTTTCAGGTAGTAGTCGCGGTCTGGCATGCCCAGGCCGGACTGCACGAAGTCCACCACGTATTTGGTGGAGTCCTTGTTGTCCTGGTGGATGCCCATGTCCATTGGGGCCGCGAAGTTGTGGCGGTTGTGGTACGCGAACAGGGCTGGCAGCTGCTTCTTGTCGCTCAGGGCGGCGATGCGGGCCAGTTCGGGCTGGATTGGGGCGACGCCCAGTTGCTCAAGGCGCGCTTCGTCCATGAAGGAGGCGTAGAAGTCGCCGATGCGTTTCTTGTCGGCGGTGTCGGCACTTTGCGCGGAGTCTTCGATGATTTTGCGCAGTTGCGGCTGGATGTCTTCGAACAGTTTTTCGAACACGCCCCAGCTCGACATTTCAGCTGGGATTTCGGCTGTGGCCAGCCATTTGCCGTTCAGGTGCTTGAAGAAGTCGTCCTGGGCGCGAATGGCGGGGTCGACGTATTGGAGTTCGATGCCGGATTTGTCGGCGGCGCTGGCCATTGTTGCCAGTAGCGCGGCGGCTGCGGCGAGCAGGTGTTTTTTCATGTTGGGTCCTTTAAAACCGGTAAACCGGTGTCAGACCCGCAGGGTCTGACACCCGATACGCGGCAGTCGCGGGCCGGTTTTTACCAGATGATCGCGCGGTCTTTTGGCGCCAGGTACAGCTTGTCGCCATCCTTCAGGCCGAAGGCTTCGTAGAAGCCTGGCTGGTTACGCAGCGTGCCGTTGGTGCGGAATGGGCCTGGCGAGTGCGGGTCGGCCTTGATGCGGGAGATCAGCGCCGCGTCGCGGTACTTGGTGCGCCATACCTGCGCCCAGCCCATGTAGAAGCGCTGGTCCCCGGTGAAGCCGTCGATCACTGGGGCCTTTTTGCCCTTCAGCGACAGCTTGTAGGCCTTGTAAGCCACGGCCAGGCCGGAGTTGTCGCCGATGTTCTCGCCCAGCGTCAGCTCGCCGTTGACCTTGTAGCCTGGCAGCGCTTCGAATTCGCCGTACTGTTTGACCAGGATGCCGGTGCGCTCTTTGAAGCGCTTGCCGTCTTCCTCGGTCCACCAGTTGCGCAGGTTGCCGTCGCCGTCGAATTGCGAACCCTGGTCGTCGAAGCCGTGCGAGATTTCGTGGCCGATCACGGCGCCGATGCCGCCGTAGTTGACCGCGTCGTCAGCCTTCATGTCGAAGAATGGCGGCTGCAGGATGGCGGCCGGGAACACGATCTCGTTCATCTCCGGGTTGTAGTACGCATTGATCTGCTGCGGTGGCATCAGCCATTCTTCGCGGTCGATCGGCTTGCCCAGTTTGTTGATATTGCGTTCGTGTTCGAACTGGCTGGAGCGGATCACGTTACCCACCAGATCGTCGCGCTTGATTTCCAGCGCGCTGTAGTCGCGCCACTTGTTCGGGTAGCCGATCTTGGTGGTGAACTTGGCCAGCTTGGCGTGCGCTTCCTTGCGGGTCGCAGGGCCCATCCAGTCCAGGGTGTCGATGCTCTGGTTGAAGGCTTGCAGCAGGTTCTTCACCAGCTGTTCCATGCGGGCCTTGGCTTCCGGCGGGAAGTGCTTGGCGACATACAGCTTGCCGACCGCTTCGCCCATCGAACCTTCGGTCAGGGATACCGCGCGCTTCCAGCGTGGGCGCAGTTCGGTGGCGCCGCTCAGGGTGGTACCGTAGAAGGAGAAGTTCTCGTCAACGAAGGCTTTGGACAGCTCTGGCGAGAAAGTTGCCAGCAGGCGGTAGTCCAGATAGGCCTTCCAGTCTTCCAGCGGCACTTCGGCGATCACTTTGTCCAGCGCTTGCAGGTAGGTTGGCTGGCTGACGATCACGTCTTTCAGCTTGCCGTTGATATGCACGCCTTCCATCCAGGTGTCGAAGTCGAAGCCTGGCATCAGCTCTTTCAGCTTGGTGAGCTCGTATTTGTTGTAGGCCTTGACCGGGTCGCGCAGCTCGACCTTGGTCCACTGGATTTGCGCAATGCGGGTTTCGACGTTGACCACGGCTTTGGCGGTAGCGGCGGCGTTCTTGTCGCCGGCCAAGGCCATCATCTTGGCGACGTGGGTTTCGAACTTGGCCAGGGTGTCGGCCAGTTTGGCGTCGTCTTTTTTCAGGTAGTAGTCGCGGTCAGGCATCGACAGGCCGGACTGGGACAGGTCGGCCACGTAGCGGGTCGAGTCCTTGTTGTCCTGGTGGATGCCGACGTCGAACGGGCTGCTTACGCCCATGCGCGAGAAGTGCGCGAATTGGGCGGCCAGCTGCTTCTTGTCGTTCAGGGCGGCGATGCGGGCGCGCTCGCCGGCCAGCGGGGTGATGCCCAATTGTTCGGCGCGGGCTTCGTCCATCATGGCGGCGTACATGTCGCCTACACGCTTGGCGTCGGCGTTGCCGCCTTTTGCGGCGGCTTCTTCGATCAGGGTGCGCAGTTGGGCCTGGACCGTGTCGGACAGTTGCACGAAGGTGCCCCAGGTGGAGCGCTCGGCTGGGATCTCGGTGTTCTTCAGCCAGGTGCCGTTCTGGTGCTGGTAGAAGTCGTCCTGGGCACGGACGGATTTGTCCATGTTGGCAATTTCAATGCCGGATTTTTGTGCAGGCTTGCCGGCCGCGATGGCGGCGTTTGCAGCGAAGAGGCCGATGATGACGGCGCTCAGGATCTTGCGTTTCAAGGTTACCCTCCTAGGTAGATATGACGGTATCGCGCGACTCTAGCACGCCGGGTTGGAACGTTGAAAGAAAAGCCACGCTGTGGCGTGGCTTTTTTCCCAAAACCGGTAAACCGGTGTCAGACCCACAGGGTCTGACACCTGGCCTGCGGACACTGCAGTTCCGGTTTTACCAGATGATGATGCGGTCTTCCGGCTTGACGTACATCTTGTCGCCTTCTTTCACGCCAAAGGCTTCGTAGAAGGCTGGCTGGTTGACCACGGTGCCGTTGGCGCGGAAGCGGCCGGCGGAGTGCGGGTCGGTTTTGATCTGCACGATCGCCTGCTGTTCACGCATCTTGGTGCGCCATACCTGGCCGAAGCCCATGAACACGCGCTGTTCGCCGGTCAGGCCGTCGATCACTGGCGACGCCTTGCCGCCCAGGGAGATCTTGTACGCCTTGTACGCAATTGCCAGGCCAGAGTTGTCGGCGATGTTTTCGCCCAGGGTCAGCTTGCCGTTGATGTTATAGCCAGGTACCGGCTCATAGGAGCTGTACTGCTTGACCATCGCATCTGCTTTGACTTTGAAGGCTGCGCGGTCGTCGGCAGTCCACCAGTCGCGCAGGTTGCCGTCGCCGTCGTACTGCGAGCCGGAGTCGTCGAAGCCGTGCGAGATCTCGTGGCCGATCACGGCGCCGATCGCGCCGTAGTTGACCGCGTCGTCAGCCTTCATGTCGAAGAACGGCGGTTGCAGGATGGCGGCCGGGAACACGATTTCGTTGGCAGTCGGGCGGTAGTAGGCATTGATCGTCTGCGGCGTCATGCCCCATTCTTCCTTGTCGATCGGCTTGCCCAGCTTTTCCAGATTGCGGTTGTAGGCGAATTCGGCAGCGCGGCCCATATTGCCGATCAGGTCACCTTCCTTGAATTGCAGCTTGCTGTAATCGCGCCATTTGTTCGGGTAGCCGATTTTCGGGGTGAACTTGGCCAGCTTGTCCTGCGCCTGTTTCTTGGTTTCAGGGCCCATCCAGTCGATGCTGTCGATGCTCTGCTTGTAAGCGACCAGCAGGTTCTTCACCAGTTCTTCCATGCGCGCCTTGCGCTCGGCTGGGAAGTACTTGGCCACGTACAGCTTGCCCATGCCTTCGCCGATCGCACCTTCCACCACGCCGACGCCGCGCTTCCAGCGTGGCTGCTGCTCGGTTACGCCGGTCAGCACGGTGCCGTAGAAGGCGAAGTTAGCCTGGTCGAAGTCCTTCGACAGGTATGGCGAGGCGTCGCGCAACAGGTGCCATTCGAAGTAGGCCTTCCAGGTTTCCAGCGGGGTGCTTTCCACCAGCTTGGCGAATTCGGTCATGTAGCTTGGCTGGGCCACGATCACGGTGTCGGTCTTGGCGGCGATGCCGGTGGCGCCCAGGGCGGCCTTCCAGTCGTAGCCTGGCGCGATTTCAGCCAGTTTGCTGATTTCCATCTTGTTGTAGCGCTTGACCGGGTCGCGGTTGTCAACGCGCGACCACTGCACTTTGGCCAGTTCGGTTTCCAGCGCCACGATGGCTTTTGCCTTTTCTGCGCCGTCCTTGTTGCCGGCCAGGCCCAGGACTTTGGCCACGTGCAGTTCGTACTTGGCCAGCGCATCCGCCATCTTGGCGTCCTCTTTCTTCAGGTAGTACTCGCGGTCAGGCAGGCCCAGGCCGGACTGGCCCATGTGGGCGGCATACTGCGTGGAGTTGCGTGCATCCTGGCTGACGAACACGCCGTATGGCGCCGGCACGCCGGTCTTGTTGAAGTGAGCGATCAGCGCAGGAATACCTTTCTTGTCCTTCAAGCCGCGGATTTTGGACAGCTCGCCAGCCAGTGGCTTGGCGCCCAGCTTTTCCAGTTTGGCTTCGTCCATGTAGGAGGCGTACAGCGCGGCAATCTTGGCGTCGTCGCCCTTCAGTCCTTTCTGGCCCTGCAGGCCCTGGATCAGGTCGCGCAGCTGGAACAGGGTGTCGTCGCGCAGTTTGGCGAAAGAGCCCCAGCTCGATTTGTCGGCCGGGATTTCGGTGCTGCGCAGCCATTCGCCGTTCAGGTACTGGAAGAAATCGTCCTGGGCACGCACGCTCTTGTCGATGTACTGCGTGTCGATGCCGGAAGTTGGCGCCGAGGTGTGCTCGTGGCCCTCGTGGCCGCCTGCATGCGCGAATGCCGCCATCAGGCTCAGGGTGATGGTGCTCAGGATATGTCGTTTCACTCTCTTTGTCCCTTTAGAATTTGGTTTCAAGTCGAACACTCCACTGGGTATAAGTGGGGTTCAGTGTGGCTCCTTGTACGGCGAGCCCATTTGCGTTGACCAGGTTGTACCCGGGTGCATCATCCGCCAGGAGGTTGTTGGCGCTGATTCGGATTTGCGTGCGGCTGTCGAAACGCCACAGCGCATACATGTCCAGCACGCGTTTGCGGCTGGTTTCCACTACTTGCTTGTCGCTGACCTGGGTGCGGATGGCCGGCGTCCAGTTGTAACTGGTGCCAAGCGTGAGCGGGATATCTTTCAGGCGGTAGTCCATGCCCAGGTTAGCCGTCTGCTTCGCCTGCTGGTCCAGGCGGTTGTCCGGGCCGGGAATGCCGTCGACCTTCGACCAGAAGTGGCTGTAGTTGCTGCGGAAGTCGATCTGCGGCGCGTTGTCCATCAACTCGGACAGCGCAAACTTGGCTTCCAGTTCGATGCCGCTGGTGCGTGCATGGCCGATGTTGGCCGGAGAAGAAACCCAGCGCTGGCCGAGCTCGGTTTGCTGCAGCGTCAGTTCGCGGCGAATCAGGTTGTCGATATTGCGCACAAAACCGCTGACGCTGAGGATGCCGCTGCGGCCCAGGTAGTGTTCATACGCGAGATCGAGGCCGGTAGCCAGTTCGGGCTTCAGGTCCGGGTTGCCGGTGCGGTCAGGGCTGGTGGCGCTGTTCAGGCGTGACAGGAATGGTGCGGCGATCAGGTCCTGCACATTCGGCGACTTGTAGCTTTTGGTCAGGCTGGCGCGCACCTGGTCTTTTTCGTAGCCGGGGATTTTCCAGACAGCGTGCAGCAGCGGGCTGAATACCTTGCTGGTGTTGCTGATGGTGCCGCTGCTGCGGTCGGACGTGGTGCGGATGCCTTCCCAGCGCGCGCCGACGTAGGCCGACCATTGCGGCGTGATGTCCCATTCATCCTGCGCGAACAAGGCCGCGCGGCGGGTGTCGGCCGCCAGGTTGTCACCCGAATCGGCGAATTGCGCGTTGCCGTTCTTGTCCAGCGATACGCGTACCTGTTCGCGGTGGCTCGCTTCCAGGTCCCAGCCGGCGGCCAGCAAATGGCCGGCGCCGATCGGGGTGGTGTACTTGCCGCCAGTGTTGACGCTCTTGTCGCGCGTGTTGTCGGTATCGGTAAAGCGGTCCAGCAGCATGCCCTGCGTGTCGTACTGGTAGCGCAGCGAATCGCTATCGCGCTTGCCCAGGCCGAAGCCGAACTTCACATCAAGCTTGCTGGCCCCCTGCAGCCGGTGCACCCAGTTGCCAAAGCCGCGCAGGAAAGTGACGTCGCCGTTACTGGTTTGCTGGGCCAGGTTGTATTCGGGCGGCTGGCTGCCGACCGGCTGCGCCAGGTTGGTCTGCGCCGCACTGTGCGTTTCCTGGCGCATCAGCAGGGTCTGGAAGTTCAGCGTATCGCCGTTCTCGAACTTGTAGGAGAAGCGCGGCGACAGGTGCAGCCCCTTGGTACTGCCGCTGCTTTCACTTTCCAGGAACTGCTCCTTCACCAGGTCGCCATCGGCTTCCGTTTCCATGTTGCGGGTGCTGGTGCGATCGTGCTGATGGCTGACGTTCACCTGGGCAGAGAAGGTGTAGGCCAGCGCGCCCGACTTGCCGGGTGCGGTTACCGACAGTTCCGGCGAGTGCCGGCCCTGTTCGATGCGGTCGGACGCCTTTACCTGGACGTCGCGCATCTGGTAGCCGTCGCGCAGGACGATATTGATGGTGCCGGCGATGGCGCGCGTGCTGTGTTCGGCCACCGGGCCGCGCATGACTTCTATGCGCTCGACCTGGTCGGGCGACAGCGATTCCATCGAGAAGCCGGCCGGCGGCCGTTCGCCATTGACCAGTACCTGGGTATAGCCGCTGCCCAGGCCGCGCATGCGTACTTCGCCACCACGGCCGGAGCGCCCGCCGAGAGTGACGCCCGGCAGGCGTTTCAGCACGTCGCCGATATTGCTGTCGCCGTTGCGGTCCAGTTCTTCACGGCCGTAGACCTGTTTGCCCGCCGTGGAGTTGCGGCGCTCGGTCATCTCGTCCTGGCGGCCGCCGCTGATGGTGACCTGGGGGATGACTTTGTCGGCAGCTTTGGCAGGTTCCTGCTGGGCGGCGGCGCCGTTGGCCGCGCCCAGGGTAAGCAGGGCGAAAGGGATCAGCTTCTTCATGAATGGACAATGTTACGCGCGGCTGGCCGGCTGGTGCCGCGCAGGCATTGTAATCCCCGCTCCGGCGGCTGGCACAGGCCCTCCGCCATTGTTACTTTACGATACTTACATGCCGCGGCCGCCGCCGGCACCGCCGCCACCCGGCCCGCCCATGCCGCCGCGCCCGCCATGTCCGCCGCGATGGCCGCCCTCCTCGCCCGATGGCCGCTCAGCGCGGCCTCCGCCGGGCCCGTCCTCCATGCGAATCAGTTGATCTACGAGAAACTTTGCTGCCGCCTGCCGCTGGCTGTCGTCCAGGGCATCGTTAATGCCCAGCCACCATTCACGCAACTGGCGGTCCTCGGCCGCAGTGGCGGCTTGCTCGGCTTCCAGCCCGGCTTGCAGGTCGCGCAATTCGACATTCTGGGCCTGCAAGCCCTGCCTGGTCGCCTCCTGCAGGCGCTCGCGGCGCGCCTTGCGCTCACGCAGCAGGGCCTTGCTCTGGCTCTCTACCTTGGCCCACAGGGTCTGCTGGTTGGCGTTCAGGTTGAGGGATTTGCGGAATTCGGAAGCCATGGGCACCAGGTCTTCGGCGCGCATGTCCATGACCGGCACGGCAAAGGCGGGCGCGACGGCCATGGCCAATACCAGCCAGGCGGCACGGGCAGTGCGTATCAGTTTCATATTGTTGCTCCGGAAAAAAAGATGCCCGCGGGGGTGCCGCAGGCATAAACCACTTTAGGGTAGAGAGAAATAGCAAACTTAGTGTAGGGCTCACGGCCTGGTCGATCTGCCTTTCTTACAAATACTTACTCTGGTAAACACATTGGCAAACACCTACAAAGTTATGAATTTATCGTGGCTTTTAAACGGATTTATTCCATGCTGGCAGCTACGATTGCTGGGAATCAGGTTTATACTGAAATCCAATGGCGGACGAGTTAACCGCTGTATTTGGAACAGGTGATACATGGGCAAGAAACTCAAGAACGCTGGCCTGATCGGCCTTGGCGTAGTCGCGGGGGTAGCGGTATCCCTGCAGTTTTCCGCGATGGCACAAAAGCAGGCTGACCCTGCGCTCCCGCTCGAAGAACTCAAGCAGCTTGCCGATGTGTACGGCCTGATCAAATCCGACTATGTGGAAGCAGTGGAAGACAAGAAGCTGCTGACCGAAGCCATCTCCGGCATGGTCGCGTCGCTCGACCCGCATTCCGCCTACCTGGACAAGAAAGCCTACGCCGAACTGCGCGAAGGCTCGCAGGGCAAGTTTGTCGGCCTCGGCATCGAGATCGCCCAGAGCGATGAAGGCTATATCAAGATCGTGGCCCCGATCGAGGATTCACCGGCCTACCGTGCCGGCATCAAGCCGGGCGACATGATCACCCGCCTGGATACCACCTCGCTCAAAGGCCTGAGCCTGGATGAGTCGGTCAAGAAGATGCGCGGCGAGCCGGGCACCAAGGTAATGCTGACCATCATGCGCAAGGATGAACCGCAGCCGCTGGAATTCACCCTGAACCGCGAAGAAATCCACCAGAAGAGCGTGAAGGCCAAGATGGTCTCGCCGGGCTATGCCTGGGTGCGCATCTCGCAGTTCCAGGAACCGACGGTGGACGACCTGGCCGCCAAGATCACCGAACTGTACCGCCAGGACCCGCACCTGAAAGGCCTGGTGCTCGACCTGCGCAACGACCCGGGCGGCGTGCTGCAAGGCGCGATCGGCGTGGCGGCGGCCTTCCTGCCGAAAGACACGCCGATTGTCTCCACCAACGGCCAGCTGCCTGATTCCAAACAGATTTTCTACGGCCGCGCCGAATACTACTCGCTGCGCGGCGACGGCGACCCGTTGGCCAAGCTGCCGGAGGCGGTCAAGCATATCCCGATGGCCGTGCTGGTGAATACCGGCTCCGCCTCGGCGTCGGAAATCGTGGCCGGCGCCCTGCAGGACTACAAGCGCGCCACCATCATCGGTTCGCAAACCTTCGGCAAGGGCTCGGTGCAGACCATTCGCCAGCTGACCGCCGATACTGCCGTCAAGCTGACCACCGCGCGCTATTACACGCCGCATGGCCGCTCGATCCAGGCCAAAGGCATTTCGCCCGACCTGCCGGTGGACGAGAACGAGGACGGCGACGGCCTGAACAGCCTGCGCATGCGCGAAGCCGACTTGGCCAAGCACCTGAGCAATGACCGCGAGCAGGAAGCAGGCAAGGCGCAGCGCGACGAACTGGAAGAGCAGATGCGCATCCTGGCGGCAGAGAAGAAGCGCAAGCCGCTGGAATACGGCAGCGGCGACGACTTCCAGCTCAAGCAGGCGCTGAACCACCTGCAAGGCATTCCGGTGCAGCTTGCCAAGGCGGACTCCAAGCTGGTCAAGCTGGACCCGCCACCCAAGAAATAAAGCTTGCAAAGATCAAGGCGGCGCCCCCGGGGCGCCGTTTTTCGTTGCAGATGCGGTAAAATCGGCCATCTTACCGGTCGCCTGACCCATTCTAAGAAAGAAATATTGACCATGAAACAAGCCGTCATCAGCGGAACCGGCCTCTTTACCCCAGCGAACTCGATCAGCAATGAAGAGCTGGTCACCGCCTTCAACGCCTACGTCGAACTGTTCAACGCGGAAAACGCCGCCGCCATCGCGGCCGGCACCGTGACCGCGCTCGAGCCATCCAGCGCCGCCTTTATCGAAAAAGCCTCCGGCATCAAGTCGCGCTATGTGATGGAAAAGACCGGCATCCTGGATCCGAAGCGCATGACCCCGCGCATCCCTGAGCGCAGCAACGATGAACTGTCGCTGCAAGCCGAAATCTGCGTGGCAGCCGCGCGCCAGGCGCTGGACCGCGCCGGCCGCACCCCAGCCGACATCGACATGGTGCTGGTGGCCTGCTCCAACATGCAGCGCGCCTATCCCGCGATGGCGGTGGAAGTGCAGCAGGCGCTGGGCATCGACGGCTTCGGCTTTGACATGAATGTGGCCTGTTCCTCGGCGACTTTCGGCATTCAGACCGCCGTTGGCGCAGTGCAAAGCGGCCAGGCGCGTGCAGTGCTGATCCTGAATCCGGAAATCACTTCCGGCCACCTCGACTATCGCGACCGCGACAGCCACTTCATCTTCGGCGATGCCTGTACCGCGATCATCGTGGAAGCCAAGGAAGACGCCGTATCGAAGCACCAGTGGGACATCCTGGACACCAAGCTGAAGACCAGCTTCTCCAACAACATCCGCAACAACTTCGGCTTCATGAACCGCTTCGACGAAAGCGGCATCGGCCAGCCGGACAAGCTGTTCAAGCAGCAAGGCCGCAAGGTATTCAAGGACGTGTGCCCGATGGCTGCGCAGATGATCAAGGAATCGATCGAGCGCGCCGGCCTGAAAGTTGAGCAGCTGAGCCGCTTCTGGCTGCACCAGGCCAACCTGAGCATGAACCAGCTGATCTCCCGTTCCGTTCTTGGCCGCGACGCCGAGCCGCTGGAAGCGCCGGTGATCCTGGACACTTACGCCAACACTTCGTCGGCCGGCTCCATCATCGCCTTCCACAAGCACCAGGACGATTTGCCGTCCGGCTCCTACGGCGTGATCTGCAGCTTCGGCGCCGGCTACTCGATCGGCTCCGTCGTCGTACGCAAAGCCTAACCTGCGCGGGGCATGCGGTTATACTCCTTGCGAAAGGAGTCCTGCATGCCCCATGACATCAGACTGATTACCACCATCGCCGCGGCCCTCGGCTTCGGTCTCGTCTTCGGCTTCATCGCCGTCCGCCTTAAACTTCCCGCCCTGGTCGGCTATCTCGCAGCCGGCATCCTGATTGGCCCTGCTACCCCTGGATTCGTCGCTGACAGCGCACTCGCCGGCCAGTTGGCTGAAATCGGCGTGATGCTGATGATGTTCGGCGTCGGCCTGCATTTCTCGCTCGATGACCTGTGGGAGGTACGCAAGGTGGCCTTGCCCGGCGCCATCCTGCAGATCGCGGCCGCAACCGGCATGGGCATGGCGCTGGCGCATTGGTGGGGCTGGAGCCTGGGCGGCGGCCTGGTCTTCGGCCTGGCGCTGTCGGTAGCCAGCACCGTGGTACTGCTGCGGGCGCTGGAGGAGCGCGGCACGCTGGATTCCTTCAATGGCCGCATCGCCGTCGGTTGGCTGGTGGTCGAAGACCTGGTGACGGTTCTCGTGCTGGTCCTGCTGCCGGCACTGGCGGGCGCCCTGGGCGGCAATGCAGGCGACGCTGCCCGCGCCCACGGCCACGGCGCAGCGGCAGACGGCGGCATCCTCAAGGCGCTGGCCATCACGCTGGGCCAGGTGGCGCTGTTTGTCGGCTTCATGCTGCTGGTCGGCCGCAAGCTGTTCCCCTGGATCCTGTGGCAGGTGGCGCGCACCAATTCGCGCGAGCTGTTCACGCTGTGCGTGATCGCCGCCGCCGTCGGTATTGCATATGCCGCGACCGTATTGTTCGGCATCTCCTTCGCGCTGGGTGCCTTCTTCGCCGGCATGGTGCTGCGCGAATCGGAGCTGAGTCACCGCGCAGCGCACGAATCGCTGCCGCTGCGCGATGCGTTCGCGGTGCTGTTCTTCGTTTCGGTCGGCATGCTGTTCGAGCCGGCTATCCTGCTCGAGCAGCCATTGCGCGTGCTGGCTGTGGTGGCCATCATCCTGTTCGGCAAATCGATTGCGGCGTTCGCGCTGGTGGTGCTGCTGCGCTACCCTGCCAGCACGGCGCTGATGGTGTCGGCCAGCCTGGCGCAGATTGGCGAGTTCTCCTTCATCCTGGCGGCGCTGGGTATCTCGCTCGGCCTGCTGCCCCATGAGGGCCAGAGCCTGATCCTCGCGGGCGCCATCCTGTCGATCGCGCTCAACCCGCTGATGTTCTTGCTGGCCGCTCCGCTGGAACGCTTGATGGGCAAGAACAAGACGCTGGCAGCGCAATATGCCCGCAGCGCCGATCCGCTGGCGGAGCTGCCAATGACGACAGCGCAATCCAAGCTGGAGGGCCAGGTGGTGCTGGTGGGTTATGGCCGCGTGGGGCGCAATATTGCGGAGGCGCTGGTAGCACAGGGAATCAATGTCGTGGTGGCTGAACAGAATCGCGAACTGGTCGACCAGCTGCGCCAGCAGGGCATCGCCGCCGTGGCGGGCAATGCCGGTGAGCCGTCGGTGCTGATCCAGGCGCATATCCACAAGGCGCGCATGCTGGTGGTGGCGACGCCCGATACCTTCCACGTGCGCGCCATGATCGAAACGGCGCGCGCGCTGAATCCGGATATCAAGATCGCGGTGCGCACGCATAGCGAGGAAGAGGCGGCCTTGCTGCGCAGCGAGCGCGCCGGTGCCGTCTTCATCGGCGAGCACGAACTGGCCAGGTCAATGGCGGCGCACGTCGCCGGCGAAATCGGCAAAACACACAACCGGCACGCCTAGCGCACTTACAGGCGCGCGGCCAGCTCGGCACCCTCCTTGATGGCGCGCTTGGCGTCCAGTTCGGCTGCCAGGGCGGCGCCGCCGATCTTGTGGAAGCGCGGGGCGCCCGCTGCGGCGGCCTCGCCTTCCGGCGGCATCAGTTCAGTCAGGCTTTCCTGGCCGGCGCAGATCACCACGTTATCCACGGCCAGCAGGCGTTCTTCTTCGCCAACCTTGATGTGCAGGCCATGATCGTCGATCAGCTTGTACTGCACGCCGGGAATCATCACCACGCCATTGCGTGCCAATACCGCGCGGTGCACCCAGCCTGAAGTCTTGCCCAGGCCAGCCCCCAGCTTGCTGGTCTTGCGCTGCAACAGGTAGAGCTGGCGCACCGGTTCCGCCGCCTTGGCCGGCACCAGGCCGCCGCCGGTCTTGGCGTGCAGGTCGACGCCCCACTCTGCCGTCCAGTGCTCTTTCGCTAACGGTAGGGAATGCTCGGGGTTGTGCAGCAGGTATTCACCGACGTCGAAGCCGATGCCGCCGGCGCCGATGATGGCCACGCGCTTGCCGACCGGCTTCTTGTCGCGCAGTACATCGAGGTAGGACAGCACTTTCGGGTGGTCGATGCCTTCGATCTTCGGCTTGCGCACGCGGATGCCGGTGGCGACGATCACATCGTCATAGCCGCCCGCCAGCAGTTCTTCGCGCGTGACGCGATGATTGAGCTGCAGCCTGACGCCAGTCAGTTCGATCTTGCGGCCGAAGTAGCGCAGGGTTTCATTGAATTCTTCCTTGCCCGGAATCTGCCTGGCAATATTGAACTGGCCGCCAATGCGGTCACTCGAATCGAACAGGGTGACGTCGTGGCCGCATTCCGCCGCCACCGTCGCTGCCGACAAGCCGGCAGGACCGGCGCCCACCACCGCAACCTTGCGGCGTACCGCAGCCGGCTTGTACACCAGCTCCGTCTCATGGCAGGCGCGCGGGTTAACCAGGCAGCTTGCTCGCTTGTTCTGGAAGGTGTGGTCAAGGCAGGCCTGGTTGCATCCGATGCAAGTATTGATCTCATCGGCGCGGCCGTCGGCCGCTTTTTTGACGAACTCGGCGTCAGCGAGGAAGGGGCGCGCCATCGACACCATGTCGGCATCACCGCGGCGAATGATGTCCTCCGCCTCCGCCGGCATATTGATGCGGTTCGATGCCACCACCGGGATGGTCACTTCCTTGCGCAGGCGCCCCGCCACTTCGGCAAAGGCGGCGCGCGGCACCGAAGTGACGATGGTCGGCACGCGGGCTTCATGCCAGCCGATGCCGGTGTTGAGGATGGTGGCGCCGGCATGCTGCAGGGCCTTGGCAACAGTCACCACCTCTTCCCAGGTATTGCCGCCGTCCACCAGGTCCAGCAGGGAATGGCGGTACATGATGATGAAATCGCGGCCGGCTGCCTCGCGCATGCGGCGCACGATTTCCACCGGCAGGCGCATGCGGTTCTCGATGCTGCCGCCCCAGCGGTCGGTGCGCAGGTTGGTGCGCGCACACAGGAACTGGTTCAGCAGGTAGCCTTCGCTGCCCATCACTTCAACGCCGTCATAGCCGGCCTTCTGCGCCAGCCTGGCAGCGCGCACGTAGGCCTTGATGGTCGCTTCGATGCCGCCTTCCGTCAGCGCCTTCGGCTTGAAGGGCGAGATCGGCGATTTCTTGTCGGAGGCCGAGACGGCAAAAGGCTGGTAGCCATAGCGGCCTGCATGCAGGATCTGCATCAGGATCTTGCCACCTTCCTCGTGCACGGCACGGGTCAGCTTGCGGTGGTTGAAGACGTCGCCGATGAAGTTCATGGTGCCGCCAAAGGGCAGCAGCCAGCCCTGGCGGTTTGGCGAGATGCCGCCGGTGACGATCATGCCCACTCCGCCCTTGGCGCGCTCACGGTAGAAGGCGGCCAGCTTGTCATAATTGAAGAAGCGGTCTTCCAGTCCCGTGTGCATGGAGCCCATGATGACGCGGTTGCGCAAGGTGGTGAAACCCAGGTCGAGGGGCGAAAGAAGATGAGGGAAATTCGTGGTCATAGGGGAAGGCGGGAGTTCTGTGCGCTGACTAACGATGGAAGCGCGCGGCGCTTGTATTCTGCCACCAGTTACCTTACGCTGGTAGCATGAAGCGACTGTTATTAGTACTGTTCCTCGGTTTTACCGCGCCCGCCTTTGGCGCGGGACAGGCGGCCCGTTTGGAAGTTCCAAAGCTGGAAGTGTCCGTGAACCGGGTGAAGGCAGATTCGCAGCAACTCTATGAAGTCAACGCCAGCGGCACCGTTCATGCATCCCTGCCAACAGTCTGGCGCACCCTCACCACCTACGACCGCATGGAAGAATTCGTGCCCGACATGGCGTCGTGCCGGGTGCTTTCCCGTAATGGCAATGAAGTCATCATTGAGCAATTTGGCACGGCCCGCTTCCTGTTCATGTCGCGCTCCATCCATCTTGTCGTGCGTGCAACGGAACAGCCGATGTCGTCGATCGACATCGCCTTGGTTTCGGGGGACATGAAACATTACGAGGCGCGCTGGGAATTGATTCCCATTCCGGAAACGGGCGGCACCCGCGTGGTCTACAGCGGACGCCTGATGCCGAACTTCTACGTGCCTGGCCTGCTGGGCACCAACATCATCCGTGGCGATATCGAGCGCATGATGAATGCAGTGCTGGCCCATCTTGAGCGCCAGCCGGCGCTGCCGAAACAATCCGAACTGGCGCGTGGCCTGGGCGGAGTGCCCAGCGTCCCTTAAGCTGCGGCTTAAGCGGTGTAGTGATCGCGGTCGCGCACTTCCGCAAAATTCTCAAGACTGCCGATACGGATCACCACTGGATTCATGGTGGATGCCGTCTGCATCGAGCGCCAGGCGAATTGCCATTCTTTCTCGATCGCATCTTCGCGCGTCTTGGTGAACGCGGCGCCCAGGGCGGCACGGCCGCCGTATTCGACGGCGCCATCGATGCCGGCCCAGTTCGGCAGGGTGCGCTGTACGGCACGGTGGATGCGTTCACCGAATTCTTCTGTGTTATGGATTACCAGGCAGCTGTCGGCGCCGAAGTGCTCGAACAGGTCGCGGCTCCAGGCTTGCGAGAAGCTCAGGGTCAGGAAGCTGCCCACAGGGCGCAGCACGAACTGGCCGTCCTTCAAGGCTTGTTCGAGTTCGCTGCGCGGGCCGTAGCGGTGCAGCGTAGGTGGACGTTTGTAATCGTGCATGATGATTCTTAGTTCTGGTTTCTTTCAATGTGCCGCACATGGCGGTGGGCACGCATAAACGTCGAGGCGATGAAGATCTCGCGCAGCAGGTAGCCGAAATTGCCGATCAGGCAGATCATGGCGGCGATGAACAAGCCGGCGATGTATTTATCCAGCGGGACGTTGGTGGCATCGCCGACGAACAGCAGGGCCACCACCAGGCAGACGAACAGGCCGCAGGCCGTGCATAGCGCGATGGCGACGTTGATCAGGTGCGAACGGCGGTACAAGATGTCCAGCTCGTTGATATAGGTGTCGTTATATGCCACGTCCAGCCGCTCTTCCAGCACACGCGAGCGGTCGATAATGCGTGCCAGGCGGTTCAGCAGCACCAGCAGGTTGGTGCAGACGGTGGACAGCATGAAGACCGGGGCAATCGCAAGCTGGATGATGTGGGCAATGTCGCCGAGTTGGATATTCATTAAGCGAAGCGTCCTTGCTGACGGAATTGTTCGGTAGCGTTGACGAGGGCGCGGCTGATGCCCTGCTCCATGGCGCCGTGGCCGGCGTCTGGGATCATCTTCATCACAGCATTGGCGCCCCAGGCTTGCTGCAAGCGCCAGGCCGAAACCGGCGGGCAGATCACGTCATAGCGGCCTTGCACAATCACGGCCGGCAAGTGGGCGATGCGCGAAACATTGGACAGGAGCTGGCCATCGCTGAAGAAGCCCAGGTTGGCCATGTAGTGCGATTCCATGCGGCCGACGCCCAGGTCCAGGGTGTCCGACGGCGGCTCGTCCGGCTGCGGCAGCAGGAAGACGCGGCGGCCTTCGAACTTGCTCCAGGAGCGCACGGCGGGCCAGTGCACGTCCGGATTCGGGTCCATGATGCGCTTGACGTAGGCTTGCAGCAGATCGCCGCGTTCTTCCGGCGGGATAGGGGCGACGAATTCGTCGTAGACATCGGGGTGGAACCATTCGGAACCTTGCAGGAACCAGTCGATCTCCTTCTGGGTGCAGAGGAAGATGCCGCGCAGGACGAAACCGAGGCAGCGTTCCGGGTGGGCCTGGCCGTAAGCCAGCGCCAGGGTGGAGCCCCAGGAACCGCCGAAGACCAGCCATTTTTCGATGCCGAACAAGGCGCGCAGGCGCTCGATGTCCTCAATGAGGAGCTGGGTGGTGTTGTTGCGCACCTCGCCCAGCGGGGTCGATTTGCCGGCGCCGCGCTGGTCGAACAGGATGACCCGGTAGTGGTCCGGGTTGAAGAAGCGGCGGTGCTGCGGCGACATGCCTGCGCCCGGGCCGCCATGGAAGAAGACGACCGGGATGCCGTTCGGGTTGCCCACCTCTTCCCAATAAATTGTATGGATGTCATCGACAGCCAGCATGCCGCTATTGCGGGGCTGGATTGGCGGGAACAGGTGTGGCAAGGCGTCGGGCATGTCTATCCTCTGTGCGTGAAGCCAAGATTGTAACCGCTCAGAAGAAGGTATTGATCGCCTGGAGGACGTTGTACGTGTCATCCACAAGCAGCATCACCGGCCACTTGTCGAAAGTGGTGCAGGGGTGGGAGATGCCGCAGCCGACCAGGTCGCCCACTTGCAGGCCGGCTTCGACGCCTTCCGGCCAGCGCAGGTAGGCGTGCTGGTCGTTCATTTTGTCGATTACCGCGCCTTCTGGCAGCACCAGTTCGCCCTCGCCCGGCCGGTGCGCGGCGATCGCACGCGGCAGGCCCAGGTCGTGCGAGGCGTCGCGCTTGCCCAGGGCAAGGATTGCCAGGTTCGGCTCGGGGCGCGACAGCACGGTGGTCCAGACTTCCAGCGCAGGGCGCAAGCCCTCCCCGGCCGCCTTGCCCTCGCGACTTGCCAGCTCGCTGGTCAAGCCGCCGTAGTAGCCATGGTCATTGGTCAGGTAGCATCCGCTGCGCAGGATCGGCAGCACCTTCCTGCCCTGCACCGCGAGCCCGGCAAATTCACGCGCCACACGGTCGAAGTAGGCCGAGCCTCCGGCGGAGATGATCACATGCTCGCCGCCGAACAAGCCTTCTGCTGCAGCGGCTTGCAGCATTTCCGCCATGCGCTGCAGGAAGCCGTTGACGGTTTGCACGTCCGCCTCACGGTTGTCGGTCACAACCAGTCCTTCATAGCCTTCAATACCCGCGAGCTGCAAGCCCGGTGCAGCGGCAACGGCGCGTGCCACGGCCATGACCTCCCCGGCCTCACGGCAGCCGGCGCGCTTGCCCTTCATGCCCAGCTCCACCAGCAGCGGCAAGGGCCGCGTCAGGCCGAAGTCCTGCACGGCGCGCGACAACCGTTCGACGCCTTGCAGCGAATCGACCAGCGCAAAGAAATCGAAGCTGTGATCTTCCTGCATCAGGTGCAGCACAGCGCGGATATCGGCAGGCGCCACCAGCTCATTGGCCAGGATCACACGCCGAACGCCAAAACGCGCCGCAATCTGCACCTGAGGGATGGTCGCCAGCGTGATGCCCCAGGCGCCATTCTCGATCTGCGCCGCGAACAGCTGCGGGCTCATGGTGGTCTTGCCGTGCGGCGCCAGCAGGACGCCATGACGCTCGCAGAAGCTGCGCATCCACGCCAGGTTATGCTGCAAGGCCGAGGCCTTGAGCACCGCCACCGGCAAGCTCGTATCGGCCGCCAGCACGTTCCAGTGCTGGGCTCCGATCATGTGCTGGCGTAGCGGCTCCACAATAGGCAGGCCCTTTACGCCTGGCTGCAGGATTTGTTCGTCGAGTTCGGGCAGCGCGTACATAAGTGATCCAATCTGTGTTTTAAAGCATAGCACCGTCAGCCAGCCGCTGGCTCGGCAGTATTAAACGCTAATTGTGCCGCAAAGGCGCGCTTGTATGCCGGCCGCGCCTCACCCCTGGCGACATAGGCTGCAAGGCGGGGAAACTCATTCAAGATACCCGATGGCCTCGCCCGGAGCAGCACCGAAATCATTACCAGGTCGCCTGCACTGAACTCGCCGTCCAGCCATTCCGCCTCCCCCAGGCGCGCGGAGAGTTGCCCCAGGCGCTGGCGGATGCGGTCCGCGATCAGCGGCAGACGTTCCTTGCTCCAGGGCTTGTCCCCTTCCTGGAACTTGGCGATGACGATTTCCAGGATCGGCGGCTCAACGGTGTTAAGCGCCGCAAACATCCAGGTGATCGCACGGGCCCGGGCATTGGGGTCTTCAGGCAGCAGCCCCGGATAGCGTGAAGCGATATGGAAAATGATCGCGCCGGACTCGAACAGCACCAGATCGCCGTCCTCATAGGTTGGAATCTGCCCGAACGGATGCAGCGCCAGGTGAGGCGATTCCTTCATCGCAGCGAACGAAACCGGCCTTACCTCATACGGCTGCCCTACTTCTTCAAACGCCCAGCGAACGCGCGTATCGCGCGCCAGGCCCATGCCGCCGTCGGGCGAGCGTTCGAATGCGGTAATGGTGTGTGTCATCGTGATCTCCCGGTGAATGTAGATTCAACCAGAGCACCGTCAGTGCCCTCTCGAGAATGACGACGAGCGGCTAGCAGCGAAATCGACATGTCAGCGCTCCATCGGAGCGAAGCTCAGCTATTTCCGCTTTACCCGGCTTTTCTGCCGGCGCACTACTGACTGAATTTTTTCAGCCAGTTCGTCCTCCTGGAAATCCTCAATAAGATGTGTACCGCTTGGATCGTCTATACCGGTTTCTTTTCGACCCTTGAATATGATGTACTTCCACGACACCATCATACCAATGCCGCAATCGCTACGCCCTAAGCCAGTCGTGAGCGTCAATTCCTTGGGCTGCACTCCACCTTTCAGAACTTTTTTGATCTGAAAACGGCCTTCTACCCGCGGCAGTTCGTCACGACCACCGCTTGGAACATACTTAGCTTCAACAAGAGTCGCTATGAAAATTTCTTCCGCTTTTTCAACTTGCTGATCAAGTGTATCGACGGGAACACTGCAAGCTGGCGCATTAGCGGCCGCCAGCAACAGGGGCGCGAGCCAGAATAGATGTTTTTTCATCGATTGCTGAACAGCAGTTTCCCCAATTGCTTTACAACTGACTCCCTGGCCTTGCCTGCTTTGAATACGGTCGGCACGTAAAGCAGGAAAGAGCCCCAGCGATAGCGCGACCGGTTTCGCTCCTTGGACTGCAAGTACTGTATCAAGTCGACTGCGGATTCACGATGAAATGCCCAGAGCACGTGATTGCGATACGCGATCGAAAAATAGGCCTCGTCCGGCCAACGCAGCACATGTCTGGCGCGCGTGTGACAAGAGCTGCATCGAATTGAGCCAACTGGCCAGCCTTTGCGATTTTCGAGATACCTCGAGTGGTCCCAATCCCCTGCGTCGTAGCCGTCGGGCAGCTCGTGAATTGCCTGCCGGGGCCGCCCATGAAGTCCCTGGAAATAGACTGCCGCATGCCACAAGTGACCACATGAATCCTTGAACTGCTGGTAGTCGAACAAGCTGCTCTTCTGGAAAAAATCGATATCCGCTTTGAGCTTGATGCGAACGACTTCGGCAAACTCAAACTCCGCGCGATGCTGGCACCTGGGACAAACGATATCCAGATGGTGCGGGATCGGTCGCCATTCATAAAGCCTGGTCATCAGTGCCAGAGCGCAAGTATCAGGCCAAAGACCAGGAATTGCGCGGTATGGTAGCCGCCATCGATCAGCAGCAGCTTGAGGCTGCGCTGGGCGAACTGGTAGTTGATGGCGAAGCAGGCCGCCACCATGCCGAAACCTGCCAGCAAGGCATGCTTGATCGCATAGTCCATGGTCGGCGCAGGGCCGACCCAGCGGGCAAAGGCGAAGGCTGCCAGCAGGGAGAAGATGAAGGCCACGCCAAACACCCGGGCTGGATGGCCATCGGGCTTGACGCCGCCGTTCTCGTCATTCCACATCTTGCCGAACAAGGCCGGCGAATACCACAGGCCGCCCAGCATGAAGCTCGACACTGCAGCCAGCAACACGGCGAAAATATTCATGCCCATCATGTACATCGCGATCTCCCCAGTGAATTATTGTTGAGAAAGAACGATATGTGAGCCGGGCGGCAGGCGTCAATCACTTGTTGTTGCAATGCGCCGAAAGCATTTCACCCATCTTGCCACTGGCGGCCTGGCGGTCATCGGCCCAGGTCAGGGCGGAGTCGGTCCCACCCGCATCTTCGCGGCGCAGGAAGCTGACATAGGTCGAGCCCTTCTTGCCCACAACATGCATCAGGCGCACTTCGCAACTGCGGCCACCGGCGCTTGCCTTGGCGGTGCTCAGCACGTCAACCTTCGTGACGTGGCCGATATGCGCCACCAGCGGTGCGCGCTGGTTCATGATGTCGAGCAGCTTGTCCTGGGGGATGTCGCGGCTGCAGGCGGCCAGCAACAGCAAGGGCAGCATTTTCTTCACGGTGCCTCCAAAAGAACAAACGCCGGCCGGCACGAGGGCCGGACGGCGTTTGGGTGTTGCGTTGCTCTTTACTGCGATCAGGACATGTGCTGGCCGCCGTTAATGGCGATGTTAGCACCGGTCAGGAACGCTGCTTCGTCCGAAGCCAGGTAAGCCACGAGGCCTGCCACTTCTTCCGGCTTGCCCAGGCGGGCCATCGGGATTTGCGGGATGATCTTCGAATCCAGCACGTCTTTCGGGATCTCCATCACCATCTTGGTTCCGATATAGCCTGGCGAAATGGTGTTGACGGTCACGCCCTTGCGCGCCACTTCCAGCGCCAGCGCCTTGGTGAAGCCATGCACGCCAGCCTTGGCGGCCGAATAGTTGGTCTGGCCGAAAGCGCCCTTCTGGCCGTTCACCGAGGAGATGTTGATGATGCGGCCCCAGCCACGGTCCACCATGCCATCCGCTACCGGCTTGGTCATATTGAACACGGAGTCCAGGTTGGTCTTCATCACGGCATCCCAATTGACCTTGTCCATCTTCTTGAAGGTCATGTCACGAGTAATACCAGCGTTGTTCACCAGCACGTCAACCGGGCCGATGTCGCGCTCGACGGCCGCGATACAGGTTTGCGCCGAATCGTAGTCCGACACATCGCAAGGATAGGCAGTGAAGTTGTAGCCCTGGTCCTTCATCGTGGCCAGCCACGACTCATGCGTCTTATTGCTCGGGGAATACGTGGTTACCACTTTGTAGCCCAGTGCGACCATCTTGATACAGATCGCCTCGCCCAGACCACCCATGCCGCCCGTTACTAATGCAACTCGTGCCATTTAATGTTCCCCTATTTAGTTAACGAAAGCTCATTCCCTCTCAACTGCAAGTGCTACGCCCATGCCGCCGCCGATGCATAGCGAGGCCAGGCCCTTCTTGGCGTCACGGCGAACCATTTCATGCAGCAGGGTCACCAGGATGCGGGCGCCGGACGCGCCGATCGGGTGGCCGATCGCAATCGCGCCGCCGTTGACGTTAATCTTGCTGGTGTCCCAGCCCATTTCCTTGTTCACGGCGCAAGCTTGCGCGGCGAACGCTTCATTGATTTCCATCAGGTCCAGGTCTTGCGGCGACCAGCCCGCCTTCTTCAGGCACAGCTGCGATGCCGGTACCGGGCCCATGCCCATGTAGGCTGGATCCAGGCCGGACGAGGCATACGCCTTGATGCGGGCCAGCGGTTTCAGGCCCAATTCCTTGGCCTGCTTGGCGGACATCATGATCACAGCGGCCGCGCCGTCGTTGATGCCGGAGGCATTACCGGCGGTGACGGTACCGGCCTTGTCGAACGCTGGGCGCAGGCCGGACAGCGCTTCCAGGGTCGAGCCTGGCTTCACGTATTCGTCCTGGTCGAAGAAGATGCTGCCCTTCTTCTGCACGATTTCCAGCGGCAGGATTTCGTCCTTGAACTTGCCGGCTTTTTGCGCGGCTTCCGCTTTCAGTTGCGACTGCAGCGCAAATTCATCCTGCTGGCTGCGCGAGATATCGTATTTCTTCGCGACGTTCTCGGCGGTGATGCCCATGTGGTACTGGTTGTACACGTCCCACAGGCCGTCCACGATCATGGTGTCGACCATCTTGGCGTCGCCCATGCGGAAGCCGTCGCGCGAGCCGTTCAGCACGTGCGGCGAAGCGCTCATGTTTTCCTGGCCGCCGGCGATGATGATGTTGGCGTCGCCGCACTTGATCGCTTGCGCTGCCAGGTGGGTGGCTTTCAGGCCGCTGCCGCAGACCTTGTTGATGGTGTAGCCCGGAATGGCGCTTGGCAGGCCGGACTTGATAACGGCCTGGCGTGCCGGGTTCTGGCCGACGCCGGCGGTGAGTACCTGGCCCATGATCACTTCGCTGACCAGGTTAGGGTCGATGCCGGTCTGGGCCAGCAGGCCCTTGATGACATGGGCGCCCAGCTCTGCTGCCGGGGTCTTGGCCAGGGAACCGCCGAACTTGCCTACGGCGGTACGGCCTGCTGCAACAATTACTACATCATCCATTCTGCTTCTCCGGGAGTGGTATGAAAATCATTCAATGCATTCTAGCTAAGTGCCAGGCGTGCGGCCAGCTATGGCCTACCGGAACAGTGGCTTATTCAAAGCTACTTCTGTTGCCTCTCGTCCATATGCTTGCGCACGGTCAATAGCCTGCCTGCCCTGGTCGGTTGCCATTTGCAGCAGGTCTTGTGGACGCTGGATGGCCAGGAATTCGTTCGAGGCTGCCGTCATGGCAGCAAGAGAAGCCAGCGCGGTATCGCGATGCCAGTCACAAATGCTGGCGAAGCTGGCGAGTTGCGCGTCGAAAGCCGCTTGCGCGGCGCGGGAAAATTCGTCATTGAACGCGTACATGCCCATGCTCCTTCAGTTGATCGGTGGCTGAGATACCGCAAGACTTCTTATGTTAGTGCGCAATTCCTGACGAACGTTTGATAAACATCAAGGCTGCTTTCATTTTGCATAAAACCAAAGACGATGTCACGACAATAACTTGATACCGTCCAAGGTGGCGGCGCATTGCTCGCGTATCACGTTGACGAAGTCGGCCACGTAGGCTTTGTGTTGCAAGGCTGGCGGCACCGAAACAAACAAGTCGCTCCACAAGCCGGTCTCGCCGATCGGGCGGGCGATGACGTAGTCGTAGTCGACATAATTCTTGATGGCCCAGTTCGGCAATGCCGCGACACCGCGCCGGCTTGCAACCAGTTGCAGTATCGCGACCGTGAGTTCTGCCGTGCGGCGCTGGAACTCGATGCCGGCCGGGCGCAGCACTTCGCGGATCAGGTCGATACGTGTTTCCGGCACCGGGTAGGTAATCAGGGTCTCGCCTTCAAAGTCCTGCGCGGACAGGCGGCGTTGCGCGGCGAGGCGGTGCTTTTGCGCCATCACGGTCAGGATTTCGAAGCGGAATAGCGGGAACGTGGAATAGTCGGCGCTATAGTCGGAGCCGATCACCAGGTCGGCGGCGCCGCTGCGCAGCAAGTCGGCCGGTTCGCTGTGGAAGCCGGAGACCAGGTCGATTTCCACATCCGGCCAGCGGGTGCGGAAGGCATCCATCACCGGCATCAGCCAGTCGAAGCATGTATGGCATTCAAGCGCCACGCGCAGTTGGCCGGTATCACCTTGGGACAGGCGCAGTACGTCGCGTTCGGCCCGCTCTACTTCCGGCAGCAGGGTATCGGCCAGTTTCAGCAGGCGTTCGCCGGTGGCGGTGAAGCCAATTGGTATCGATTTACGCTCAAACAGCGGCGTACCGTAGCGATCTTCCAGTAACTTGATTTGATGCGACAAAGCCGACTGCGTCAGGTTCAGCAGCTGGGCCGCCTTGACCAGGCTACCGGAGGAGCGAAGCGCAGACAGCGTGCGCAAGTGACGAATCTCGAGCATGTATGAAAAGTTTTCAAGTTAATGCATAAAAAGTTTCGTTTTTATTATATGCCGTCATGCCGCAAACTGTACTTCACCAATATTTCTTAAGCATGACAAAAATGAAACTCGTACAAACCCATATCCCTGGCTTTCCACGCATCGGCGCTGCGCGCGAACTGAAGTTCGCTTTGGAGCGATTCTGGCGCGGCGAACTCTCCGAAGCTGCGCTGCAAGAAACAGCCAGCAATCTCCGTGCCCGGCATTGGGCGACCCAACGCCAGCATGGGCTGGATTTCGTGACAGTCGGCGATTTCGCCCTTTACGACCATGTGGCGAACCACATCCAGCTGTTCGGCTGCGAACCGGGACGCTTTGGCTTCAAAGGCAGCGAGGACCCATTGGCGCGCTACTTCGCCATGGCGCGCGGCGACAGTGCACACGAAGCGTGCGGCTGTGGCCACAATGGTGCGGCGCTGGAGATGACCAAGTGGTTTGATACCAACTACCACTACCTGGTGCCGGAATTCAGCGAGTCCACCGGGTTTGATCTGCACAGCCAGCGCTTGCTGGATGAAGTTGCCGAAGCACGCGCGGCCGGGCACGCGGTCAAAGCGGTGCTGCTTGGCCCATTGACGTTCCTTTGGCTTGGCAAGGAGCGCGGTACTGCGCCCGGCTTCAGCCGGCTCGACCTGCTCGACCGCCTGCTGCCGCAATACAGCCGGCTCCTGATGCAGTTGCGCGCTGCCGGCGCCGAATGGGTGCAGCTCGACGAGCCTATCCTTGGCCTGGACTTGCCCAACGCTTGGCGCAATGCCTTCGAGCCGGCGTACTGGCTGCTCAACCAGGCTGGCGCGCAGCTGATGGTCGCCACCTATTTCTCGCCGCTGGAAGAAAACGTCAGCCTGGCCTGCCGCCTGCCGGTCGCCGGCTTGCACGTGGATGCTGTGCGCGCAGCCAGCGAGCTGACCAGCGTGACCGACTGGCTGCCGGCGCATAAGGTGCTGTCGATCGGCATCATCGATGGCCGCAACATATGGCGCACCGATATGGACGCGGCGCTCGCGACGCTGTTGCCGGCAATTGGCAAACGCAGCGGGCCGGTCTGGCTTTCCACCTCCTGCTCCCTGTTGCATGTGCCTTACAGCCTTGCTGCAGAGCCTTCGCTCGATGCCGACGTGCGGCCCTGGCTCGCTTTTGCCGAGGAGAAGCTCGCCGAACTCGCATTGCTCAAAGCCGCGCTGTCTGCAGATGAACGCGTTTCCGGACAAGTCGCACGAGGCTTTGCCGAGGCCCGCGCGGCGCTTGCCAGCCGCCACTCCAGTGGCCGGGTGCACAAGGCGGATGTCGCTGCACGGATCGCAGGATTCACCGCTGACTCGGCGAGCTCCCGCCGCAACTCGCCATTCGCACAACGCCAGCAGTTGCAGCGCGAGCGCCTGGCACTGCCTGCCTTCCCGACCACGACCATCGGCTCGTTCCCGCAAACCCCGCAGATTCGCGCCGCCCGCGCAGCCTTCAAGCGCGGCGAACTTGCGGCGCCCGACTACCAGCAGGCGATGCGCGAAGAAATTGCGCACGCCATTCGCAAGCAAGAAGAGCTCGGCCTGGACGTTCTGGTCCACGGCGAAGCCGAACGCAATGACATGGTTGAATATTTCGGTGAGCAACTGGATGGTTTCGCGTTCACGGCCAACGGCTGGGTGCAATCCTACGGTTCGCGCTGCGTGAAGCCGCCGATCATTTACGGCGACGTTCAGCGCCCGCAAGCGATGACGGTGCAGTGGGCCGCATATGCGCAGAGCCTGACCGCCAAGCCGGTGAAAGGCATGCTGACCGGGCCGGTCACGATCCTGCAATGGTCTTTTGTGCGCGACGACCAGCCGCGCTCGGATACGGCGCAGCAAATCGCCGCGGCCATCCGCGATGAGGTGCATGACCTGGAGAACGCCGGCATCGCCATCATCCAGATCGACGAGCCTGCGCTGCGCGAAGGCCTGCCGCTGCGCCGCAGCCGCTGGGATGCCTATCTCGCGTGGGCCACCAAAGCCTTCCGCATCAGCGCCGCTGTTGCAGGCGACGGCACGCAGATCCACACGCACATGTGCTATGCCGAGTTCAACGACATCCTGCCTGCGATTGCCGCGCTGGATGCCGACGTGATCACGATCGAGTCAAGCCGTTCCGCCATGGAGCTGCTGGGCGGCTTCGCCAGCTTCCGCTATCCGAACGAGATCGGCCCCGGCGTGTACGACATCCATTCGCCGCGCGTACCTGGCAGCGATGAGATGGCCGCGCTGCTGCGCAAGGCCGCAAAGGTGGTGCCGCCTGCGCAACTCTGGGTCAATCCCGACTGCGGCCTGAAAACGCGCGCCTGGCCGGAAACCGCCGCGGCCCTGCAGAACATGGTCACGGCCGCCCATAAACTTCGCGCGGAGATGGAACTTTCCTAAAGCATCACTGTCCATCCTCAAAATCTCCTGGTAGAGGCAGAGGCGGCTAGCATGCAAAAAGATATCGAGAGGCTGTATGGCACGATCGAATCCTTGCGCGAGCATATGGACAGCGGTTTCGAAACGCTGCGCAAGGAACAGGCAATTACCACTCGCTGGCTGATTGGGCTGACCACATTGATGGCCGGCGTGTTCGGACGGCTATTTGGACTGTACTAGGAAACAGAATAGATCCAGCGCACAACCGTTTCCCCGTCCGTGTCGACGAAAGTCCCACGCGCCTTGAAGCCGAGGCGCGCGACGACTTTCGACGAACCGGTATTCGACGGGAGGATATCGGCGACCACCTGCCGCACCGAGCCATCCGCTGCTGCCAGCTTCAAGAGCTGAGCCACAGCAGCACTTGCAAAGCCGCGCCCTCGCATCGACTTGGCAACCCCATACGCTATTTCAACATCGCCATTGGATGGCATGCCTTTGAAGGTGCATCCCCCAAGGATGGTGCCCTCGGGCCGGGCGATGATCAGGAACGGCGCGCACCAGAAAGCGGGCACACCAGCCTCCAGCTGCTTCAATGCGCGGCCGGCAACGTGCGGCGGTGGAAGCGCACCTTCCGGCGCGCCTGCGAAATAGTCGGCAGGCGCCTTTTTCGCCAAGCCAAGCAATTCTTCGCGTGTGAGCTGAAGCAGTTCGATCTCGGGCACTATTTGGCACCGCCCACAAATTGCAGTGCCTCGCGTGCCAGATCAGGCCAGCGGCTGGCCGCGTTCGCGCGGACCGCCAGCCACTCCTTCATCAAACGCCCATGGCCTGGATCGAACTTGTGGCCGATACCGGAAGCCTCGAGCTCTTCGACCCGCGCGCGCGGCAGCTTCACGACAAACTCGTCACCCGACGACACCATGGCAAAGATCTTTCCGTTGACCTTCAATGCCGACGAGCCGAAACCTTTCTTGGCGCCTTGTCCGAAGTCGACCCCGGGTTCGCCGACAAAACTTTCAGCCAGCGCCGCAAAGCGTACGCGGTTATCCATGGCTAGCCTTTCCTTATTGAATTGGCGTGATTGCAAGCTGCCGCCGACAACTCGCCAGCAGCTATTCCCTCAAGGCACCAGGCCACTTGCAGTAGAAGCAGTTTGCATCTTGTCCCTTACCAGAGCGAGAAATGATGCGCGCTCAGCGTGGCCGGAAAAGAAGCGATTTGGAATCACAAAGGCATGGTGCTGGGCGACATAGATCGCGGTGAATCCAGGGCATGACATGGCCCGAACGATGCCAGGCCAATAGAAGTATGTTTTACTGAATCTGGTTTCGTCGATCAGTGCGTCGCCATGAACTTCAAGCACGTGTTTAGTCAATATTGCGTGGTTCTTACTGGAGATCAGGTTGATGGCAGTAATCGCGAACTGAATCACCCATAATCCGACATAAAAGATAAGGGCCAGAATCCACGATGGGACGTGGTTGAAAGGCCCGTCGGGGTCAGGCAAAAACGCCAGACCACTAATCGAAAGGTGCAGCACCTGTATGACCGGAGAATAAAATTGATGAATCAGACTGAATTTCAACATGTCTGCATAGGTGACTTCGTATTCGATTTGCATTGCTGTAGGGAATGTTTATTTTTTGACATATTAACACGTCGCTACCCCTTCCAAATTCCAGCGTTGCCGCCCCGCCAGCCCGCATAAACACTGGACAAGCCTCCCCAAGCAAGCTTAAGCAAAGTACAATGCACCCAGCCTGGGCTCAGCCCGTTACTTTGCGATTGTTATGCCTAAGAGCACGTTCCAGAAGCCTATCGAAATCAAGATTTCCACCGTTGTCGCCGTGTCCGCCATCATGTACACGAGCGATCTCGTCGCCCTCGACGCCGCCATGCATGAGATGACTGGCGGCGTTTCCGATTTCTTCGAAGGGGACCTGGCCGTCATCGACGTCGGTGACCTGGCGCCAGGCTGCGAACGCATTGACTGGGCAGCAACCATCGCCCTCCTGAAAAAATACCGCCTGAATCCGGTGGCCGTGCGCAACGCCAAGCCGGATATGGTGGAAGAAATCCAGCAACACGGCCTGCAGCTGGACAGCGGCAAGCGGGAAGAACCGCCAGTCGCTGCCCCGAAGCCAGCGCCAGCTCCGGCCCCTGCGCCGGCCCCGGCTCCCGCGCCGGCGGCACCAGCTTTCAGCGGTACCATGATCATTGACACTCCGGTCCGGGCCGGCCAGCGCATTTACGCGCGCGGCGGCGACCTGATCGTGATGGCCGTCGTCAACAACGGCGCCGAGATCATCGCGGATGGCAGTATTCACGTTTACAACACTTTGAATGGCCGTGCCCTGGCGGGCGCTTCCGGCGACGCTACGGCACGCATTTTCGCTCTGTCGATGAGCCCGGAACTGGTCTCGATCGCAGGTGTTTATCGTACTTTTGAAGATGGTTTCCCGACCGAAAACGCACGCAAGCCGGTACAAATCCGGCTGAACGGCGAGAGTCTGGATATACAATCTGTCAATTCCGCAAAATAACAGTTCAGTAAAGGATTCTTTGTGGCACGAATTATTGTAGTTACGTCCGGCAAGGGCGGTGTCGGCAAAACGACTTCCAGCGCCAGCTTCTCCACCGGCCTCGCCATGCGCGGCCACAAAACCGTCGTCATCGATTTTGACGTCGGCCTGCGCAACCTGGACCTGATCATGGGTTGCGAACGACGCGTTGTATATGACCTGATCAACGTGGTGCACAAGGAAGCGACCCTGAACCAGGCCCTGATCAAGGACAAGCACTGCGAAAACCTGTACATCCTGCCGGCGTCCCAGACCCGCGACAAGGATGCCCTGACCGAAGACGGCGTGGAAGCCGTGCTGGCCGAGCTGATCAAGATGGACTTCGAATTCATCGTCTGCGACTCGCCTGCCGGTATTGAACACGGCGCGCTGATGGCGCTGACCTTCGCCGACGAAGCCCTGATCGTGACCAACCCGGAAGTGTCGTCGGTGCGTGACTCCGACCGCATCCTGGGCATCATCCAGGCCAAGTCGCGCCGCGCGCAGTCTGGCGGCGAACCGGTCAAGGAACACCTGCTGATCACCCGTTACTCGCCGAAGCGCGTAGAAGCGGGCGAGATGCTGTCGTTTGAAGACGTGCAAGAGATCCTGCGCATTCCTTTGATCGGCATCATCCCTGAGTCGGAGCAAGTGCTGCATGCTTCCAACCAGGGTAACCCGGCAATCCACTTCAAGGGAACCGATGTGGCCGAAGCCTACACCGACGTGGTGTCGCGCTTCCTGGGCGAAGAAGTTGAGCTGAAGTTTACCGACTATGAAAAGCCTGGTTTCCTGAAGCGTATCTTTGGAGCTAAATAATGGCCCTGCTTTCTTTCCTGTTCCAGAACAAGCCCAAGACGGCGGTTGCGGCGAAGGAGCGCTTGCAGATCATCATCGCGCGCGAGCGCAATGGCCGCGCCGGTCCGGATTTCATGCCGGCGCTGCACAAAGAACTGGTTGATGTCATTTCGAAGTACACCAAGGTGTCGGCGGACGATATCAAAATCTCGCTCGATCGCCAGGGCAACCTGGAAGTTCTTGATGTGAATGTGGTGCTGCCGGACGCTTGAACCGGCAAACCAGTGTCAGACAGCCGCATATCGGTGTCAGGCCCTGTGGGTCTGGCACCGGTTTACCGGTTTTCCGCCCCTGCCAGCACCTGCCTGGCCACCTTGGCGCAAGCCTCCACGTGCTGATAGCCAATCTGGCGAAAGGCAAAGAAACCAATAGTAGCTGATGCAATTTGACCAGCAATAGGCACCAGCTTGCCCGCCTGTTTTGCCGCGATCTTGCCGGCGCTGCGTTTCAGCACCGTCGCGACCAGTTCACGCGTGACAACTTTCCCAACCAGCATCCCGCCAAGGCTGATCACCGCCTCATACGCAATCAGTTTCAATTTCGGCTGCATGCGGTCGATCTGGGCCGGCGACAGGCCAAATTCGTGGTTCACGTCATCGATCAGCTGGGTGAACAGGCGCAGGTCCGACACCACGTCGATACCGGGGATCGGCACCGCCGCGACGCCGGCCGACACCGCCGCGCGACGCCGCACCAGGCGCCGGCAGCGCTCGCGCACTTCATCGATGTCCGCCTCGGTGGAGGGCAACACAGTCCAGTCATTTTTCATGGTTTCGCTCCCCAATCAGCTTGCAAAAGAACATCCGCTCCATTGTGCTAGCCGCCCAAGCAGTGTACCGTGTGATGAGAGAACAGCCTGACACGACACCCATCGGAATAGTTCTTTTTGGCAATGTTTGATCAAATTGGTAACTATTTCTTGTAAATCTCTGTTATATTCGTGTGACTGCTTCTTAACATTTTGCTGTAAAGAACCATGAGAATCGTTGTCCTTGATGCTGACCGAAGCCAGGCGGACCTGATCTGCCAGGTCCTGACTTCTGCTGGTCATGCCTGCCATGGCTACCAGACGGCCAAGGACTTGCTGGCCAATATGCGCAAGGACAGCGTCGACATGCTGATTCTCGACTGGCAGGTTACCGATATGGATCCTGCCGAGGTGGTTCGCAAGGCCCGCGAAAAACTGCCTGAAAACGGCCCCGTGATGTTCCTGACCACCAGTTCCGGCGAAGACGATATCGTGGCCGGCCTGACGGTTGGCGCCGAAGACTTCCTCGTCAAGCCGCTGCGCCGTGCCGAACTGGTGGCGCGCGTCCAGGCCCAGTTGCGCCTGGCTTACCCAAGCCAGAACGGTGCCGAACAATTGCAATTCGGCCAATACGTCTTCGAAACCCGTCCCGGCCGCTTGTTGATGGATGGGCAAGTACTGGACGTCACCCACAAAGAGTTTTACCTGGCGCTGCTGTTTTTCCGCAACATTGGCCGGCCGCTTTCGCGCGCCTACATCCACGAAGCGGTGTGGATTCGCGAGACCGAAGTTCCGTCACGCACGATGGACACCCACGTTTCCCGTGTCCGCAATAAATTGCAGTTGAAACCAGAAAACGGCTTCCGCCTGGTGCCGGTGTACAGCTACGGCTATCGGTTGGAAAAGCTGGGCTCCTGAGAGCGAAACCGGCACAAGGTATAATGGCGTCTGGAATCTTCCGTCTGGACCAAGATGCAACTTCTCGCCGTCGGCCTCAACCACACCACTGCACCCGTCGCGCTGCGCGAACGGCTGGCGTTCGCGCCTGAGCAGCTGGGGACGGCAGTCGCGGCAGCGCGCAACTGGTTCGCCTGCGCGGATTCGAAAGGCGGCGACGAGGCAGCCATCCTGTCCACCTGCAATCGCACCGAGCTGTACGCGGCCAGCAATGCCGCCAACCCGCTCGACGCGGGCGCGCAATTCCTGGCCGACTTCCACAAACTGAATTACTCCGAGCTGCGCCCGCACCTGTACATGCTGCCGCAGCACGATGCCGTGCGCCATACCTTCCGCGTCGCTTCCGGCCTGGATTCGATGGTGCTGGGCGAGACCCAGATCCTGGGCCAGATCAAGGATGCGATCCGTACCGCCGATGAAGCGGGCGGTTTGGGCACCTACCTGCACCAGCTGTTCCAGCGTAGCTTCTCGGTTGCCAAGGAAGTGCGCAGCACGACCGAGATTGGCGCGCACAGCGTGTCGATGGCCGCAGCGGCAGTGCGCCTGTCGCAGCGCATTTTCGACAAAATCTCCGAGCAGCACGTGCTGTTCATCGGCGCCGGCGAAATGATCGAGCTGTGCGCCACGCACTTTGCGGCGCAGAACCCGAAATCGATCACCGTAGCCAACCGCACCATGGAACGCGGCGAAGCGCTGGCGCATCGCTTCAACGGCAAGGCCATGCGCCTGGCCGAACTGGGCAACCAGCTGCAGCAATACGATATCGTCATTTCCTGCACCGCCTCTTCGCTGCCGCTGATCGGGCTGGGCATGGTGGAACGCGCCGTCAAGGCCCGCCGCCACAAACCGATGTTCATGGTCGACCTGGCCGTGCCGCGCGATATCGAGCCGGAAGTGGGCCGCCTGAACGACGTCTTCCTCTACACCGTGGACGACCTGGGCAAGGTGGTGCAGACCGGCATGGAGAATCGCCAGGCTGCCGTGGCGCAGGCCGAAGCGATTATCGAAACCCGCGTGCAGTCCTTCATGCACTGGATCGACGACCGCGCCGTGGTGCCGGTGATCCAGGGCCTGCAGGAAAACGGCGAAACGATTCGCCTGCTGGAACTGGAACGCGCACGCAAGTTGCTGGCCAAGGGTGAATCGGTCGACGCGGTGCTGGAAGCGCTGTCCAAAGGCCTGACCGCCAAATTCATGCATGGCCCGCAGCAGGCGCTGCACCGGGCCCAGGGCGACGAGCGCGCCCAACTGGCCGAACTGCTGCCACAATTGTTCCGCGGCCGCCGTTAGCGGCGCCAGCTCCCTCCTGCCGCTTGCTGCGGCTATCCGTGTTACCCCCTCGAATTCAGGAACGTATGAAACCATCAATGCTGGCCAAGCTGGACCAATTGGCAAACCGCCTTGTCGAACTGGACGAACTGCTGATGTCCGAAGGCGCCACGTCGAATATGGACAGCTACCGCAAGATGACGCGCGAGCACAGCGAACTGCAGCCGCTGGTCGCGCTGTACAAGGATTACCAGCAGGTTCTGTCCGATATCGATGAAGCGCAAGCCATGCTGTCCGATCCGGACATGAAGGAATTCGCGCAGGAAGAAATCGAAAACGGCAAGGCGCGCCTGGGCGGGCTGGAACTGGATTTGCAGAAGATGCTGCTGCCGAAGGATGAAAACGACGAGCGCAACATCTTCCTCGAAATCCGCGCCGGTACTGGCGGCGATGAATCGGCCCTGTTTGCCGGTGACCTGCTGCGCATGTACACGCGCTATGCGGAGCGCAACCGCTGGCAAGTGGAAATCGTATCGGCATCGGAAAGCGACCTGGGTGGCTACCGCGAGGTGATTGCACGCATCATCGGCAATGGCGCCTACTCCAAGCTGAAGTTCGAATCGGGCGGACACCGCGTGCAACGCGTGCCGGCGACCGAAACCCAGGGCCGCATCCACACCTCGGCCTGCACCGTAGCGGTGATGCCGGAGGCCGATGAGGTGGAAGACGTCCACATCAACCCGGCCGACCTGCGCATCGACACCTTCCGCGCCTCCGGCGCCGGCGGGCAGCACATCAACAAGACCGATTCGGCTGTGCGCATTACCCACCTGCCCTCGGGCATCGTGGTGGAATGCCAGGACGACCGCTCGCAGCACAAGAACAAGGCCTCCGCGATGAAAGTGCTGGCGGCGCGCATCAAGGACGTGCAGCTGCGCGAACAGCAATCGAAGGAAGCGGCGACCCGCAAGAGCCTGATCGGCTCCGGCGACCGCAGCGAGCGCATCCGCACCTACAACTTCCCGCAAGGGCGCATGACCGACCACCGCATCAATCTCACGCTGTACAAGCTGGACATGATCATGGACGGCGACCTGAACGAACTGACCACTGCCCTGACCACCGAACACCAGGCCGAGCAACTGGCCGCCCTCGGCGATTAACAGCCGAGCCAGTGTCCCAATTGGGGTGTGACCCCAAGGTGGGACACGGGCTGGGCCGTAATAATGGCAGCTTAAGGATGGCGCCCGCGCTTTGTGCGAGAATTGGGCGGATTTTTAACCCTGACAACTTGATGACGATGAGCAACCGTAACGTACTGCTGGCGATCGCCTTTGTGAGCTTTGGCATGATCGGCGCGGCAATGTATCTGCAGCATGTGATGTACCTGATGCCTTGTCCGCTGTGCGTGATCCAGCGCTACCTGTTCATCGCGATCGGCTTTGCGGCCTTGATCGGGGCCTTTACTTCCAGGCCGAAGATCGCGGCTGGTGTTGGCTTGCTGGCTGCGCTGGGCGGCATGGGCGTGGCGATCAAGCAGTTGTGGGTGCTCGCCCACCCTGGCCTGTCCTGCGGTATCGATCCGATGGAGACGATGCTGAACAAGATCCCGACATCGGAATACCTGCCTTGGCTGTTCTACGCGGAAGGCTTGTGCCAGGACGCGAATGAAAAAGTGCTGGGCCTGGTGATCCCGATGTGGTCTTGCATCTGGTTCGGCATCCTGGCCATCGTCACTGCGTGGCTGGTGCTGCGCAAACGTGCATGAAAAACCAGGTCACGGCCGGCATCACGCTTGGCGCCTTGCAGCGCAAGCCTTTGCTCGATCCGGTCGACCAGCGCATCCTTATTTGCCATGCGCTGGGCATCAGCCGCACGGCATTGATTACGCAAACCGAACGCGTATTGAACGCGGAGGAGGCGGCGCGTGTGGCGGCCCTGCTGCAGCGCCGACATGATGGCGAGCCGGTGGCGTATATCGTCGGCCAGCGCGAATTCTTCGGCCTCGATTTTGAAACCACGCCGGCGGTACTCATTCCCCGTCCCGATACGGAACTGCTGGTGGAACTGGCATTGGTGCGCCTGCCGCCGCGCGGCAAAGTGCTGGACATGGGCACCGGCAGCGGCGCTATTGCCGTGGCCATTGCCCACAGCCGGCCGGATGCCAGCGTGACGGCGCTGGACGTGAGCCAGGAGGCGCTGGACGTGGCCAGCCGCAATGCGCAGCGCAACAACGCCAACGTGCGCTTCCTGCACAGCGACTGGTACAGCGCCGTGGAGGGCGAGCAGTTCGACCTGATTGTCTCCAACCCGCCTTATATCGCGGATGGCGACCGCCACCTGTCGGAAGGCGACCTGCGGTTCGAGCCTAGCGGTGCGCTGACCGATTTCGCGGATGGCCTGAGCGCCCTGCGCACCATCATTGCCGGCGCTCCCGCCAAGCTTGCGCCGGGCAGCTGGCTGCTGATGGAACATGGTTATGACCAGTCGGCCGCGGTGCGCGCGCTGCTGTTGTCATCCGGTTACACTGATGTGCAAAGCTGGCAAGACCTGGCCGGCATCGAACGGGTCAGCGGCGGCCGTCGCCGGGCCGGGTAAAATACGGCAACATGCGGCTTCCGGGCCGTTTTTGGCGGTCATCGTACGCGCTTTTCGGTTTTCGGTTAATCTCGCACCAATTTGATTTGCTGCATCGGAAAGGAAGCAAATTGTCCAATCTATTGACTCGCCGCCTGGCCCTGTTGGCCGACGATCAGCACCGTGCGGTGCTGGGTGGCGGCCTGCGCGGCATTGAGCGAGAAACCTTGCGTGTACAAGCGGATGGCCACCTGGCGCATACGCCTCATCCCCTGCCCCTGGGCTCGGCCCTGACGCACCCGCACATCACCACCGACTACGCGGAAACGCTGCTGGAATTCATCACCCCGGCGGAGCACGACATCGCGACCACGCTGGAGCGGCTGGATGCGATCCATCGTTTCAGCTACATCAAACTGGGCGATGAGCTGATCTGGAGCCAGTCCATGCCTTGCGAGCTGCCGGCCGAGGAAGACATCGAGATCGCGTGGTACGGCAAATCGAACCTGGGCATGCTGAAGCACGTGTACCGCCGCGGCCTGGCCCTGCGCTATGGCAAGGCAATGCAATGCATCGCCGGCATCCATTACAACTATTCGCTGGACGAGCGCCTGTGGCGCATCCTGGCTCAAAACGAGGGCGCGACCAACGTCACGCCGAAGGCCTACCAGTCGGAAGCCTACCTGGCGACCATCCGCAATTTCCGCCGCTACAGCTGGCTCCTGATGTACCTGTTCGGCGCTTCGCCGGCGCTGGCCGAGGGCTTCCTGCGCGGCCGCCCGCACAAGCTGGAAAAACTGTCCGGCGATACGCTCTACCTGCCGTATGCGACCAGCCTGCGCATGAGCGACCTGGGTTACCAGAACGAGGCGCAGTCCGGCCTGCATCCGCACGAGAACAGCCTGGATTCCTATGTGGCCACGCTGACCAAGGCGGTCAATCAGCCTTACGAGCCGTATGCGAAGATCGGCACCAAGGTGAATGGCGAGTGGGTCCAGTTGTCGACCAATGTGATCCAGATCGAGAACGAGTACTACTCGACCATCCGTCCGAAGCGCGTGATCAATACCGGCGAGCGCCCGATCCAGGCGCTGTGCAACCGCGGCGTGCAGTACATCGAAGTGCGCTGCATGGACGTGGATCCGTTCGAGCCGGTCGGCATCAATGTGCAAACAGGCCGCTTCCTCGACGTGTTCCTGCTGTTCACTGCGCTGGAAGAAAGCCCTCTGATCACGCCGGAGCATGGCGAACTGCTGGCGCGCAATTTCGCGCGCACGGTGAAGGAAGGCCGCCGTCCGGGCCTGACCTTGACCCGCGATGGCGCGGAAATCACGCTCAAGCAATGGGGCCTGGAACTGATGGAGCGCTTCAAGCCGGTCGCGGAACTGCTGGACCGTGAACACGGCGGCCGCGAACACATGGCTGCGCTGGAGGCGCAGGTGGCCAAGCTGCACGATCCGGAACTGACGCCGTCGGCCCGCGTGCTGCAGGCGCTGCGCGAGAACGGCAAGTCGTTCATGGCTTTCGGACTGCACCAGAGCGAGAAGCATGCAGCATATTTCCGCAACCATCCGCCGAGCGCGGAAGATGTAGCGCGCTTCGATGAAATGGCACGCGTCTCCATCGCCGAACAGGAAGAGCTGGAGCGCACCCAGACCGGCAGTTTCGACGATTACGTCAAGGCCTACCGCGCCAGCAATTTGTGCCCGAACCACTGCACCTGACCCTTGCTCACCTTCTTTAACGAACAGCACGCGCAGCAGCCCGGCGGCAGCGACCATCGGGTGAAAGCCGTGCAGGCAGAATTGGGCCGGCGCGGTTTGGGCCAGATCGTTACCCCACAGAGCGTGCCGTTGACGGCACTCGAGCGCACGCACAGCCCGCGCTACCTGGCGTTCCTGCGCAACGCGTGGAGCGAAGCGCAGGCGCAGAAAGAGTTCGCTGGCTGGCCGGTCGTCGCCCCAAAGCAGCTGGCGGTACGCACCATGCGCACCGATATCGAGCCGGAAGATTTCCTGGCCCGGCTTGGCCTGTATTCGATGGATACCGTAACGGGCATCAGCGCCGGCACCTGGAGCGCAGCCAAAGGCGGCGCGGACTGCGCAGTCAATGCGGCACATGCGTTACGCGTGGGCGAGCGCGCCAGCTTTGTGCTGACGCAGCCGCAGGGCCATCATGCAGGTGCCGATTTCTGCGGCGGATACTGCTACCTGAATAATGCGGCCCTGGCCGCCCAGCACCTGCTGGATGACGGGATGTCCAGGGTTGCGATCCTCGACCTCGACTACCAGCACGGCAATGGCGCGCAAGGGATTTTCTACGAACGGGCCGACGTGCTCTGCCTGTCGATCCATGCCGACCCGCGCCACGCTTTTCCTTTCTTTTGCGGCCATGCCGATGAAACCGGCGCCGGCGCAGGCCTTGGCTACAACGTCAACTTGCCGCTGGTGGCGGGCGCCAATGCCCAGGCCTGGTTTGCTGAGCTGGAAACGGCTTGCGTGCGCTTGTCCATGTACCGGCCGGAGGCGCTGGTCGTGGCACTTGGCGGCAATATCTTCCATGGCGAACAGCATGGCGGCTTTGGACTGGCGCCGGCCGACTTCCTGCGTCTTGGCGAGCGCCTTGCCTGGCTTGGCTTTCCCACCACCTTCCAGCTCGAAGGCGGCACGCCGCTGCGCGAACTGGGTACCAATATCGTCAACGTGCTGGAAGGTTTCGACTGCGCGATGATCTAGGCTTAGCCGGGCAGCGCCAGCCGCGCTTCCAGGCCGCCGCCTTCGCGCTGGTGCAGCGTCAGGCTGCCGCCCATCGCAGTTGCCAGCTGGCGCGCAATCGCCAGGCCCAAACCGGTGCCGCCGGTCTCGCGGCTGCGTGAGGATTCCAGCCGCACGAAAGGCTCAAAGACCGCTTGCAGCGATTCGGCCGGGATGCCGGGGCCACGATCGAGCACCTTCACCACGATGCCGCCGCGATCAGGCCCCGCGCCGTCCGCCCGCTCAACATGCACCTCGGCGCTGCCGCCGAACTTGAGCGCATTGTCGATCAGGTTGCCCAGCACGCGGCGCAGCGCCTGCGGGCGCAGTTCCATCGCGTGGCCAACCGCGCCATGCAGGGTGACGTCCTGCCCGGCGTCGGTGTAGTCGTGCACCATGCTGTCGAGCAGTGCGTCCGGATCAATGCGCGTGGCCGCTTCGGAAGTGCCGTGCAGGGTGCGCGCATACGCTACGCCTTCTTTCACCAGCTGCTCCATGGCCTGCAAATCCTGCCGCAGCTTCGACTGCTGCGCTTCGTCATCCATCATGTCGACGCGCAAGCGCATGCGCGTGATCGGCGTCTGCAGGTCGTGCGAGATCGAGGCGAGGATCTGGATGCGCTCCGCCATATAGCCGGCGATGCGCTGCTGCATGGCGTTGAACGCACGCGCGGCACGTGCCACTTCTGATGGCCCGTTTTCGGGCAGGTGGGCGCCCTGCATATCGGGACCAAGCGCGTCCGCGGCCGAGGCAAGCTGCGCGAGCGGGCGCGTTGCCAGGCGCACTGCGAGCCAGCAGCACAAGGCAAACACTGCGAGCTGCGCCGCCATCAGGGCGCCGAACCAGGGCGACATCGGCACGGTGCGCATCGGGCGGAAATCGATCGTCAGCGGCATGCCATCGCTCAAGCGCAGGTGCACCTGATAGCGCTCGTGCTCGCCGATAATCTGGTGCACGGTCAGCTTGTATTGCTTGCCTACGCCTTCTTCGAACGAGCGCACCGCGTTAGCTTCGAGCACGTCCAGGTGCGGCAGCGTTTCGTCGCATTCTTCCAGCCGGAACTCGTAACTGCGGCGTGCGAGGCGCGGCAGCCATTGCGCGCGCTGGGCAGCAGGCAAGGCGTCGAGCAAGGCAACCGATGTCGTGACCTCGCGCTCGATATAGCCCATCATCATATTGGTGGTGGCCTCGTTCCGCTCGCGCATGGTGAGCCAGAACGACAAGCCTTGCGCGACTGCCACGCCCAGGCACAGCAGCAAGGCAAGGCGCGCGAACAGGCTGCGCGGCCAATGCAGGCGCATCATGGCTCGCCTGCCGACAGCGTGACGGTGGCCGAGAAGACATAGCCTTCGCTGCGCAGGGTCTTGATGTAGCGCGGTTCGCGCGCCGTGTCGCGCAGGCGCTGGCGCACGCGGCTCACCAGCAGGTCGATCGATCGGTCGAACTGGTCGGCATTGCGGCCCTGGGTCAGGTTCAGCAGCTGGTCGCGCGTCAGCACGCGCTGCGGATGGTCGAGGAAGACGCGCAGCAGGCGGTATTCGGCGCCGCTCAGCGCGACTTGCGTGCCGTCGGCATCGAGCAGGTGGCGCGCGACTGTGTCGAGACGCCAGTCGCCGAAGGCCAGCATCGGCACCGATTCGTTGACCTGCATATTCGGCGGCAGCATGCGCGTGCGGCGCAGCACGGCATTGATGCGCGCCAGCAGTTCGCGCACGGCGAAGGGCTTGGGCAGGTAATCGTCGGCGCCCATTTCCAGGCCGATGATGCGGTCGGTTTCGTCGTTGCGCGCGGTCAGCATCAGCACCGGTATGGCCTTGTGCTTGCCGGCGCGCAGGTCGCGGCACAACGCCAGCCCGTCTTCGCCGGGCAGCATCAGGTCCAGCACGACCAGGTCCGGCGTGTCTTCTTCGATCACGGCGCGCATCTGGCGGCCGTTGGCTGCCAGCGAGGTGCGTAGGCCGTTTTTCTGTAAATAGGCGCCGATCAACTCGCGGATATCGCGGTCGTCGTCAACGATCAGGATGTGGTCTTGGTTTTCCATGAAGCCATGATACCCAATGCCTGGCACAGATTTGTATCCCAGTGTGTACAGCCGGACCAGGTACACAATACATTGCACTGGCGGGGGTGGCGCGACATATGCCAGATACCTGCGGGCGGTCCAATGGAGTCATTCCAAAACACGGAGCCGACCATGACCAACCCGCTCGACACTCCGCTGGCCTTCCTGGCCGGCCTGCTGACCATCGCTTCGCCTTGCGTACTGCCGATGCTGCCCATCCTGCTGGGCTCCGGCGTCAACCAGCGCAACCGCCGCCGCCCGCTGTTCATCGTGGCCGGCTTTATCCTGAGCTTTGCCAGCTTCGCGATGCTGCTGGGCGTGGTGTCGGCCACCATTGAAGTGGCGCAGGAGGTGCTGCGCAATACCGCCATCGCCCTGCTCGCGCTGTCCGGCCTGTTCCGCCTGTGGCCGGCGCCGTATGAGTGGCTGCTGGCCCGCCTGCCAAACCGCAGCGCCAGCGCGGCGCCGCGTGCCGATGACGGCAGCAACGGTGGCGCTTTCCTGCTCGGCGTGTCGCTGGGCGCGGTCTGGACCCCATGCGCCGGCCCGGTACTGGCCTCGATCCTGGTACTGGTGGTGAAGGCACAGGACCCGGCGTGGTCAGCCCTGCTGCTCACCCTGTACGCCATCGGCGCTGCCGTGCCCATGCTTGGGATTATTTATGGCGGCCAATACGCCACCCAGCGCGTGCGTTCCGTGGCCCGCCACGCCGAGCGCCTGCAGCAAGTATTCGGCGTGTTGGTGATAGCCACCGCCATCGCGATCTACCTGCAATACGACACCCTGGCCTATTCGTGGGCCGCCCAACACCTCCCAACCCTGAAAGGACTGTGATGATGAAGAACTACCTGAAATTCCTGGCTGCCGCAGCCACCCTGGTTGGCGCCAGCGCCGGCGCCAGTGCCGCAACCGCCCCGTTTGAAGCGCCCGAGTTCAGCGGCATTACGCAATGGCTGAACAGCGAACCGCTGACCATGAAACAACTGCGTGGCAAGGTGATACTGGTTGATTTCTGGACCTATGACTGCATAAACTGTATCAACACCCTGTCGCACGTCGTGCAATGGCATGACAAGTACAAAGACAAGGGCTTGGTCGTGGTCGGCGTCCATACGCCGGAGTACGCTTTCGAGCGCAAGACCGAGAATGTGCGCACCGCTTTGAAGCGATTCGACATACGCTATCCCGTGGCTCAGGACAACCGCTATGCCACCTGGAATGCGTACAACAACCGCTATTGGCCAGCTTTCTATTTAGTCAACAAGAAGGGCCAGGTGGTGTACACCCACTTCGGTGAGGGGCAGTACGAACAAACCGAAGCGCGGATCCAGCAACTGCTGGCTCAAACCGAGTGAGTTCAAAGTGAGCGAAAAATTTTTTAAAAATAGCTTGCAATTAAATCGCACACTATCTATAGTGTGGACATGGGCAGCAAACAACGCCCCGGAAACTGGAAACAAATAGCACGCTAGTTAATCGCTCACTACTCACGAAAAGGAAAAAACATCATGGCAAAGATCTCCAACATCCTGTACCGCGCAAACGCAACCTCCACCGGCGGCCGCGAAGGCAAATCCGTCTCCAGCGACGGCGCCCTGGACGTCAAGCTGACCACTCCAAAAGAACTGGGCGGCAATGGCGCATTCGGCACCAACCCGGAACAGCTGTTTGCGGCCGGCTACTCGGCCTGCTTCATTGGCGCCCTGAAGTTCGTTGGCGGCCGCGACAAGATCGCCGTCCCGGCTGACGCTTCGATCAACGCCACCGTCGGCATCGGCCCGATCGAGACCGGCTTCGGCATCGAAGTGGAATTGAAGATCTCCCTGCCAGGCGTAGATCGCGCCACCGCAGAAAAACTGGTGAATGCCGCGCACATCGTGTGCCCTTACTCGAACGCGACACGCGGCAACATCGACGTCACCCTGACTATCGTATAAACAAGCAAGGGCCCGGCAGCAAAGGCGGCCGGGCCCACCCAAGAGGAGAAATATCATGAAAGCATTTGCAACCATCATCGCTTCCGCCGCCCTGGCCCTCTCCACTGCCGCCCAGGCAGCGCCAGCTGACACCAACAGCGGCGAAGGCTACCAGTCCGACAACAGTTTTGTGTCGACTAAAACCCGCGCGGAAGTAAAGGCTGAGACCATCGCCGCCCTGCGCCGTGGTGAAATCCTGAACGGCGAACTGTATCCGCTGGACTTTGCGGCCCCAACCCGCGGCAAGACCCGCGCCGAAGTGAAAGCCGAGCTGGCCCTGGCCATCCGCAATGGCGAGATCCGCATCGATCAATAAGCTGGCATAAAATGGTCGCCTCCCATCATGCGAGGCGACCAATGATTGAATGGCAGTGGCTGGACTTCAACAGCATTCCCAACGCAGACCTCTATGAAATGCTGCGGCAGCGGCAAGAGGTCTTCGTGATCGAACAGCAGTGTTTTTACTCCGATATGGATGGCTACGACCAGGCCGCCCATCACCTGCTCGGCTGGCAAATTGTTGAAGGCAAGCGCTCACTTGCGGCGTACCTGCGCTGCATCGCGCCGGGCATCAAATACCCTGAAATGTCGCTGGGCCGTGTGCTGACCACGCAGGCTGCACGCGGCAATGGCGCCGGCCGGCAGTTGATCGCCGAAGGCATCCGCAACGCGGAGGCGCTGCATCCCGGCCACCGCATCCGCATCGGCGCCCAGGCTCACCTGGAAAAGTTCTATGGCAGCTTCGGCTTCAAAGCCGTTGGCGAGCCGTATGACGAGGATGGCATCCCGCACCTGGAGATGCTGCGCTAAGAAAAAAAACGGCCCTAAGGCCGTTTTTTATGCAGGTCCCGCCCGATTACTTGGCGGCGGAAACGGACGTCACTTCGATATCGAAGATCAGCGGAGCGTTCGCTGGAATGCTGCCCTTACCGTCCGAGCCGTAAGCCAAGCTGGCCGGAATGATCAGGGTACGCTTGCCGCCAGCCCTTACGCCCACCAGGCCTTGTTCCCAGCCTTTGATGACCGCATTCGCCCCCAGCGTAACGGACAGCGGGAGACCGGTGGTGAGGGACGTGTCGAAACGCAGGCCGCGCTTGTCAGTCACGCTCTCATCGTACAGGTAGCCGGAGTAGTGCACGGTCAGGATGTTGCCGGTGGCGGCTACCAGGGAGGCGTTGCTGCCCACGACGACGTCGATCACCTTGAATTCCGGCTGTGCGGTCTGTGCCGGCGGCGTAGCGTTGATGCCGGTCACCTCAATTTCATACACGACGGCGGTGCTCGGCGGCACGCGGAACATGCCCGTTGCGTTGTCCTTGAGGCCGTATTGCGCCCATGCCATGCTGGCCGGGATCAAGAGCCTGCGCTTGCCGCCTACCTGCATGCCGACGATGCCCTGGTCCCAGCCCGCGATGCGGCTGTCCACACCCAGCAGGAAGGCAAACGGGACGTCCGAGCGGTCGAATTCTGCGCCCTTGTAGGCATTTTCAGGCTTAGTGCTGTCGTACAGGTAGCCGGTGTACTTGATGCTCACCAGGTTCTTGGCAGCGGCAGCCGCGCCCGTGCCAGCCTGCAGGTCAGTCTTGGTGAAGGCCGGCTGCGGCGGAATCGGCGATGGCAGCGTGCTGAAGCTTTCTACCGTCAGTTCATATACAACGGAAGTATTGGCTGGAACGATCACCTTGCCAGTGGAATCCTTGACGTCCGCTGGACCGAAAGCCATGTTCGACGGGATGATGACGAGGCGCGTACCCTTCGCTTTCATGCCGGTCAGGGCCTTGTCCCAGCCCGCAATACGGGCTCCGACGCCGACCGTCATGGTAATTGGCCTGTCCACATTGTCGACGACAGAACTCTCGAATGGATCGCCTTTCTTATCAGCCTTGGTTTCGTCGTAAAGCCAGCCCTTGTAGCGGAATGTGACCAGGTCGCCGGATGCGACTACCGGTCCTGGCGCCGGCGGCACGGTGTCCACGACTACTGCGTATGCAGGCTGCGGTGGCAGCGGGGCTTCGTTATTCTTCGGGCCACCGCCGCAGGCCGTCAGGGCCACGGCGCACGCCAAGGTGGCGATTGCCTTGAACATCGAGTTCTTCATTTCAATCTTGCCTATTCGTCAAATTGGGGGTAACGGAGCAGAAGTTTATCAGACCGTTAAACCCCACCTGAATATGTAGCAAGATCCGTTACAAATTATATTTCCACTTGTGTGCCGAGCTCGATGACGCGGTTTGGCGGAATCTGGTAGTAGTCGGCCGCGGCGCGGGCATTGCGCGACATGGCCACGAACAAATGCTCGCGCCATGGCGCCATGCCATCGCCCGGCGACGAGATCACGGTCTGGCGCGCAATGAAGAAGGACGTTTCCATCATCTCGAACTTCAGGCCTTTTTCTTCGCACAGGGCCATGATGGCCGGCACGTCCGGCTCGTCCTTGAAGCCGTAATTGATGTTGAGCTGGTAGCACTCATGGCCCAGGGCCGTGACGCGTACCTGTTCCGCAGGCGGCACATAAGGCTCTTCCACGATGTGCACGGTGAAGAACACCACGCGCTCATGCAGCACCTTGTTGTGCGACAGGTTGTGCAGCAGCGCGTGCGGCACGCCATCGCTCTCGCCACGCAGGAACACCGCAGTACCCGGCACGCGGGTTGGCGGCGCCATGAACAGGGAGTTCAGGAAGTCTTCCAGCGGGATAGCGTGCTTTTCCAGGTTCTTGAACACCAGCTCGCGGCCGGTGCGCCAGGTCAGCATGGTGGTGAACAGCGCGGTACCGAGCAGCAGCGGGAACCAGCCGCCGTGGAACAGCTTCAGTGCGGAAGACGAGAACAGCATCACGTCCATCACGATGAAGAAGCCGGTTGCAGCAAAGCACACCACCAGCGGCAAGTGCCAGCGATAGCGGATTACAAAGAAAGTCAGGATGGTGGTGGCGAACATGGTCGCAGTCACCGCAATGCCGTAGGCACTGGCCAGGTTGTCCGAGCTCTTGAAGCTGATCACGGCAATCAGCACCACAATAAGCTGCAGCCAGTTCACGACCGGGATATAGATCTGGCCAATCTCACTGGCCGAGGTATGCTGCACGCGCATGCGCGGCAGCATGCCGAGCGCAATCGCCTGCTTGGTCATCGAGAACGAACCGGAAATCGTGGCCTGCGACGCGATCACGGCAGCGGCGGTGGACAGCACCACCAGCGGATAGACACTCCAGGCGCCCAACTGGTTGAAGAACGGGTTGGAGATCGCTTCCGGGCTGCGGATCAGCAGCGCGCCCTGCCCCAGGTAATTCAGAATCAGCGAAGGGAAGCAAACCCAGAACCAGGCCATGCGGATTGGCTTTTTGCCGAAGTGGCCCATATCGGCATAAAGTGCTTCGGCACCGGTAATCGCCAGTACCACGGCACCCAGCGCGACGAACGCGATAAAGCCATTGTCGCGCATGAAGATAACGGCATGGTAAGGATTCAGCGCCGACAGAATGGCTGGGGTTTCAACGATATTCACCACGCCCATCGCGGCCAGCACGCCGAACCAGATCGTCATGATCGGGCCAAAGAAACGGCCGATGCCCGCCGTGCCGTGGCGCTGCACGGAATACAGCGTGACCAGGACGACGATGGTCAGCGGCACCACGTATTGCGCAAGGCCAGGAGCGGCGACTTCCAGGCCCTCGATCGCGCCAAGCACGGAAATGGCCGGGGTAATCACGGAGTCGCCATAGAACATGGTAGCGCCGAAGGTGCCAATCAGCAGCAGAGGGAAGTGCGCTTTTGGGGCAGCCTTGTGCACTGAGTTCAATGCGAGAGCCATCAGGGCCATGATCCCGCCTTCGCCGCGGTTATCAGCACGCAGCACGAGGCTGACGTACTTCAGCGAAACGATCAGGGTCAGGCTCCAGAAGATCAGGGAAATAATTCCCAGCAAATTGGCTTGGTTGAGCGCCAGTCCGTGGGTGGGATCGAAGACAGTTTTGAGGGTATAGAGAGGGCTGGTACCGATATCGCCGTAGACGATGCCAATGGCGGCCAGCGTCAGTGCAGCTACGCTGCTTTTCTTATGTTGTGACAAGATTTCACCCAAAATTGGTTTTGGTGCATCGCACAATAGGCCAACTATAGGCCTTTTGCAAGTTTTTTACGCCGCCGGTGAAAACTCGGCGGGTGTGCTATTTTCCACCTTTACTCTTAGAAAATCATCGCTCCCATGAATACCGGCATGCTGTACGCCGCAGGCGCTTTCCTCTCCTGGGGCCTGTTCCCGCTGTATTTTCACGCAATTAAAAATGTTCCGGCGTCCGAAATCCTGGCCCATCGCATGGCCTGGTCGCTGCTGTTCCTGATGCTGGTACTGGCGGTGCGCCGCCAATGGAAATGGCTGCCTCAAGTGTTGCGCCAACCCAGAGTGGTGGGCAGCTTCCTGGCCAGCGCTTTCCTGCTGAGTGCGAACTGGTTTGTGTATATCTGGGCGGTGAACAACGGCCACGTAGTGGATGCCAGCCTGGGCTACTTCATCAATCCATTAGTGAATGTGCTGCTAGGCATGCTGGTGCTGAAGGAAAAACTGCGCCGTGGACAATGGATTGCCATCGGCGTAGCGGCGACTGGCGTGGCCTGGCTGACCTGGCAGGCTGGCCAGGTGCCTTATATTGCGCTGGTGCTGGCCCTGAGCTTTGGCGCTTATGGGCTGCTGCGCAAGACGGCGGCACTGGCGGCGCTGGAGGGACTGTCCTTCGAGACCTTGATCCTGTTCCCGCTGGCGGTAGCTTACCTCGGCTGGCTGGTGTACCACGGCCAGAGCGTTTTCCTGAATGCCGAAGCGGACAGCACGCGCTGGCTGCTGGCAGCGGCTGGCCCGACCACGGCGATCCCGCTGCTGCTGTTTGCCGCCGGTGCGCGGCGCATCCCGATGTCCGTGCTCGGCATGCTTCAATACATGTCGCCATCGCTGCAGATGCTGCTGGGCGTTTGGGTTTTCCACGAAGCGTTTTCCTCGACCAAACTGGTTGGCTTCCTGTTCATCTGGAGCGCCCTGCTGATCTACATGCTCGAGGGTTGGTTGACCAGCAGAAAGGCATCCTGAGTGTCGGAAATTTTTACAGTTTGCGTCTTTGCTAAGTTCGCTTTCCAAGATTCAATTAAAATTACTCAATAAGAATCAATGACCTAGGTGGAATTGTTGATGATCAGGCACGCTAATTGCTTGATTGCACGCTCCAACTCAGGAGAAAAAGAATGGCAAGCAAAAAGTTTCTAGCAGGTATCGCCGCATTGGTCTGCGCTGCTAACGTATATGCTCTTCCAATGTCGCTGACCAAGAACGTCGCCGCGGGCGATCTTCTTGTTACGGGTACCAGCAAGAACTTCGAGATCAACGTCAACGACCTGCTGGCAAGCAACGGCTTGGGCAGCAGCGCAATCTCCTTGGGCCAGTTGACTGTTTTCGGCCATTCTGACGCTGATTACAAAACTCACATCGATGCCTTCGGCAGCTATACCCAGACCGGCACCCGGAACCACTTCAATGCAGGCGCCTGCAACCACGGCGTTTGCAGCGTGACTGATAAAGTTTTCACCAGGACCGGTAGCTCGTATCACTACGATAACGTCAGCGACACTATGAAGGTGACCGTTGGCGACTCGAGCGACAGTGACACCGCAGGGTTGCAGCAAAGCTATGAGCGTCCATCGACGAGCGAGGACAAGCGGGATGGCAGCGCGCGTTGGGGCTGGAACATCTACGAAACTACCGCCGATGATTACTACCGTTCCTATAGTGGCGACCTGAGCGTCACCCTGGACCTGGATAGCAAGGCGCTCAGCGACATCATCAAGGACGGTGTCCTGAGCCTGTCGGTCTTTGGTGTTCGCGGCCAGTTCAACGTTGACAGCCTGCGCCTGGACCTGCTGGCCAACATGCCTGTTCCGGCCGATGACACCACGGTTCCGGTTCCGACCAGCCTGCTGCTGACCGGCCTGGGCCTGGCCGCACTGGCCACGGTACGCCGCCGCAAAGCATAAGCAGTCACCTACCCCAAAAAGGACCCGGCACTCGCCGGGTCTTTTTTTATGCGCCACCACAATGCGCTAAACTAGCGCCTTTACGAACCGACAAGAACACATACCGTGGCCAATTACGTCTATACCATGAACCGCGTGGGCAAAATCGTCCCACCGAAACGTCAGATTCTGAAGGACATTTCGCTGTCCTTCTTCCCAGGCGCCAAGATCGGCGTGCTGGGCCTGAACGGCTCCGGCAAATCGTCCCTGCTGAAAATCATGGCAGGCATCGACACCGACATCCAGGGCGAAGCACGCCCGATGCCTGGCCTGAACATCGGCTACCTGCCGCAGGAACCGCAGCTGGATCCCGAAAAAACCGTCCGCGAAGAAGTGGAATCCGGCCTGGGCGAAGCCTTCTCCGCGCAGGCGCAGCTGGAAGCCGTGTACGCCGCCTACGCTGAACCGGATGCGGACTTCGACGCGCTGGCGAAGGAACAGGAACGCCTGGAATCGATCATCGCCGCTGCCGATGGCGGCAACCTGAACCTGCAACTGGAAATGGCTGCCGACGCGCTGCGCCTGCCGCCTTGGGACCAGAAGATCGGCGTGCTGTCCGGCGGCGAAAAGCGCCGCGTGGCGCTGTGCAAGCTGCTGCTGTCCAAGCCGGACATGCTGCTGCTCGACGAACCGACCAACCACCTGGATGCAGAGTCCGTGGAATGGCTGGAGCAGTTCCTGGTGCGCTTCCCTGGCACCGTGGTCGGCATTACCCACGACCGCTACTTCCTGGACAACGCTGCCGAATGGATCCTGGAACTGGACCGCGGCCACGGCATTCCATGGAAAGGCAACTACTCTTCGTGGCTGGAACAGAAGGAAGCCCGCCTGAAGCAGGAAGAAGCTACCGAGTCCGCGCGCCAGAAAGCACTGGCGAAGGAACTGGAATGGGCGCGCCAGAATCCGAAGGCACGCCAGGCGAAGTCCAAGGCCCGCATGGCCCGCTTCAATGAGCTGAGCGAATACGAATACCAGAAGCGTAACGAAACCCAGGAGATCTTCATTCCTGTGGCCGAACGCCTGGGTAACGACGTGATCGAATTCAAGAACGTCAGCAAATCCTTCGGCGACCGCCTGCTGATCGACAACCTGTCCTTCACCATTCCGCCGGGCGCAATCGTCGGCATCATCGGCCCGAACGGCGCCGGCAAGTCGACCCTGTTCAAGATGATCGCCGGCATCGAGCAGCCGGACAGCGGCGAAGTGGCAATCGGCAAGACTGCCAAGATTTCGCTGGTGGACCAGAGCCGCGACAAACTGGACAACGAAAAGACCGTGTTCGAGGCCGTTTCCGGCGGCGCCGATATCCTGAGCGTGGGCCGTTTTGAAATGCCATCGCGTGCTTATGTCGGCCGCTTCAACTTCAAGGGTTCGGACCAGCAGAAGATCGTTGGCAACCTGTCCGGCGGTGAGCGTGGCCGACTGCACCTGGCCAAGACCCTGCTGATGGGCGGCAACGTGCTGCTGCTGGACGAACCGTCGAACGACCTGGACGTGGAAACCCTGCGTGCGCTGGAAGATGCGCTGCTGGAGTTCGCCGGCTCGGTGATGGTGATTTCCCACGATCGCTGGTTCCTGGACCGTATCGCGACCCACATCCTGGCCTTTGAAGGCGATTCGCAGGTGACCTTCTTTGCGGGTAACTATCAGGAGTACGAAGCGGACAAGAAGAAGCGTTTGGGTGAGGAAGGCGCAAAGCCGAAGCGTATTCGTTATAAGCCGCTGCACGGCTAAAACCGGTAAACCGGTGTCTGACCCGCAGGGTCAGACACCAGGGCGTGCCGAAGCCGCTGGCCGAAAGATCATTATGGGTCTGACCCAGGTTTACCGGGTTTCGAAGGGAGAGCCAAAATGCGCAAACAATTCCTATGCGGCCTGCTCCTGGCCAGCGCCGGCGCCATTGCGCACGAGGCTCCGATCGACAAACTAGCCTGGCTGGCCGGCTGCTGGTCGCACACCGGCGCCGAAAAAGGCTCAGTGGAAATGTGGACCCTGCCCGCAGGCGGCACCATGCTGGGCGTCGCACGCACAGTAAAGAACGGCAAAACGGTCGAATGGGAACACACCATGATCCGCGAAACCGAGCCGGGCATCTGGGCCTATGTGGCCAAGCCAAGCCGTCAACTGGAAGCTGCCTTCCCGATCAATTCGGTCGGCGATGGTGAAGTGATCTTTGAAAACCCGCAGCATGACATCCCGCAGCGGATCATTTACAAGCGCGATGGCGCCGACGGCATCAAGGCGCGCATCGAAGGCATTTCGAAGGGCAAGGAAAAAGCCTTCGACTACCCTATGCAGCGAACCCAATGCCCGAACGGAGGGTGAGGCGGGTACAAGGACATTGGCAGCGCAAAGCTGCCGTTGTCGCACCCGGCCTCGATCGGGACTTTGCGGGGGGAAGCAGCTGAACTGCCCTCCCCCTCGACTCAGAAGCTAGCCTTCACGCCCAGGTTGACCGCGCCTTTGCGGCGGCCCTGGTCGATGTCATTCTTGCCGAAGTGTTCGTACTCCAGCACGCCCGACACTTTCTCGGTGAAGGCGTATTCAGCACCTACCGCGGCGTACAACGAGTTACGGCTGCTATCGCCGTTGTACGCGGAAGCCAGGCCGGTGGCATTCACGTCATTCTTGTTGTGGGACACACCCAGCTTGCCGGTCAGCGAAACTTGCTGGTTGATCGGGAAGGTACCCTTGCCAGCCAGGTAGAAGGACTTGGCTTTGCCTTCGATGCTGCCGGTGCCGGCGCCAGTGGTGTAGTTATACGACTGCTTGCCGAAATCTACATAACCGGCTTCCACGCCCCAGGTCTTGTCGATCTGCACGCCACCGAAGATCTTGCCACCGTACTCGGTGGATTTCTTGTCACCGTCGCTGGTGTCGTTCGGCAGAGTGTATTTGTTCGAGTTCGCCACGACGCCCGCGCCGATGTACGGCTTCAGCTCCTGGGCCTGGACGGATGCCGCGCCCAGGGCGACGGCAGAAGTGATGAGTGCGAATGCGATTTTTTTCATGTTCGTGATCTTTCAGCAAAAGTAAGTCGGACTTGCTTGGGATCGCGCTTCGTCTGTGGAAGTGCGATGGAAAGCACGATAACACTGCCAAAAGTTCAATGGGGAGACGAACCGGTAAGAATTGTGTGCATTTGTAAGCAACCTTGAATTACCAATGTTCAGCCCAAAATGAGCGAACTTGACCTCAGATAAGCCGAAATGTCAGATTGATACGAGGCCCACAAGGTTTCCGCTCTTTATTGATGCCGTGACGCCAGCAATGCTGGAGTTTTCCGGCCATGAGCAAGAAGCTACCGTCGGTCAGATCGATCTTTATCGTTTTCGGCAGTTTCTTGTGCTTGAGGATGAAGGTCCGGGTGGCGCCAAAGCTGACCGAAGCGATTGCCGGCTGAGGCCCGAGTTCCACCTCATCGTCGCTATGGAAGCCCATGCTGTCCTGTTCGTTGCGGTAATAATTCAGCAAGAGGCTGTTAAAACGCTTGCCGCTGGCGGCCTCGACGGCGTGCTTGATCTCAAGCTGGAGTGGCGTGAAGGGTAGCGGTTCGAAAGTGCGGCCCGAGTAGGTGTAGCGCTGCTCGCCATACCAGGCACTCAAACGCGGTTGCGCCACTTCACGGCCGAACAGGAAGATGGTTTCTGCCTTCCACGCGGTCTCATCGAGCAGGCGTTGCATAACTTCCGCATTATCCACAGCCAGCGGAAGCTGCTGCATGAAATACAGCTCGCCGTCTTCGATCGGAATCGGCAATAACTCGGCGTCAGCAGAAAACAGGTCCATAGGCGTTATCATATAGCAATGAACAAACGTCAATTCCTCGGCGCCGTTGCAGCGGCCGGCGCCCTCCCGTCGTTGGGCGCCGCTGCTCCCAAAGTTGAGCGCGGCCCGACGCTGCTGACCGTCACCGGTGCCATTGCCAAACCGAACCGCGGCAGTTTCGACCGCGTCACGGACCAGATGATGCACCGCCAGCGCCTGAGTTTCGACAAGGCCTTCACCTTCGACTTTGCCGCACTGGCCACGCTGCCGGCGGTCGCGATCAAGCCCACGCTGGAATACGATAGCCGGCCGCACACCCTGTCCGGCCCGTTGCTGACAGACGTGCTGAAAGCTGCGGGCGCACAAACGGGCGACAGCAGCAACCTGTTATTGCGTGCAGTGGATGGCTATGCGGTGGCGGTAACCCTGGCGCGCGCCAAGGCACAGCGCTTTATCGTTGCCACCCACATGGATGGCGCACCGATGGCGCTGGGCGGCCTCGGTCCGCTGTGGGCGATCTACGATGCGGATCGCGTGCCGGAAATGGCAAACAGGCCCGTAGGCGAGCGCTTCACGACCTGCCCCTGGGCCCTGTATCACATTGAAGTTCAGGCGTAAGCTTCAGCCAGCGACATGACGCGCGGGGTGATCGCGACGCCAATGTCGCTGAAGATCTTGTTGATGATGGCCATGTTGGCTTCGGCCTCTTCCGCCTTCCAGCCGTTGAAGAGGTCGGTGCCATCTTTCTGGAAGTGCAGGTCCAGCACCTTGCCGCGGTCCTTGTGGGTGTAACCGGAGCTGTGGACTTGCTTGAAGCCGCCGGCAGCCAGTGCTTCGAGCACGGAAGTTGGCGGATTATCCGGGTCGGTTGCCATGTACACGCCGAAAGTCTTGCCAGGCGGTTTGGCGGCAATATCTACCTCGTAAATGCCAGGCGCCTTGGTGACAGACGTGGATTTCAAAAATAACATAGCGTTCCCCTAGAACTGTGTGGCTTAGGTGGACAAGCTTATTGCTAACGGCCAATTTTGTCACTCGCCCAGGCTATCTTTTTGCTCCCCCACAACAGAAGCATGGGCAAAAAGCATTACCTGCTCTTCAACTATACTTTTGCACTGGTGATTTGCAAGGGCTGCGTCACAGCTGGCCGGCCCGTTTCCGTTCCGCCAGCGCGATGGTCGGCGGGACGAGGGCCCGGTACAGCTGGCCGGTTGCCGCATCCCATGCCATTACGGCATCTTGCTGCCGCAACACTGTTGCCATGTCGCCGCGCGCCACCGGCCCGGTCAGCGCCGGCGCCGCGCCAAGGCGGAAAGCATTTTCCATCGACTCTATCGCAAGCGGCCGCGCAAGATCGCGCGCCACGGCTTCCGGAATGCCCGCGGCCTGGTAAGCACGCAAGGCGGCGTCAATGACCGTGACCAGGTAATTGCTCGCAAATACGGCAGCCGCGTGGTACACGGTCTTGGCGGCAGGGTCGATTTGTACGGCCCTAGCCCCGATTGCCGCCAACGCCGGCAGCAGCACATCAAGCGCCAGCTGGTCCCCCTCCACGCCGCAGAAAGTGCCGGCAAAGCCCCCCGCCACCGCTTCGACATCGGCAAAGCTGCGGATCGGGTGCACGCTGGCAACATATGCGCCGGCTGCACGCGCCGCTTGCAGGCGATCTGAGGCCAGCGCCCCGCTACAATGGAACACAACCGCCCCGCGCAGCGGAACGGCAGCTGCCAGTGCTTCACACGCCGGCACAATCTGGTCGTCGGTTACGGTCAGCATGTACACGTCGGCCGGGCGCAGGGCAGAATACGAAGCCGCGGCAACGCCGTTGCCGATGAAGGCCGCCGCGCGCGCTGCGTTGTCGGCCGAGCGTGCCAGCACATCCTGCACCGCAAATGCGCCCGCCATCGAAAACAGGCGGCCCAGGACGCGGCCAACATGGCCGCCGCCAACTACATTCAATCTACGCATCAGAAGCTCGACCCTGGCTGTTTGAGGAACTCGATCTCTTCCGGCGTCGATTCGCGGCCGAGGATGGCGTTGCGATGCGGGAACCGCCCGAAGCGGCGGATTACCTCGTAATGCTTCTTCGCGAAATCCAGCATACCTGCATAGCCCGGCGAATCCGCCGCCAGCATCTCAAACAAGTCCACACAGCGCATCTGCATCGAGAGGTTCTCCGAATGCTCAAGCGGCATGTAGGAGAACGCACGCTGCGCCGGCGGCAAAGTCTGGTTGGCACCCGAATCATCGAGCGCCTTGGCCGCTTCCAGCGCCAGCTCGTCCCCGGCGAAAGCCTTCGGCGTGCCGCGATAGACGTTGCGCGTGAACTGGTCCAGCACGATGATGCGGGCCAGCGTACCCTGCGTGCCCTCATCGTCCCACTGCCGCAAGCCACCCAGCAGCCCCTCTTCGATCACGTCGCCGAACTGCTGGAAAATCGCGCGGTCGAATGCATCGTCTTTGCGCCACCACTCCGGGCGCTGCATGTTGTGGCCCTTTGCGCCGATCGGCAGGAACCAGAAATCGAGAACGTCTTGTGAATGAATGACCAAACCTGCCTCCTAGTTGCGTGCGTGGGTGACCTGGAAGCTGTCGATGCCTTCGTAATGGGTCATCTCTTCCGCGATGCGCGACAGCGGCGAGCCGCTGCGCTTGCTCAATGCCAAGGCGACGAAACGCCATTCCAGCTTGCCCTGGTCCATGCCGATGGTGAGCGAACCGCCGGCGATCTGGTAACCGCGTTCCAGCGCCATGGCACGCAGCTGGTCTTCCTTGGGCTCGAAGCCCGGCTTGAAGCGCATGGTGATTGCGATTGCATGGCGCGACGGCAGCCACGCCTCAACCTTGGACAGGAAGATCATCGACATCGCGCAAAGGAAAGCCAGGCCCATGGCGCCAAGATAGAAACCCAGCCCCACTGCCACGCCAATCACCGACGAAGCCCAGATCGATGCCGCCGTCGTCAGGCCGGAAATATTGAAGCCTTCGCGCATGATCACGCCTGCGCCAAGGAAGCCAATGCCGGTCACGATGCCCTGGATGACACGCGTTGGATCAGTACCCACGAGTTCAGACATATGGCCGCCAAACCACAGCGACGGATAGCCGCACACCACAGTCAGTGCTGCCGATGCCATGCACACCAGCCCATAGGTACGCATGCCCGCCGCTCGCCCGTGATAGGAGCGCTCATAGCCCACCAGCAGGCCAAGCAGGAGCGCACCGATGATATTCATCAGGATCACGAGGTTGGTCGCCATTTCGCCGGACGACCAGTAAGCACGCAGGAAATCTATGCTTGGCATAGCTGCCTCACTTATGGTTTTGGTGTTTTCTTGGCTGCGAGCTGCTTTTCGAATGCTACATCGAGTTTGCTGACGCGTTTTACTTTTTGCGGGCCCTGCGCGTTCACGAAGGCTACAAAATCGTCCAGTTCCATCGGCGGACAAAGCGGCGGCTGGCCTGGTCCTTCGGTCAGGAAGAAATGGCCGCTGCCGGTCATGGTCATCGAATAGGCCTGGTTGCCGGAGCGCTCTTTCAGGCGCGCCAGCGCGTTGGATGCTTTGGTGGAGCGGCTCATATTGCCTCCGTCCTTTCGTTCAGCCAGCGCAGCGCGTCGCCGCTGACAAGCTTGGCGAGGCGTTGGCGCACGGTTGCGTGGTATTCGTTCAGCCAGCGCACTTCATCTTCGCGCAGCAGGGATTTGTCGATGCAGCGCGTATCGATCGGGCACAGGGTCAAGGTCTCAAAGCGCAGGAACTCGCCGAATTCAGAATCCGGCGCCGGCACATTCAGCACCAGGTTTTCAATGCGGATGCCCCATTTGCCGGGGCGGTAGATGCCCGGCTCGTTGGAGGTGATCATGCCCGGCTCCATCGCGGTATGCGCATCCGGCGGTGTCGAAGGCGAAATCGACTGCGGGCCTTCGTGCACATTGAGGAAGTAGCCTACGCCATGGCCGGTGCCGTGGCCGAAGTCGATGCCGGCTGCCCACAGTGGCGCGCGGGCGATCGCATCCAGCATCGGCGACTTGACGCCGCGTGGGAACTGGGCGACTGACAGCGCCATCATGCCTTTCAGGACCAGGGTGAAGTCGCGCTTGTGTTCCTGGGTGATGGCGCCGACCGGCACCACGCGGGTAATGTCGGTAGTGCCGCCGGTGTACTGGCCGCCGGAATCGAGCAGCAGCAAGCCATTGCCTTCCACCACGGCGCTGCCTTCGGCTGGTGCGCGGTAGTGCATGATTGCGCCATTGGCGTTGAAACCGGCGATGGTGCCGAAGCTTGGGCTGACGAAGCCGGGACGGCGCTGGCGCGCCTCCAGCAAGTGCTGGCCGATGGCGAATTCAGTCAACGGCTCGCGCTTCGGATCGGCCAGGGTTTTCTCCAGCCAGCTAAAGAACTCGCACAGGGCAGCGCCATCCTGCTCCATCGTCGCGCGCACATGATCCGCTTCGTGTTCCGTCTTGCGCGACTTTGCGAATGTGGTTGGATTGGCCGCTTCGATTGCTTTCACGTTGTCTGGCACCGACTGGCGCGTACCGAAGGTGATGCGGCGCGGATCCAGCAATAGCGTGCTGCCGGGCGGGATCGAGGCCAATGCCTGCGCCGCTTCCTCGTAGGGCTCGACGAAGACGTTGTCCGCCGCCAGCAAGCCTGCCAGGTCTGGCTCGATCTTGCCGGCGCCGACGAACAGCATGGCACGCTCCTGGTCGACCAGGGCATGCGACAGGAAGATCGGGTTGTAGTTGACGTCCGAGCCGCGCAGGTTGAACAGGTAGGCAATATCGTCCAGTGTCGAGATGACGTGGTGGGTCGCACCCTGGCGCGCCATTTCCGCCCGCAGCGCCGCCAGCTTGGCCGCGCGGGTCTTGTCGGCATATGGGCGCTGGTGCTCGTAGACCGGAGCATCGGGCAAGCCGGGGCGATCGGTCCATACCTCGTCGAGCAGGTCGAGATCAGTGCGCATGGCAATGCCGCGCGCTTGCAGCAGGCGGGCAATCGACAGGCCCAGTACCGCACCGTCCACCGCCAGCACCTGGCCCGGTTTCAAGGTCTCGGACAGCCAGTCCACATATTGCACGCTGGCGCCAGATGAAATTTTCATCAGCTTCACGCCGGTACCGGCCAGTTCCGCTTCCGCTTGCGTCCAATAACGGCCGTCGGTCCAGACGCCCGCGAAATCCTGGGTAATGATGAAGGTGCCGACCGAGCCGGTAAAACCCGACAGCCATTCCCGTCCCTGCCAGCGCGCCGGCAGGTATTCAGACAAATGAGGATCGGAGGAAGGGACCATGCAGGCATCAGCCTGATGGCGGCGCATTGCCGCGCGCATGGATTCAAGTCTGGTGCGGATTGATTCTTTCATAGCGCAATCATACCCCGATTGCGACATAATGCCTGGCTGTGCCGCCGCTTTCAGGCGGCAATGGAGAAAGAATTGATACCTGAAGATGTGCGGGCCGAAATCATGCGCCGGCTCGCGGCTGCGGAGGCCGAACATAATGTGCGCGTATTGCTGGCAGTCGAGTCGGGCAGCCGCGCTTGGGGCTTCGCCTCGCCAAACAGCGATTACGACGTGCGCTTCATTTACGCGCATCCGCGCGACTGGTACGTAGCGGTCGACCTGGAAGAGAAGCGCGACGTGATCGAGTACAAGATCGTCGACGAAATCGATATCAATGGCTGGGATATCCGCAAGGCGCTGCGCCTGTTCCGCAAGTCGAACCCTGCCTTCGTTGAGTGGCTTCAGTCGCCGATACTTTATCGCTCCCACGGCGGCTTCGCCACGGGCGCAAGTGCGCTGCTCCCGAGCGTGTATTCCCTCGAAAGCGGGGTTTACCACTACCGTAACATGGCCAAGACTACTTACCGCGACCATTTGCAATCCGAAATGGTACGGTTAAAGAAATACTTCTATGCCTTGCGTCCGCTGCTGTGCGTGCGTTGGCTGGAACGTTATGCCACTCCAGCACCAATTGAGTTTGACAAGCTGCTGCATTTACTGGAGGGCCAAGAGGAGCTTCTGCACGCAATCGCCGTACTTCTTGAAAAGAAAAAAGCCACGCCGGAAACGGGACTGTCTGAGCCAGTAACTTGCCTGAACCAGTTCATCGAGTCTGAACTCGCCCGGCTCGAAAGCCCTGGCATCCTTCATTTCCAGCGCGGCGATGTCAACGCCGGCCTGAACCAGCTATTCCACGCGGTCCTGGCCGAGCAGCCCTAATCCCGCTACATACGCGGCACGCCTTCACGGTTCACCGTGATCGTTCGCCCTGGCTCAGAAGTGAGTTGGGCGCGGTGCTCGACGCCGCGGAACTGGTAAGTCACGTCCCAGTACTGCGGGGTGCGGCTCGGAATAGCCTCGCAGCGCTGGACGTTAGCGTATTGCCTGCCGCTGTTCCGGCCGACATTGGAACCAACCGCCGCGCCGGCGACTGCACCGCCAACCGTTGCCAGGTCGCGCCCGGAACCACCGCCAACCTGGTGCCCCAACACGCCGCCAATCAGCGCGCCGGCAATAGCTCCTGCCGTGCCGCTGCTGCCTGAAGCTTCAACCTGCTGTTGTTCGACCCAGCAACGCTGCTCCGGCGGGCCAACCACGACACGAGTGGAAGTGATGGGAGCTTCATATACACGTTCTTGCGGGCGGACCCGGTATTCATACGTTGCTTCCGGAACGGGCTCGGGTGCATACGCCATTTCATCGTTGTAGCGCCGGCGCGGCAGGGCCCGGATTGACGAAATGCTGTTGTTCAAGCCCGAGCCGCGCAGCGATTCATAACTGCCGGGGCGCAGGATCTTGCATTCCCCCCCGAAGTTCGGGTCTTCGCAGACTTCCCAGCGTCCTCTTTCAACCACGATTGATGATGTGCGGTCATCGAATCCCGCAGCGCGCAAGTCCCGGATCGAATTGTTCACCTGGATAGGCCGGCCACGCCAGCCTTCCCCCGGATATAGTGTGATTTGTGCAAAGGCTTGTGTTCCAAGCATGGCAAGGAAGGTTGCCAGCGCAGTTCTGATTGGAAAGTTCATGATGTCCTCCGATACAGATCAGGTACGCCCAGCATGCCGCGGCATGCTGCGCTGGTCTGTTCGGGAACACGCGTTACTTAGTAAACAGAACCTCCCGGCTGGGTCGAACTCAATACACCCTTGACGGCTGAGATGTTGTAGTTCACGGTAGAGTTGCTGTAACTCGCCCAGTTAGTCAGGCTGAAACTTCCGCCACCGGACAAGCGCTGCACGCCAACGTTGCGGTAGGTGAGCGGGGTCTTGGGCTTGCAGACTTCCGGTACCCCGACGGTATTGAGGAAATAAGCGGAACCGTTGCCGACGCGTGTGGCGTTGCCGCCTTCCACCAGCAACGCGGTTTCCACGTCGATGCCAATGCCGTGCGTCATCGGTGTCCAACCATCGTTCACGATGCGCGCCATAAAGGTCACCAGGCGGCCCATACGGTCACGCGAGTCGAGGTGCATGTCGGAGATCATATTGCCCATGCCGGGCAGCGCAAGGAAATCGCGCCCGAGCGATACCGACCGGTCGTAAGGATTGGCCAGCGCCTGTGGCGAGGTGATGGAGCCGTTCAAGGCGTTGAACACATACTGGCTCATCACGGCCAGGCCGGCACTGGTGCCGCCAATCGGGATGTTTTTGTTGGCCAAGCCCTGGATCGCCACTTGCAGCGGAGTGTCTTTCCAGTTTTCCCAGTAATTGGCCTGGTCTCCGCCGGCAATCCACAGCGCCTCGGCATTGCGCACGCGCTCCAGAACGAAGGGATCGTTGGCTGCCGCGCGGTTGGGGATGACCAGCGTTTCAACCGAAGTAACTCCGCCACCGAAGGCGTAGATGTAAGGGTTGTAGGCGTCCGTGCCAGTGGCGCGGATGACCACGAAGTTGCCGCCGCCTGCCTTCTGGATCATCCAGCGGAATGCGTCGTCCACATCCGTTCCTCCGCCCATCAGTACCAAGGATGGCTGCGCTGGCTGCGGCCGCGTCACATTGGTGGGATCGCCCACCACATAAAACTCGTATTGCTTTGCAGACTGCGCCGAAGCCGAGGCGCACAGGGACATCACAAGCAGGAAGAGGGCAGGCAGTGAACGCATGGCAAACTCCGCTGAAGTTGTAAATATGCAAACGCATTATACTCATCAGCGGCACGCTTGCCGCACAAAATCTCAGGCTTCGAAGCGGCGCAGCCCGTCCAGGTCGAGGATGCGGATGCCGCCGTAGTCGACGCGCAACAGGCCCTGTTTCTCGAGCACTTGCAGGGCCTGGTTGGCGCGCTGGCGTGAGGAGCCCGACAGCAGGCCGACCTCTTCCTGCGAAATCTGCACCAGCCGCTCAATGCCGGGATACAAGTGGGAATTGAATAGTGACGCAAGGCAGCGTGCAACGCGCGTGTCCGGGTCCAGCAAGCGTTCGTTTTCCACCATGCCGATGAACTGACCCAAACGTTCGTTGAGCTGCATCAAGAGGAACCTGGTGAAAGGTAGGCTATTCTCGAGCAGATAGTGGAAGGTGACAGCCGGCATGCGTGCGATACGGCTGTCGCGCAGGGTCATGGCGTCATATCGGCGGCGTTCATCTTTGAGTAATGAACCTTCGCCGAACCAGCCCCCCGGCGGCACGCCAGTAAATGTCACGCTTTTTCCGTTTGGCGAAAAATTATTCATTTTCACCATGCCCGAAATAATGCCGATCCAATTATCGACAACTTCGCCTTTATGGCAAACGAAACCTCCTTTGGGAATAAATTCCTCATAGCAGGTGGCCTCTACACGCGCCAATTGCTCTGGGCTGAGCACGGGCGCCCAGGTGGAACTGCGTATGGCTTCGATCAGGCTGGGTTCAGTTTTCATCGTTGTTGCGTCGCACCATCAAAAGTCGTCGAATTGTCTTTGAAATGACAACTTTGCGACATAGCTCACGCTAATATCATCACACAAAATGCGCATGACAACTAAAAAAGCGCGGCTAAAAACCAAGGAGACACCGTGCAGGATAATCTGACGACCTTCCCTCGCAGGCTGCTTCAGCATGGCAAGGAGCGGCCGCACAAGCCTGCGTTCCGCGAAAAGGACCTGGGCATCTGGCAGACCTGGGACTGGCAGCAAGTGAATGCCGAAGTGCGCGCGCTGGCTTGCGGGCTGGCTGCAATCGGCTTCCAGCGCGGCATGAACCTGGCCATCATCGGCGACAACAGGCCGCGCCTGTACTGGTCGATGCTGGCGGCGCAATGCCTGGGCGGCGTGCCGGTGCCGATGTACCAGGACGCGCCGGCAGCCGACATGTCCTTCGTGCTGGAGAACGCCGAAATCGCGTACGCCATCGTGGAAGACCAGGAGCAGGTCGACAAGCTGCTCGACCTGTGCGACCAGTGCCCGAACATCAAGCACATTGCCTACGAAGATGAACGGGGCATGCGCAATTACACGCACCAGCAGCTGATGTCCTATGCCCGCCTGCAGGAGCTGGGGCGCGAGTACGACAAGGCGCATCCCGGCTTTTATGAAGCGTCGATCGCTGAAGGCAAGGAAAGCGATAACGCCATCATCCTGTACACCTCCGGCACCACGGGCAAGCCGAAGGGCGTGTGCCAGACCCACAAGGCCCTGCTGTCGGCTGCCGTTGGCGGCATCGGCTTCGACAAGCTGACCGACGAAGAGAACGTGTTGTCCTACCTGCCGATGGCCTGGGTGGGCGACTGCCTGTTCTCGTTCGCGCAGGCGCTGACCGCCGGCTTTACCGTCAATTGCCCCGAATCGTCGGACACTGTGACCACCGACCTGCGCGAAATCGGTCCATCCTACTACTTCGCGCCGCCGCGCATTTTCGAGAACATGCTGACGCAAGTGATGATCCGCATGGAAGATGCGGGCACCATCAAGCGCAAGATGTTCCATCACTTCATGGACGTCGCACGCCGCGTCGGCTCGGACATCCTGGACGGCAAACAGGTGCCGCTGGGCGACCGTATCAGCTATGCCATCGGCAATGCTCTGGTGTATGGGCCGCTGCGCAATGTGCTGGGCATGTCGCGCATCCGTGTCGCCTACACGGCGGGTGCCGCAATCGGGCCCGACCTGTTCCGCTTCTATCGCTCGATTGGCGTCAACCTGAAGCAGTTCTACGGCTCCACCGAGACTTGCGCTTACATCTGCCTGCAGCCGGACGGCGAAATCAAGTTCGATTCCGTCGGCAAGCCGGCGCCGGGCGTGGAAGTGAAACTGGCACAGAACGGCGAAGTGCTGGTCAAGTCTCCGACTTTGATGCACTGCTATTACAAGCGCCCTGACGCGACAGCCGAAGCCATCGACGGCGAAGGCTACTTCCACACCGGCGACGCCGGCATCTTCGACAACGACGGCCACCTGCGCATCATCGACCGCGCAGCGGACGTGGGCAAGATGAACAACGGCGCCATCTTCGCGCCAAACTACATCGAAAACAAACTGAAGTTCTTCCCCTTCATTAAGGAGGCCGTGGCTTTTGGCCATGAACGCGACAAGGTCACCGCCTTTATCAACATCGACATGGAGGCGGTCGGCAACTGGGCCGAACGGCGCGGCATCGCCTACTCGGGCTATACCGACCTGGCTGCCCATGAACAGACCTACGCGCTGGTCAAGGAGTGCGTGGAAAAGGTGAATGCCGACCTGGCACAGGAGGCATTGATGGCGGACACCCAGGTCCACCGGTTCCTGGTGTTGCACAAGGAGCTCGACCCTGACGATGATGAACTGACCCGCACCCGCAAAGTGCGCCGCAAGTTCATCGCCGAGAAATATGCGGTGCTGATCGAGGCGCTGTACGGCGGCAAAGCTTCGCAATACATCGAAACCCAGGTCAAATTCGAGGATGGGCGCACCGGCATGGTGGCAGCCGACCTTCGGATCATGGACCTCAAGGCAGCATAAGCGGGGAAGCCACCATGCAAATGAATGAACCGGAAGCCATCACGGCTGGCCGCAAGATCGGCGACGTGATCCTGGACTTGCGCAATATCTCGCTGTCATTCGGCGGGGTGAAGGCGCTGACCAATATCTCCTTCGACGTGCGCGAGCACGAAATCCGCGCCATTATCGGCCCGAACGGCGCGGGCAAGAGCTCGATGCTGAACGTGATCAACGGCGTCTACCGCCCACAGCAGGGCGAAATCATCTACCGCGGCCAGCATCGCAAGAATATGGACTGCTACGCTGCCGCCAAATCGGGCATCGCGCGCACGTTCCAGAACATCGCGCTGTTCAAGGGCATGACGGTGCTGGACAACATCATGACCGGCCGCAACCTGAAGATGAAGTCGAACTTCCTGTTGCAGGCCCTGTACTGGGGACCGGCGCGGCGCGAGGAGATCGAGCATCGCCGCAAATGCGAGGAGGTGATCGACTTCCTCGAGATCCAGCATATCCGCAAGACGCCGGTCGGCCGCCTGCCCTATGGCCTGCAGAAGCGCGTGGAACTGGGCCGGGCGCTGGCCGCCGAGCCGCAAATCCTGCTGCTGGACGAACCGATGGCCGGCATGAATGTGGAAGAAAAGCAGGACATGTGCCGCTTCATCCTCGACGTGAACGAGCAATTCGGCACCACCATCGTCCTGATCGAGCACGATATGGGCGTGGTGATGGATATCTCGGACCGCGTGGTGGTGCTGGACTATGGCAAGAAGATCGGCGATGGCACGCCGGATGAAGTCCGCACCAACCAGGACGTGATCGATGCTTACCTCGGAGTGGCCCACTAAATGGATATCAATTTCTTTGCCGAAGTGCTGATCGGCGGCCTGCTGTCGGGCGTGATGTATGCCCTGGTAGCCATCGGCTTCGTGCTGATCTACAAAGCCTCCGGCGTGTTCAATTTCGCCCAGGGAGCGATGGTGTTCTTCGCCGCGCTGACCTGCGTCGGCTTCATGGACAAGTTCGGTTTTTCGCTGTGGCTGGCGATTCCCGCCACGATCGTTGCCATGATCATCCTCGGCCTGGCGATCGAGCGCGTGGTGCTGCGGCCGCTGGTCAACCAGCCGGAGATAGCGCTGTTCATGGCCACCATCGGCCTGGCCTTCTTCATCGAAGGACTGGCCCAGCTCATCTGGGGCTCGCAGGTGCATAAACTGGACATTCCGATTGAGGACGTGCCGAGCGAGTTCCTGATGGAGAAGTTCAATATCATCGTTTCCAAGTTCGACCTGACCGCAGCCGCAATTTGCGGCGTGATGGTGGCTGTGCTGGCCGTCATGTTTGCCAAGACAAAGGTCGGGCGCGCGCTGCGCGCCGTGGCCGACGACCACCAGGCCGCGCAGGCGGTCGGTATTCCGCTGCAACGTATCTGGGGCATCCTGTGGGCAGTTGCCGGCATGGTCGCCCTGGTGGCTGGCCTGCTGTGGGGCGCGCGCAACGGCGTGCAGTTCGCGCTGACCTTCATCGCACTTAAAGCGCTGCCTGTGCTGATCCTGGGCGGCTTCACCTCGGTGCCGGGCGCGATCGTCGGCGGCCTGATTATCGGCGCATCTGAAAAACTGGCCGAAGTCTATATCGGCCCGCACGTCGGCGGCGGTATCGAAGGCTGGTTCCCTTATGTGTTGGCGCTGATGTTCCTGCTGGTGCGGCCGGAAGGGCTGTTCGGCGAAAAAATCATCCGGAGGATTTGAGCGATGTTCTACCGCGAAGCAGGACAATTCAAGACCAGCTACGAGGCGGACGGCCAGATCCTGCCGATCCGCCAGGACCGCATTGCGCTGTTCGCCACGCTGGCTGTGGCGCTGCTGGTGCTGCCTTTCGTCGCATCGCCTTACATGCTGAAGGCAATCTTCACGCCCTTCCTGATCTTTGCCCTGGCGGCCCTGGGACTGAACATCCTGACCGGCTATGCAGGCCAGCTGTCGCTGGGCACTGCGGCCTTCATGGCGGTAGGGGCGTTTGCGGCATACAATTTCATGCTGCGCATTCCCGGCATACCGCTGCTGCTGGCCTTCGTCCTGGGTGGCCTGTGCGCCGCCATGGTCGGCATCGCCTTCGGCCTGCCGTCGCTGCGCATCCGCGGCTTCTACCTGGCCGCTTCCACGCTGGCAACGCAGTTCTTCGTGGTGTGGTGCCTGACCAAGATCGGCTGGCTCACCAACTACAGCTCGTCCGGCGTCATCACGGCACAGAGCATGGAAATCCTCGGCTACCGCTTCGATTCCGCAGCGCGTGTTTATGTGCTGGTGCTTGGCGTGGTGGCGGTGATGGCCCTGCTGGCCAAGAACATGATCCGCTCCAATGTCGGCCGCTCCTGGATGGCCGTGCGCGACATGGACATGGCGGCGGAAGTGATCGGCATCCGCCTGATGCGCACCAAGCTGCTGGCGTTCGCGGTCAGCTCGTTCTACTGCGGCGTGGCCGGCGCGCTATACGCCTATGCCTACCTCGGCACCGTGGAGCCGGAAGCCTACAACCTGGACCTGTCCTTCCGCATCCTGTTCATGATCATCATCGGCGGCGTCGGCTCCGTGCTCGGCTCATTCCTCGGAGCCGCCTTCATCGTGCTGCTTCCGGTGGTGTTGAACATCGTGGCGCACGGCCTGGCGCTGCCAACCACCGTGGCGTCGAACCTGGAACTGATGGTGTTCGGCGCCCTGATCATTTTCTTCCTGATCGTGGAACCCCACGGTCTGGCGCGTTTGTGGCAAATCGGTAAAGAGAAACTCCGCCTGTGGCCTTTCCCGCACTGAGCGGCAACTATAAAACTGGAGACAACACATGAAATCGTTCGTACTTGGCATTGCCGTAGCAAGCAGCATCGTCGCCAGCAGCGCATGGGCGCAAGCAGCCGAGCAATTCGTCGCCCTGCCCTCCTACCGCGTCGGTCCTTATGCGGCGGGCGGCTCCGGCTTTTATGGTGGCATCATCGACTACTTCAACCTGGTCAATGCCAACGGCGGCGTCAATGGCGTGAAAATCAGCTGGGAAGAATGCGAGACCGAATACAACCCTTCTCGCGGCGTGGAATGCTATGAACGCCTGAAAACCAAGAACGGTGGCGCCACCGTCGTCGAACCGCTGTCCACTGGCATTGCCTACGGCATCCTGGACCGCATCCCGCAGGACAAGATCCCGATGACGACCCTGGGCTATGGCCGCTCCGATGCGGCCAACGGCAAGGTCTTCCCCTATGTCTTCCCGCTGATCTCCAACTACTGGAGCCAGGCCGCCGCAATGGTGAAGTACCTGGGCGACAAGAGCGGCGGCATGGACAAGCTGAAAGGCAAGAAGATCGTCCACCTGTACCACGACTCCGCCTTTGGCAAGGAACCGCTGCCGGTGCTGGAAGCCATGTCCGCGCAATACGGCTTTGAGCTGATCAAGATCCCGGTCGCGCCGCCCGGCAGCGAACAACAATCGCAATGGCTGCAGATCCGCCAGGCCAAGCCGGATTACGTGATCCTGTGGGGCTGGGGCGTGATGAACTCCGTGGCGATCAAGACTGCGCAGCGCAACGGCTTCCCGCGCGAGAAGATGCTGGGCGTATGGTGGGCCGGCTCCGAAGAGGACACCGTGCCATCGGGCGATGCAGCCAAGGGCTATACCTCGATGACCTTCAACACCCCGGGTAACTACCCGCTGCTGGATGAACTGCGCAAGAAGGTCTACGCCGGCGGCAAAGGCAACCTGGCCGACCAGTCGCGCATCGGCTCCGTCTATCACATGCGCGGCCTGACCGCCGGCGTAATGTATGTGGAAGCAATGCGCGCCGCGCAGGAAAAATTCGGCAAAGGCAAACCGGTCAACGGCGAGCAACTGCGCTGGGGGCTGGAGAACCTGAATATCGACGAAGCGCGCCAGAAGGTATTGGGTGTCCACAACATGTTCCCGACCGTGAAGACCTCCTGCGATGACCACGAAGGCTCGGGCGCCGTGAAAGTCCAGCAATGGGACGGCAAGGCCTGGAAGGCCGTCACGCCGAACTGGGTGGTGGGCGACAAAGTCCTGCTGCGCAAACTGGTGGATGAATCGTCCGGCAAGTACGCCGCAGAGAAGAAAATTACGCCTGCCTGCATGAAGTGAGAGGCCTATGAGCTACCTGTCAGTCAATAACATCGAGGTCATTTATGACCACGTGATCCTGGTGCTGAAGGGCGTGTCGCTGCAGGTCCCGCAGGGCAAGATCGTTGCCCTGCTGGGTGCCAACGGAGCCGGCAAGTCCACCACGCTGAAAACCATCTCGACCCTGCTGCGCGGTGAGCGCGGCGACGTGACCAAGGGCGAGGTGCAATTCAAGGGTGAGCGCATCGACCAGCTCACGCCCAATGAGCTGGTCAAGCGCGGCCTGTCGCAAGTGATGGAAGGCCGTCACTGCTTCGGCCACCTGACCATCGAGGAGAATTTGCTGACAGGAGCTTATACGCGCAGTGCATCGCGCGGCGAAATGAAGGAGTCGCTGGAGAAGGTCTATCACTACTTCCCGCGCCTGCGCGAACGGCGCAACAGCCAGGCGGGCTACACCTCCGGCGGGGAGCAGCAGATGTGCGCCATCGGCCGCGCGCTGATGGCCAAGCCTTCCATGATTCTGCTGGACGAGCCTTCGATGGGCATCGCGCCACAAATCGTGGAGGAGATCTTCGGCATCGTCAAAGACCTGAACGCCAAAGAGAACGTGTCCTTCCTGCTGGCGGAGCAGAACACCAATGTGGCCCTGCGCTACGCGGACTTTGGCTACATCCTCGAGAACGGCCGGGTGGTGATGGAAGGCGACGCCAGCGAACTGGCCAACAATGAAGACGTTAAAGAGTTCTACCTCGGCATGTCCGGTGCCGGCCGCAAGAGCTTCCGCGACATGAAGTTTTACCGACGCCGCAAACGCTGGCTCGCTTAAAAAATGAACCTGAACAAAGCTAAAGAATTCTGCCGCACCCTGCCTGGCGCCACCGAAGACATCAAATGGGAATGCAACCTGGTGTTCTCGGTCGGCGAAAAAATGTTCGCAGTAATGGACGCCAAGGAAAAAGAGAAGTCGATCAGTTTCAAGGTGGACGACGACCGCTTCCTCGAGCTGACCGACCGCGATGGCATCATCCCCGCTCCCTACCTGGCGCGCGCCAGATGGGTGATGGTACAAGACCTGGCCAAACTACCGGATGCGGAAGCGAAGGCGCTGCTCAAGCGCTCGCACGAACTGGTGTTTGCAAAATTGACCAAGAAACTGCAACGCGAGATTGAAGGAGCGGCATGATGGCCGAAACCCTGGACAGCCTCGAGACGCGCCCGCACGCCGAGCGCGAACGCGAATTGATGGAGCGCTTGCCGCTGCTGGTAGCGCAAGCACAATCGGCGCCTGGCTGGGCGCGCATCCTGTCGGGCATCGATGCTTCGCGCATCAGCAGCCGGGAAGCGTTGGCGCAATTGCCGGTCACGCGCAAGTCCGACCTGAAGTCATTGCAGGCGCAGCAGCGCCCCTTCGGTGGCCTGAACAGCACCCCTGCGGAAAAGCTGGGACGCATTTTCATGTCTCCCGGCCCCATCTTCGACCCGGAAGGCCGCTCGATAGACTGGTGGCGCTTCTCGCGTCCAATGTTCGCCACTGGCGTGCGGCCTGGCTGCCTGGTGCAGAACTGCTTCTCCTATCATTTCACGCCCGCAGCCTTCATGGTGGAAGGCGGCGCCGCGCGCATTGGCTGCACGGTGATCCCCGCCGGCGCCGGCCAGACCGAATTGCAGGTGCAGGCGATGACGGAACTGCGCCCGGACACGTACATCGGCACGCCCTCCTTCCTTAAGATCATCATCGAGAAAGCCGCTGAAATGGGCGCCGACATCAGCAGCGTGAAACGCGCCATGATGGGAGCGGAAGCGCTGCCGGAATCGCTGCGCCAGTGGTTCGCCGAGCACGGCGTGCCGGAAGTGATTTCAACTTATGCCTCGGCCGACATTGGCAGCATCGCCTACGAAACGCGCAGCAACGGCAAGCTCAATCCCGGCATGGTGCTGGATGAAGACGTGCTGCTCGAGATCGTCCGGCCTGGTTCCGGCGAGCCTGTAGCGCCGGGCGAAGTAGGCGAAGTTGTTGTGACTTTGTTCAACCCCGACTATCCGCTGATCCGCTTTGCTACTGGCGACCTGTCGGCAGTGCTGACGGACGCAGCTCCGTCGGCATGCGGCCGCACCAACACCCGCATCAAGGGCTGGCTCGGCCGAGCCGACCAGACGACCAAGGTGCGCGCCATGTTTGTCCATCCATCGCAAGTGCACGAGATCGCGCGCCGCCATCCCGGCATGGGCAAAGCGCGCCTGGTCGTCTCAGGCAAGATCGCCGACGAAATCATGACGCTGCATTGCGAAACCGATGATCCGGCGCTACAGATGCAGGCCTCTGAAATTGTCGCCACCATCCGCGACATCACCAAACTGCGCGGCGAAGTACGCTTTGCGCCACGCGGCAGTTTGCCAAATGACGGCAAGATCATCGACGATGTGCGCGATTACAGTTGAGATGAAGAAGCCTGTGGCGTAAATCCAACTGTTCCTAGGGCGGGCGGCGGAATGGCGGGATAATTGAGCCATTCTTGACCTGCCTCAGAAACATCATGCAAGACTTTCACCACACCCGCGCACGCGCCCTGCTCCAGAACGCAGAAGAGCTCTTCGACAAGGAAACGGTACAAGTAGCGGTGAGCCGCATGGCTGACTCGCTGAACGACCGCTTCGGCGATTCATCCAAACAGGAATTTCCCCTTGTGCTGGGGGTGATGGGTGGCGCTGTCGTCTTCACCGGCAACATCCTGCCGCAACTGACCTTCCCGCTCGAATTCGACTACATCCACGTCAGCCGTTACGGCGACGAAGACCAGGGCGGCAAAGTGGTGTGGAAAGTTGTCCCGCGCCCAACGGTATCGGGCCGCACGGTGATCGTGCTGGATGACATCCTCGATGAAGGCGAGACCCTGGCGCACGTCAAAGAACGCCTGCTGGAAATGGGCGCCAAGGAAGTGATCATCGCCGTCTTCTGCGACAAAGACATTGGCAAGTCGAAGCCGGTGAAGGCCGACCTGGTCGGCCTGACTATTCCGAACCGCTTCGTAGTCGGCTTTGGCATGGATGCTTATGGCTACTGGCGCAACCTGCCGGGCCTGTGGGCGATCAATCCGGCAGACTTGAGCAAAGGCTGAGCTCAGGCCGGCAGGCGGATCACCGCATTCAGGCCGCCTTCTGGATGGTTGGCCAGCAGTAGCTGGCCACCGTGGCTATCAACGATTCCTTTGGCGATTCCAAGGCCAAGTCCCATGCCCGTGTCATTGCGTTCGCGGCCGTGGGACAGGCGCACATAAGGCTCCAGCAAGCTGGGTATCGCTTCTTCCGGCACGCCGGGGCCGTGGTCGCGTACGGCGATTTCCGTCCATCCTTCCACTGAGCTCACGCTGATTTGCGCGCGCTCGCCGTAGAACAGGGCGTTGTCCAGCAGGTTGCCGATAGCGCGCTTCAGCGCTAGCGGTTTGCCGCGCACGCTGATGCCGCTTTCCTTGTACTCCACGTTGTGGCCTGCCAGCTCCGCGCTGCGCACCAGGCGGCGGATCAAAGGGTCCAGCTTCACTTCGGTCGGGTTTTCGTGGATATCGCTGTCTTTCACGCATTGCAGTGCGCCTTTGACCATCATATCCAGTTCATCGAGATCTTCTTCGAACTCGCCGCGCAGGGCATCGTCGTCAAGCAGCTCGGCACGCAGCTTCAGTCGCGTGATCGGCGTGCGCAGGTCGTGCGAGATCGAGATGAACAGGCGCTCGCGGTCTTTAATGTATTTTGCGATACGCTCCCGCATGGCGCTGAAAGCGCGCGCCGTGTTGACGAATTCGCGGCTGCCAGATTCCGGCAAGGCTGGCGCATGTTCGTCCTTGCCGAACGCTTCGGCGGCATCGGATAGCGCGGCCAATGGGCGCGTGATCGAGCGTACGACCAGGAATGACAGCAACAGCAGCACCGCCAGCGATACGCCCTGCACCACCAGCTTGTCCAGCGACAAGGGGTCATTACTGTTCAGGAAATAGGGATTGGGCATCAGTGTCGCGAGGTAGAGCCAGTTTCCCGGCTCAAGCTCGGTCTGGATCACGAGGATAGGCGCGGGATCGGGCTTCAGCAGCAGGATGTGGCGTACCCACGCCTCCGGCAGCTCGCCGACGCGCACGCCGTCTGGCGAGACCGCCAGTTGGTCGGGCCAGGCGAAATTCAGCCGCAAGCGGGTATCGCCGGCCAGGTCCTTGCGCAACGTGGCTTCCAAGGTTGCGAGTGCGGTTTGCGCCAGTGCGTTCGGCGCAATCCGCTGCACCTCAACCTCGCCGCGATTCAACGCAACGTAGAAGCGCGTGCCGCCCATTTCTCGGAACTGCTGGATCAGCAGGCTGCGGTAGCTTGGCGGCAGGCTGCGGAAGAAACGGATCGAGCTTGCGGCACCCTGCCCGAGGTATTGAGCGGCCGACTTCACATCCGCCTGCGTTTTATCGCGGAGCTGCAAGGTCCACAGCGTGCTCACTGCCACCTGCGTCAACAGCAAGCCCGCTACCATCACCAGCGACAGGCGCGCCAGCAGCGACTGCGGCCAAAGCTTACGCATGCGTCACGGCCACCGTGGCGGAGAACACGTAGCCGGCGCCACGCACGGTTTTGATCAGCATGGGTTGCTTGCCGTCGTCGTTGAGACGCAGGCGAAGGCGGCTGATCTGCACATCCAGCGAGCGATCGAGCGGCCCGGAATCGCGGCCCCGCGTTTCCTCGCATAGCACGCTGCGGTCCAGCACCGTGCCGGGATGTTCGACGAAGTATTTGAGGAGCTGGAAATCGAGACCGGTGAGCGCCAGCGGCACGCCTTCGCTATCCACCACCGTGCGCTCTGCCAGGTCCAGCGTGAAGCCGTTGAAGTGATAGGCGCGCACCGTCGGCGCCGGGTCGGCCCCTGCGCGGCGCAGGATAGCCTTGATACGAGCCAGCAGTTCGCGCGGGCTGTATGGCTTGGCGATGTAGTCGTCGGCGCCAAGTTCCAGCCCCACTACCCGATCGGTTTCGTCCGAGCTGGCGGTCAGCATGATGATCGGCAGGTTGGAGCGCTGGCGCACGATGCGGCATAGGGCAAAGCCGTCGGTATCCGGCAGCATGACGTCGAGGATCACCAGCGACAACTGCTCTGCGTGCGCATGCAGCTCGGCCAGGAAGCTCTCGCCGTTGTGGGCAAGGATTACCTCATACTGGTTTTTCTCCAGGTAGGTCTTGAGCAGCAGCCGGGTTTTTTGGTCGTCATCGACGATCAGTATCTTGCGTGGCATGTTGGCTTCCTTGCTGTTTGTGTGTGCGGAGATTCAGGGTACGCAGGAGGCTGGCCAGGCGGCGCTGCGTTTCCGCAGCCGTCACGCCGTCATCCATGTAGAACCGGTGCACCTCGGCGATGATGGCATCGCGGCTTTCTTCGTCGGCCGCCATGCGGTGCACGAGGCTTGGTGCCTGCGCTGCCGTGCCCCGCGCGAAGCTGCGCCAGGAAGAACGCGCACAGCTGTCCATCACGGCAGGATTGGCGTCGCGCCGCACCGGAACCGAACCTTTGGCGGCGCTGTATTGCTGCTGCGCGAGCGGTGACATGACAGCCTTCGCCAGCTTTTCCTGGGCCGCCTGGTGGCTGTAATCGTTCACGAACATAGCCAGCGTGTCCACGCTGTACAGGTGATAGTTGTCTGTGCCAGGCAGCGGCACGCAGGAAAAATCCGCGTCGATCGCCTGGCCCAATTCGTTCAGTTCGGCCTTTGCCCAATCCCCCATGACGAACATCGCTGCCTCGCCGCGCGAAAAGCGTTTGACGGCTTCGGTCCACGGCTGCTCGTCCGCCGGATTGAGCATCCAGCCTTTCATGGTGCGCAAGCGCTGCAAGGCTTGCGCGAGTCGCGGGTCGGCGGCGGCTTGCGGGCTTTGGCGGACGAAAAGCTCACGATAATACTCAGGACCGCCGGTTGCCAGCAGCAAGTTTTCGAACAAGGTGGCTACCTGCCACGGTTCACTGCTCTGCACCAGCGGGGCGACGCCAGCTGCGCGCAGCTGGCGCGCCGCCTTCTCGAATTCAGGCCAGGTGGCGGGCGGCGCTATGTTGAGGCGCTCAAACAGCTTGCTGTTATAGAACAGGGTATTGATGCGGTGGATGCCGAGCGGCGCCGCGACTACATGGCCGCGATGGCGGACCAGTTCGCGCACCGTGGGGAAGAGCGCCTTGTTCCAGTTGCCGGCGGTGGCAACGCTATCCAGTTCAAGCAGCAGGCCCAGTTCCGCCCATTCGCCGATCGAGACACCAATAATCTGTGTGGCATCCGGTGCATTGCCCGCCAGGACCCGGCTGCGCAAAACCTTGCCTGCGCCAAGGCCGGCCCCGCCGGGAATTGCCGCATCCTGCCAGGTGATGCCTTCATCCGCCAGCCGCGCCGCCAGCACATTGGCCGCGTGCCGTTCCCCGGCCGAAGTCCACCAGTGCAGCACTTGCAGGGAAGGTGCTGCCGCCTGGGCGGGCAATGACATCAGCATCAGGGGAAGTGAGAGCAGGCGCGCCAGGCGCGCGATCTGCAAACGCCGGTGGGACATGTGCACCTACTACTCCAGCAGATAACGATCCGGCAATTCTATCTCCATGAGGTCATTTTGTGTCCTTTTACGGCATAGAACAGGATCAGGGCGTAGCATGGCAACAGCAGCCAGTATGCTGCCTGGGAACCGGAAACGTCCGACAGGTGGCCATACAGCATCGGCAGCAGCGCCCCGCCCGCGATCCCCATGATCAGCAACGCCGAGCCGCTGGCGGTGTAGCGCCCCAGTCCTTCCAGCGCCAATGGCCAGATTGCCGGCCACACCAGGGCGTTGGCAAAGCCCAGCATGGCCAGGAACATCACGGTGTCCGGCACCGACGGCACGCCAAACGCTCCCAGCATGGCTTGCGACAATCCGCTGCCGGTCGCCGAGCCCTGGATCACCCCGAACGAGAATACGATGCCGCACACTGCCGACAGCAGCAAGGCATGCTTCTGCGACAGCCAGCGCGGAATCGCTACGATGCCGACGATATAGCCCGCCACCATGAATCCCATGGTATAGGAAGTGAGGATGCCGAATTTCTCAACGTGCAGGCTATGGCCGTACAGGCCGATGGTGTCACCGGCGATCACCTCCACGCCAACGTAGACGAACAGCGACATCGCGCCGAGTACCAGTTGCGGGAACTGCAGCACGCCCCAGCGCGAGGTTTTCTCGCCGCTGCCGGCCTGTTGCCCAGGAATCTCCCGCAGCGGCGCAAAGCGGACTATAGCTGCCATCACCAGCAAGCCAGCAGCCATCAGGCCATAGGGCAGCACCAGGCGCTGCGCGAGCTGGCCGCGCAGCTGCGCGGCGTCGGCTGTACTCATTCCGGCAAGCGTCGCATCCGAGTACTGGCCGAAGTCGGACAGCATCATGCCGCTGAACGCCAGCGGCACCAGCACGCCCGCGGTCTTGTTGAACAAGCCCATGATGCTGATGCGGGTGGCCGCGCTCTCGCGCGCGCCGATACACACGATGTAGGGGTTGATCGCTGTCTGCATCAGGGTCATGCCGCTGGCCAGCGTGAAAAGCGCCAGCAGGAATAGAGGGTAGGACGCAGCACGCGCAGCAGGCATGAACAACACCGCGCCGAACGCCATCACGGCCAGGCCGATCGACATGCCTGCCCGGTAGCCTGTACGGCGCAGGACGGCGGCCGACGGCAATGCCATCAGGGTGTAAGCGATGTAAAACGCAAAGGTGACCCACAATGACTGGAAGTTATTCAGGTCGCAGGCAATCTTGAGGAAAGGTATCAGCGATCCATTCAGCCAAGTGGCGCAGCCGAGGATAAAAAACATCAGGCCGATGAAGGTCATGGCCACTGCCACGTTGCTGGCGCCAGGGGCGGCTTGGGCGCCGCCCATCTCGATGGTCTGTTCTTTGTGCATGTGAATCCGAAAGGCGAAGATGAAGAAGCCCCCTCCCGGGCGGGAGGAGGCGTTGCGGCGAATCAGAACTTGCCGCGCAGGCCGACGCTGTAACGCGCGCCGTTTTCGTACACGCCGACCGGCAAGCCGTCGGTGGTGTTGGTGCGGATCAGCTCATTGCCGATGTTGACGGCGCTGGCGAAGATGCTCAGCTGCGGCGTGATGTCCCAGTTGGCGGTAGCATCCCACTGGCCGTATGCGCTGGTCACGTCCTGGCCACCCTGGTCCAGGCCGCCGTAGGACTTGGAACGATAGTTGTACGACAGGCGCACGCTGTAGCTGTTCTTCTCGTAGAACACGCTGGCGTTCATCTGGTTCTTCGAGTTGCCGATCACATTCAGCTTGCGGCCACCCGCCACCGCACCAGTCTTGGCATCGGTGTAGGTGAAGTTGACCACGGTGCCGAAACCGCTGCTGCCAAAGGCCTGCTGCCACTGGATCTCCAGGCCATTCACCTTGGCGCCGTTGTCTGCGTTATGCGGACGGGTCACAGGGCGCTGCACCCCAGCCACATTCTCCATCGCCGTCGAGGTGTAGATGAAGGTATCGAGCTGCTTGGCGAAGGCGGTTGCCGACAGCAGCGAGGCATCGGCGAAGTACCACTCAGCGCCGATCTCGAACTGGTTGGCATGGTATGGCTTGAGCATCGGATTGCCGGCGGTGGCGGCGTTGGTGGTGCCGCTCACCTCAGTACTGGCACTCAGGTCGCTGAAGGTGTTGCGGGCCATGACGCGCGAAGCGGCGGCACGCAGCAGCAAGTCCTTACGGAAGTCATACACTACGTTGATGTTCGGCAGGGCGTCCGTATAGCTGCGGCCTACGCTGCCCAGCACATAGTTGCCGGTTCCGTCCAGGTCCTGGTATGCGTCCGAAGTCTGCTTGGTGCGAACCAGGCGCACGCCGAAGTCGCCGCGCCATTTGTCGAAAGCGTAATCGGCACGCACGTATGCCGCCGAAATCTTTTCCTGGATGCGGTAGTACTCGCCCTTGGCTTCCTTGTAGACCATGCCTTTGTCGTACATTGTGAAGCCCTTGCTGGCAGCCAGTGCGTCATCCACCCACGCGAACTGGGTCAGGGAGCCCGCCGTTGCGGCCTCCTGGCTGATCATCGGCGACGGGCCGGTGGAGAGATCGGCCAGCGTGTAAGGAATCCAGCCAACGCTGCCCGGACCAACGGTGCCGATGGTGCGGCGGTTCTGCACCTTGTTGTCGCGATACTTCAAGCCGACTTTGACGGACTTGATGTAGGGGTTTTCAAGGTCGAAAGTCAGGTCAGCCTGGCCATAGTTTTCCTTGCTCTCCATCCGGCGGATCCAATCGCGTGCACTTTGCAGCGTCAGCTTGGTCGGATCGAGAGGGCTCATGTCGAGGTACTTCACCTCATAGGTATCCGGCGCGATATTGATGGTGGCGCGGGTATTCCCGGTGAACCAGAAGTTGCGGTCATGCTTGCTGCCGCCGGAACCGGAAGTGGTACCAGCTTGCGCGTGCAGCTTCCAGTTATCGCCGTCGTAACTGCCCTCCAGGTCCAGCACTTTCGACTTCACATAGGCTTCTCGGTAGATCGGTTCGAACGAAACGCCATTCACCGGCCCCACAGTGCCGCCAACCACGGACTTGCCGCCGTCTGAGTTGTTGATAAAGCGAGGGTTATCCACACGGATATTATTGTTCGCATCAGCCAGGCCGCCGATCTGCCACAGGTAGTTCTGGTTGCTGTTGTCCATCTTCATATCGGAATTGAGGTAATTCAGCGATATGTCGGACTGCGGGGTGGGACGCAGCTGCAATGTGATGTTGCCGGTGGTGCGCTCGCGGTCCTGGCGGAAGATCGGCGTGCCGCCGCCCCAGGAAGCGTAAGCATTCGGGGTAACCACTCCATTCTGGTCGACGATGTTGTACTTCGTGGCGTCGGTGAAGTTCTCCAGGCCATCGCGCCGCATGGTGCGCTCCTGGCGGCTCAGGGCAACCAGCACGCCGAAAGTCTTGGCCTCGTTGACCCAGTTCACCAGGCCGGAGAACTGCGGGTCGGTCTTCTTCGGCAGCTCACTATAGGTTGCTTCCGCCGAGGCTTGCGCGGTGAAGGGCTTCTTGAACTGCAGCGGCTTGCGGGTGCGGACGATCACCAGGCCGCCGATGCTGCCTTCATCCAGGTCGGCCGATGGGCTCTTGAAAACATCGAGGCTGCCAACCAGCTCGGACGGCAGGATGTCGTAGTTGAAGCCGCGGCTTTGCGCATCGTTCTTCCACCAGTAAGCGGAGGCGACTGACTGGCCGTTTAACTGCGTCATGTTCAGGTTCTTGTCGGTGCCGCGGACGAAGATGTCGCGGCCTTCGCCCCAGGTGCGGTCGACCGAAATGCCGGGGATGCGCTGCAGGGAATCGGCCACGTTCTTGTCTGGGAACTTGCCCAGGTCCTCCGCCGTGACGGAATCCACCACATTCAGCGCGTCACGCTTCTCGGCCAGGTTGCGCTTCAGCGTTTCGCGAATGCCGCGAACTTCCACTGACTGCAGCGCTTCGCTGCCATCGGCAGTCTGTGCCTGCACGTTATGCAGTGCCAGCGTGCCGAACATCAGCGCGATCAACTGCGGTAGTTTCTTCCTTCCTAGCGGTGCTCCGTTCATTTCTTTTTCCTTATCGTCTTTAAAGCGCTGCAAAAAATTCCCCGGCATACTCCCCATGCCGGGGCCAACACACTGCTTGGGGGAGTGTGATCATTCCTGCTGTGGCAAGTACCACTTGGCAAAACCGTTCTGTATCCTCGCTGCCGCCTCACGCGCGCCCAGCTTCCCGTTCAAGACTTGCGCGTTCACCGACCACAGCTCGCTCTCCATATTCGGCAAGCCGCGGTTCATGATCAGCGCATTAAGGCGGAAGTTCGAATCGCATGTCGTGCGCCAGGCGGCCATCTGCTTGGCCAGCGGGTCGCGCACCGCGATCAGGTGGTTCGACAGCGTAAAGAAGCCGATGACGCGGTTGGTGTACAGGTCCGCGAATTCCTGGGAGCCAAGCCAAGCCAGAAATTTGTAGGCGTCCGCCTTGTTGCGCGATTTGCGGTTAATGCCGATGCCGATATCCATGTGGTCGGAGATCTGGCAGCGGTCACCCGCCTGCTGCACTGGCGGCGCGAACACACCCAGTTCGAGATCGGGAAACTGGTTGAAATAGGAGATGTCCCAGGAGCCGGCCGGGTAAATCGCCGCGCCGCCCTGCGCAAACAGGAGCTGGGCATCGCGGTAAGTCTGCACCGGGGCCGACTTGGGCATGTAGGCCGCAAGGCGCGCCTCGAACTCGAAGGCCGCCACGAAAGGCGCATCGGTGAACTTGGCTTTGCCGGCGATCAGCGCGCGCCTGCCCTGTTCCCCACCCCAGTAGTTCGGGCCGATATTGGTGAACACGGTCTGGCTGGACAGCCATTCATCGGCCGTGCCCAGCGCCAGCGGCGCGTATAGGCTCTTGCGCACAGCATCCAGCACGCCAAAGAACTCGGCTTCCGTTGCAGGCGGCTGCAGGCCAAGTTTGCGGAAGATCTTCTTGTTGTACAGGAAGCCGTGGATTACCGAAGCGACAGGCATGCAGAAGATCTCTTTGCCGTCGTCCGTCTGCCAGGCAACCAGCGAGCTTGGCGCAAAATTCTCCATGCCGGCCTTGCCGTTCAACTTCTCGAGGTAGCCGCGGCGGTACAACAGCAGCGAAGTGTCGAAGGGACGACAAGCCAGCATATCGCCAGCGGTGCCGTTGCCAAGGCGCGCGGCCAGGCTGGTGTCGTATTCGGTAGGAGCGGTGGGCGAGAACTTTACCGAGATGCCCGGGTGCTTGCGTTCAAATGCAGGCAGCAGCACGGTTTCCCACAAGGCCTTGTCGTCAACCCGCCAGCTCTCCAGCACCAGGGTGCCGGCGCGTGCGGCGCTGGTGCAAATCAGCGCCAGGATTAGTGCGGCTCGCAGGATACGGCTGATAGGCACGGCGGCTTCTCCACGGGGTGTTGTCGATCAGTAAATTCATGCTAACACCGTGAAAAATGTGACACCAGCGACGCCCTCGCGTGCGAGGCGTCGACACAAACCTTTGATTCTTATGAGTATTTTGCAGAAGGGCTGGGGCGGTGCTTACAAAACTTTACAGAGCAGCGGCCGCAGCCCGGTGATTGCGTTCACGCCTCGTAATGAGCGCTTACAAAACATTACGAAACGCGCGCATTTATTACGTGCGAAACTGCAGGCGAGCGCGCGCAGCGTTGTATTCCGTCTTCAGTCGTTCCACCAATTCCGCGGTGGTCGGCACGTCGTGCATCAAGCCGACGCCCTGTCCGGCGCCCCAGATATCGCGCCAGGCTTTGGCCGTGCCGCTGTTGAAGCTCATTTTCGTCTTGTCCGATTCGGGCAGGTTTTCCGGATCAAGGCCTGCCGCCACAATGGACTTCTTCAGGTAGTTGCCATGCACGCCCGTGAACAGGTTGGTGTAGACCACGTCCGCCGCCGACGATTCGATGATGGCCTCGCGGTAGTCCTCCGTGACGTTGGATTCCTTCGTGGCCAGGAAGCGCGAGCCGATATAGGCGAAGTCAGCGCCCATCGCCTGCGCGGCCAGGACCGCGTCGCCGGTAGCAATCGAGCCTGACAGCGCCAGCGGTCCGTTGAAGAAGCGCCGCACCTCGCCCACCAGCGCAAATGGCGACAGCGTTCCCGCATGGCCGCCCGCGCCGCTGGCGACCAGGATCAGGCCATCTACGCCTGCTTCCAGCGCCTTCTGCGAGTGGCGGATGTTGATCACGTCATGCAGTACGATGCCGCCGTAGCTGTGGATAGCATTCAACATTTCCACAGGCGGCGCGCGCAGCGAGGAGATGATGATCGGTACTTTGTGGCGCACGCACACGTCCACATCATGTTCCAGGCGCTCGTTGGAATGGTGGACGATCTGGTTGACCGCAATCGGGCCGACCCGCACGCCGGGGTGCTGAGCCTGGTAATCGGCCAACTCCTTCTGCAGGTCGGTCAACCAGGTATCGAGCAATTCCTTCGGCCGAGCATTCAGCGCCGGGAAAGAGCCGACAATGCCCGCCTTGCACTGGGCTGCCACCAGGGCAGGGCCGCTGGCGATGAACATAGGGGAAGCAATGACTGGGAGGGACAGGTTTTGCAATACGGCTGGCAGGGTCATGGCACGGCCTTCGCACAAAGGGATATCCGTTGATTATATGACAGCGCTCTCGCGCATCAGGGCTTCCACACCGCAGCCAGCGCCTTGATCTTGGTCCAGGCGGAGAGCCTTTCGTCCGACAGCGCATCGAGGAAATCGGAGAGGCGCTTGGACTTCGCCATCGTGTACACCGTCAAGGCTGTGGTGATAAGGAATACCGAGCCGAAGATCCACACGCGGCGCGACATCGGGGCATCGGCTTCTGCCAGCAGGTTCATGCCGAGGAAGCCGGTAGTGATGGTGCCGATCATCCCGAAGATGGTGACCACGGTCAGGCGCACCACTGTATTGGCCTGGCGCCGCAAGCTATCGGCTTCGAGGTAGCCGTTCATGTCAGCCACGCGGGTTTTCACCTCCGCGTAGGCACGCTCAATGTCGAGGTGCTGGCCGCACATGCGGAACAGCGCGCGGATTTGCTGCTGGTCCGAGATTTCCGTGAACCAGTAGCGGTGCGTGAAGCGCAGGAAGCTCTCGAAGGCGTAACGAATACGGCGCTTGAACGAACGCACGCTGTCGGCATCGGTCACCTGCAGCTGCGTCAGCGCCTCTGCCAGGCGATCGGAGAACATCAGCAGCGATGACTTCTGCAGGTGGGCGATCATGAACAGCAGGAAGTGCTGGTGGCGGAACTGCGACAGCACGCCACGCTCCTTGCAGCAGAAGAATTGCGAAGCTGCGTCGCCGACGACGACCAGCGCGTAGCCGCTGCAGATATAGCGCGTGTACGGCGCGGCGCCGCCGTTGCACCAGAAACGGTCGTAGAAATAGCGGCGGTCGACGCCATCCGACTGCGTGCGTTGGGCGTCCGCCGGCGCAGAAGAAGTACCTGCCATCGTGCCCAATGCAGCGAAATCCGCTGGCGAAAGCTCGTTCGGCCGGTCGACGGCAAGATAAGCCATCATCGGCATGCGGTAGTACTCGACCTGGCGGTAGCGCAGGGCAGCCGTGGCACCGGGGCCATCAGGCTCCATCGGTTCCAGCAGGTAGCGCCAGTGCGAAGCGATGCGTGGAGCCTGGTGGCGCACCACCTGGTCGATGAAGGCTTGCCGTTCCTGGGCATCGGACTGCACAAGCAGGCGGCCATCGGCATCGAGCCACTCGACGCCGTGCATGCAATGCAGCGCGTTACCTGCGTCATCCCAGCCAGCCGGATAGGCGCGGCCGAAGCGGTACAGCAAATCCTGCGCCTCGTCGAAGGGCAAGTCGCTGGCGCCGACTTCCATCACCAGCAGCACGATATCGACGTCGAAGAAGAAATGCAGGCAGAGGTTATGCACATCCAGCACACGCGGTTCCGCGCCGGGCTGGGTAGTTACGCGCACCCTGGCGATATCCTTGCGGCGGAAGATGCGGCGCTGGCCGGCGCCGAACAGGAAGCGCTGCACATAAGGCAGGAAGCTGACGAATTCGGTGTAATAGCGTTCCTGGAAGGCAGGGCTGGCATCCTGCGCCGAAGTGACCTCGCGCCAAGGCGAGTCAGCACCCAAAAGCTCCCAAGGCCGCGCATGCGCCCGCTCAGCCCCATCCGGCGGCATCAACCGCAAAGGCCATAAAAGAACCTGCCTGACATGCTGGACACGCGGGGATTGGGCGCTCATGCACCCAGTATAGCCGAGCCCGTGTCACACCTTGGGGTCACACCCCAACCGTGACACGAGCCCATCTATTGCACGGCAGAGGCCGTGTCACACTTGGGGTGTGACCCCAGGGTGTGACACGAGGTCAGCCGTCGTTGAGGAGGGTGTCGATTTCGATGCGGGCGCTGCAGGCGCGTACCAGCTGCTTGATGGCCCAGGCGGCCAGCTGCTCGGTGCTCATGCCGAGGTGGCGGCTGGCGATGGCCTGCATCAGGGGGATTGACGCGAAGAGCGGCACCACGTCGGACACCGGCATGCTTTGGCGCTCCAGCAGCAGGAATTTGAGTAGTACCTTTACCGCATATTCTGCGTTGCGCTTGGGATCTGCGGACAGGAAATCGAGGCGGCGGCGGGCGCGCGACAGCGCGGCTTCCACGTCCTCGAATACGGCGCCATGGCCGGGGATGACGACTTTCACATCCAGGCCTGCGATCACGTCCAGGGTGGCTGCCGCTTCGGCAAAACCTTCGTCGCCTTCCAGCTCGGGGAAAATCACGCCGAAGCCGTTTTGCCACAGCGCGTCGGCCGATACCAGCACCTTCTCCGATGGGCAGTAGAAGATCACCGAGTGGGCATGGTGGCCCGGTGCGCCCAGCACTTGCCATTCCAGGTCGCCCAGCGTCAGCGTTTGGCCGGCGGTGATCACGCCGTCAATCGAAAACCGTTCGCACTGCTGGCCGGTTGCCTTGAAACTGAGCGCATCTTCGTCCCAGCGCCGCACTTTGTCTGCTTCCGGCTCGGGAATGAACGTGTCGCAGCCGAAGTGCGCCTGCAGCGCAGCATTTCCGCCACAGTGGTCGGAATGCAGGTGCGTCGTGTACAGGCGCTCCAGCCGGCGGCCGTGCAGGGCGTGCCGCACCAGGTCGAGCGTCTGCTGCTTGTGCGCAACATAGCCGCTGTCGATCATGGCGGCGTCGTGGCGGCCCAACAGCAGGACATTATTGGAAGAGAGCCAGCCGCGTTCGAAAACGTGGATGGATGGGTGTAGCTTCATTGCGTCAGTCAAAGTCGATCAGTTGCTCGCGGCGGCGCAGTTCAGCCCACACGGCGCGCTTGTATGCGTCGTCGGCACGCGACCAGGCAACGATTTCGTCGATGGTGCGCAGGCAACCTTCGCAAAAACCGGTGTCCTGGTTCATTTTGCACAGGCTGATGCAGGGGGATGGCACGGGCGTGGCCAGTTCCGGCGCGCCTGGCGGCAGTTCAGTACTCATGGCCGACATTTTACCGCAGTGCGGCAAAAATGCCCGGAAAGGCCCTATACTGATGGGGCACCAGAATAAAAGGGAGTGGCGAGGAGACAGCCTGACCAACCAGCCTCCGAGGTGCTTATGAAGCTCGATCGCCATTGGTTTTCCCGCGCGCTGGGACAGCTCGCGCGCCGCCGCCTGGGCCACCCGGCCCCCGGCCAGCCGCAGTTCATTGCCGGCATTTTCGATTGCCGCGCCGGCAGCCGCAGTTACAAGCTTTACGTGCCATCTTGTTATGAAGGCCAGCCGATGCCGCTGCTGGTGATGCTGCACGGCTGCCTGCAGGATCCTGACGATTTCGCCGCCGGCACTCAAATGAATGCGGTGGCCGAAGAACGGGGATGCCTGGTGCTGTACCCAGCGCAGGCGCCGGATGCCAACCATACCCGATGTTGGAACTGGTTCAGCGCCCTCGACCAGGAGCGTGGCCAGGGCGAGCCGGCAATCATCGCCGCCATGACGCGCGATGTGATGGCGCGCTACCCTGTGCTGCAAAGCCAGGTCTATATTGCCGGCCTGTCGGCGGGCGGCGCCATGGCGGTAATCGCGGGCACCTTGTATCCCGACCTGTATGCCGCCGTCGGCGTGCATTCCGGCTTGCCTTTCGCAGCGGCACGCGACTTGCCTTCAGCTTTGCTGGCCATGCGCCGCGGAGCGGCTCGCGCACAGGCGGCACTCACCGCTGGCCAGCCGGTGATCGTTTTCCATGGGGACCAGGACCGCACCGTGCACCCGGCCAACGGAGAGCAAGTGCTTGCTCAGGGCTTGCGCAGCCACCCGCTGGGCGAACAGGCCAATCCGGCCACGCTGGCGGGCCAGGTGCCGGACGGCCACTCATTCACGCTGAAGGCCCACTGGCTGGATGACGGCTCGCCGCTGGGCGAGCACTGGGTGATCCATGGCGCCGGCCATGCCTGGTCGGGTGGCAGTGCGGAAGGCAGCTACACCGACCCGCGCGGGCCGGATGCCAGCCGCGAGATGATGCGCTTCTTCAGCGCCGCGAAAAATGCAATTTCATCGCCAGCACACACAGGGCCAGCACCAGGGTGATGCCGTTGGCAATGATCACCGGCCAGGCATTGGTTTGCAGTCCGTAGATCAGCCACAGGAGCACGCCAAAGCTGAAGATCAGGTACATGCCGGTGGAAATGCCGTCGGCGTGACGCTGGCGCCATACCAGCAGGACTTGGGGTACAAAAGCAAAAGTGGTGCAAAAGGCTGCGACAAAGCCCAGCAGGTTGGGATCAAGCGACATCAGGGAGTTTCCAGGGCGGCGATATGGGCACGAAGGCACTCGGGACACCAGCATCCAACCGCCTCGGCGCCGGGCACCGGCACTGCAGGCGGCAGGAAAGTGCACCAGCACGGCGTTTCGCCCGGCGCCCCGGTCGGCTTTTGGCCGGCTGGCGCATCGGCCATCGCGCAGTGGAACTCGGCGCCGCAACGCTCACAGGTGCTCATATCATCAATGCAATCATGCGTAAGGGAGAGGGCCAGACTAGCGGATCAAACCGTAAATTACAACTCGATTGGCCCTATAATGCGCACCATTGACCTTTTTTGTGGAATTTCGCCATGACCAACCTGCCTGCCCACGACCCGGATATGTCCACTGACCTGAGCGCCGTCACGCCCCAGGTCAAGGCCCAGATCCTGGCCGAGGCGCTGCCGTATATTCGTAATTACCACGGCAAAACCATCGTGATCAAATACGGTGGCAATGCCATGACCGAAGAGCGCCTGAAGCACGGCTTCGCGCGCGACCTGATCCTGCTGAAACTGGTGGGCATGAACCCGGTCGTGGTGCACGGTGGCGGCCCGCAGATCGACAATGCGCTGAAGAAGATCGGCAAGCAAGGCACCTTCGTGCAGGGCATGCGTATTACCGACGAAGAAACCATGGAAGTGGTGGAGTGGGTGCTGGGCGGTGAAGTGCAGCAGGACATCGTGATGCTGATCAACCACTACGGCGGCCAGGCAGTTGGCCTGACCGGCAAGGACGGTGGCCTGATCCGCGCCCGCAAGATGGCCATGCCGGACAAGGAAAAACCAGGCGAATTCCTGGACATCGGCTTCGTCGGCGAGATCGAAGCGATCAACCCGGCCGTGGTGAAGGCCCTGCAGGACGATGCCTTTATTCCAATTATTTCCCCAATCGGCTTCGGTAAAGATGGCCAGGCTTACAACATCAATGCCGACGTCGTAGCCGGCAAGATCGCCGAGATCCTGAAAGCTGAAAAGCTGATCATGATGACCAACATCGCCGGCGTGCAGGACAAGAACGGCAATCTCGTGACCGACCTGTCGGCGCGCGAAATCGACGAAATGTTCGCAGACGGTACGATTTCCGGCGGCATGCTGCCAAAAATCTCTTCCGCACTGGACGCGGCCAAGTCGGGCGTGAACACCGTGCACATCATCGACGGGCGAATTGAACACAGCCTGCTGCTGGAAGTCTTGACCGAACAGGCTTTTGGCACTATGATCCGGTCTCACTAAAATTTTTGGCGGTTTTCAACAGCCGCCAAAATCGTGAATGCCCTTGTAGCTCAGTGGTAGAGCACTCCCTTGGTAAGGGAGAGGCCACGTGTTCAATCCACGTCAAGGGCACCATTCTCCTTAGTAGATCCGCTCTACTTTCACGCCACGCTGGCGCAGCAGTTCCGCAACATTCCCCGTTCCGACCAGATGCAGAGTGCCGATAGCGGCAAAACTGTGCTGTTCTTTTTTCATCATTTCCACGATACCGTCGGCCAGCACGGGATTGCGCTCGTTCAGCAACACCTGCTTCATGAATTTGCCGGAGAAGGTCTGGTCCTCTTCCACTTCGCGCGCCAGCGCTTCGAATTTGGACGCATCGGCGGAAGCCCAGGCGTCGACCAGGTCGCGCGGCTGCACGCCCTGCTTGCTGTCTTCAAAGGTATCCAGGCTGTCCTCCAGGAAGCGCGCCTGCTCCTGCGGCGTCAGGCGGCCGAACAGCGCTGCCTGGCCGCCGACTGATTCCAGTTCCACCACGCGCTGCTTGCGGCCATGTGCCGCGCGCGCCAGCTGCAGGTCGACGCCGAGTTCGGGACGGTAGCCCAACGCGCGGTATTCGCCGATGGTGATCATCATGACGATCAGCCATGGCTTCATCGACGCCACCATTTCCGGCGCGATGCCATGCTTCTTCAACATGCTTTCCAGGCGCGGACGGTATTCGGGGCGGATATCGGTCATGGCGCTGCCGGCGCCGGGCGCGTACAGGCCGTATTCGCGCATTACCGCCATCGATTTGGCCGGGTCGGCGGCCGGATCGACTTCCAGCGCAACCGCGGTGGCGCGCTCCATGGCCTGCGTGACGCGCGGTTCGAGCGGATAGAAATCCGGCAGGCCAACGTGGATGGTGCCGAACAGCCAGGACGTGTGGCCCGCGTATTCCAGCTTGTACAGCGCGCCGCGCGCCGGCGGGGCGGCAGTGGCCGAGAAGCTCAACCCAAGCAGCAGGCAAAACATCACTATAATCGTGCGTCGCATAGTCTCTCCAAGTAGAACGTGAATATTAAACCTTTGGCACCGGTCTGGTTGTTCGACCTGGACAACACGCTGCACAATGCCTCGCATGCCATCTTCCCCGCCATGGTGGAGAAGATGAACGCATACATGGCGCGCGTGCTGGGCGATGGCGACACGCCGGCAAGTGCAGAGGAAATCAGCGCCACCCGCGCGCTCTACTGGCAGCGCTACGGCGCCACCCTGCTTGGCCTGGTGCGCCACCACGGCGTGGATGCGTCTCACTTCCTGCGTGAGACGCACGACTTGCCGGAGATCGAATCGATGATCCGTCATGAGCGCGGCCTGGGCCAGCTGCTGCGCCGCCTGCCCGGCCGCAAGATCCTGCTGACCAATGCGCCGCGCGAGTACGCGCGCAAGGTGGTGGGGCATATGGGCATCGGCCGCCATTTCAGCGACCAGATCACCATTGAATCAATGCACGTGCATCGCCAGCTGCGTCCCAAGCCGTCGCGCATCATGCTGCGGCGGCTGATGCGCCGGAAGGGCTTGAACCCGCGCCGGTGTATCCTTGTCGAAGACACGCTGGAAAACCTGCGTTCCGCGCATGCGCTGGGCATGCGTACGGTGTGGGTGACGCAATACCTGCCGAAACCGGGGAAAAAACCGGCATGGCTCGATGTCAAAGTAAAATCTGTCAGAAACTTAAAATAACTGGTCCAAAACTCATGGCAAGTACACAGCCCGGGCAGCGCAAGCTGCAAATCCTCCAGGCACTGGCTGAAATGCTGGAGCATCCAAAAGGAGAAAAGATCACCACGGCTGCGCTGGCGCGCAAGCTGGATGTATCCGAGGCGGCGCTGTACCGCCATTTCGCCAGCAAGGCCCAGATGTTCGAAGGGCTGATTGAATTCATCGAGTCCACCGTGTTCGGCCTGATCAACCAGATCGCCGACAAGCAGGCGGACGGCCTGGCCCAGGCGCGCGACATCCTGGGCATGCTGCTGCATTTCGCCAGCAGCAACCCGGGCATGACGCGGGTGCTGATCGGCGATGCGCTGGTCAACGAAGACGAGCGCCTGCAGCAGCGCATGAACCAGTTCTACGACCGCGTGGAGCTGGCACTGAAACAGGCGCTGCGTGCTGCAGCGGCCGAAGGCCAGGCCCATGAGGCTGACGTGGCTGCCCGCGCCGGGCTGCTGGTCAGCTTTGTGCTGGGCCGTTGGCACCGATACGCCAAGAGCGGCTTCAAATCGAATCCTTCCCAGGACGCCGCCGTACAGATTGCATTGCTCCTGAATTGAACTGCTTGTCCTTTGCTTTGCTGGACGACGCTAGCGTCGATCCAGCCACCGGCGCTGGCCGCCCTTCCCGCCTCTATACCGGCCATCACGCCACCCTCGCCTGCAGCGACTTCGCCGGCTGGCCGGGCGTGCTGGCCGGGATGGAGCAGGCGCTCGCGCGCGGCTTGCACGCGGTGCCAGTGCTCAGCTACGAATTGGGCCAATATATCGTCGGCGTGGCGCCGCGCGCCGCCGCGGCTGACGCTCCGCCCCTTGCGCAAGTACTGCTGTTCGAGCGCTGTGACGAATTGTCGCAAGCCGAAGTCGCCGACTGGCTGGCCGCGCAAGCCGGTACCGATACCGCGCCCGCCGGCGTGGCGGATATTCGCGCCAACGTCATCGAAGCGCAGTTTGTCGACGCTATCCAGCGCATTCGCGACTACATCGCTGCCGGCGACACCTACCAGGTCAACTACACCTATCGCCTGCATTTCGACGCTTTCGGCTCACTGTTCGCGCTCTACCAGCGCCTGCGCGCCCGCCAGCCCGTGCCTTACGGCGCCCTGATCGGCTTTGACGACGGCCGCGCCGTGCTGTCGCTGTCGCCTGAACTGTTCGTGCGCAAGGAAGGCGACACGCTGACGGCACGCCCAATGAAAGGCACCGCCCCCGCCGCAGCTGACGAGACGGAGAACGCGCGCCGCGCAGCCGTACTGGCAGCCGATCCAAAGAACCGCGCCGAAAACCTGATGATCGTCGACCTGCTGCGCAACGATATCGGCCGTGTGGCCGCTACCGGCAGCGTCGAAGTACCAAAGCTGTTCGAAGTCACCCGCTTCAGCAGCGTGCTGCAGATGACTTCCACCGTGCAGGCCCGCCTGCGCGAAGGCGCCACGCTGCAGGACATCTTCAGCGCCCTCTACCCCTGCGGTTCCATCACCGGCGCGCCCAAGAAACGCACAATGGAAATCATCGCCGAGCTGGAGCCCGAGCCACGCGGCATCTACACTGGCGCCATAGGCTGGTTCGCTCCTGACGGCGACTTCTGCCTCAACGTCCCGATCCGCACGCTCACGCTGCAAGCGGAGCGGAATGGCATCCGCAAAGGCGTGATGGGCGTAGGCGCCGGCATCGTCTACGACAGCGAGCCGCACGACGAATTCGCAGAATGCCAGTTGAAGGCTCGCTTCCTGACCGGCCTGTCGAACGATTTCGAATTGTTCGAGACCATGTACGCCACCCGGGAGACCGGCGCCCGCCACGTGGAGCGCCACCTGCAACGCCTGGAAGCCTCCGCACGTTACTTCGGTTTCGCCTGGGACGAAGCGGCCGCGCGCGCCTACCTCACACTCGCCTGCCAGGCCCTGCCAGCCGGCCTGCCGCATCGCCTGCGGCTCGCCATGAACTCTGCCGGCGCCTTCGCCGTGCAAACCGGCGCACTGACGCCATTACAAGAGCCGGTGCGCGTCCTGCTGGCCGACGAAACCACTGACAGCAGCGACCTGTTCCTGCGCCATAAATCCACCATCCGCGAACGCTACGACGCCGCATGGAAAGCCGCCGACGCCCAGGGCGCCTTCGACAAACTGTTCTTCAATGAGCGTGGGGAGTTGACCGAAGGAGGACGCAGCAATGTCTTCCTCCGCATGGATGGGGTGTGGATAACGCCGCCTTTATCCACCGGCATTCTGCCGGGCGTGATGCGCGCCGTGATCATCGACGCCTGGGGCGCGCAGGAACGCATCGTCACGCGCGACATGCTGTTGGCCGCGGAGGAAATCGTGGTCTGCAATTCCCTGCGCGGCGCGATGCGGGCGAGCCTACAAATCGATTAGCATCTCGAAACCGCCATAGATCAGCCGTTTGCCATCGAACGGCATTTTGGCGGGGTCCATCATGTCCTTCATGCGCGGGTCGGCCATGACCTTCTCGTTGCAGGAATCGCGCACCTCGCGGGAAGGATAGATAATCCACGAGAACACCACCACCTCGCCGTCCTCCAGCTTCACCGCTTGCGGGAAGGAGGTGTGAACGCCCACTTTCACATCATCGGCAACGTTCTCGCGGTACTCAATGGCACCATACTCGCGCCACACTTTTGCACACTGGCGCGACATCTCCAGGTATGCATCCATTTTGCTGCGGGGGACCGGCACAATGAATCCATCGACATAAGCCATTTGAATCTCCTTGTGAAGTGACCCCTCAGCTTATGCCGCACGATTGGCGGTGACAAGGAAAGCACGCCGATAAGCGCCCGGCGTAGTGGCCGCAATGCGCCGGAAATGGTGGCGCAAAGATTCTTCCGAACCGAAACCGGCCCGCTCAGCTACCTGGGCCAAGGCGATATCCGGCGACTCCAGCAAATCCTTTGCAATTGCTACCCGCTCACGCGCCAGCCATTCGACCGGGCCCATGCCGGTAGCGTCCTGGAATTGGCGCTGCAGCGTGCGCGGGCTCATGGCCGCACGCTCGGCCATGCTGGCCACTGTATGCGGCTCGGCGGGGTGGCTGCGCAGCCAATCCATCAGTCGCGACAGCCTGCCCTGCTCATCATGCGCCATGGGGCGCGGCAGGAATTGCGCCTGCCCGCCTTCGCGATGCGGCGCCACCACCAGCCGCTGCGCCACTAAATTGCCGACCCGTGCGCCGTAATCGCGGCGCACCAGGTGCAGCAGCATGTCCAGTCCCGCCGCCGATCCGGCCGAGGTGATGATCTGCCCTTCGTCGACATACAGGTCGTCCGCCAGCACGCGCACGCGCGGATAGCGGCGCTCCAGGCGTTCGACATAGCGCCAATGCGTGGTGGCGCGGTGCCCATCCAGCACACCCGCCGCAGCAAGGATGAACACCCCGGAGCAGATCGTGCACAGGCGGGCGCCCCGCGAATGGACGGCGCGGATCTGTGCCAGCAGGGCTTCCGGCGGCTCCTCGTCGGCATCGCGCCAGCCGGGGATCACGATGGTGTCAGCCCGTTCCAGGAGGGCCGGATCATAGGGAGCCTGCACCGTGATGCCGCCGGCCGCGCGGATCGGTCCCGGCTCGATGGCGCAAACGGCAAAGTCATACCAGTCCACGCCCAGCTCCGGGCGATCCAGGGCAAACAGTTCGACCGTGCAGCCGAATTCGAAGGTGCACAGGCCATCGTAGGCCAGCGCCACAACCAGGTGTTTTTTCGCGCTCATGGCGCAATCTTAACGCATTATGGCATTCGCGCCACTGCCGCGTACGACGCTGGCGGCCGACAATGGAGCCACTTTCAACGCCACAGGAGAAACCAGATGCCATCCATCGTCACCGAAGTCGCCGCCGCCCCAAGCGCCGAGGCCCTCGCCCACTTCGAAGATTCGCTGCGTTTTGAAACGGATTGCTGGGACGTGCACAGCGTGATGGGCACCGCTCAGCAGGACTTCGTGCTGCTCGACGTACGGGGAACGGAAAAGTATGCAGCCGGCCACGTGCCGGGCGCGGTGGACCTGGCTCACCGCAAGATCATCGGTTCCAAGCTGGCAGAGTACCCGCCGGAGACCGTGTTCGTGACTTACTGCGCCGGCCCGCACTGCAACGGCGCAGCGCGTGCGGCAATCCGGCTGGCCAAGCTTGGCCGCCCGGTGAAGATCATGACCGGCGGGATCACCGGCTGGCTGGACGAAGGCTTTGCCCTCGCCACCTCGCCGGTAGCCGCCGCCGCATAATCAGCCTGCGAGGGCTTTCTCGAGCGCTTCGACCAGGGCCTTGTCGTCCGGTTTGACCTTGCTCGGGAAGCTCTCGACCACATTGCCCTTGCGGTCGATCAGGTATTTATGGAAATTCCAGGCCGGCGCCTTGCCGGTCGCCTTGATCAGCTTCGAGTAAAACGGGTTCGGCGCATCGCCCGAAACCACGGACTTGGCGAACATCGGGAATTTCACGCCGTAGGTGTTGTAGCAGAGGTCAGCGATCTCCTTGCTGCTGCCCGGTTCCTGCTTGCCGAAATCATTCGACGGGAAGCCCAGCACGACCAAACCTTTTCCCGAATATTTCGCATACACTTCTTCCAGTCCTTTGTATTGCGGGGTATAGCCGCAATAGCTGGCCGTGTTGACGACCAGGATCACTTTGCCGGCGTACTGGCACAGGTCCTGCGGTGCGTCATCCTGCAGGCGGTTGAAGGATTGTTTCAGGATGGCGGGGCAGCTCGCGGCCGGCGCATTGGTGGCGGCAGGGGCTGGAGGTTGCGCGGCAGGTGCCTGTGCGAAGGCAGCAGCAGCGCTCAGGCTCAGCGCGGACAGCGCTGCAAACTTGGTGAGGATAGATGGCATGGGTGGTCTCTTCCGGTTCGTTCGAATTTCCGATTGTATGACAATTGCAGCCTGCACGTTGGCCCTGGCGGCCGCCGGGCAAGCGCTGGCCGCAGCGGCACCACTGCCGGCGATGAAGACGCAGCAGGTATCGATTTCGGGGCTGTCTTCAGGCGCATTCATGGCGGTGCAATACCAGGTTGCCTATTCCGGCAGCGTCGTGGGAGCGGGCATCATTGCGGGCGGCAGCTATTACTGCGCGCAGGGCAGCATGATGAACGCCATCGGCAGCTGCAAAGGAGCTGACGTAGCTGAACTGGCGGCCGTCACGCGCAAGCGCGCCGAAGCAGGCCAGGTCGACCCGGTCGCAAAACTGGCTGCACATCGCGTGTGGATGTTCTCCGGCACCCTCGACAAACTGGTGCCGCCCGCCTCCATGTCCGACCTGGCCAAATACTACGCAGCCTTCATCCCCTCTTCCCAGGTCCATTACAAGAACGACCTGGCTGCCGGCCACGCCATGCCGACCGACAGCTTCGGCAACAAATGCGATGCCCTGGCCGCGCCATTTATCAGCAACTGCGGCTTCGACGCGGCCGGCAGCCTGCTGCAATGGATTTACGGCCCGCTGAAGCCTCGCGGCGACAGTGCCGCACCGGCGGGCAAGCTGCAGGAGTTCGACCAGTCCGAGTTCTTGCCCTCGCCGACCACGCACGGCATGGCCAATACCGGCTACGTCTACATTCCACCGGGCTGCGAAGCGGGCGGCGCAGGCTGCAAGCTGCACATCGCCCTGCATGGCTGCATGCAGGACATCGGCACCCTCAAGGACACCTACGCGCGCCACGCCGGCTACAACGCCTGGGCCGACACCAACCGCATCGTGGTGCTCTACCCGCAAACGGCGGCGATCACGCCAATGCCGAACCCGAAAGCGTGCTGGGACTGGTGGGGCTACGACGATCCGGACTACTCTGTACAGGGCGGCCGCCAGCTGCGCGCCATCAAACGGATGGCTGACCGCCTGACGGGAGCGTAACCCGGAAGCAGGCGCCATGCTCGCCATTCGGCAGGCATTCGACCTCGCCGCCATGGCGCCGGGCGATCTGGCGCACCAGGGATAGACCCAGGCCGACGCTGCCCGCTTTTTCAGAAGCGCCGGGCAGCCGGTAAAACGGTTCGAAGATCCGCTCCCGCTCGGCCACTGGCACGCCGGGGCCGCGGTCGCAAACATCGAGCATGGTGCCACCGGCAGCGCCGGCCAGCATCACACGCACTTCCGCATCGCCGCCATGCCGCCGGGCGTTCTCCAGCAGGTTGCGCACCATGCGGCGCAACAGCGTCGCGTCGCCACACAAGGCATGGGCCACGCCATCCAGCACGGCACCGACCCGCGCGCACTCTTCGGCGACGATGCCGGTAAAGTCCACCTCTTCCCGCACGGTGCCATCCTGGGGCACCGCATCCAGCCGGCTGGCCAGCAGGACTTCGTCGATCAACTGGTCCAGCTCCGAAATATTACGTGCCAATTCCTGGCGTACCGCTGGATTGGCCGAATCCTCCAGCAATTCGACCGCCATGCGTATGCGCGCCAACGGCGACCGCAACTCGTGCGAGGCATTGGCCAACAGGGACTTCTGCGCGCCGACCAGCGCCTCGATGCGCGCCGCCGAGTCGTTGAAACTGGCCGCCAGTTGCGCCACCTCGTCCGAGCCCACGACCTCGACGCGTGCGCCCAGGTCGCCGCGGCCCCAGGCCTGCACGCTTCCCTGCAGCTGCTCCAGCCGGCGCGTAATGCGGCGAACGACGGGATAAGCGCCCGCCGCGATCACGATCGCAATCATCAGCAGCAGAATCGTGACTGCCATGGTCGCATTGCGCGGCATGTGGCGCGGCGGAGCAAACCAGAAATGGATGTAGCCGAACATCAGGACGGCCAGCACGATGCAGGCCAGCAGCGTCGCATAAATGCGCACATACATATGCGAGCTGAAATTAGGCATCCTGTACCTTTGCAAAGACATAGCCGGCGCCGCGCACGGTGATGATGCGGCGCGGCGCCTTGGGGTCATCTTCAATCGCGGCGCGCACCCGGCCTACATGCACGTCGATGGAACGGTCGAATGGCTCCAGCGTTCCGCCCTTGAGCGCGTCAATCAGCTGTTCGCGCGACAGCACTCGGCCGGCACGCTGGGCGAAAGCCATCAGGAGGTCGAACTGATAGGCGGTCAGCGGGCGCTCGGCGCCGTCGACCCGCACGATGCGGGAGCCTGGATCGATTTCCAGGCGGCCGAAACGCAGGGGCGGCTCGGCCACCAGCATGCCAGGTCCTGCCGGAGCCGCAGCGCTACCCGTGTCAGCCAGCGTCGGACGGCGCAGCAGTGCTCGCAGCCGCGCCAGCAGCTCGCGTGGATCGAAAGGCTTGGGCAAGTAGTCATCGGCTCCCAGCTCCAGCCCGATGACGCGATCGAGCGGGTCCCCCTTGGCCGTCAGCATCAGCACCGGAAGGCTGCGCAGCGGTTGCGGCATGCCGCGCAGGCGCCGGCAAACTTCCAGCCCATCGACGTCGGGCAGCATCAGGTCCAGGATCAGGGCAGAAAAACTCCCTGGGGCGGCCTGCGCCAGCCGGTCCAACCCGGCCTGCGCGGTGTCGGCATGCTCCACGCGCAGGCCATTCTGGGCCAGGTAGGTTTCAACCATGGCCGCCAGGCGCTGGTCGTCGTCGATAATGAGGACAAGGGGTTGGGACATGGTTGAGACTATAGCTTAATGGTTCCCCATATGGCTCGTCGCCATCATGTGCAAGGCGCCCATGAACTTGGTGCGTTGTTCCGGCGTGAGGACTTCGGCCGCATCCATCGCAGCAGCCAGCACGCGGCGCGACATCAGGTCCATTTTTTTCACATGGTCGGCGCGCAGTGCTTCCAGCGCGGCACGGTCGATTGCCGGCTGGGCGAGCTGCCGCCCCATCGCCTCATGCCCTTCCTGCAGTTGCTGATGGATCGGCTTCACGTCATTGAAGCAGGCCTTGGCGATTTCGGTCAGGCGCGACTTCTGCGCTTCCGTAGCGTCGGGCAGGATGTGCGCCACCATCGTTTCAATGTGTTTGTCCGCCTGCGCAGCGTCCATCGTCCACGGGCTGTGCCCATGCCCGTGGCCATGGCCGCCTGCGTGGTTGCTGCCGGCATAGGCAGCGGTCCCCCCAAGGGCGGCGACAAAAGCGGCAATTGCGATCCAGAACTTCTTGTTCATGACATCTCCTCTTAAAGGTTAGTGGGTAGGGCCACTTTAAGGAGGCTGCATGTCGCTTCGATGAGTCCTGCGTAAAGTTTTGTAAATCTGCGACAAATGTAAGGGTTTGTAATGACCGTCAACACACTGCTGAGTGAGCCCGTTTTCAGCTCAGTGACACAGGAAACAGTGCGCTACACAAGATCAACTAATAGTGAGGATTTAAAAATGAAAAAAGTCATCGCAACCATGATCGCCGGTCTGTTCGCAAGCGCCGCATTCGCACAACAAACTCCTGCCCCAGCTACCCCAGCGGTCCCGGAAGTAAAGGCTGAAGTGAAGGCTGAAGTCAAAGCCGAAGTCAAACAGGAAGTGAAGCAGGAAGTCCAGAAACCTGCCGCTGAAAAGAAGTAACCAGATAATTAGCTAAACGATTTATACCAATTCTTCCCAAAGGACACGCACCATGAAAAAGACCATCGCTACCCTGATCGCCGGCCTGTTCGCCACCGCTGCTTTCGCTACCACCCCAGTCGCCCCAACCACCCCAGCGCCAGCAGCAGCTCCTGCGGCAGCGGTTGCCGCCACCAGCGCCAAGGCTGAAGCCAAGGTAGAAGCGAAGGTTGAAGCCAAGACCGACGCGAAAGTCGAGAAGAAAACCGAACACAAAGGCACGCACAAGAAAGCTGAAAAGCCTGCCGAAACCAAAACCGAAGTGAAGGCGAGCACCACCCCCGCCGCCGCGGCGCCTGCGCCAGCAGCCAAGTAATTCTCGCCAACCAGATTAAAGACTACTCGTTCAAAGGACACACACCATGAAAAAGATTATCGCTACCCTGATCGCCGGCCTGTTCGCTTCCGCTGCGTTCGCTACCACTCCTGTTGCTCCGGCCACTCCAGCACCTGCCGCAGCACCTGCCGCCGAAGCCAAGGTAGAAGCTAAGGCAGAAACCAAGACCGAAGCAAAGGTCGAAAAGAAAACCGCTCACAAGAGCACCCACAAGAAGGCCGAAAAGCCTGTTGAAACCAAGTCTGAAGTGAAGGCGAGCCCGGCTGCGACCACGGCCGCGGCGCCTGCACCGGCTGCAACTCCTGCCACTCCAGCAGCCAAGTAATCTTCGCCAACCTCAAAGACCCCAAATTCGACTTTAAAGGACACACACCATGAAAAAGACCATCGCTACCCTGATCGCCGGCCTGTTCGCTACCGCTGCTTTCGCTACCACCCCAGTTGCTCCTACCACTCCAGCGCCAGCAGTTGCTCCTGCCGCCGCCGTTGCAGCCACCAGCGCCAAAGCTGAAGCCAAGGTAGACGCGAAGGTGGAAGCCAAGACTGAAGCCAAGGTCGAAAAGAAGACCGCTCACAAGGGCACCCACAAGAAAGCCGAAAAGTCCGCTGAAACCAAGTCCGAGGTGACGGCAAGCCCGGCCCCGGCAGCAGCTCCAGCCCCGGCCGCAGCTCCAGCAGCCAAGTAATCCCGCTCTCCCCCGAAAGGCCTCTTCGAACATGAAGAGGCCTTTCGTCAATCGCCCGTCATATTCCGAAAATACATTGATGTACCGTTCAACATCAATGAAGGTCCAATATGACGCATCCTGGCTATACCCGCAGACGCTTCCTCACCCACTCAGGGGCACTCACAGTAGGCACGGCAGCATTCGGCCTGACTGGCTGCGGCTCCGGCAGCAGCACCGGCGCCCCGACCATCATTGCCGCTGAATCGGAACGCCCCAAGCTCCCTTATGGATTCCAGATCGGCGACATCGGCGATGGCCGCGCAGTCGTGTGGTCACGCTCCGACCGCCCTGCCCGCATGCGAGTGGAGTTCGACACCACGGACAGCTTCCTCAATCCACGCCAGGTCCTCGGGCCGACTGCGACTGAAGCGAGCGATTTCACCAGCCGAATCGAACTGACCGGCCTGCCCTCCGGCCAGAAGATATTCCTGCGTGTCTCCTACGACAGCGCGACCGACCTGAAAACTGGCAGCGAGCTCGTAACAGGAAGCTTCCGCACAATGCCATCGCCTGACGGCAAACGTCCAATACGTTTCGTCTGGAGCGGCGACACTGCGGGCCAGGGCTGGGGCATCAACCCCGAGTTTGGCGGCATGAAAATCTATGAAGCGATGCGCAAGCGCCAGCCGGACTTCTTTGTCCACAGTGGCGACAACATCTACGCAGACGGCCCGATCAGCGCTGAGGTGAAAGCCGAAAATGGCCGCACATGGAAGAATCTCGTGATCCCGGAAGTCTCGAAAGTGGCCGAAACGCTCAATGAATTCCGCGGCCGCTACCGTTACAACATGATGGACGAGAACATCCGCCGCTTCAACGCCGAAGTGCCGCAGATCTGGCAATGGGATGACCACGAGGTCACGAATAACTGGTCGGCATCGAAAGACCTGAGCGGCGACGCCCGCTACACTGAGAAGAACATCCAGACCCTGATCGCGCGCGGCAAGCAGGCCTTCCTTGAATACGCCCCGATGCGCTGGGGCGACCAACCCGAATCGCAGCGCGTCTATCGCCGGATTCCCTACGGCCCTTTGCTCGACGTGTTTGTGCTCGACATGCGGTCGTATCGCGGCCCAAACAGCACCAACCTGCAAGCTGTCGAAAGCGATGCAAGCGCCTTCCTCGGCGCGGCACAAGTCAAATGGCTCAAGGACTCGCTCTCGCAATCAACCGCAACGTGGAAAGTGATTGCGGCGGACATGCCGATTGGGCTATGGGTACCCGATGGCAAGGATGCCAGCGGCACCGCGCGCTGGGAGGCGATCGCCAACGGAAACGACGGTGTGCCCCTGGGCCGTGAAATCGAAATCGCAGGCCTGCTACGCGACATCAAGGCGATCACGAACGTCGTGTGGATAACTGCCGACGTGCACTACTGCGCCGCCCATTACTACGATCCGGCAAAAGCCCAGTTCACCGACTTTTCACCATTCTGGGAATTCGTTGCCGGCCCGCTGAATGCCGGTACCTTCGGCCCTAACGCCCTGGATGCGACGTTCGGCCCGCAGGTAAAGTTCCAGAAAGCCCCGCCGGCCGGACAGGCCAACCTCTCGCCGTTCGCAGGCTTCCAGTTTTTTGGCGAAGTGAACATTGATCCGCAAACGAAGGCATTCACCATCGACCTGCGTGATCTCGATGGTGTTTCGGTCTATTCCAACACCTTGCCTCCGGCTGCCTGAGCCAGCGATCAACCGCGCAGTGCCTTCTGCGCTGCGCGGTATCCCCACCAGGACGCTTCTTCGAACACCGAGAAGCCGCTCAAATCAGAATGCGCAAACAGCACCGGGCCATCCATTTCCCGCAGGGCCTTCAAGCCAGCATCGCTGCGGAACCCCGGCACGGGCACCGCCATCGCATGACCCCGAAGCGTGATGTCCACCCGCTCCACACAGCGCTCGAACTGCGAGCCATAAGCCGCCTTAAGGTCGATACTCGCCAGCGCCAGCAGTTCTTCACCGCTAGCCTCCATCATCCACTTGCGCGCCTCGCGCGGATCGCGGTCAGCCAGCGCCACGTAGCTGGTGAAGACAGTTTTTTCCGGTGGCGCCACGCGGATGTCCTGGTGCGTCGAAACCACATAGCCCAAGCCTTTCGTCCCGTGCACGACGTTATCCCAGGACAGCGGCACTTCCGGCAACTCCTGTGGAAAACGCTTCATCAGGAAATTCGCGACCATCCATGGCGCGTGAATTTGCTTGTGGACATCCGGCATGTTTTCCACAACCTTCGCCGCGACATGCAGCGGCATGGCGGAAATGACGCGCCGCGCGCGGATCGTGAAAGTACGAGGCACCCCGCGTTCCAGCGCGAAGCAAAGCACCTCCACGCCCTTCCCGCGGCCTGTTCCACCGCTGCCGTTATCCACTCGCACGCGTACTGCACTGCCGGCGAGCCGCTTTGGCCGCGCAAGCCCCTCCATGCCACTCGCCAGCGCCTGCAGGCCCTCCGGCCAAGTCAGCCAGGCCCCCTGTTCCGCGTTCTCTGCCTCGCCACCACGCCCGCAGAAATAGTGCAATCCGGCCCAGGCGGACACCGCATCCACACCCGCGCCATAATCGTCGCGGCAGCAGTAGTCCATATACCAAAGCAGCGAAGGCGCCCGATAACCATGCTGCGCGAGCCACGCGCCGAAGCTCATCTCATCGAGCTGCACCGACTCGGCATCCGTCGACGAATGCTCGCTGGGGAAGGTGAACCTGCGCCGGCCATCGGCCCCGACCGCACCGCGCAACGCCTCCACCTGTGCAAAGAAGCGCTTATGCTCGGCCAGTTCGGCATCGGGCACGCCAGCGTGAGGCAGCACGCCTTCCTGCCAGACGCCGTTGAACAGCAGCCGATCTTCCGGCGCATGCAGCAAAAACCGCTCATCGTAATAAGGCTTGCGCGACGTCGCCCCACGCTGGATCACTCCCAGGTCCGCCAATATTTCGCGCACATGGGCGCATTCCTCCGTCGGCAGCGGCAGGTAATGCGCACCAGTCGGAAAGCCGAGCGTGCCGAATCGCCCGCCGGCCGCATTACCATACGGCTCCGGCCCATCGAGCATCAGGAAGTCGCCATGCCGCTGCTTGCGCAGCTGCCAGGCAGCAGTCAGCGCGGCGACGCCGGAGCCGAGGATCAGCACATCTGTCGTCAGCGATTGCGAAGGCGCAGGCAAAGGTTTGCGGTCGCGCAGGAAGTGCCCTTCCTCCCGGCCCGGCGCATTCACGACCGGCGTGATCTCCTGCCAGCGCAGGTAGCCCGCCACGCTGGCCGCAGCGGTAGCGCCGCTGGCCGCGGCCCAGGCCAGGAAAGAACGACGCAGCATCAGCGAATCACCCTGCGCCAGTCCTGCTCGAATTCATGCACCAGCGACTGCGTGTTGAGGCGGTTCGGCGCCATCGGCAGCGGCTTCATGTCCGGCGGGAAGGCGAACATGGCGCGCGTTGTTTCCGCATTCAGAAAGCGCATCGGCAGGCTGTACGACTCGGGCGGCCGGTAATCAAGCTGCGGCGAAGCCATGATGAAGCCCCACTCGCCAAACGACGGCACGTACAGGTGGTACGGCCAAGTACGCATGCCTACGTCGCGCAGCGTGGCGTCCACGGTCCAATAAGCGTGCGGTGCAAAGAACGGCGAGGTCGCCTGCACCACCACCAGTCCATTGGCCGCGATATGCTTTTTCAGCATGCCGTAGAACGGCACCGAGTACAGTTTGCCCAGCGCGAAGCTGGAAGGATCAGGGAAATCGACAATCGCTGCATCAAACATGTCCTGGTTCTGCTGCAGCCAGATCGCTGCATCGGCATTAACCACGGTCACGCGCTTGTCGCGGAATGAGCCCTTGTTCAGCGCCACCAGCTCGTCGCGCGTGGTAAAGGCGGCCGTCATGGCCGGGTCCAGGTCCACCAGCGTCACGTGTTCCACCTGTGGATAACGCAAGACTTCACGCAGCGCCAGCCCGTCGCCGCCACCCAGGATCAGCACCCGCTTGGCCCACGGCAGCGCGCCCATTACCGGATGTACCAGCGCTTCGTGGTAACGGTACTCATCGCGCGAGGAAAACTGCAGGTTGCCGTTGATGTACAGGCGCAGGTCATCCTTCCACTTGGTGATCACCAGGCGCTGGTACGGCGTGCTGGTCGAGTACACGATTTCATCGCCAAACAGCCCATGTTCACCCCAGCCGGTCAACCGGTCGGCGCTGCTGAAACCGACCACCAGCGCCAGCATCACAGCGCTGGCACGCAGCAAACGGCCCGCCACGTTCGCCAGCTCTGTGCGAAACACGTAAATTGTCCACAGGGCCACCGCGATATTCAACATCCCGAACAGGAAACCGGTGCGCACCAGCCCAAGCTGCGGCGCCAGCACCAGCGGGAACAGCAGCGAAACTGCCAGCGCGCCGAGGTAATCGAAGGTCAGCACCCGGCTCACCAGTTCACTGAATTCCGTCTGGCGCGAGTTCAAAGCGCGCATCACCAGCGGAATCTCCATCCCCACCATGGCCCCCACCAGGAATACCATCGTGTACAGCATGGTGCGGAAAGGCGCCGAAGCCCAGGCAAAAGTCATGAAAAGCACGGCAGCAGACAGGCCACCGATCAAACCGACCGCCATTTCGATGTCGACGAAGCGCGCCAGCACGTCCTCATCCTTCACATACTTGGAAAAATGCGCCCCGACGCCCATCGCGAACAGGTAACAGCCGATAATGGTGGAGAACTGCAGCACCGAATCGCCCAGCAGGTAGCTGGAAAGTGCGCCGGCGATTAATTCGTAGGCAAGTCCGCAGGAAGCGACGACGAAGACTGAAACAATGAGAATCTTTTTGGTCATTTGAATGCTTTTGTTCTAATATGTTTCTTTTGCTACAAGCTTGTCACTTTAACCGGGGACCGACGTGAACGCCATCCTAAATTATCTGGTCCACCTGGCGCTGGCCGCACTATTGTTGGTAGTCTTCTTCAAAGCCTATACATGGATGACGCCTTATGACGAAGTAAAGCTGATCCGGCAGGGCAACCATGCGGCGGCCCTGTCGCTCGGCGGCGCCATGCTGGGCTTTTCGATGACTATCGCATCGAGCATCCTGCATACCAATAACTGGCAGCAGTTCCTGGCCTGGGCTTTTGGCGCGATGATTGTGCAAGCGCTGGGCTACGCAGTCACCACGCGCTGCCTGAAAATGTCGCAAGACCAGATTGAAGCCGACAACAGCGCCTTTGGCGGCCTGCTCGGCACTATTTCGCTTTCCATCGGCGGCATCAACGCCGCCTGCATTTCCTAAGAGGTCACATCATGGGTATCGGCAGCTTTATCAAGAAGCAGTTTATCGACGTACTGCAGTGGAATGAAGACACGGAAGGCGTGCTGTCCTGGCGCTACCCGATGCAGGACTTCGAAATCCAGAACGGCGGTGTGCTGATTGTGCGTGAATCGCAGATCGCGGTATTCGTCAACGAAGGCCAGATCGCCGACGTGTTCGGCCCCGGCACCCACAAGCTCACCACGCAAAACCTGCCGCTGCTGACCAACCTGAAGAACTGGGACAAGCTGTTCGACTCGCCGTTCAAGTCGGATGTCTACTTCTTCAGCACCCGCGTGCAGACCGGCCGTAAGTGGGGCACCCCGCAGCCGATCACGATCCGCGACAAGGATTTCGACATGATCCGCGTGCGCGCTTTCGGCATGTACTCCTACCGCGTGACCGATCCGCGCAAGTTCTTCACCGAATTGAGCGGCACCCGCAATATCTACACCCGCGACGACGTGGAAGACCAGCTGCGCGGCATCCTGCTGGCCTCCATGGCCAATTCGCTGGGCGCTTCGCAGATCGCTTTCCTCGACATGGCGGCCAACCAGGCCCTGATGGCGCAGGAAGTCAAAGGCGGCCTGGCCGACGCGTTCGCGCGCTACGGCATTGGCCTGGATGAATTCAATGTGGCCAGCGTCAGCCTGCCGGAAGAACTGCAGGCTGCGCTGGACGAGCGTATCTCCGCCGGCATGAAAGGCGGCATGAGCGCCGACAAGATGGCCGGCTACACCAAATACCAGGTGGCGCAATCGATCCCGCTGGCAGCCGGCAACGAAGGCGGCCTGGCAGGCATGGGCGCCGGCCTGGGTGCTGGCCTGACGGTAGGCCAGGTGATGGGCCAGGCCATGGGCCAGGCTCTGAATCCTGGCGCAGCACCAGCGCCAGCCGCGGCTCCAGCGGCGGCAGCTCCTGCCGCACCGGCCGCGCCAGCACAGGAATCGATCGAAGACCGCCTCGGCAAGCTGAAAGCCCTGCTGGACAAGGGCCTGATCTCGCCAGCCGATTACGACGCCACCAAGGCCGAACTGCTCAAAAAACTGATCGGATAAGCCAGGCCGCATGCAAACAGTTTCCTGCCCTAGCTGCGGTGCAGAGGTTAACTTCCGCTCGCATGCCTCCGTCATGGCGGTGTGCGAGTACTGCAACACGCGTGTACTGAAGGAAGCGGGCGCGGTCAAAGACCTGGGCAAGATTTCCTCGGTGCTGGAGGATTACTCCCCGATCCAGATTGGCACCAGCGGCGTGCTGGGCGGCCGCAACTTCAATGTGGTCGGCCGCATCCAGTTGCGTTACGACGCCGGCATGTGGAACGAGTGGTTCATCGTTTTTGACGATGCCACCAGTGGCTGGCTGGGCGACGCGTCCGGCCAGTACACGGTGACCACGCTGCGCAAACCGGATTCGCAGCTGCCGGCTTTCGAGGACATCCTTCCCGGCAAACCCTACCAGCTGGTTGGCGCGCGCTATATGTCGGCCGACGTCCGGACCGCGCAGTGCATCGGCGGCCAGGGCGAACTGCCGTTCAAGGTCGGTGACGGCTGGCAGGCGAAAGTCGCCGACTTCCGGCGCAACGACCACTTCATTACCCTCGACTATTCCGACGAAGGCCCGCCGCTGATGTACACCGGCGTCTCGGTCACGCTGGAAGGCATGCAGGCCCAGTTGCTGCGCGATGTGGATGAAATCAAGCGTACCAGCGGCCGTTATCGCGGCAAGCTCGATGCGCTGGACTGCCCGAATTGCGGCACCCAGATCAAATACTTGCCCGGCCTGACGGCAAGCCTGGTCTGCCAGTCCTGCCAGACCCAGATCGACGCAGCCAGCCCGAAAGCGGAAGTCATCGCCATCGGCGAGCGGCAAGAGAAAGAGTATTTCACGCTGCCGCTGGGCGCAACCGGCAAGTTGGGCAACCAGGACTTCACCGTCATCGGCGTCATGCGCCGCGCCGACGACGAAGGCAGCGGCTGGACAGAGTACCTGCTGTACGGAAGCCGGAATGGCTTCACCTGGCTGGTCGAGACCGAAGACGGCTGGTCGCGCGCCAACGTCATGGACCAGTGGCCGGAAGCAAAGGTGCTGGACTCACAAACCGTCACGTTCGACAAGGCCGACTACAGCAAGCTGTATGACTACAACTCCGTCGTGACTTATGCGGCTGGCGCCTTCAACTGGCGTGTGTCGGTGGGCGACCACACACATGTCTACGAATATAAACGCCAGCAGGTAACGCTGGCGGCCGAGCTCACGACCACCGAACTTGGCTGGTCGCGCTCCACCCCAGTCGCCTGGGACCAGCTCAAAGCCTGGTTCGGCGATGCGGTCAAAGGCACGGAAAAAGCCGGCAGCGTCGACACCCAGGATTTCAGCAAGGGTCGCTACGCGCGCTCGGCCAAGAACTGGATTATCGGCATGCTCGCGCTGAATGCGATTCCGCTGCTGTTCAACTTCGGCGGCAGCATTGGCGTCACCTTCATGGCTGCCCTTGCACTCTACCTGCCAGCCCTGGTGCTGGATGCAATCGACGATCAACAGAAAAAATGAACAAATTCTTCGGCTACGCCCTGGTGGTAAGCATGTTCAGTGTCGGCACAAGCTGGATCAGGTTTATCAGCGAGCCTTCTTCCAGCAGCAGCGGTGGCCACGGCAGCAGCTGGTCCTCCAGTTCCGGAAGCTGGGGCAGCGGTGGCGGCGGCGGAGGCCATAAGTGAGCATTCACCAACCCAGCGGCACGCACCTGCTGGCTGACATGTCCGGCATCGAGCCAGGCTTGCTGGCGGACTGCACGAAAATTGAGCAATTGCTGCGCGGCGCAGCGGCTGCGGCTGGCGCACAGGTGCTGCATAGCCACTTCCACAGCTTCGGCAGCGGGATGGGCGTGACCGGCGTGGTGCTGCTGGCGGAGTCGCATATTTCCATCCACACCTGGCCGGAAAACGGCTTCGCCGCCGCCGACATCTTCATGTGCGGCGCCGCCCAGCCCCACCTGGCGCTGGAAGTGATTGAAGAAGCGCTGCAGCCCGAGTGCTCCGAAGTCCGCACCGTCGACCGCGAGCCACCGCATTGACTTGGCCCGCCGCCGGTGCGACACTGGCGGCTTTCCCACCAACCCACAGGAGATTTGCCATGCGTTCGTTTGATCTTGCCCTCCTGTCGGCTGCCTGACCTTCAGCGTTTGAGCTAGAGCGCCCGGCCGGGCGCCGACTTTTCCAGACTATTCCTGCTTGCCACGCCGCGCGTGGCTGGCCGTGTTCACCTATGGAAAACGCTCATCATGATCGACTTCGACTACGAAGCACTGCGCAGTATCGGACTTAACAACACCATCATCTCGCGCCTGGCAGAAGCCGGCGCCGAAACGCCCGGCGGCCGACTGTGCCGCATCACCGAGTACCAGCGCGACCGCATCACCCTGCACGACGGCAGTGCCGAATTCCACGCGCGCGCCCTGCCGCGCCTGCTGGCCGAAACACCGCTTTGCGTTGGCGACTGGGTCATCGCCGCGTCCAATCCGCTCAACGAGGTGTGGATAAGCCAACGCTTATCCCCAATGAACCAATTCGCCCGCGCCGACGCGCCGCCGATTGCGAGCAATATCGACACCGCCCTGCTGGTGATGGGGCTGGACGGCGACTTCAATTTGCGCCGCATCGAACGCTACCTGGCACTGGCGGCTGCTGCCGAAGTCACGCCCCTGATTGTCCTCAGCAAGCCGGACCTCTGCGCGGACAAAGATGGCCTGGTGGCTGCGCTGACGGAACGCCTGCCGGCGCGTACGCAATTTGTACTGGTGAACGGCACCGACCCGGCATCCGTCGCGCAACTGGAACCATGGCTGGGTGCCGGCCAGACCATCTGCCTGCTGGGATCTTCCGGCGCCGGCAAGTCAACCCTGACCAATGCCCTGGCCGGCGCAGCGCAGGAAACCGGCGGCGTGCGGCGCACCGATCATCGCGGCCGTCACACGACAACTGCGCGGTCAATGCATTTATGCCCCTCCGGCGCCTGCATCATCGATACGCCGGGCTTGCGCAGCCTGAGCCCGGAGTCCTTATCGTCAGCCTTTGAGGATATCGAGTCGCTGGCGGCAGGATGCCAGTTCCGTGATTGCCGGCACGAAGGCGAACCCGGCTGCGCTGTGGTCGGCCATGTGGACAACGACCGCCTGCGCAACTTCCACAAGCTGCAGCGCGAAGTACGCCGCAACCAGCAGACCGCGCTGGAACGGATCGCTGAACGGCAGAAATGGAAATCCCTGATGAAGTCGGCCGCTGTGCGCAGCCGGCTGAAGCGAGGCTAGGTTTCCTGTACGGTGGCCTCGATGTTGTTGCCGTCGAGGTCAATAATGAAGGCGCTGTAGAAATTTGCATCGCTGACGCGAGGACCTGGCGGGCCGTTGTCTTCGGCTCCCAGGTCGATCGCCGCATGGTAGAACGCATTCACCGCGTCGCGGTCCGGGGCCGAAAAAGCCAAATGGATGGGACTACGCGAAGCTTCGTGCCCGCTCTCCCAATAGCTGGGAATTTCCGACCCCACCCACAGGAATGGATGGCCCGAGGCGGCGGCATAAATGGCCCAGTCCAGGTCGGTCACCGCGCGCCGGATCCCGAGTGGCGCCAGACAAGCATCATAGAGTGCCGCGCTGCGCACGAAGTCCGAAACCACAATGCCCAGATGGTGGATCATGGGTGCCTCCATCGCTACTTTTAGTTCAAGACTAACACCGGGGCTGGGCGGGCGGCGCACCACTCCGCTAGCCGGTCAGGTAAACTGTCACAACTAAAAACAAGAGGTTCACACTATGCGCAAAGCCGCGCCATTCGCCCTGTTGCTCGCCCTTGCCGGCTGCGGCGATACCTACACGCCAGCGTCGCTGTACCAGGCCACGTCCCCCGACTGCAGCACCCCGGTTGACGCCGACACCTTCGAATTTCCGCGCGGGATTACGGTGTCTGCCACCACAGTCCTGCCGCAGCCAGCCGAAGGCGGCATGGAGATCGGGATCAACTACATGCTGCCCCGCACGACCCAGGTTCACTTTGCCACCGCCCATTTCCAGGTCACCGAGCCGAAAGGCCCACTGATTGAAAACGCCACGGTATTGAGCGTCTACCAGCGCCCGACCAACGGAAAGCCCGAAATCGTCGAAATCGTCCACGGCGTGCCGCTGGTCCTGTTCGCCGTTGGCACCAGCGACGCCACCCAGTTCCGCTACCGCCTGATCATCAAAGGCAAAATGCCGAAGCGCTTCGACCTGACCCCGCCCGACGTCATCATCGGCGAGAAGCGCTACGTTTCCCGCACCTTCACCTATCGCTGGTTTGAGGACAAGCAGGCCTACGGCATGTGCCATTGAAGGGACCCGCGCACGATTGAAATCTCGCTTGCTTGCAATTTATTTCTAAGATGTAATGGCGATCCGTACGCTTATTGAAAATGCAACGCCATGCTGGATCGCCTTACACAAGATACGCGGCTGCTGCGACTGACAGCGCCGTCCGACTTATTGGCCGAATGCGTGCGCGGTGAAGAAGCCATCGGCAAGCCCTACTCTTTCGACATTTCCGCCCTCTCCACTGACGCAGCCATCCCGCTCAAGTCCTTGATTGGGCAGCCAATTTTACTGGAACTGGTCACCGCCGCCGGCCCGCAAGCCCTGCGCCCCTTTCATGGCCACGTGACTGCCGTTGAACTGCTTGGCTCAAATGGAGGACTAGCACGATACAAGCTACGGATGGAGCCATGGACCGCCTTCCTTGCCCAAAACCGTGACAGCCGCATCTTCCAAGACCTGTCCGTCTGCGACATCCTCGACGCCGTGCTGGGCAGCTGGCAAGGCCAAGGCAAGCTGGTACCGGAATGGCGCTTCGAGCTGGCCGACCGCAGCATTTATCCCAAGCGCAGCCTTTGCACCCAATACCAGGAAAGCGACTGGGCCTTCGCCGAACGCCTGATGGCCGAAGAAGGCTTGTTCTACTACTACGAGCACCGCAGCGACGGACACGTGCTGGTGATTGCCGACCACAATCCTGCCTTCCGCCCCAACGAACAGGCCAGCGTACGCTTTACCCAGGCCGGCGCCGTCATGCGCGAAGACAGCATGGACCGCTGGCGCATGCAGGCCAGCTTGCTGACGACCGAAGTGTCCCTGCAAAGCTGGGACTATCGCACGCTGGACCAGCGCAAGGTCAGCGCCAGCGGCAAGGCCAGCGGCGACATCACCCTGGCTGCCCGCGACATACCAGGCGCCTACAACTACGCCAACCGTGAACATGGCCAGCGCCTGGCCGAGCGCCGCCTGGAAGCACTCGACGTCGCCCGCAAATCGATGACCGGCGCGGGCACCGTGCGCACCATGGCGCCCGCAACCACCTTCGCCCTGCAAGGCGAACCAGCCAGCGGCGGCAGCGGCGAGTACATCGTGACCCGCGTGCTGCACCTGATGCACAACAACCTCGCGGCAGAAACCCGCTCGTCGATCCAGCAGCAGATTGGCATCGCGTCGCTGCAACTGCTGAACGACGCCGAACTGACGGACAGCCTGCACGCCGTCGGCAAAACCATCGCCGAACGCCCGCTATATCGCAACCGCATCGACGCCATCGACGCCGCCCTGCCCTACCGCAGCAACGCCGAATGGAAGCGCCCCACCGTGCAAGGCCAGCAGACCGCCATCGTGGTCGGCGCGGCCAGCGCACCTATCCATACGGACCGCGACCACCGTGTGAAAGTGCAGTTCCACTGGCAGCGCGGCCAGAACAGCCATAGCCGCCTGTCGCCCGCCCTGCAAGCAGGCGACACCGGCGCCCCCGCCGACGACAGTGCCGGCACCTGGGTGCGTGTCGCCACCCCGCTGGCCCCGATCGCAGGCGCCAACTGGGGCAGCAACACCCTGCCGCGCGTGGGACAGGAAGTGCTGGTCGACTTCCTCGAAGGCGATATCGACCGCCCCGTGATCATCGGCGCCCTGTACAACGGCGACGGCCAGGCCGACGCACAGCACAACAAGATTGCCAGCGGCACCGGCGCCGCGACCGGCAACGCGCCCGCCTGGTTCCCGGGCGAAGCGGGCGGCCACGCCCACCCCGCAGCCCTGTCCGGCCTGAAAAGCCAGGCCATGCAGACCAGCCAATCCGGCTCCGGCGCCTACAGCCAGCTCGTGTTCGACGACACACCCGGCCAGTCGCGCATTGGCCTGCAACGCCACGCCAAGCCGCACCAGGGCACGGCGGAACTGAACCTGGGCCACCTGCGCCACCAGACCGACAACCAGCGCCTGCAAACCACCGGCTTTGGCGCTGAACTGAAGACCGAGCATGCCCTGGCATTGCGCGCTGGCCGCGGCATGCTGCTTACCAGCCACGCGGCCCGCGGAGCCAGCGGCCAGACGCTCGACTCGCGCCAGGCCAATAGCCAGGTGGACACAGCCCACCAGCGCCAGCAAGCGATCGCCGAACAGGCAAAAACCCACAAGGCAGACCTGCCAAACGAACTCCCGGCCGACCAGCTTCCGGCCATCGCCGGGATGAGCCAGACGTCCGAGACCCTGCAAGCACGTACTGACGGCGGCGTTACCGCTTTCGACAAGCCCCTGCTGCAACTGGACAGTCCTTCCGGCATTGTGGCGGCGACGCCTGCCAACAGCCTGTTGGCTGCCAGCGCCACCAGCAGCATCTTCGCAGGCCAGGACATCAACCATGCCGCGCAAGCCAACCTGCAGCATGCAGCCGCCGCCGGCATCAGCCTGTTCACCTACGGCAAAGCAAATGTCAAGGAAAAGCCGAACCAGGAAACCGGCCTGCACCTGCACGCGGCGAGCGGTAAGTTCAGCAGCCAGAGCCAGGACGGCACCACTTTATTCACCGCCGACAAAGCGGTCACAGTCGCCAGTATCAACGCCGAGGTGAATGTCGCCGCCAAACAGCACGTCCTGCTGACGACGCAGGGCGCAGCGATTCACATCGAAGGCGGCAATATCACGCTGAACGCGCCTGGCAAGGTCGAGTTCAAAGCCAGCATGAAGGAGCTGAGCGGCTCCGGGAACAGCGACGTTTCCTTGCCAGCCTTGCCCAAGGCAGACCAGGCTAAAAATTTCCTGGAACTGAATTACCGCTGGGACGATATGCAACCAATGGTTGGCGCCCCCTACAAGGTCACGTTCGCCGACGGCACCAGCCGCGAAGGCAAGCTCGATTCGAAAGGCTTTGCGCGTCTCGAGGGCATCCCGAACAGCATGGCGACCGTGGTCTATGGCGAGGATGAGCGCGACGCGAAACCGCGCAAACAGCGCAAGCCGAACGCCGTGTTCGGCATGAAACCGACCACGCAAGAAGAAGCCGAAGCAATCCTCGCCAAATACATCGAGCAGGAAAACGCCTACCTGAAGGATACCTACTTCCCTGACGAGATCGAAGAGATGCTCGCAGCGGCCGAAAGCGACGGCGAAATCGACGCTGAATTCCACTACGACGATTACCGCTACGAGAACGAGGATGCCGAGGACGCACCTCTGGAGCTTAGCTATCGGGACCTGCACGATAACGAACAAGATAGCGAACAGGATAACGAAGAAGGAGAAGAAGCATGAGCGCGGCTAGCCAAGCCACTCATCCAGGTGTCGCCCGTGTCGTCCGCAAAGTCGACGACGACATGGGAAACTGGTTGAAGGACCTGATCACAGGCGAAGGCTCGTCGCCATCGCACATCATCGTCACGGGCATACTTGGCGTGGTGCCCGGCGTTGGCCAGGCAATGGACGCTCGCGACATGATCCTCGCCATTATCCAGATCGCCAAGACGCCGGCTGCCGTGGGCGGCTGGGTCGAACTGGTGATCACGCTGGTCGGCTGCGTGCCTGCAGTAGGCGACTCACTGAAGGTCGGCTTCAAGTTCATGACCAAAGGGCATAACTTTGGCCGAGTGCTGGAAACGGTATCCCCTAAATTGCGCGGCAATGTTGAAAAATACATGCGCAAAATCAACTGGGCCGACTTGGCGAAGGATAGCAAAGGCATTTTTAGCCAAACTATTGGCGCGTTCATCAACGGAATGGACAACTGGGTCGTCAAAACGATCGCTGGCCGCAAAGAAGTAAAGATCGTAATCGACGAACTGAATGCGCTGAAAAAGAACGGCGACAAGATGATCGACGCCGCCTTTACGGAACTGCGGGAGATGCACTCCAAAATGATGGGGCATGAACTGGCAGGCAGCACCGCCGCCGTGGGAGCTACCAGCAGCCGCGCCGTCAAACACGAAGTTCAGGAGACAGTTGCGTCAACGGCAGCCAAGAAAACCACCGCCCAGGCACAGAAGAAAGAAGCCAAGGTGGTAGCGAAGAAAAGCCAGGACGTTAAGAGCAATTCCACGCCAGCGAACACCAGCAAAGTCGATCAGAAGAAAGCGGCCAAACCCAAGAAGCAACCGCCGGGCACAGGCATACCTGCCGAACACATCACCGACTACTTTGTTAAGCAAAAGCATATAACGCTCAACAAGGTGAACAACTACGGCAAGCTAACCGAAGAGTACAGTATGCCGCATAACGGAATGGACCATTTGTGGTCGAATAAGCCGAATCTTAGCAAACCGTTTGTCGTAGGCGAAACCAAGTCAAGCGTCTTTGATTCGTTGCGCCTAATTGCCGCGCTGCCAGGCGAGTTGCGGGAAAAGTTCGAAGTCTTACGTGCCGAAGATGCGAAGTCCCGAACCGACAATGACATGCCGAACATTTTCGATAATAAAAAACGAGACGTCCATAAAAATCAAGTCGTCCAGATTGGCGATTCCGAGGAAGAGATCAAGGCGCTTCGACAAGGAGTCAACAAGCCTGGCGTCAGCAAGAACGGTAAACCAACTGGCTTGCCAACCCAGATGAGTCACGCGTGGATCGAGTATGTATTGAAGTCGGAAGATTTGACGCCTGAGGGCATGAAAATGAAGACACTGGTAAGACGCTATCGCCATTACGGTGATGACTGCCCCTATCAGCGGTGGATCTCTCTTGTAACTGGCAGACAAATGCGAAAGCATCAAAAGTCCAAAGGTTCACGCCATGAGGTGCAATTGGTCCTGCACTTACCCGATAATATTCTTCCTGATTAATGATGATTGAGATACTGACAGAAAAAGATTTTCAAAATCTGCGACGCGAGAGACTGCTGGGGTACGAAAGCTATTTCGAAGACATAGATGAGATAAGTTCATTAGTCCCGTATGCACGGCGCAATCTATCTGACCCTGAATGGCTTGCAAAAAAAGATGCTGGTCAGCGGATGATGGTTGCATCCGCCGTCGCGGGCTCATCGGTCGATTTGCTCTCATTAAGCTATTCCGCTGGGGCAAATCTGGCGGAACTTCGCGCCTTCTATCCAGAAGTCGTCGATGCATGGCAGACACACGAGAAGTTTCATGTCGAATATGGCAAAAGCCCATCGGGTGTATCCTCCACTGCCGCAACTTATGCGCTTCTTGGCGACGCATTTGAAGTTGTGAACCGTATGGTTTGCTTTGGAATATTGCTCGGCTGGGGCAACACTCTGTCACATGTTGCACGCATCATTGAGTACAAGAATCCCAGTATGGACGGTATGTTAGAACGAATGCTCTCCTATTTTGTTCAAGATAGGGATACTTCGATCACCGAATGCACTCGTCATCTCCCTTATTTCAAAACGCTAAAGATTTTCAATGCGTTGCCTGAAGCACGCTCTGAACTGATGGCTGAATATCTTGACGACTGGTACACCGCGAGCCGCCGCGAGTGGTATCACGAATCACATAAGCGTGGGCCAGGGTTTCAAGGCTATTGGTCATGGGAAGCTGCAGCAATCACTTTCCTATTAGACATCGATGACAGCAGTTATCGAACCGCAGAGTTCTATCCTGCGGATTTGGTCGACTTTGCACGTCGAGCGAAACTCGATGAAACATCAGGCGACAAGCTAAAAGTATCGAAAAACGAACTCCGTATGAAGGCCGGCGACACTTGTCCTAAAGCCGGCACGTGGCAATCTATCGATGTTCCTTCAACGACCAAAGAATTTGGCGAAGGCGAGATCGCTCCTGACCTGGGCTCACGCTACGGCCTGACCGTATGGCGCTATGCTGATTAAACAATGATGCATGTACTGACAGCTGACGACTTCCAAAGTAGGAAACGCGAAAAGTTACTGACATTTGAAGACTACGAGGACGAAGCAAATCATCTGGGCTCAGCAATTCCTATCGGACAACGCAATCTATCAGCTCCAGAATGGCTTGCCGGCAGGGACGAGGGAGGTAAGATGCGTGCTGGTTCGGTCCTCGCGAGGCTTTCAATCAATTTTCTGACGTTGAGTTATTCGGCCGGCGTAAACATTGAGGAGTTGCGTGCCTTCTACCCGTCAGTCCTTGATGCATGGCTTTTGTACGAGAAATTTGATTTAGCATTTGACCAAAGCCCAGAAGGGGCGTCCTCAACCACCGCAACCTTTGCGCTTCTTGGCGATGAGTTCGAAAAAGTAAATCGTATGATTTGCTTTGGGATTCTGCTTGGCTTCGGAAAGCAGCTGCCACATGTGGCGCGCATCATCGAGTACAAAAATCCACGCATGGATGGAATGCTTGAGCGTTTGCTATCGTATTACGTGCCAAACAGGGATGTAACTATCCCAAAATGCACCCGCCATCTCCCCTACTTCAAGACGCTGAAGATCTTTAATGCGAAGCCAAGTGCACGGCCGGAATTGATGGCCGAGTATCTTGGCGATTGGTATGCAGCAAGCCGTCGCGAGCCATATTACGAGTCACATAAGCGGGGACCCGGATTCAAAGGATACTGGTCATGGGAGGCTGCTGCTATCACCTTCCTTCTCGACATCGATGACAGGAGTTATCGAAGCGCTGAGTTCTACCCCGCAGACCTGGTCGACTTTGCTCGTCGCATCAAACTCGATGAGAACGCACTTGAACTCTTCGCGAGATGCTGATTAAAGATGATGAGATAAATGATTGAAGTACTGACGGCAGAAGGCTTTCAGGCTCGGGCCCGCGAAAAACTCTTAGCGTATGAGATTTACCAAGACGAAGCAGAACATCTCGTTTCGGTGCTTCCCCGCGGGCGACGAAATCTATCCGATGCAGCTTGGCTAGCGAGTAAAGACGAGGGGCAAAAGATGCTTGCCGCAGCTACCCTCGCCAGGTTATCAGTTGACCTGCTTACGTTGGCCTATTCAGGAGGATCTAACCTAACGGAACTTCGTGCGTTCTATCCGTCGCTCACAGAAGCATGGCTCATTCACGAAAAGCTCCATGTGGAATATGGCCGGAGTTCTTTAGGTGCAACCTCAACGGCCGCCACGTATGCGCTTCTGGGCGATGCGTTCCATTATGTGAACCGCATGGTCTGCTTTGGAATTTTGCTCGGATGGGGAGAGCATTTGTCGCATGTCGCTCGCATCATTGAGCATAAGAATCCGCGTATGGATGGCATGCTGGAACGATTGCTGTCCTACTACGTTCCAAATCGAGATACGTCGATTATGGAATGTACGCGCCATCTGCCCTACTTTAAGACGCTGAAGGTATTCGAAGCATCTCCAGAGATGCGTCCCGGCTTAATGGCTGAATACCTCGAAGAATGGTACGAAGCAAGCCGCCGCGAATCCTATTACGACTCGCATACGCGTGACACTTCTTTCCGGGGTTACTGGTCTTGGGAAGCCGCTGCCGTGACCTTCCTCTTGGACATCGATGACAGCAGCTATAGAACCGCCGAATTCTATCCTGCAGACCTGGTCGACTTCGCACGTCGAGCAAAACTAGACTGAGATATGGTTGAACTACTTTCTGCCATAGATTTCCCGAGCTTAAGGCGCGAAAAGCACTTGGAGTACGCGCACTATTTCGAAGAAGCAGACGATCTAGCGTCTACATTTCAATGTGCGCAGCGAAATCTTGCTGATCCAATTTGGCTCTCGGAAAAAGACGAAGGCCAAAAACTCCTCGCCGCATCTGCTGGCGCCAGATACGCCGTCGATTTTCTTACACTTAGCTATTCCGCCGGCAGTAATCTCGCAGAACTTCGCGCGTTCTATCCATCGATCGTTGAGGCATGGCTGACGCACGAAAGGTTCCATCATGCCTATGACCAAAGCCCGGAGGGTGCGTCGTCCCAAGCAGCAACCTATGCATTGCTTGGAGATGTTTTCCAGATCGTGAACCGCATGGTTTGTTTTGGCATTCTGCTCGGCTGCGGCAAGTTACTACCTTCCGTTGCTCGCATCATTGAATATAAGAATCCGCGCATGGACGCCATGCTTGAACGCATGCTTTCTTATTATGTTTCGCATAGGGATACCACGCTTACGGAATGCACGCGTCATCTTCCATATTTCAAGACGCTCAAGATATTCAACGCAGCTGCTGACGAACGTCCAGCCCTGATGGCGGAGTATCTTGAGGATTGGTACGTCGCAAGCCGTCGAGAACCTTATTACGAATCGCATACTCGCGGCCCAGTATTCAAAGGTTATTGGTCATGGGAAGCTGCTGCAATCACCTTCCTTTTGGACATCGACGACAGTGCCTATCGAGACGCCGAATTCTATCCTGCCGACCTCGTAGACTTTGCGCGTCGCGCAGAACTCGATGAAACATCAGCGAATCAGCAAAGAACGGAGTCGAGTAACCGTCGTATAAAAGCAGGCGAGGCATGCACTATAGCCGGGACATGGCAATCGATCGACATTCCATCGACAACTAAAGTGTTCACCGAGGGTGAGATCGCTCCAGACCTTGGATCGCGCTACGGCCTGACTGTTTGGCAGCACGCAGATTGACTAAGATGATCGAAGTATTGACGGCAGACGAGTTTCAGAGCCGTAAGCGTGAACGGCGAATGGCATATGAATACTATTTCGAAGAAGCAGACGATTCAAACTCCCTGCTTCCCCGCGCGCGAAACAATTTGTCTAGCCCCGAATGGTTAGCAACGAAGAGTCCCGGCCAAAGGATGATGGTCGCTTCTGCAGTCGCAGGCGGCTCAGTTGATTTGCTTACATTAGGATATTCAGCGGGAGCAAACCTAGCTAGCCTTCGCGCGTTTTATCCATCCGCCGTCGAAGCATGGCTTACGCATGAGAAGTACCATCATGCCTATGTTGATAGCCCATCAGGAGCCTCCTCCACAGCCGCCACATACGCCCTTCTGGGCGACGCTTTTGATTTCGTCAACCGGATGATCTGTTTCGGGGTTTTGCTCGGTTGGGGAAAATTGTTGCCGTCGGTGGCACGCATCATTGAATTTAGAAACCCGCGCATGGACGCCATGCTTGAGCGTATTCTAGCCCACTACGTTTCAAATCGGGATACCTCGCTTACCGAGTGTACGCGCCATCGACCTTATCGTGGGACGCTAAAGATTTTCAATGCAAGCCCTGACAAGCGCCCTGCCTTGATGGCCAAGTACCTTGAAGGTTGGTATGACGCTAGCAAACGTGAGTGGTACCACGATTCTCATAACCGCTATGGGGTATTCAAAGGATATTGGTCATGGGAAGCGGCTGCAATCACCTTCCTTTTGGACATCGACGACAGTACTTATCGAAACGCCGAGTTCTATCCTGCGGACTTGGTCGACTTCGCGCGCCGAGTGAAGCTGGACGAGGCCTCAGCAAATCGAATTGACGTTGATGCGAAAGAGCGGCAAATGAAGGCAGGCGATGCTTGCCCAAAAGCCGGGACCTGGCAATCTATCGACATTCCATCGACAACCATAGTGTTCTCCGAAGGCGAAATTGCCCCTGACCTCGGGTCGCGTTACGGATTGACCACTTGGCGATATTCGGAATAAGCCAGATCATTGAAGTGCTGCCGGTAGAAGGCTTTCAGACCCGGGTCCGTGAAAGCATCTTAGCGTATGAGCTTTACCAAGACGAGGCAGCACACCTCGTTTCGGCACCTCCCCGAAAGCCACGCATCTGTCCGACTAAGCTTGCTGGCGAGTAGAGACCAGGACAAAAGGAGCTTGGTCATAGGAAGCCGCAGCAATCACGCCGACGCCTATCCTGCTGCCCTTTTAGACTTAGCGCGTTGCGCCAAATTTGACTGCCGACATTGGGTGGAATGCGAATAGAAAAGATGATCCAAACACTGACTGAAGAAGAATTTCGAAATCGTAAGCGTGAAAAGCTTATGAACTATGAGTACTACGCCGAAGAGAATAATGACTACTTTACTTTAATGCCGGGCGCTCGGCGTAATTTGTCTGACCCGGAATGGTTAGCGACCAAGGAACCTGGCAAACGGTCGATGGTTGCCTCTGCGGTGGCAGATTTCTCGATCAACATGCTGACATTGGGCTATTCCGCGGGTGCTGAGCTGGCGGAACTCCGCACGTTCTATCCTTCGATCGTCGAGGCCTGGATCACGAATGAAAGGTATCACGTCGAATATGGCCAAAGCCCAAGCGGTTCGTACGCAATCGTTGCAACTTATGCGCTTCTTGGTGACGACTTCTATTTTGTGAATCGTATGGTTTGCTTTGGGATATTGCTGGGCTGGGGCGAACACTTGTCTCACGTTGCTCGCATCATCGAACATAACAACTCGCGAATGGATGCAATGTTGGAGCGTATGCTCTCGTTCTATGTTCCGGGTCGAGACACTAATCTCACAAAGTGCACGCGTCACCTGCCTTACTTCAAAACGCTAAAGATATTCAATGCGTCCCCTGAAGCGCGGCCTGGGTTAATGGCGGAATACCTCAAAGAGTGGTATGCCGCGAGCCGCCGCGAACCTTATTATGACTCGCATAACCGCGACACGTCCTTTAAAGGCTACTGGTCGTGGGAAGCCGCTGCGATCACATTCCTTCTAGACATCGACGACAGCAGTTATCGAAACGCCGAGTTCTACCCTGCCGACCTCGTGGACTTTGCACGTCGCGCTAAATTTGAAGGGGTGCCTCGCGATCGTCATCACGAAAAGAGATAAGATGATAAAGGTACTTTCAGCGAACAACTTCCAAACGCACAAGCGTGAAACGCTTCTGGGCTATGAGTTTTACTCCGAGAGAGTCCCCTACTTGGCTGAGATGATTTCCCGTGTCCAGAACAGCCTAGCGGATCCAACTTGGCTCGCAACGAAAGCTGAAGGCACAAGGATGCTTGCCGCTTCGCGAAGCGCCAACTTCTCAATCGATTTGCTGACACTTAGCTATTCCGGCGGCGCACCTATCGCCGAGCTCCGCGAATATTTTCCATCCGTGCTTGAGACTTGGCTCGTGAATGAGAAGTTTCAAGCCGCGTATCATCAAACTCCCCAAGGAGCATCATCGACGACTGCCACGTACGCTCTTCTCGGGGAGGACTTTGAGATCGTAAATCGTATGGTCTGTTTTGGAATCTTGCTGGGGTGGGGCAAACTGCTTCCTGATATCGCGCGAATCATCAAGTACAACAATCCCTATATGGACGGAATGCTTGAGCGCTTACTGTCCTATTTCGTTCCAGATCGCCATACGTCTATCAACGAGTGCACGCGTCACCTGCCTTACTTCAAAACGCTAAAGATATTCGATGCTTCCTCCGAGACGCGGCCCGGTCTAATGGCTGAATACCTCGAAGATTGGTACGGGGCGAGCCGCCGCGAGCCCTATTATGACTCGCATACCCGCAACACATCCTTCAAGGGTTACTGGTCGTGGGAGGCAGCCGCTATCACCTTCCTGCTCGGCATCGATGACAGCAGCTATCGAACTGCAAAATTCTATCCTGCTGATCTGGTCGACTTTGCTCGCCGTATGAAAGAAGAATCTTCGAGCCAGGGCGCCTGAATCAGGTACAAGGGATCGCTGCGCCGTGAATGGCGCGGGCCGCGGGGCTGCACAGGTACAGGATCACATCGGCCAGTGCTTCGGGCGTGACCCATTTGCTGCGGTCTGCTTTAGGCATTGAAGCGCGGTTGTCCGGCGTGTCGATGGTGCCGGGCAGGACGCAGTTCACATTGATGCCCTGCCCACGCAGCTCGGCGGACATCGATTCGGTCAGGCGAATCACCACGTCCTTGCTGGCGCAGTATGCGCCCATGTTCGGCAAGCCCTGGCGCGCGGAACCGGAGGCGATGTTCACGATCTTGCCGCCCTGCCCGTGCAACATGCCAGGTACCACGGCCGCCACTGCATTGCGCAGGCTGCGCACATTCAGGTCGAACAGTTCATCCCATTGCGCATCAGTGGTCGCATGAACCGGTGTGCCCATCGCAAAGCCGCCGGCGATATTACACAAGGCATCGATACGGCCGAAGCGCTTGGCGCCGGCGCGAGCAGCAGCGGCGACCGAGGCCGCATCGCGCAGGTCCGCCACGGCCAGCATGCGGCGCTCGCTGGCGGGTCCGCAAGCCGCTTCCAGGCGTGCAGTATCACGGCCAATGAGAACAGTGTTGGCGCCGGCGGCGTCGAACGCTTTTGCGACTGCGCTTCCAAGCGCACCTGCTGCGCCGGTAATGAAGATTGTGGTCATTTCATTTCCTCTTTTTGATATGCCAGGCATGTGCAGCCAGCTGCGGTCCGCCGGCAGCAGCCCGGTACGGGCATGCGGGTCAGTTTCGATATGCCGTGAATCTAATTGGAAGGCAGCCCTGTTTGCATTTGGCGCACCGTGCTGCGAATCAGGTCATGCACCGGCTCGCATTTCATATTAGCCAGCGTGACAAGATCGCGCGTCTTGCCGGCTTCTTTGGCGACGAGATATCCCAGATAGTAGCCGCGCCGGGAAGGCAACGACGAGTTCCCCGCTTTGGTGCTGAACAACTCAAGTGACGTAGCACTATCGGATACATCCAACACCTTTGCAAGATGATCCCAGGACTCGGGCAGACGGGCCCGCGTAGCCGTTGCCATTCCTTTTGGGAAGTCCAGCAGCAGTTCGCTCTCGCTGGCATTCGGATGCATTACCTGCGAGACGTAGGTCGCCAGCCCTTCTCTCCAAAGGCTGGTCCACATGGCGTCGGATGCGCAATCGAACCGCTCGCCATGGTAAACGTGGAATAGTTCGTGATGGAATAGCGGCGCAAGGTCTTCCTTGTGATGCAGCTTGACCATCATGTCCGCGCCGAAGATCAGGTCCGTCCTGTTGCCGTAATCCCGCGTGCCACCGTCCATCTCGCCGAAGGAATGCACCAGCCAGGTTGGCGTCGTCAGGCGGAAATCGGGAAACGTCTTGCTGAAGGAAGCCATGTGGCGCGGCATCTCATCGCCAAAGTTCTTGGCGACATCGAGATAGTCTTCGCGAATGGGGCCAAAGCGTTCGATGAACTTGGCAATGTGCTCGTCGTAAACTTGCTCGGTCACATTCAGGCGGCTGGCGGAATAAAATTCCGGATATTTCGACGCAACGTTCTTGCGGAATGCCGCTACGCGTTCAGCCATCGGCAGGTTCTGGGTGGCGTCCCAAGTGGCCGCAAAATCGCCGGCGATGTTATGGACAGGCGGCGCCTCGTGGGCGGAGGCGGAACAGCAGATCAAGGCGGCTAGCAGGAGTCGGCGCATGGCTTATGGTTGCATAAAACACAAATCGTAGCACGATGCCGCACCAAAAGGAAAAGGCAGCCGAAGCTGCCTCTCCATTGCGACGAGATAAAGGATTTAGCCCTTGATCTTGCGCAGTTTTGCGATTGCTGCCAGCTGGCCGATAGCCGCTGCCAGTTCCGCTTGTGCTTTCGCGTAGTCGATGCCGGTCTGCTTGTTGGCCAGGCTTTCTTCCGCCAGTTTCTTGGCAGCTTCTGCTTTGGCTTCATCCAGGT